>Ga0213838_1001452_pt1 | contig 12202 bp, 11 predicted proteins | sample SWPATP13_FD_160577 | JGI IMG/M metagenome (GOLD analysis project Ga0213838, IMG submission 160577) | Coastal seawater microbial communities from Marineland, Florida, United States - SWPA TP1 #3 | ecosystem: Environmental > Aquatic > Marine > Coastal | place: USA: Florida | collected 2016-08-06
TAGTTAAGACCAATTGCTTACTATGAGTCCCCTGTTTTAGGCGATGAAGAGAATGTTGAAGATCAGTTATGTTTCGCTCAGGTTCTTCCAGTAAAGCGGCAGCAACAATCGCTGCTGATAACAGTTCATCACTGTGTGTTTTCGCTCTCGATAACATACTGCCAATTCTTGGCTCTATCCCTAGGGCTTGCGCCTGTTTCCCTAGCGCTGTTAATCGATGATGAGAGTCTAAAACCCCCAGCCTTTCGAGGAGTTGTTGCGCCTGTAGCATTGAAACTTTCGGGGGTAAATCTAACCAGTGCAATTCATTAGCAGAAGCCGCCCCCCACTGCGCCAATTCAGACGCCAAAGAAGACAAATCAGAATGAAGAATTTCCGGTTCTGGCACACTTGGTTGTTGTTGAAGTTGAGACTCACTGTATAGACGAACGCACAAGCCAGCCTCTAATCGCCCCGCACGACCAGCACGTTGCTCTGCCGAAGATTGAGCAATTTTAACTTGTTCTAATTTGGTGATTCCCGTTTTCAAATCAAACTTCGCCACACGTTCTAAGCCTGAGTCAACCACTATCCGAATGCCCTCGATCGTCAAAGAGGTTTCTGCAATGTTTGTCGCAAGTACGACTTTGCGGCGGCCTTCCGGCGAAGGGGCAATGGCTTTTTGTTGCTGCGAAAAATTAAGTTGTCCATACAAAGGACAAACATCCACGTCAGAATCTAAGTTCAATAGTTGTTGCTCTACCTGTTTAATGGCTGCAACACCTGGTAAAAAAGCCAACAACGAACCAGATTGAGTTCGTATCAAAGATTCTATCTGACGTGTCATTTTCGCCACTAGGTACTCATTGGGCGCAAGGGGCTGATAAGAGAATTCAACAGGATAAGAGCGCCCTTGCGACTCTATATAACACGCGTCTGGTAATAAACTCTGTAACGCATTTTGGTCTAATGTTGCTGACATCACGACGAGTTTCAGATCATCGCGCAGCGCTTCTTGAATCTCTAAACTGAACGCTAAAGCCGTATCCGCATGAATACTCCGTTCATGAAACTCATCAAAAATCAGAAGGTCTATACCATTGAGTTCAGGATCTGACTGTATCATTCGAGTCATTATCCCTTCTGTCACAATCTCCAATTTAGTGTTAGCACTGATTTTGGTTTCACCACGAACCCGATAACCTATCGTTTCCCCTACCGATTCACCCAATTGACTTGCTAAATAACGCGCAATATTGCGGGCAGCCAAACGTCTTGGCTCAAGCATGATAATTTTCCCTTCGAAAAGGTTTTCTTTCACTAGTTGAAGGGGAAAATAGGTAGACTTACCTGCGCCCGGCGCAGCTTTAAGAATCAGTTGGGAATAATTGGCGACGCCAGTCAGTAGTTCTGGCATCACAGCTTCTATCGGCAATTGTGACAATGGAAAAGCCTTATGGTGTAATGTTGCGACCATTGTACATAAAAACAGTAATAAAATGCACTTCGATCCACCTTTAGAGTCAGCCAAACTCTTAAAACGTTATAAGCGTTTCCTTACCGACATAGAGCTTGCCGACGGCAGTATACGAACGATTCACTGTGCTAATACGGGCGCAATGACAGGATGCGCGACTCCGGGCAATACCGTGTGGTATTCAACGTCTGACAACCCCAAACGCAAGTACCCAAACAGTTGGGAGATCTCACAATCGGCAGCGGGTCACCAAATTTGCATAAATACTGCTCGGGCGAACCAATTAGCAGTGGAAGCGATTGAAAATGGGACTATAGTAGAACTCTTAGGGTATGAAGAGTTGCGAACTGAAGTAAAATACGGCAGTGAGAATAGTCGCATAGATATTTTTCTAACAAACGAAAATAAGCCTGATTGCTACATAGAAGTCAAAAGTGTGACGTTACTAGATGAAGAGAACGCTGGGCAAGGCTACTTCCCTGATACAGTAACCACTCGAGGCCAAAAGCATTTGCGTGAACTCACAGAAATGGCCAATTCTGGAAGCAGAGCAGTACTTTTATTCACTGTTTTGCATTCAGGCATTGAAAAAGTCTCAGCGGCACACCATATAGACGCCAAATATTCATTATTACTAAAACAAGCACAAGACGCTGGAGTTGAAGTGCTCTGTTATAAAGCAGAGCTTAGCAATACTGAGATCAAACTTGTTCATGCTGTTGAATTTATCAGTAACTAGATAAAAATGATGACATGTTCACAATGGCAACAAGATTGTTATTGAGTATTTGCCAGCACCAAATCTTTCTGCTATAGATACCCGCCTTAAAATTAGCTGCTAAGCAGTTGACTAGGTGTAAATAGGAGATGCTGTATGCCAGAATCTAAGAAAAAAGCGCTAGGCATCCTAGCCATCGCAGGTGTTGAACCGTATCAAGAAAAGCCAGGTGAAGAGTACATGTCGCCTGAGCAAACGGAACATTTTACAAAAATTTTAGAAGCTTGGCGCAACCAGCTCAGGGAAGAAGTTGATCGTACTGTTCACCACATGCAGGACGAAGCTGCAAATTTCCCAGATCCAGTTGACCGTGCTTCTCAAGAAGAAGAGTTCAGCTTAGAGCTACGTAACCGTGACCGCGAACGTCGTTTGATCAAGAAGATTGAAAAGACACTAGATAAAATCGAAGAAGACGATTTTGGCTTCTGTGATTCTTGCGGTATCGAGATTGGCATCCGTCGCCTTGAAGCTCGTCCAACTGCTGACCTTTGTATTGACTGTAAAACACTTGCAGAAATCAAAGAGAAACAAATGCAGGGTTAATCCTTTGTCATTTAAAAAGAAAGGGAGCGCTTGCTCCCTTTTTTGTTTATCCCCTCCCTTAAAATAGGGAAAAAACCATCCGTTAATTCAGGTATAAGGCTCTCAATCATGAGTTACATTGGTCGCTTTGCCCCTTCTCCCTCCGGCCCGTTACACTTTGGTTCTTTAGTCGCTGCACTCGGCAGTTACTTTCAAGCGAGAGCGAATCAAGGACAATGGTTAGTTCGAATGGAAGACCTTGATCCACCAAGGGAAATGAAAGGCGCAGCCAAGCTCATTTTAGAAACGTTAGAAGCTTACCACTTATTTTGGGATGGGCCGGTTGTATACCAAAGCCAGCGTCATGGGCTCTACCAAGCTCAAATTGATCAATGGCTAGCTGATGGTCAAGCGTATTACTGCCAATGTAGTCGAAAGCAAATTAAAGAATCTGGCGGTTTCTACCTGGGTACTTGCCGACATAAACAGATCAATGACTCTCAAAACAGTGCGGTTAGGCTTGTAATGCAGCACCCAGTTTATCAGTTCGAAGACTTACGCCATGGTAGCATCTCGATTCCCAAAGCCCTTGCAGAAGAAGACTTCATCATCAAACGCAGAGACGGCTTATTCGCGTACAACTTGGCGGTAGTGATTGATGATATTGAGCAAGGTATTACCGAGGTCGTAAGAGGGGCGGATTTAATTGAGCCTACGGGGCGACAAATTAGTCTCTACAAGACGCTTGGACATCATGATGTTAGTTACTTACATTTACCGCTAGCAACGGATGAAACGGGCAACAAGCTATCTAAGCAAAATCACGCGACAGCAATTGATAATCAGAATCCCGTCCCCACATTATTACAAGCGATGACGTTTTTAGGATTCCAAATACCATCAGACATTGCTTCGTCATCTATCGACGATATTCTGCGATGGGGCTGTAAAAATTGGCAATATTCGCAGTTACCAAGCGAGTTGGCGATCACTCCTATATTCTCAAACGGCTCTTGCTAAGCTATTATTAGCCGCAATTGAACTCTGCAATACCACTTTGGACTAGAGAAAATCAAAGTTGGCGATACCAACTTTGCTATAAACTAATGAATACAAACGACAATACCCCAAGCGAACAACGTGGCTTCCACGATTTAGCTCTGAATATTTACACTCGTCAAGAGCACAATATTTCACGCAAGCAGATCAGCGATAATGCACTAAAAGTGCTTTACCGACTGCACGGTGCGGGTTTTGACGCATTTTTAGTTGGTGGTGGTGTACGTGATATTTTACTAGGCTCTCAGCCTAAAGATTTTGATATCGCAACCAATGCAACGCCAGAGCAAATTAAACACCTCTTCAGAAACTGTCGCCTTATTGGTCGCCGTTTCCGTCTTGCGCACATTATGTTTGGCCGAGACATCATTGAAGTCGCTACATTTCGCGGTCACCACCAAGAGCCGGCGAAAAATGTATCGGCTCAATCTAAAGAAGGCATGCTACTACGCGACAATGTATATGGCAGCGTAGATGAAGACGCTGAGCGTCGTGATTTCACCATCAATGCAATGTACTACAACATTGGTGATTACAGCATTCATGACTATGCTGGCGGCGTGGAAGATTTAGAAGATCGCTTAATTCGTTTGATTGGCGATCCAGAAACCCGATACCGCGAAGACCCAGTGCGTATGCTACGTGCGATGCGCTTTGCTGCCAAACTAGACTTTGATATCGAAGAAGACACAGCCGATCCAATTGAAGAGCTGGCGCACTTACTGAAAGATATCCCTGCTGCACGTTTATTTGAAGAATCGTTGAAACTGCTGCAATCGGGCCATGGTTTAGAAACGTATCACTTAATGCGTGAGTACAACCTATTCCAGCAAATGTTCCCAGCAATTGCCGAGCACTTCACTGAGGATTATTCTTCAGAAACAGAAAAAATGCTCGATCTGGTACTCGACTCAACTGACCTACGTATTGAAGATGGTAAGCGCATCAACCCAGCCTTTATGTTTGCTGCTATTCTTTGGTACCCATTGAATAAGCTAGCCGACAAGTTAGTCGATGATTTAGGCATTGCTCACTACGATGCGATCATGGAAGCGAGTAACATCATCTTGGATCAGCAAGTGAAATCGATTGCGATTCCACGCCGACATACCGCTACCATACGTGAAATTTGGCAACTGCAACTACGCTTACCCCGCCGCAACGGAAAACGAGCTTTCCGCTTAATGGAGCTCAATAAATTCCGCGCAGGTTTCGACTTCTTAGAAATGCGCGGAGAAGTTGAAGGCGGTGAAACGGAAGAACTCGCAAAATGGTGGGCGACTTTCCAATCTGCAGGTCGTAATATGCGCCAAGCAATGGCCGCCGATGTCGGTGGTGGTTCTTCAAAATCTCACCGTCGACGCAAGACTTACCGAAATAAAAAAGCGAAGTCTTCTCAATGATCTCAGCCTTTATAGCGGTTGGCAGTAATTTAGCTGACCCGGTTAGCCAAGCGAATCTCGCAATAGAAACTCTCAAAAAGCTTCCTAAGTCGGAGTTTGTTGCGACATCTCAGCTATACAGCAGTACGCCGATGGGGCCTCAAAATCAGCCCGATTACATCAACGCTGTCGTAGAGATCAAAACCGAATTAACGCCTCTTGAACTACTTGATTGCACTCAAGCGATTGAGTTGGAGCAGGGGCGTGTCCGTAAAGATGAACGCTGGGGTCCAAGAACCTTAGATCTCGATATCATTTTATACGGCAATGAGGTGATCGATTCCGAGCGTCTAATCGTTCCACACTACGGAATGAAAGAGCGAGAGTTTGTCCTCTACCCGCTCGCCGAAATCGCACCAAGTTTACAACTCCCAGACGGGACTGAGCTCACTGAACTACTTAACATAGTAGATAAAAATGGGCTCAATGTTTGGCAGCAATAGCCAAACCTAGCAAGGAAAACTAATGAAAAAAGTAACCATTAACGACCTTATCAAGTGCAAACGCGAAGGTCGTAAATTCGCTACCTCAACCGCTTATGACGCAAGCTTTGCTCAGCTGTTCGAAAGCCAAGAAATGCCTGTATTACTGGTTGGTGATTCTCTAGGTATGGTTTTGCAAGGTCAAACAGACACTCTACCAGTAACGGTTGAAGACATTGCGTATCACACTCGCAGTGTGCGCGCTGGTAGCCCAAATTGCTTATTAATGGCTGACATGCCTTTCATGAGTTACGCCACGCCTGAACAAGCTTGTGAGAACGCAGCAACTCTTGTTCGCGCAGGCGCAAACATGGTAAAAATTGAAGGCGGTAGCTGGTTAGTTGATACCGTAAAAATGTTGACTGAGCGTGCTGTTCCTGTGTGTGCACACTTAGGGCTAACACCGCAATCAGTAAACATTTTTGGTGGCTACAAGGTACAAGGCCGTGAAGATGAGCAAGCAGATAAAATGGTTGCAGATGCACTAGCGCTACAAGATGCTGGAGCTCAAATCGTATTGTTAGAGTGTGTTCCTGCCTCTTTAGCGAAACGCATCACCGAAGCATGTCACGTACCAGTTATCGGTATCGGTGCAGGTAATGTTACCGATGGTCAGATCTTGGTTATGCATGACATGTTCGGTATTTCTGCGAACTACATGCCGAAGTTCTCTAAGAACTTCCTAGCTGAAACAGGTGACATGCGTAAAGCAGTAGCTCTATACAAAGAAGAAGTAGAGAGCGCGCGCTTCCCTGATGATGCTCATACAATCGCTTAGGAGTAAGTATGCAAACTTTTGCTGAAATAGCGGCTCTTCGTGAGCAGATTAAACAGTTTAAGCGTGATGGACGTACGGTCGCTTTTGTACCGACAATGGGAAACCTGCATGAAGGCCACCTTACTCTAGTAAAGAAGGCTCGTGAACTGGCAGACATCGTGGTGGTCAGCATCTTTGTTAACCCAATGCAATTTGACCGTGCCGACGACTTAAACAACTACCCTCGCACGTTAGAAGCAGATTTAAGCAAACTAACCGGCGAAGGCGTTGAGCTAGTATTTACACCAACACCAGAGGTGATGTACCCAGATGGCTTAGACAAACAGACGTTTGTTGAGGTCCCTGGCATCTCTCACATGCTTGAAGGCGCCTCTCGCCCAGGCCACTTCCGTGGTGTCGCAACGATTGTCACCAAGCTGTTTAACATCGTTCAGCCAGATTTTGCCTGCTTCGGTGAGAAAGACTTCCAGCAACTTGCTGTTATTCGCCAGATGACCACTGACCTAGCGATAGACATTGAAATTGTCGGCGTTGCGACGGTTCGCGAAATGGACGGCTTAGCAATGAGTTCTCGCAATAGCAACCTAACGATTGATGAACGCCAACGTGCACCCGTTCTAGCGCGAACGATGCGTTGGATCAGCAGTGCAATTCGTGGCGGTCGTGATGACTACGCGTCAGTGATTGAAGATGCGACAGACCAGCTTCGTGCAGCAGATCTGCAACCAGATGAAATTTTCATCTGTGATGCTAAGACTCTGCAAGCCATCACTTCAGAATCGACTCAAGCAGTGATTCTTATGTCGGCTTTCCTAGGTAAGACTCGTCTTATCGACAACCAAGTTCTCGACTTGGTAACGGAAACCAAGGAAGAAGTGAAAGAAGAAACGGCTGAATAATCAGCAAGTTTCTTAAACGAAGAGCATAAAAAAGGTCGATTTAATATCGACCTTTTTCTTTGCTTGTCATTCAGGGTGATGAAGAATTAGCTGCGTAAGCCGATGCCCTTTGTCACCAAGTAATGTGCAATGCCATACAGCCCAACAATAAATACCCCCAATACACTGAACGAAGTCACGATACCCACATCAGACACGCCTAAGAATCCATATCGAAACGCATTCACCATGTAAACAATCGGGTTCAGCTTCGACACGCCTTGCCAAAACTCAGGCAACAGGCTAATCGAGTAGAACACCCCCCCCAGATAGGTAAGCGGCGTTAGAATGAAGGTTGGAATAATTGAGATATCATCAAACGTGCGTGCAAATACCGCGTTAATAAGGCCACCTAACGCAAAAACCACCGACGTTAGGAAGACGGTCGCTATAATCACGCCCCAGTGATCCACCTGAAGATCAACGAAGAACAAAGAAACAAAGGTCACGATAGTCCCGACCAATAAACCTCGAACAACGCCACCCATCACGAAACCAGCAATGATTACGTAGTTCGGTACCGGCGCAACAAGCAGCTCTTCGATATTCTTTTGGAATTTGGCGCTAAAGAACGACGAGGCCACATTGGAGTAGGAGTTGGTGATCACCGACATCATAATCAAACCTGGGACAATATATTCCATGTAGCTAAAACCATTCATTTCACCAATTCGAGAACCAATTAAGCTCCCGAAAATAATAAAATAAAGTGTCATTGTAATCGCAGGTGGCACCAAAGTTTGCACCCAGATACGTGTAAAGCGATTCACCTCTTTAGTCAATAAGCTGCAGAAAGCGGTCCAATATAGGCTATACATCTTATTTATTCCCCTCTCGAACAATACTGACAAACAATTCCTCAAGTCGATTCGCTTTGTTACGCATCGATAGCACTTTAGTACCTTGCTCGGTTAACTGAGTAAAAATAGAGTTCAGGCCTAGCGTTTTATCAATTTCAATCTCTAACGAACCATTCACCATCACTTGGCTATTCACACCATCCAACTTAGGCTCTGATGCCCCCTCCTCGAGATCCAATATGAACGTTTCAACGTGCAACTTGCCCAGAAGATCTTTCATGGTGGTGTTTTCAATTAACTCACCCTTATTAATAATGCCGATATTGCGACAAAGCATTTCCGCTTCTTCAAGGTAGTGGGTCGTTAGGATTATTGTAATGCCTTGCTCTGAATTGATTTCCTGCAGGAACTCCCACATAGAGCGGCGCAGTTCAATATCAACCCCGGCCGTCGGTTCATCTAGAATCAATAATTGCGGTTCATGCATTAACGCTCGAGCAATCATCAAACGTCGTTTCATTCCCCCGGAAATGTTACGAGCACGCTCACTGCGTTTCTCCCACAAATCGAGCTTAGTGAGGTATTTTTTCGCTCTTTCTTTAGCGAGTTGTTTTTGAACTCCATAGTAACCAGCTTGCTGCAACACGATCTGTTCTACAGTTTCAAACTGGTTGAAGTTGAATTCCTGTGGAACCAAACCTAAATTCTGCTTCGCCAGTTCGAGTTCTTTATCAATGTTGTGGCCAAATACTTTTACCTGTCCAGAACTCTTATTTACCAATGAAGAGATTACGCCGATGGTAGTTGATTTCCCTGCACCATTTGGTCCAAGTAAGGCGTAAAAATCACCTTTCTTTACTTGTAGACTGATGCCTTTTAGCGCTTCAAAGCCACCAGCATAGGTTTTTCTTAACTGTTCTATTTCTAATGCGTACATAAGCGACAATGCCATTTTTATAATTATTGTCATGCCAACCTACTCGTCACCGAATAGGCCACACCACTAAATCATGATGATTATTTTGCCAACAAGTCTATCGTCGAAAAACGATTAAAACAAACATTCATTTCCACTAAGTTGGAATTATTTTTTGCTTATATACACATAAAATACAAAACCGCCGCTAAATCTAAGAGTTAGCGGCGGTTTAAGGTTACTGTAATAAGTTAAACGGATTGAAACTGATGCTCATCTCTTTCCACATAAGCTTTAGCCGCATTCAAGGCCTCATATCGGAATCGATATGTGTTTGACTCAGGTACCAAGTCAATCACGTGGAACTTCTCAAGCTGTTGACGTGTATTCTCATTAGGACACAGCAGGTACACCTCACACTGTGCGTCTAGCGCATCCTTGATGGCGTTCTCTAGAGCAAGACCAACCGTGACATCAATCATAGGTACATCGGTTAAGTCTAAAATCATCGCTTCATAATCAGAGATACTCGAGTGCTGACGTGAAATCGCCTTTGAAACACTGAAGATCATCGGCCCGGATAGATAAAAGAACAGCACCTTATCATTGGCACTATCGAGCAACTGACGTTCGCTATCGGTAAGTGGAATATCATCTTCATCATCACCATCGCTGATCGCCTTAACTTGTCTGGCTTGCTCTCGACTCAATCTTTCAATAATCAGAATATTCGAGATAAATACACCCAGTCCAACAGCGATGATCAAGTCAACAAACACTGTCAGTAGCATTACGCCATACATCACCCCCATCCCCGCGTAACTCACTTTATGCGCGCGCTGGATAAAGCTCCAATCGAGAATATTAAAGCCAACGTACATCGCGATACCAGCCAACACAGCCATAGGAATTGGTTCGGTTAATCCACCTGCGACCAAAACGACGAGAGCCAACACTAAAGCTCGAATAACACCCGACAGTGGAGAACGAGCTCCTACCTGAATGTTAGTCACGGTACCCATGGTGGCACCCGCTCCTGGCAGCGCACCAAACAGACCCGAAAGCATGTTAGCGATCCCTTGACCACGCAGTTCTTTATCAGAGTCATGCTCTTTACGAGTCAATGAGTCACCAATAACGGCAGTCAAAAGCGTATCAATACAGCCGAGTGTACCAAGCACCAGAGCATCGATAACCATGGTCGTGAATTGTTCGGCGCTAATAGTTGGAATAACAAGAGAAGGTAGACCTGCAGGGATTTCACCAATACGGCGAATAGAGTCTGTATCGAAGATGATTACGGACAACAGAGTCACAGCGACTAACGCGACCAGTTGCGCTGGTACATACTTACGATACTTAGCTGGGAAGCCAAAGAGAATACCGAGCGTCAATGCCCCTAGAAACAGTTCACTCACTTTCAAATTTGCTAGCGTATCTGGCAGCGCTGATAGCGTGCCCATTACTCCACCAGAGGGGGCCGCATGACCTAACAACGGAGACAACTGCAAGATGATCAGAATAACGCCGATACCCGACATGAATCCGGAGATCACGCTATATGGCATCAAAGTGACGTATTTTCCTAGCTTTAACGTGCCAAGTAATATCTGGAATGCACCGGCCATCATCACTACAGTAAAGGTCATTGCCATACCCGTTTCAGGGTATTTAGCGACCATGCTCGTCATTACGGCAGTCATGATCACCGTCATCGGGCCGGTAGGTTCAGAGATCAAACTGCTCGAACCGCCAAACAATGCCGCAAAGAGGCCAACCATGATAGCGCCCCAAAGGCCAGCTTCCGCGCCCGCACCAGAAGCAACACCAAATGCCAATGCTAAAGGCAACGAGATGATGGCTGTAGTCACACCGCCAAACATATCCCCTTTCAGATTGATATCTTCAAAACGACTTCCAAACAAAATGCAGCTCCCTGCTAATAGAAATTTAAAACACATCAAATTTGCCAATGTTATAAAGCAATTGTTTCTGATGCTAGCGACAATTTGCTATGCGTTATAACTAATGGAAATGAATGGTGCAAGTATATGATTTTAACTGCTAGAAGACGTCAGATGAGTGCTATATCAAGCAATTTTAACAAGAAGCATTTTGTAACATTGTGTATAGTGACGGAAGATATTTAAGGGATGTAAGACATAAAATGCCAGAAATTAAACAGCTTTTTGAGAACAACTCTAAGTGGTCTGACTCAATCAAATCAGAACGCCCTGAGTACTTTGCAACACTTGAAGAGGGTCAAAACCCTGGTTTTCTCTGGATAGGCTGCTCAGATAGCCGAGTACCCGCAGAGCGACTAACTGGATTATATTCTGGCGAATTATTCGTTCACCGAAATGTTGCGAACCAAGTCATCCATACCGACTTGAACTGCCTATCTGTTGTTCAGTACGCAGTAGATGTGCTTAAAGTGAAACACATTATCGTCTGTGGCCACTATGGGTGCGGTGGTGTAAACGCCGCAATCGAAAACCCACAACTAGGGCTTATTAACAACTGGCTATTACACATTCGCGATCTTTACCTAAAACATCGCAACTGGTTAGGCGAGTTACCAAAAGAAAATTGGTCCGATAAGCTTTGTGAGATAAACGTTGCAGAGCAAGTCTATAACCTAGGCAATTCAACGGTTCTCCAAAACGCGTGGGAACGAGGTCAAGATGTCGAAGTTCATGGTGTTGTCTATGGTATTGGTGATGGCAAGCTGCAAGATCTTGGGGTTCGCTGCTCTAGCCGAGAATCACTAGAAGTAAACTACCAAGCTGCGATGTCTAAAATTCTTAACTCCGACGTCCTTAAGTCATCCACTTAACTTACTTGAAATAAAACGCCCGCTAGAAAGCGGGCGTTTTTGATATTACTCATTCCCAACAAATTACTCTTGAGGGACAACTTTACCGATGTACGGTAGGTGACGATATTTTTGAGCGTAGTCGATGCCTACACCAACAACAAACTCATCTGGGATTTCGAAGCCAATCCACTTTGTATCAACCTCAACTTCACG
>Ga0213838_1001458_pt1 | contig 12163 bp, 6 predicted proteins | sample SWPATP13_FD_160577 | JGI IMG/M metagenome (GOLD analysis project Ga0213838, IMG submission 160577) | Coastal seawater microbial communities from Marineland, Florida, United States - SWPA TP1 #3 | ecosystem: Environmental > Aquatic > Marine > Coastal | place: USA: Florida | collected 2016-08-06
GGCCGCGTGGAACGCGACCGACGCCGAATTCCCGCAAGCCTGCGTGCATCGCCTGTTCGAGCGCCACGCCGCGCGCGACCCGCGCGCGGGCGCGCTGCGTTTCGACGGCGGAGAGCTCAGTTACGATGAACTGAACCGGCGCGCCAACCGGCTGGCCCATTACCTGCGCAGGCTGGGCCTGCGTCCGGGTCAGGTGGCTGGGCTCTCCATCGAGCGCGGGCGGCCCGAACTGGTGATCGGCGTGCTGGCGATCCTGAAGGCGGGCGGCGCCTACCTGCCGCTCGACCCCGATTATCCCCAGGACCGCCTTGCCTGGATGCTCGGCGACGCCGGCGTGCAGTTCCTGCTGACCCACGCGTCGGTTGCCGGCCGCCTGCCTGCGGCAGCCGCGCAACAGGTGCTGCTCGACACCGACTGGGACCGCATCGCGCAGGAAGTCGATAGTGACCTGGCGGACGGTCCGGGTGCGCAAGACCTGGCCTATGTCATCTATACCTCCGGTTCGACCGGGCGCCCGAAAGGCGTGCTGCTCGAACACCTGGGCCTGGCCAACCTGGCGCACCTGATGGCCAGGGCGTTCGGCGTCGAACCGGCCAGCCGCCAGCTGCTGTTCGCCTCGTCGAGCTTCGACGCCTCGGTCGCGGAAATCTTCACCGCGCTGTGCGCCGGCGCCTGCCTTTGCCTGGCGCCGAAGATGGCCCTGATCCCGGGCTCGGCCCTGGTCGACACCCTGCGGCGCCACGCCATCACGGTGCTCACCGTGCCGCCCTCGGTGCTGGCGCTCTTGCGCCCGGACGACCTGCCGGCGCTGCGGACCGTGGTCACCGCGGGGGAAGCCTGCAGCATCGAGCTGGCGCGGCGCTGGTGCGGGCGGGTCCGCATGTTCAATGCCTACGGCCCGACCGAAGCGACCGTCTGCGCGACGATGACCCTGCTGCGCCCCGACCTGGAACGCATCAGCATCGGCGGCCCGAACCCGAACATGCGCGTGCATGTGCTCGACGCGCGCCTGCAGCCGGTACCGGTGGGGGTGCCTGGGGAGCTGCATATCGCCGGTACCGGTCTCGCGCGCGGCTACCTCGGCCGCCTCGACCTGACCGCCGAGCGCTTCATCGCCGGCCCAGGCGGGGAGCGCATGTACAAGACGGGCGACCTGGTGCGCTTCCTGCCCGATGGCAGCCTCGAATTCCTGGGGCGTCTCGACCACCAGGTGAAGATCCGGGGTTTCCGCATCGAGCTGGGCGAAGTCGACGCCGTCATCGCCAGCCACCCGGGCGTGCGCGAAACCCTGACCCTGGCGCGCCAGGATGCGGCGGGCAGCCAGTCCATCGCCGCCTATGCCATCGCGCACGAGGGCGCCGGCGTGAATGCGGCGGACCTGCGTGCCTACGCTCAGGGCAAGCTGCCCGACTTCATGGTGCCTGCGAGCCTGATGCTGCTCGATGCCTGGCCGATCACGCCGAACGGCAAAATCGACCGCAACGCCTTGCCGGTTCCGAGCGGCTCGCGCGGGGACGCGGCCGCAGCGGGCGTGACTCAGAATCCGCGCAACGGCCTGGAGCGCCGGATCGCCGCGGTCTGGTGCGAGGTGCTGGCCCTGGCGGCGGTGGGCATCGACGACAGTTTCTTCGACGTCGGCGGGCATTCCCTGAACCTGGTGGAAGTCGAAGTCGCGCTGGAGCGCGATCTCGGCCTCGCCGTGCCGACCATGGACCTGTTCCGCTTCCCGACGATCCGCGCGCTGGCCGCCCATCTGAACGGCGCGCCTGGCGCACGGACGGCAAGCGCGGCCCCGGACGCGGCGCCGGCGAATGCCGTTGACGAGATCGCGATCGTCGGCATGGCCGGGCGCTTTCCTGGCGCCGACGACATCGATACCTTTTGGCGCAACCTGTGCGACGGTGTCGAGTCGATCCGCGACCTGAGCGACCAGGAGTCGAGCGAGGCCGGCGTCAGTGCGGCCACGCTGGCCGAGCCGCGCTATGTGCGGCGCAAGGGCGTGCTGAACGACGCCGCGCGTTTCGACGCGCCGTTCTTCGGCTATCCGCCGCGCGAAGCGCTGCTGATGGATCCGCAGCAGCGGCTGTTCCTCGAAGTGGGCTGGCAGGCGCTCGAGCATGCCGGCTACGACAGTCAGACCTATGGCGGGCGCATCGGCGTCGTTGGCGGCACCGGCCGCGCCGCCTACCTGCTGCATTTCCTCGACACCCATCCGGAGTCGGCGGCGGAGCTGTTCCAGACCACGATCCTGAACGAGAAGGACTTCCTGGCCACCCGCCTGGCATATAAGCTGAACCTGCGCGGCCCGGCACTGACGGTGCAGACGGCATGTTCGACCTCGCTCGTGGCGGTGCACGTCGCATGCCAGCAATTGCTGCAGCGCGACTGCGACATGGCGCTGGCCGGCGGTGTCTCGATCGAAGTCCCGCATGGCGCCGGCTACGTGTACCAGGAGGGGCATATCCTGTCGCCGGACGGGCATTGCCGCGCCTTCGACGCCGATGCGGGCGGCACCGTGCGTGGCAGCGGCGGCGCGGTGGTGGTGCTCAAGCGCCTGGCCGACGCGGTGCGCGACGGCGACACGGTCTGGGCCGTGATCAAGGGTTCGGCCATCAACAACGACGGCGCGGCCAAGGTCGGTTATACCGCGCCGAGCGTGGATGGCCAGGCCGAGGTCATCGAACAAGCCTTGCAGCGCGCCGGCGTCGACCCGCGCAGTATCGGCCTGGTCGAGGCCCACGGCACCGCCACTCCGCTGGGCGACCCGATCGAAGTGGCCGCGCTGACGCTGGCCTGGCGCAAACACACGCTTGAGCGCGGCTATTGCCTGCTTGGCTCGGTCAAGACGAATGTCGGCCACCTGGATGCCGCGGCGGGCGTGACCGGCCTCATCAAGGCGACGCTGGCCCTGCATCACGGTGTGGTTCCGGCGACGCTGCATTACCGTTCGGCCAATCCGAAACTCGATCTCGCCAACAGTCCGTTCAGGGTGAACGCGGCCCTGGCGCCATGGCCGGTGGCGGCTTTGCCGCGGCGCGCCGCGGTCAGCTCGTTCGGCATCGGCGGCACCAACGCCCACATGGTGCTGGAACAGGCTGCGCTGCCGCTGCCGCGCATGGAGGGCGAGGGCGAGGGCGCCGCGCAGCTGCTGGTGCTGTCGGCGCGCTCGGCCACCGCGCTCGACGCCATGAGGGCGAGGCTGGCACAGCACCTGCTGGCGCAGCCGCAGGCCAGCCTGGCCGATGTCGCCCACACGCTGCAGCTGGGCCGCGCCGCGCTGCCGCACCGTTTGAGCGTGGCCGCCAGGAGCCACGCAGACGCGGCCGCCGCGCTGGCGCTGCCTGCGGCGCCGTCCGCGCCGGGTTCGGCGAATGGGCGCGTGACCTTCCTGTTTCCTGGCCAGGGCTTGCAAAAAGTCGGCATGGGACGCGGGTTATACGAGGCCGTGCCCGAATTCCGTGACTGCATCGACGCATGCGCGGAGATGCTGCAAGCGCCGCTCGGCTGCGACCTGCGCGGCTTGCTGTATCCCGCCCCCGGCCAGGAAGAGGAGGCCGCGCGCAAGCTGGCCGACACGGCGATCACGCAGCCGGCGATGTTCGTCGTGGAATACGCGCTTGCGCGCCAGCTCATGCATTGGGGCGTGCAGCCGGACGCCATGATGGGGCATAGCCTGGGCGAATACGTGGCGGCCTGCCTGGCCGGGGTCATGTCGCTGCCGGACGCGCTGGCGTTGGTCTGTGCGCGCGGGCAGCTGATCGCGCAACTGCCCGGCGGCGCCATGCTGGCGGTGGAGGCGACGCCGGAACAGCTGGCATCGTTCATCGGCGGCGGCGTCGACCTGGCCGTGATGAACGGGCCGCAAGCCTGCGTCCTGGCCGGCACCCACGCGGCGATCGCGGCGGCCTTGCCGGCGCTGGCGCAAGCCGGGCTGCGCCACAAGCTGATCCCGACCTCGCACGCCTTTCATTCGGCGATGCTCGATCCGGCGCTGGCGCGGTTCCGCGCACGCGTCGCCGAAGTGACGCTGCATGCGCCGACCATCCCGTACATCACGAATGTGACGGGTTCCTGGGTCACGGACGCGCAGGCGACCGATCCCGATCACTGGGTCAGCCACATGCGCGGGACCGTGCGCTTCGCGCAGGGACTGGAGCTGCTGCTCGAGACAGCCGGCGGCGTCTATCTGGAAGTCGGTCCGGGCCAGGGCTTCAGCAGCATCCTCAAGCGCCATCCGCGCAAGGACAGGGTGGCCCTGGCCATCCCTTGCCTGGGCAATGCGGCCCAGCCCTGCGACCACGGCGCCTCCCTCGCGGCCCTTGGCCAGCTGTGGGCCGCGCATGCGGCAAGCCCGGCATGGCAGCGCCTGCATGCCGGCCAACCGCGGCGTCGCATCCCGTTGCCGGTGTATCCGTTCGACCGTCATTGCTATTGGCCGCAAGCCAGGCCGGCGCCCGCACGCGCCGGCGGGCCGGTCCAGATGCTCGACGTGCGCCAACCCGGCGCCACGCGCGACCGCCGCGCCCCGCCTGTGCAGGCGGTGCTGCTGGAAGACGAGATCGAGCGCCAGGTCGGCCGCGTCTTCGCCGAGGTGCTCGGCATCGGGGCCGCAGCCGCAGGCGACAATTTCTTCGACCTGGGCGGCAGCTCGCTGTCGGCGCTGAGCGTCCTGATCAGCCTCGAGCAGATCGTCGGGCGCGAGCTGCCGAATGCCATCCTGATCGAGCACCCGACCGTGAGCGCCCTGGCCCGCGCGCTGCGCTCGGGTGGCGGCAGCGAAGGCTCGCGCCTGATCGGCTTGCGCGCCACCGGCAGCGCCACCCCGATTTTCTGTATCCACCCCTACGGCGGCCATACCACCGGCTACATCGAGCTGGTGCGCCACCTGGGCGCGGAGCAGCCGGTGTTCGGCATCCAGGCGCGCGGGCTGCAAGGGGAGGCCGCGCCGCTGCGCAGTATCGAGGAGATGGCGGTTGACTACATCGGCCTGGTCAAGGCGCGTCAGCCGTCCGGCCCGTATCGCCTGGCCGGTCATTCGATGGGTGGCTGCATCGCGTTCGAGATGGCGCAGCAGCTGACCCGGGCCGGCGAGAAGGTGTCCCTGCTGGCCTTGTTCGACTCGCGTGCCCGCAACGCCTGCGAGCACCCTCTCTACCGCAACAGCGCCTACGGCCGAATGGCCGGCAAGGACTGGCTGAGCGACGAAGCGGTGATGCTCGGCATCCTGTTCCCGAAGCTCGACATGGACTGGGAGTCGCTGCGCGCCGCGCCCGCTGCGCAGCACTGGCTGCTGGCCAAGGAAGCGATCGTGCGCCAGGGCCTGCTGCCGCCCGGGACCGAGCGGGGACAGGTCGAGCAGCTGCTGGCGGTGACCCGCGCCAACGACGAAGCACTGCGCACCTATCGGCCCCAGGCCTACGACGGCGATGTGATGCTGTTTTGCGGCAGCGAGGGTTTCGCCCCGCAATTCGGCGAGCCGGACCTGGGCTGGGGAGACCTGGTGCGCGGTGAGCTGGAAATGATGACGGTGCCGGGCACCCACCACACCATCATGGCGGGCACCAGCGCCCAGGCGATCGCGCTGCGTTTGCGGGCGGGCGAGCCGACGCCGCGTGCGCGGTGATCGTCACGACGCGACGATCACCCGGCGCTTCACTTCCGGCGGCGTGGAATCGATATGGAACGCGAGCCTGCGTTCGCGCAGCGCGACGTCGGCTTCCGTGATCCGGTAGAACCGCCGCAGGTGCTCGGTCCAGGACTCGTCGACGATGCGCTCGATGAACAGGCCCGGTTCGTTCACGTCCTGCAGCAGCTCCCAGCCGAGGGCGCCCAGGGCCAGGCGGCTGCGGCGGCTCTCCTGCATCAGGGCGATGAAGTCCTCGGCGCGGGCAGGATCGATCCGGTAATGGATCGAGACCACGATGCGCCGCTGGGTCGGCGCGATGGCGGCGACCGGCGTGGTGGCGGGGGTCGCCGGGGTCAGGTCCTCGACCTCGCCGCGGTCCTGCACGAGGCGCAGCACGGCGAACATCGTCAGCGCGCCGCTCGCCGCGGCGATCGACAGGCTGGCCTGGACGCTGCTCTGGCTGGCCAGGTTGCCCCAGGCCGCCGCGCCGAGCGCGCTGGCGCCCATCAAGGCCATCTGGTAAATCGCCATGGCGCGCGCGCGCACCCAGTCGGGCAACGCCATCTGGATCGATACGCTCAGCGAGTTCGCGGTCGTGATCCAGGCCATGCCCGACAGGATCATCGCCGCCATGGTGAGCGCCAGGCTGCCGCTCAATGCGGCCGTCAGGGTGGTGACTGACTGCAGCAGCGCGCTGTACCACACCAGGGTGTCGCGCGTGACGAGCTTGCGTACGCGCGGCAGCAGCAGGACGGCCCCGATCGCGCCGCCGCCCATGCAGGCCAGCAGCACCGTGAAGGTCGCGGCGCCGCCGTTGGCGCCCCGGTCGAGGCCGCGCGCGACCAGGGGCAGCAGGGCCAGCAACGCGGTCGAATGGAAGAAGAAGACGGTGATGCGGGCCAGCACCGCCTTGACGCGCGCCGACTGGCGCACGAAGCTCAAGCCCACCCGCATGGCGCTGCGCAGCCGTTCGCGCCCGAGCGGATCGGGGATGTGCTCGCGCCGCCAGCGCATGATCACGCAGCCGGCGGCAACCGAGAGCACGGCGTTGAGCAGGAATACGTAGACGGTGCCGATGCTGGCGATGGTCGCGCCGGCGATCAGCGGGCCGGCGATGCGCGAGGCGTTCATGGCGATGCCGTTCAGGCCGAGGGCGGCGGGCAGGTGCGCGCGCGGCACCAGTTCCGGCACGATGGCGGCGAACACCGGCCAGCGCATGGCCAGGCCGATGCCGTTGGCGAAGGTCATGGCCAGCAGCAGGCCCGGACTCATGGCGTCGAACAGGACGACGATGGACATCGCGACCGCCACGCCGGCCACCCAGAACTGGGTCAGGATGAAGTAGCGGCGGCGGTCGACGATGTCGGCCAGGGCGCCGCTGGGCAGGCCGAGCAGGAACACGGGCAGTGTCGACGCGGTCTGCACCAGCGCCACCCAGACCGGTTCGCGCGTGAGCGAGGTCATCATCCAGGCGGCGGCGACGTCGTTCATCCACATGCACAGGTTGGCGGTCAGCCAGACGCCCCACAGCATGCGGAAGGCCGGATGCAGCAGCGGCGCCAGCGAGGCCGGAACGCTCGATTCGGGCGCGGTTGGGGGCTGCGGCGGGGGCGGTGAGGGCATGGACATGGATCGCTCGATCTTACGCTACTTTACGTGCGTCCGCGCCCGCCCGATCTGCCGCTCGATCAGCTCCAGCATCCCCTGCGCCGCGATCGACAGCGTCTCGTCCTTGCGCTTGACGACCAGGATCGGCCGCACCTGGTCCTGGCTTGCGAGGGGAATGGCGGCCAGGTCGAGCTGGCGGAACTGGAACAGGGTCAGCGCCGGCACCAGGCTCACGCCCAGGCCCTGTTCGACCAGGCCGGCCACCGTCGCCAGGTGCTCGACTTCGAAACCGGAGTGCACCGTCTGGATGTCGCGCAGCAGGATGTCGACGTATTGGCGCACGCTCGACGATTTGGCGAAATGGACGATCTCCTGGCCGGCCAGGTCGCTGGTCTTGACATGGCGTTGACGAGCAAGCGGATGATCCGTCCGGCACACCAGGTAGAAGGGGTCGCTCACCAGTACCCGCGATTCGAACTCGGTGAAATTCGCGCCGGGCGCCGTCAGCACCAGGTCGGCCTTGCGTTGGCGCAGCAGCGACAGGCACTGGTCGGAGAGGGCGTCGTGCAGCGTCACGGTCACCCCCGGATACAGGCGCCGGTACTCGGCGATCACGGCGGGCAAGGCGCGCGCCGCCAGCGAGGGCAGGGCCGCGATCGCGACCCGTCCGCGTTTGCGCGCCGCGTAGTCCGCCATGTCGTCGAAGGCCGATTCGATATCGAGAATGAGCGAGCGCGCCACCTCGGAAAACAGTTCGCCTTCCGGGGTCAGGGTGACGTTGCGCGTGTCGCGCTCGAACAGACGGGTGCCGACCGCTTCCTCGAGCTTGCGGATCATGGCGCTGAAGGCCGGCTGCGAGGTATGGCAGCGCTCGGCCGCGCGTGTGAAATGACGGCATTCCTCGAGCGCCACGAAAGCGTACAGGAGCCGGGTTGAAATATTCGTCGTCATCGCGCACCTTGAACAAGATTGATCCGAAAACCAGATGAATTCATCTGAATTTACCATTGTACTTAATGAGTACCGCGCGCCACACTCCCATCTACCGCTTGCGGACACGAAGGAGCAGTGATGAAACGAATCAGGATCGGATGCGGCGCAGGCTATTCCGGCGACCGCCTCGAGCCGGCCGTGGAACTGGCTGAACAAGGCGAGATCGATTACCTCGTCTTCGAATGCCTGGCCGAACGCACGATCGCGCTGGCCCAGCGCGCGCGCATGATCGACCCCGAGGCCGGCTACGATCCGCTGCTGGCCGAGCGCATGCGGGCGGTGCTGGCCACCTGCAGCCGCAAGGGGATCCGCATCGTCACCAACATGGGCGCCGCCAATCCGCTGGCGGCCGCCGCCAGGGTGCGCGAGATCGCAGACTCGCTGGGCCTGGTGGGCCTGAAGGTGGCGGCCGTCACCGGCGACGACGTCCTGGCGACGGTGCGGGCGGGCGACTACCGCGACGACACCGGCCAGCCCATCGCGCGCTTCGGCGAACGCCTGCTGTCCGCGAACGCCTATATCGGCGCGCAGGCATTGGCCGACGCGCTGGCGCAGGGGGCCGACGTCGTCATCACCGGCCGCGCCGCCGATCCGGCGCTGGTGCTGGCGCCCCTGATCCACGAATTCGGCTGGGCCATGGACGACTGGCACCGCCTCGGCCAGGGCACGCTGGTCGGCCATCTGCTCGAATGCGCGGGACAGATCACCGGCGGCTATTTCGCCGACCCCGGCTACAAGGATGTGGCCGGCCTGGCGCGCCTGGGCTTTCCGATCGGCGAAGTGGCCGAGGACGGCACGGTCATCATCACCAAGGTGCGAGGAAGCGGCGGCCAGGTGACGGCAGCCACCTGCAAGGAGCAGCTGCTCTACGAAATCCACGATCCGCGCGCCTACCTGACCCCGGACGTGGTGGCCGATTTTTCCGGCGTGCGCATCACCGAGCTCGGTCTTGACCGGGTGCTGGTCGAAGGCGCCACCGGCCATCCGCGCCCGCCGACGCTGAAGGTCTCGATCGGCTACGTCGACAGCTATGTCGGCGAGGGCCAGATGTCGTACGCAGGTCCCGGCGCACTGGCGCGCGCGCGGCTGGCGCTGGCCATCGTCGAAGAGCGGTTGCGGATCACTGGCGTGCAAACCAGCGAAATCCGCTACGACATCATCGGCGTCAATGCCATGCACCGCGACGCCCTGGCGGCGGCGTCGGAATGCGAACCTTACGAGGTGCGCATCCGCGTCGCCGGCCGTACCGACAGCCTGGGCGAGGCGCAGCGCATCGCCAACGAAGTGGAAAGCCTGTACACCTGCGGCCCGGCCGGCGGCGGCGGCGCCTTCAAATCGGCGCGCGACATCGTGGCCGTGGCATCGGTGCTGCTGCCGCGCGCACTTGTCCATCCGGCCGCGCATATCGAGGAGACCGGCCATGCTGCTGCGTGAGCTTGCGCATGCGCGCGCCGGCGACAAGGGGAATATCTCGAATATCTCCGTGATCGCCTACGATCCAAAAGACTACCCGCTGCTGGAACGCTGCCTGACCGCCGAGCGCGTGAAAGCGCATCTCGGCGAGATCGCCGGGGGCGAGGTGCGGCGCTACGCGCTGCCTGGCATCGGCGCGCTGAACTTCGTTCTGCAGAACGCCTTGAGCGGCGGCGTCACCCGCTCGCTGGCGCTGGACGCGCACGGCAAGACCCTGGGCTCCGCGCTCCTCGGCCTCGACCTGACCCATTACATCGACAATGACTTCAAGGAGACCTGACATGCGTTTCACGACCTTCCCCTCATTCGCCATCCCGGCCGTCGTCCTTGCCTTGTCCGCCAGCGCAGGCGCAGCCGGTTTCCCCGACAAGCCGATCCGCTTCGTGGTGCCGTTTGCGGCCGGCACCGCGACCGACCAGCTGGCGCGCGCGCTGGGCCAGGCGATCACCCTGGAGACCAGGCAGCAGGTCATCGTCGACAACCGGCCCGGCGGCAACGGCTTCATCGGCGCCAACGAAGCGGCGCGCGCGGCGCCCGACGGCTATACGGTGCTGATCTCGACCAACACCACGCACGCCGCGGCGATCCACTTGTACAAAGTGCTGCCCTACGACCCGGTGAAGAGCTTCACGCCGATCACCGCGCTCGGCAAGGGCGGCCAGATCATGGTGGTCGGCAGCGGCTCGCCCTATGCCAGCGTGGCCGACTTCATCGCGCGCGCAAAAAAAGAGCCGGGCAAGATCAGCTTCGGCAGCGGCAGTTCGTCGAGCCGGGTCGCGGGCGAACTGTTCCAGCAGATGGCCGGCGTGCAGCTGCTGCACGTGCCGTACAAGAGCAATACCTATGCGATCACCGACCTGCTGGGCGGCCAGATCGAGATGATGATCACCGACAGCGCCACCGGCCTGCCGCACATAAAAAGCGGCAAGCTGCGCGCTCTGGGTTATTCGGGCGCGACCCGCTCGCCGCTGGCGCCGGAGCTGCCGACCATCGCCGAGGCGGGCGTCAAGGGCTACGACGTCGGCTACTGGTTCGCCGCCTATGCGCCGGCCGGGACGCCGCAGCCTGTCGTCGCGCGGCTGAATGAATTGCTGAGCCGCGCCGCGAAAAGCCCGACCGCCAACAGCGGCTTCTACGCGATGAGCGGCACCACCGTCTTCCTCACCTCGCCCGAGGACCTGCTAAAATTCCAGCAGGCGGAGTCGAAGAAATGGGGAGAGATCATCCGCAAGGCGGGGATCGAAAAAGAATGAGGTTGGCGTTGTCTCGCGGCAACGTCGAACGCTGGTAGAACTACGGTATCCTGATCGGGTTTGAAAGGATCATGCGCTTCGTGAATGTCGATCATTCTAAAACGCAATTAGCATTCTGGAGGAAGGGCGCCATACTGGAAGCATAAGCCAACCAGTGAGGACACCATGACCACCCAGACCGCCACCCTGTTCGACAACGCCACCCAGTTCGTGAAGAAACTGTTCGCCGGCTCCGCGTCGGATGCGGCGCCAGGCGACCTGTGGCAGCTGTACCGCCTGTCGCGCGGCGTCGATTCGGTGCGCCCGTCGGTGAGCCGCAAGCTCGAACGCATGGCGAGCCGCAGCGCCAGCTAAAGCAGGCGTCATACCAGGAGGCCCCGCGCGATGCGGGGTTTTTTTTGGCGCTGTTCGCGTTAAGTGTGGAAAGTGGCCTGCTGCGTTGCGCCAAGTGCTGCGCGCAGCAAGTCCTCCGCTGATCCGACGCGGCCGCCGTCGAGGGCCCAGCGCCAGCCCAGGTAATTCGGCAAGTAGCGGCTGGCCACGCCGCGAAACGGCAACAGCCAGCCGCGCAAACGGCTGTGATAGGCATTGACGTTTTGCACGTGGATCGCGCCGCGCACCCGGACTCCGGCTTGCAGATTGATGGTTTGGTGCGTGATCCCGGTGTCCCTGGCGAAAGCCCGGTAGGCGCCATGCGCATCGGTCACCAGCAGCACGTCGCGCTCGAGCCGCGGCAACAAGTGCTGGTGTAACTGCTGCCGCGTCACTGGCCCGGTGCCAGGAACCCAGTCCAGCGTCTGCCCGGTGCGGTCGCGTGCAACCAGAACGCATACCTGCTCATGCGAGATACCGCGTTTCGTCGCTTTGCCGCCGCGTTTGCGCGGCGGGCGATCCAAGTTGCGCGCACCCTTGTGCGATTCGAGCACATACATTTCGTCCGCCTCGGCGATGCCGGCCAGGCACTGCACCCGATCGTCCTTGCTCACTGTCAGGAAGCGGTGGCGCCAGCGGAAACTGGTCGCGCCGGCGACGCCCAGGTCGGCCGCCGAACGGCGAATGCTGCGCGAATCGAGCATTCCACCCAGATAGTCGAGCCAGTGCTCCTTGTGGCGCAGGCGGGCCATTTCCGTGCCACTCAAGGCGTTGCAGGTGCGCCCGCAGTCCTTGCAGCGATAGCGCTGCAGGCCGTGCGCGCGGCCGTGCCGGTAAA
>Ga0213838_1001459_pt1 | contig 12155 bp, 9 predicted proteins | sample SWPATP13_FD_160577 | JGI IMG/M metagenome (GOLD analysis project Ga0213838, IMG submission 160577) | Coastal seawater microbial communities from Marineland, Florida, United States - SWPA TP1 #3 | ecosystem: Environmental > Aquatic > Marine > Coastal | place: USA: Florida | collected 2016-08-06
AGAGAAAGACTATTTGCGAAATCACCGGACTGCGGGCGCGCAACCACCGGGCCCCCGCCACGGCCCAATTGAAGGTGGATTACGCCCTGAAGCTCCAGGAAGCGGAGCGCTTCACGCAAGGTTGCTCTGGCGACTTCGTACCGCGCGAGCATTTCTTCTTCGCGTGGCAACCGGTCTCCCGCAACGCGTGCACCAGCTTCAATGTCGCGAACGATGTCTTGTGCGAGCGAAAGTGCACGCTTTGCCTTCTTTGCGTTATAGGCCCTGGGCTGCATCTTTGAACCTAATATATTATCATAATTAATCTGATGAACGGCCAAATCAAGCGTTTAGCTTCCATGGTTGTAACTAATCGTCAAGTATGTATGATAATATTTAAAAGTGGCATGTTGCGGGGCCGCTAATTTGCCAGAAGGTGGCGCGCTATTTTCGCGTACGGACTGAAGGATAGAACATGAGTATAGAAACAATTGAGCTGAACACGGCCGAAAAAATCGCGACCATTCCGATCGAGCAAATCGATGTTTCACGGCCGAGCCTTTTTCAGAAAGATACAATTGGCCTGTTTTTCGACCGATTGCGCAGAGAGGATCCAGTCCACTACTGTCCTGAGAGCAAAGTCGGGCCATACTGGTCGGTTACCAAGTTCGACGACATCATGGCCGTTGACACCAATCACAAAGTCTTCTCGTCGGAAGCGAAGCTCGGCGGAATTGCCATTCAGGACATGCATGCGGGGGAAGGTGCGCTTGAGCTTGAAATGTTCATCGCCATGGATCCGCCCAAGCACGATCAGCAACGCAAGGCCGTTAACTCCGCAGTCGCGCCGTCAAACTTGCAGTTGCTCGAGCCGACAATCCGTGAGCGTGCGTGCAAGATACTTGATGATCTGCCGGTTGGTGAGGAAATCGACTGGGTTAATAAAGTCTCGGTCGAGTTGACCACAATGACCCTTGCGACCTTGTTCGACTTCCCTTGGGAAGAGCGGCGCAAACTCACTCGCTGGTCCGACATCGCAACGGCCGCGCCTGAAACCGGTATCGTCGAATCTTATGAGGCAAGGCGCAAAGAACTGATTGAATGCGCGATGTATTTCAAAGGGCTCTGGGATCAGCGTATTAACCAAGACCCCAAGAACGACCTCATATCCATGATGGCGCATTCTCCGGCGACGCGGGACATGCCCTTCCTAGAGTTTCTGGGCAACTTGCTGCTGCTTATTGTGGGCGGCAACGACACTACGCGGAACTCGATCAGCGGCGGCGTGCTCGCCCTTAATCAGAACCCTGAAGAATATCGCAAGCTGAATGAGGATCCGTCGCTGATCACCAGCATGGTGCCAGAGATTATCCGCTGGCAGACTCCGCTGACCCATATGCGCCGGACTGCGCTCCAGGATTACGAGATTGGCGGTAAGCTGATCAAAAAAGGTGATAAAGTGGTGATGTGGTATCTGTCGGGCAACCGGGATGAGTCTGTCATCGAGAATGCTGACCAGTTCATAATCGACCGAAAGAACCCACGTCATCACCTGTCCTTTGGCTATGGCATCCATCGCTGCATGGGCAACAGGCTTGCAGAACTGCAACTTAGGATTATCTGGGAAGAGATCCAAAAGCGTTTCGCGAAGGTCGAAGTGACCGGCGAGCCCGAGCGTCTGTTTTCGAACCTTGTGCGAGGCATCACGAAACTGCCTGTGCGGCTCCACGCTCGCTGACTGGGGACACCACTGAGCCTTTCACGCAAGCGCGAAGCGGTCGATCATGTGGTGGAGACATTCGGCGCAACCGAGCGTCGGGCTTGCCGCGTAATCGGCCAGCATCGTTCCACCCAGCGCAAGCCGCGCGTGCCGCGTCAGGATGAGGATGTGCTGACAGCGGCCATCATCACCCTGGCTGAATGGTTCGGCCGGTATGGCTATCGTCGCATTACGGCCCTGCTGAGACGGGGTGGCTGGCATGTGAGCGAGAAGCGCGTCTATCACATCTGGCGGCGTGAAGGGCTGAAGGTCCCGATGAAACAACCGAAACGTGGCCGTCTCTGGTTGAGTGACGGCTCCTGCATTCGGATCAGACCAATGCACAAGGGGCATGTCTGATCCTATGATTTCGTCCAGGATCGCACGCATGATGGGAAGGTCTTCCGCATGCTGTGCGTCATTGATGAGTTCACTCGCGAATGCCTCACCATCCGCGTCGAGCGCAAGCTGAACTCCCGCGATGTCCTCGACACGCTGGGCGATCTGTTCGTCGTGCATGGACCGCCTGGGTACATACGTTCGGACAACGTCCTACATTCTGAACTTTTGGCAGGTTTCGGGCGCAAAGCCTCGTCCCGTAGTTTCCAGATACGGGTCTTGAAGTCAATTACCGGGTGGGCTTCCGCCGCACTGGAAGAGCTCGCAGCCATAGCAAACACAGGATCCATGCGAGTGAGGTTCGCTGGTCCTTACCGTCCTTAACACGGGATGCCGATCCGAGCGGAAGATCCGAACATTATCTACGAGGTCGCCGATAGACTGGCGCCTCAACGGCGCGCATCAGAGAGAGATTCTCCCGCCCGGTACCGCCCCTTCGTAGAAGGGGCGGTAAGCTTTTCCGCTCTTGATGATGGCATGCGCTGTGCGCGCCATCTTGGCGGTAACCGCAGTGAGCGCTTTGCGCCGGAGATCGGGATTGTCCGGATCCCTGGCGATATAGCGCGTATATTTATCCCTGAAATTGTTCTCCTTCTGGCGGATCGCGACCAGGCCGGCCATCCAGAGCGCCCGGCGAAGCCGTGCGTTGCCGTATTTCGACAGTTTCGTCTGTCCCCGGAAAGTGCCGGACTGATGCGTTGAGAGGTCCAGGCCGCAGAATTTCAGGAACTGGCGATGATGACCAAACCGGCGCAGGTCGCCGGCTTCAGCGAGAATGGTCAGGGCGATGATCGGGCCGATGCCGGGGATTTGCTTGAGGGCCTCGAAGTCAGGGGTTCCGCCCAGAAGGGCTTCAGCTTCCGCTTCGATCGTATTGCGCTGGCGGTTCAGGCTGCGCGCCTCCGCCAGAACCATGCGGAACATCGCGATGGCCCTGCTGTCGACCGGAACCGGCAACCCGATTGATTCTTTTGCGGTTTCACAGATGTCCACGATCAACCTGGCCTTTGAAACCTTCTTGCCAACAATGTCCCAGGCGGCGGCTGAGAAGGCTTCTGGAGACAAGGCCGTGATCGATGCCGGGGGCGGGAACGTCTCGAGCAGGGCGAAGAACCAGTCGCGCCTGGAGCTTCCCAGGAACTTCTCGATCTCGGGAAAATAGAGTGGCAGATAGTGCGTCAGGATCCGGTGAATGGTCTGCGTCCTTGCTCTCGACACGGCCTCATGCGTCTTCGAGAGCTCCTGGATATCTGCGAGGCCGGCGACCAAGGGATCCAGATAGACCTGGCTGAGACCTGTCGCCAGCATATGCAGGATAACCTGGGCATCCTTCGGATCATTCTTGTCCCATCCGTTGTGGATGGCTTCGCGCTGGCGAGCGAGTGCCATGGAAGAGATCAGGCGTGTCTTGATGCCGGCATCGACCAGTCTCCAGGCCAGTGCCCGATGATAATTACCGGTTGCCTCAAACCCCGTAACAACCGGACGGTCGAAAGCCTTCAGCCGTTGAATAAAGCGGTCGTGCTCTGCGCGCTGGTTGAGCACAACAAGACGCCGCCGTCGAGGCGACCCAGGCATCTGTATCAGAACATCATTGCGCTTCTTGGAAATGTCGATCGCGACGAGCACAGCATCCTGTGCGATAGAATGAATCCTGGCCATGGCCGGTCTGCTCCTCTTCGGTGGTGGTTGGAATAACCACTGTAAGAGGTCCTGCGGCCCGGTCATGGCCTCCTGCCTGCGTGCGGAATGCGCCGCAGGCGGCCATGACCTGCCTTGGTTCCGAATGTGCTACGTCCTATGAAAAGAACGAAAGCTGGAATGAGCCAACAGGTCGTTGATGCGTGACGGCGAACCTGCGTCCCGCTCGTTCGTAAAATCACCCAGGCGTCTTCTGTCGTCAAGGAATCAGTTCTTCCATAGCAAATACAGGGTACGCTGGATTGCGGCCCTCACCGTCCTTAAGACGAGATCCGAATACCCAGGCAGAAGACCCGAACATTATCTACGAGGTCGTGACGATGCATGCCTCAACGGCACTTGCAGAGCGGGGTCCTTCCGCCTGGGACCGCGTCCTTCGAAGAAGGGGCGGTAATCTGTCTCGGTCTTGATGACCGAATGTGCGGTGCGTGCGATCGTTGCGGCAACGGAAGTGAGTGCCTTGCGCTTCAGGTGCGGATCGCTGTGATCTCTGGCGATGTATCTTTCATACTTGTCGCGGAAGCCGTTCTCGCGCTGCCGAATGGCGACCTGTCCCGCCATCCAGAATGTCCGTCTCAGCCTGGCATTTCCAAACTTGGAGAGTTTGGTCTGTCCTCGGAATATGCCTGACTGCTGAGTCGAAAGGTTGAATCCGCAAAACTTAAGAAACTGCCGGTGATGCCCGAAGCGGCGCAGGTCCCCGGCCTCAGCCAGGATGGTGAGCGCGTTGATCGGCCCGATGCCTGGGATGGTCCTCAAGCGTACGAAGTCCGGATGTGTTCCAAGCAGGTCGCTGGCTTGCTGTTCGATCTGATCACGTTGGGCAATCAGATGCCTTCCCTGACCGAGAACGAGACAAAACATGCGGATCGCTGGCGTCTCCGGATCGACCGGCAGGCCAATGGAATCAGCGGCTGTGGCGTATATATCAGCGAGCAACCGAGCTATTGATGCCTTCTTGCCGACAACACCCCAGGCCGCTTCGATAAAAGCATCTTCGGACATGCACGTGATCGATCCCGGCGTGGGGAACTGTTCGAGGAAGGCGAGAAACCAATCGCTGCGCGAGTTGCCCATGAAGCGCTCAGCCTCGGGAAAGTAGAGTGGCAAGTAGTGTGTTCTCAAACGATGCCAGAACTCCGTCTTGGTTTGCGATATGACGGCATGTGTCTTCGACAACTCCTGAATGTCGTTCACGCCGTGCACGAGCGGGTCATGCCAGATCTGGGTTAGCCCAGTCTGCATCATATGCAGCATCACCTGCGCATCCTTCGGATCGTTCTTGTCCCATGAGTTGTGCATCGCCTCGCGCGTGCGTGCCAGCGACAGCGAAGAAATGAGCTTCAACTCAAACCCCGCCTGATGGAGCCGCCACGCCAGCGGCCGATGGTAGTCGCCCGTCGGCTCAAATCCGACCTGAACCGGCACGCCAAAGGCGGTGAGCGTCTCGACAAATCTGTCGATATCTTCCCGCACGTTACGAACTGTGAGGCGTTTGCGGCGTCGCCTCCCTGGGACAGCGATCAGAACTTCATTGCGATGCTTTGCGATATCAATCGCTACCAGAACGGGTTGCCCTGTCTTATGGTGCGTCTTGGTCATGGCCGGTCTCCTCTTCAGTTGTGGTCGGCAAAACCACTGTAAGAGACCTGAAGGCTCGGTCATGACCGCCCGCCTGCATGTGAGAAACAAGCAGGCGGTCACGACCTCCGGAACATCGGTTCCCAATGTGCTATGGCAGTGAATTTACCGGCCAGATCGTGGACCTCTGGGCATATCATTACAAGGTCAGAATGGACTTCTCGCGCCCCGGCAAGCCGCAGCAGAATGGCTTCGTCGAAAGCTTCAATGGATCGCTCCGGGACGAGTGCCTCAACATCAACTGGTTCGCCTCCTTGGCCGAGGCAAGGCGGCTGATCGAGGCGTGGAGGCGCGACTCCAATGAGAGCCGGCTTCACATGGCTCACAATGGGCAATCTCCCGACGAGTTTGCCCGTAACGCCGGCCTATGCCATGGTGGCAAGGTCAAAATCGCCACTGGATTTTAACGCCAAGGCCGGACCACCAGACCAAGCACGTCATTGCCGCTGGATATTAACCCCAGGGCCGGACCACCGATCCCAAGCGTGTCAGCTGAAGCCGGAACTAACTTTTCGGTTGGGCCAGTCCGATTGGACAAGCCATAACCTCTATTGCAAATTTGCATCACCCGTCGACGATCTCTGTCAGGGGGAAAAAAGAATATTCACATTGCAGATAAGTATCATATCATACAGTATTATATAAACATAAGGAGGAAACTAGGTGTATTATTTCAACGCGGTGTCGAAGACAACTGTTTCGGTATCTTTGGCGGTTTTGCTGTTTGCCGCCGGTGCTCATGCGCAAGTTGAGGTGGACGAGCAAGGTGCTGCTGCATCCGCGGCGGAAAATGTGGAGGCCACACGTCGATTGGGTGCAATCACAGTTACAGCGCAAAAGCGCGAGCAGAGCTTGCAGGATGTGCCAATTGTCGTGACCGCCTTGTCCGGAGAGCTTCTCAGCGATGCTGGCGTTCAGGATATCAAGGACCTGACGGTCGTGACGCCGGGCCTGCTTGTAACTTCTTCGTCAAAGCAAGCAAATACTACGGCGCGGATTCGTGGCATTGGCACGGTTGGTGACAATCCCGGTCTCGAAAGCTCAGTAGGCGTCGTTATCGACGGGGTTCCGCGCGCCAGGAACGGCGTTTCCTTCGGCGATCTCGGCGAGATCGAGCGAATCGAAGTACTAAAGGGGCCGCAGGGAACCTTGTTTGGCAAGTCGACCTCTGCGGGCGTCATAAATGTCATCACGAAGAAACCGTCTGACGAGTTAGAGTCGATCTTCGAGGTCGGGATCGGCAACGAAGGTTTCCTTCGCACGTCTGCAGAAGTCACCGGACCGCTTTCTAAGACGGTGAGCGGTCGCCTGTTCGGAGTATACGAAGAGCGCGGCGGTCTTTTGGACGTAAAGACCGGTAACGGTCCACGTACCGAGGACGAAACGAGTCAGTATGACTTCTACTCCGTTCGAGGTCAGCTTCGTTTTGAGCCCTCCAGCGACCTCGAGATTCTTCTCTCTGCTGACTATACTGATCGGGAAGAAGATTGTTGCATGGGTGACTATATCGCGGTGGACCCGGCCAGGGGCCCGCTGATCACGCTGCTGGCTGGCGGTGACGGGGCCTCTGCTTTTCCGATCGATCCGTTCGACCGCGTCGCCTTTGCGAACCGCGACGCCACGCAGACGACCGAGGACTGGGGTGTGTCAGCGAATATCGAGTGGCAGTCCGGCCTCGGTGAATTGACGTCAATCACATCCTATCGCGATTGGGAAAACGGCTCGGGTCAGGATACAGATTTTAGTGCCGCCGATCTTTGGTATCGAGATGACGAAACGTCCAGGGACGCTTTTGCCACATTCAGCCAAGAGTTACGACTCGCGGGCGCGACCGATAACGTCGACTGGCAGGTGGGTGTGTTTTACGCGAATGAAACTCTTGATCGTACAGATTTCATTACTTACGGCAATGATTACTTTTTCTACTTTCAGCAATTGCTGCTCGGTGCGAGTGGTGGTGCGTTTGATCTGTCTTCGCTGCCAGGTAATATCTATACGGGCGAGGCAAATGCAACCGCAGACGTTTATGAACAAACTGCGGATACATACGCCATCTTCACGAACAATACGTTCAGCTTGAGCGATCAGTTCGACCTCACGGTCGGTCTTCGTTATACGATTGATGAGAAGACGCTGGAGTCCAATTTTAATGGCGAAGCGGGTAGCTGTACCACAGCCTTGGCCGTATTTGGCCCTACAGGTGGATTGACACCAACGCTTTGCTTGCCTTGGACAAACGACAACTTTGTGGGTGTGAGCGCCACGCAGGATCGCTCTGACGAGGATTTATCAGGTACAGTAAAGGGGGCATATCGGGTCAGTGAGAATCTGATGTCATACGCGTCCTATTCGCGCGGTTACAAGGCCGGTGGTTTCAACCTTGATCGCAGCCAGTTTGGTCCCTCAGATCCCACGCCATTTCAGCCCAACCTGGATACCAGATTTGATCCCGAAACTGTTGATGCGTATGAGGTCGGCTTTAAGACCAACAATGCGGCAAATAGCTTGTTCTTCAACGGCGCGATTTTCTATCAGGAGTATAGCGACTTTCAGCTCAACACGTTTACCGGTACGAGCTTCATCGTGACATCTGTTCCCGGTGTGATTTCCAAGGGTGCTGAGTTCGATGTCCGATACCTGCCTGAACAGCTTGAAGGGCTGACACTGCAGGGCGGTCTTGTCTATGCGGAAACCCAGTATGATGATTTCGAAGCGGTAGACTTTTTCGCGCCGCCGCGCTTGCCGGGAAGCACAATTTCATTTGCGCCCCGTTGGTCGGGTACGTTGGCCGCAACCTATGAAACCTCGTTCATCAGCGACTGGGATGCGCGCTTCAATGTATCGAGCCGGTTCACTTCAAAGTATAATACAGGTTCGAACCTCGATCCGCTCAAGGAGGTTGAAGAGCTGGTTGTGGTAAATGCAAGAATGTCATTCTACAGTGACAACTCTCCCTTCGAGTTGGAACTGTGGGCGCAGAACCTGTTTGATGAGGACTATTACGAACTTGCTTTCGATACGCCGCTTCAAGGTACCGCTGCCACGCAAACAGCTCCGGGAACAGCTGTTGGTGCTTTCTTGTCACCGCCCCTGACCTTTGGCGCAACCGCTCGTGTTCGGTTTTAGAGCACTTTGAGGCAATGTCAGCTTAGCCTGACTTGAGGAGCCAAGGTGCAAGAGCCAATCTCATAGGGGAGGGAAGCGCGAAGTTCCAGCTGTTGCTTGCGGAGTGGTTGCTGAATATTGTAGCGCTCCGCAAGCCATTTCCAGAGATTTTGTAGAGACAGGAGGCGCGGGCCGGAAGCCCATAAGGATGGGCGTTGGCCTGCCAGCGAACTTTCATCTGGATGGGATCAGAGCCTCGCTGATGAGGAGTTCATGACTTCAGATTCTCGCTAACTGTCGAAAGTAAAACCGCTGCTGAAGCCAGGACTAGGATCAATAACAGGGTTAAAGTCTTGAGCTGCAAGCCGCTCGGCGGATCGCACAAACTCCTTTGCGCGCTGGATCGCAAATCCGGTTGGGACAATTCGCCACGCTCGACGATCACGGTAATCTCGCTCACGCGAGACATGGCCCGATCAATCGAATTGATTGATCAGTATCCCAACATGTGGACGCTTAATATCGTGCACTTCGGTAAGCTGGATCTGGGGCATTCCAGTCTGATCATTTAACCAGGCGCCTGCCACCGTGATCGCGTGAGGGCGATAGCTTCCATTTCCTGATCGTACGCCCGGCGCGATAGTCGGCTCACTTCACCAAAAAGGAAGCTGAAATCGATTGCGGGATCTCATATGAAGCCAGATGCGCGCGACCGCGTGGGCAACTTGACGGGTTTCTCCATTTACAATGATTGTAAGGTAACTTAATAAAGGAATAAGTAAAAGAGTTTATAGTGGACGGATCTTTTGTACGATTGTGATGGATATCTCCATGCGCAGGGGCTGAAGCTGGCGCACAGTTCGGTTGGCGATCCCGCTGCCCCTCCGGTCATTTTTGCCCATGGCGGAGGACAAACTCGTCATGCTTGGAGCGCTGCCGCGAAGGCGGTGGCATTTGAAGGATATCGCTCAATAATCTTAGATCTTCGCGGGCATGGTGAAAGCGACTGGGCTCCAGACGGTGATTACTCTCTCGGAGCTATCGCTCGAGACCTTGTAGAGGTTGGTGAAAGCGTCGCGGTTGGAAGGCCGCGGCCGCATGTAGTCGGTGCTTCGCTTGGAGGACTTGCAGCCATAGTTGCCGCAGGCATGTTTGCGCGCGATGCGTTTGAATCGGTTACTCTGGTCGATATCACGCCGAACATGGACGCCGCCGGCGTCACCAAAGTTGTCGGCTTTATGGGCGCGCATGTTAAGGAAGGCTTTGCTTCGTTGGAACAGGCCGCTGATGTGGTTGCCACCTATTTGCCGCATCGGCCCCGGCCGAAAGACCTTGAAGGGCTGCGTAAGAATCTGCGGCAAGGCGAAGACGGGCGTTGGCGATGGCACTGGGACCCTGCCTTTATCACCGGCGTCACGCGTCGCTCTGGGGTTGCTCGCACCAGTGAGCTGGAGCAGGCGGTTCGGAACATCCGCGTACCGCTTCATCTCATCCGTGGACGTATGAGCGAGCTGGTTACAGAAGACTCCGTCGCGGCGTTTCGTTCCTTGGCACCGAGGGCACATTTCACTGACGTCGCTGGGGCCAGACATATGGTGGCAGGAGATTGCAACGATTTATTTGTCGAAGCAGTCGTGTCCTTTCTTCGTCCGATTCGAGAGCAGACCCCTGCATGAGCACCTCCATGCTCAATGTTAATCAGATACAGGCCGCACTCGATGCGGCCCCCTTCCATCGCTGGCTTGGGCTGAAGGCGATCAGCACAGACAAGGACAAGCTGATACTGCAAATGCCCTGGCGTGAGGAGCTGGTTTCCAATCCGCGAATACAATCTGCCCATGGCGGTGTCATTGCCGCGCTGATTGATCTCACAGGATTTTATGCCCTGCTCGCCGCAGGGAACACGCCTGCTGCGACGGCGGACTTGCGAGTTGACTATCACAAACCTGCCACGCCAGGAACGCTAAGCATGATGGGAAGAATTGTCCGTCTGGGTGCAACTCTTTCCGTCGCCGAAGCCTCTGTCATGAACGCCAGCGGAGCGCTGCTTTCGAGCGGGCGCGGCGCCTACCTGATGCCGGGGCGTGCATGAAGGTTTGCATGATATTCTTGCATTGCGTAATTTTAATTCTGGTCTCGGGGTGTAGGGGCCAGAGTCAGAAGGTCAGGTTGCCCCTGAGCCGACCGGCTTTACGTATGAGGCCGGGGCGGGTGGTCTGTGTAGAAGCGGTTTCCGTGGAATTGGGGGCATGAGGGACATCTATTTGATTGCGTGGGGGCTGCCTCCGTAAAAGTGGCCTGGTATTTGAGTTAGTCTCGGCTTCGATTGACGCGCTTGGGTTCGGTGGTCAGGCTCTGACGTTAAAATCCAGCGGCAAGTTGGACCTGACCACCATGGCAATTCTTGAGATGTCGGCAGAATCTTTCGGCGTTTTTCCATTGCGAACCATGCGAGGTCGGCCTGTAGATCATTTGCAAGTCATGAGAAAGAGCGTCCGGCAATTGAGCACCGCCGGGCTAGATCCTGACAATGCACAATGAAGCTCTTTACGTTCACCGGCACATCGCCCCGGCTAAGAGGTGGAGAAACGTTGCGTCCCTCACAGGAATAGGGTATTGGAATTTCTCCACCGTTCTGAATTTCAGACGCGTTCACCCACTTCTTCTCTTCCTTGCAACGCCGGGCGCGCTGCAGCGCTCCACTGTGCCGGATCGGCGTGATACAGACAAAAAGTGAACTCATGGCCGGAACCGTTGCGAATTCTCAAGAGGGCGGCGGGCTTGCGGTCAAATAATGCCTTTGGAGTCATTAAAGGAAAAACACATGGCTGCCCGGCGCGCGATCCTTTTTCATTCCTGCAGAGTGAAATCGACCGTCTTTTCGACAGTTTCAGCGGCGCAGGTTTCCGCCGTCCGGTCGGAATGCAGGAGGTCTGGCCGCGTCTGGAAGTCAAGGAATGTGATGGTCTGATCGAAGTCGCCGCCGAGCTTCCCAGGGTGGATGAAAAGAATATCGAGGTCAATGTGACCGACAGCCGGCTGACGATCCGCGGGGAAAAGAAACCGGAGAGGGACGAAAAGACCAAGAGCTACCGGCTTGTCGAAAGATCGTTTGGCACATTCGAACGCTCGATCGCGCTCCCGTCCGGTGTTGACACCAGCAAGGTCAAGGCCCAACAAGCGCAAGGGCGCGCTGCATGTCGAAATTCCCAAGCTGGCAAGTTCAAAAAGGACAGCGCGTTGAGGGCTTCCAGTCTCTCTCGGGGTCCTGCCTTTGCATCGCTGGGCAAGTCACATTGCCGCGGTTGGTGCCGGGATGCTTCATATCCAACGCCCTTAACCTGTGAAGCGTCCCGATTTTTTGAGCACGCTGTGCGCGGGCTCAGGGCGGCGAGGCTGGTAACGGAATAAATCAGTGTACCGTAAAAACATAAGTGAGAGATAGGGCGCTGCGAGCACTCTGTTGTTTCCTGTGACCTGCTCCCCGAAAAATCCCTCGTTTGAGGCTGGAGTTTTCGCGTAATGATCCCAGGCTGGGATGGAGCGAAAGCGATGAAGGCATCGAAGTTCA
>Ga0213838_1001462_pt1 | contig 12128 bp, 12 predicted proteins | sample SWPATP13_FD_160577 | JGI IMG/M metagenome (GOLD analysis project Ga0213838, IMG submission 160577) | Coastal seawater microbial communities from Marineland, Florida, United States - SWPA TP1 #3 | ecosystem: Environmental > Aquatic > Marine > Coastal | place: USA: Florida | collected 2016-08-06
AAACCAACTTGTGGTTGAAAACCTAGTTCAAGGTTGGGATGACCCACGTATGCCGACTATCTCTGGTTTACGTCGTCGTGGTTTCACTTCTGCGTCTATTCGTGAATTCTGTAAGCGTATCGGTGTCACTAAACAAGAGAACATGATTGAGTTCGGTTCACTTGAGTCTTGTATCCGTGATGACTTGAACGAAAATGCACCTCGTGCAATGGCCGTGCTAGATCCGGTTAAGATCGTGATTGAAAACTACGATGCAGACAAAGTAGAAACACTAACGGTTGCTAACCACCCGAACAAACCTGAAATGGGCACTCGTGAAGTACCGTTTACTCGTGAAGTTTGGATCGAACGTGATGACTTCCGTGAAGAAGCAAACAAGAAGTACAAGCGTTTGGTTCTAGGTAAAGAAGTTCGTCTACGTGGTGCTTACGTAATTAAAGCAGAGCGTATCGAGAAAGATGCAGAAGGCAACATTACAACTATCTTCTGTTCTTACGATGACGAAACGCTAGGTAAGAACCCAGCAGATGGCCGCAAAGTGAAGGGTGTTATCCACTGGGTATCGGCTGATAAAGCACTGCCAGCTGAGATTCGTTTGTACGATCGTTTGTTTACTGTAGCAAACCCAGCTGCCGCGGATGATTTCACTGCAACGATCAACCCAGAGTCTCTGGTTAAGTTAAACGGTTTTGTTGAGCCTAGCCTAGCGGAAGCTGCTGCAGAGCAAGGTTTCCAATTTGAGCGTACAGGTTATTTCTGTGTTGATTCAAAGGATTCTAAAGCTGATGCGTTGGTATTCAACCGCACGGTTGGCCTACGTGATACCTGGGGTAAAGCTGAAGCTTAGTTCTTAGAGTTACTGAATTAAAAAACCGGCCAAGAGCCGGTTTTTTTGTATCCGAAGAAGGTCACTAATTAGAGATTAAACGACAAGGAATCGTACTCTTATAGCGCCCGAAATAAAAAACGCCGGCCTAAGCCAGCGTTCTGTATTACTTCTTCGCTTTGTGTGCATCTGGATTGCCTTTGCAATCTCCACTAATGCTTTTTCCGTACAAGTATAAACTGTGGTTAGTCAGTTGGACATTGTACTTTAACGCCACTTCTTTCTGACGCTCTTCGATGATGTCATCCGAAAACTCAATAACTTCGCCGCAATCTAGACAAACTAAGTGATCGTGGTGGTGTTGAGTAGACAATTCGAAAACTGATTTACCGCCTTCGAAGTGGTGACGGGTAACAATCCCTGCATCGTCAAATTGGTTCAAAACACGGTAAACCGTTGCTAGACCAATTTCTTCACCAAGATCGATCAGTTTCTTATATAAATCTTCAGCGCTAATATGTTGGCAATCTGGTTGTTGTAAAACTTCTAAAATTTTTAGCCTTGGAAGGGTCACTTTTAGACCTGCATCCTTTAGCGCTTGATTATTGTCTGACATATACTTTCCTGTTGATGATCTGTAGCAATTAACAGAATTCAATATTCCTACCATTATAGGTTACTAGCAGGTAACAATAAACCACGAACTTCAAAGGGTTACTACTTAGTTTGTTAAATTTTACTTTTGTAAAAACTTAGTATCTCACATATAGTAGTTGTCAGACCAGTTGCTTTGGGCGACTCTGTATATTGATTTAGACATGGAATGTCACTAATGAACAAACAACTCGCAAAAATTTACAAACCCAATGTCGTTAAGTTTGCATTGAATATCTGGCCTCCATTTTGGGGCGCAGGAATCAAAATCACTCGAATCAGTGATGACTTTAGGGAAGTGAATATGCACCTTAAGCTGCGATGGTGGAACAAGAATGCCAATCGAACACAGTATGGTGGAAGCATTTTTTCGCTTACCGATCCCGTGTATTCACTCATGTTGATGGGAATTCTAGGCGAGCAATATTATGTATGGGATAAAGAAGCGAGTATTAATTTTATTAAACCCGGGCAGTCCGATTTGTATGCGAACTTTGAAATAACGCAAAATCACTTAGACGAGATATATCAAAAAACGGCGCTAGGCGATAAATGTTTTCCTGAGTTTATTATTCTGGTGAAAGACAAAAATGGGAATGTTGTGTCAGAAGTACAGAGAAAGCTATACGTTCGTAAGAAACCAGAATTCAGAGAAACAGATGAATTATTAGAGTCATAAAAAAACCTCCGCTAGCGGAGGTTTTTTTATTGCTGATTAAAGAAAAAATTAATCTTCTAATTCAGCTAGGCACATTTCTTCATGGATTTGTTTAACCCAATTTGAAACACGCTCGTCAGTAAGTTCTGGTTGACGATCTTCGTCAATACATAGACCAACAAATTGGCTATCGTCGTCGTTTACTAGGCCTTTTGAAGCTTCGAATTCGTAGCCATCAGTTGATGTGTAGCCTAAGATAGTACCGCCTTTTGCTTCAACGATATCGCGGATGTTACCCATCGCATCGCAGAAGTATTCAGCGTAATCTTCTTGGTCACCACAACCAAAAATAGCAACAAGCTTAGTCGAGAAATCAATTGCTTCTAATTCAGGGAAGAAATCATCCCAATCGCATTGTGCTTCGCCGTAGTACCAAGTTGGGATACCTAGAATAAGAAGATCGAAGTTATCGATGTCTTCTTTACTGCTTTTAGCAATGTCTTGAACGTGAACTAGTTGCTTGCTCAATTGCTTTTGAATCATCTTAGCAACAGCTTCAGTATTACCTGTGTCGCTACCAAAGAAGAGACCTACACTTGCCATAGAATCGTTACCTTTCATTGTGTCTGATGTTGGAGTTATAGAGTTCGTTGAGGGCATCAACCAATTCCGGTTCCTTCCCAGCTAAGTTGGATTAGCCCTTTGGCAATAAACCCAGCACAACCTAAGAAGAGTACCATCCACACAATTCGACGACCAAATGCAGGAACATTTCCTTGTTTTAAAACGTCTTTTATAGCCATACCAATCAAGAAGAAGATAGCTGCAAAAAGAAGATCTAAACCAATAGATTCAAGCAAGTTCATGTAGTCGTAAAGCATGGGATCCCTATATACCAATTTTGCTTGCGCGCACTATAGCATTGTTGATTAATAAAGTTAATGCACAGTGTTTGCAGAATTCTGATTTATCGGAATTTCTCTAACTAAGCAATAAATTTACGTATAGCGCGCAGAACTTCAGCCGGTTTTTCAGCATGAAGCCAATGACCCGTGTTTGCGATCACGTGAGCTTTAGCGTTGGAAAATTGAGCTTGAACTTGAGGCTGATGTTCGCCAGTTAAGTAGTCGGAATCCCCACCTTTAACGAACAGTGTCGGCGTTGTACACCGAGTGATCGCTTTCCAACCAATGATATGTTCATAGTTTTGGATAAGTGATTGAACGTTAAAACGCCATTTCATGATGTCATTGTCTTTATACAATGATTTGGTAAGAAATTGCCTAACGCCGTCAATTTCAATGTGCTCGGCCAAAATCTTCAATGCTGCAGAGCGAGAGGTTGGTTTAGCTTCTGATACAGCGGTAAGGCCTTGAAAGACATTATCATGACGGCGTTGTTGATAAGCGACGGGAGCCATATCTAATACGACAAGTTTCTTGATTGTAACCGTGTCTATTTCTGTTAATGCCATTGCTACTTTGCCGCCCATCGAGTGGCCAATAACGGTGACGTCGGAAAGCTTGAGTTCAAGTAACAGATTCGAAACATCTGTCGCCATTAGCTGATAATCATGTTGATCGCTGTGGAAAGAACTTCCGTGATTTCGAAGATCGATACTAAGTACTTGATGATCTTGCTTAAGATCTCTAGCTAAAAGCCCTAAATTATCCAAATTGCCGAATAATCCATGGATCAAAACAATGGTGTGACCTTCACCTTCAATTTTATAGTTGAGCTGTACTGACATTTTATCTTATTCATGATGGGTTTAACGTAGAGTATCCGCGCGGATCTCGCTATAATCCCTCAGAGTTTAAACATTGAGATTGTGAAAAGCGAATGAAAACAATTGAGGTTGATGAAGACCTGTACCGCTACATTGCAGGTCAGACAGAACATATTGGCGAAAGTGCATCAGATATTTTACGCCGTTTATTGGATGTTGATGGTCAGAAAGCAGTTCAAATTAAAGAAGTAACCCAGCCTAAAGGTATCGTTGTAAGTAAAGATGCTGGTCTAATTGAGGCTAAAGTGGATGGCGTCAAAGAAATGCGTTCTTTACTCATCTCTGATGAATTTGCTTCATTAAAGAAAGCCATTGATCGCTTCATGCTTGTTTTGTCTACATTGCATCATATTGATCAAGAAAGCTTTTCCGAAGCGACACAAGTTAAAGGAAGAAAGCGAGTCTATTTCGCTGACAATGAAGAAACCTTGTTGGCAAATGGCAACACAACCAAACCGAAAGCGATTCCAAATAGCCCATTTTGGGTAATAACGAATAACAACACGAGTCGCAAACGACAGATGGTTGAGCAGTTAATGAGTCGCATGAATTTCCAGGCTGATTTAATTGAAAAAGTAACAGGTTCCATTTAAGGAAATCTGATTTAAACCTCATAATGTCCTATAAAATAAAGATATTATGAGGTTTTTTTGTTTTTAAATTTATATAAGGATGTCAAAAATGGCTATGCACCCTCGTGCCGGGCAAAAAGCTCAGCAGGAAGATCTTCATAATATCCCGGCTTTAGTTGCGAACTATTTCTTACAGCAACCGGATGCTACTAACCCAGATCACAAAGTACTTTTCGGTACTTCCGGTCATCGCGGTACAGCAGACAAATCAACATTTAATGAAAACCACATTCTAGCGATTGCACAAGCGGTTGCTGAAGTACGTGCCGAGCAGGGTACAACAGGCCCACTTTTCTTAGGTAAAGATACTCATGCTTTGTCTGAACCTGCGTTTTCTACGGTGATCGAAGTGCTTGTTGCGAACGGTGTTGAAGTTATTATTCAAGAAAAAAATGGCTTTACTCCAACACCAGGGATCTCGCACGCGATTCTTACGCACAACCTAGTGAATGACAAAAAAGCTGATGGCATTGTTATCACGCCTTCGCATAACCCACCACAAGATGGCGGTATCAAATACAACCCGACACACGGTGGTCCGGCTGAAGCGGAGCTGACTCAAGCAATTGAAGATCGTGCAAACGTGATCATTGCTGAAGAGATGCAAGGTGTTAAACGTACACCTATCGCACAAGCGAAACAATCAGACCTAGTCAAAGAAGTCGACCTAGTTGCACCATACGTTGCTGACTTGGTAAACGTGATTGATATGGAAGCAATACAAGAAGCGAACATCAAAATTGGTGTTGATCCACTGGGCGGGAGCGGTATTGATTACTGGCGTCAAATTGGTAAAGCATACAATCTAGACCTTACTTTGGTAAGCGAAGCGGTTGACCCTTCTTTCCAATTCATGTCTCTAGATAAAGATGGCGTGGTTCGTATGGACTGTTCTTCTCCATACGCGATGGCAGGCTTGCTGGCGCTTAAAGACGAGTATGCACTAGCGTTTGGTAACGACCCTGATTACGATCGCCACGGCATTGTTACACCAAAAGGCTTAATGAATCCTAACCACTTCTTAGCCGTTTGTATCGACTACCTATACCGCAACCGTGAGGGGTGGGGTAAAGGTGTTGCTGTTGGTAAAACACTGGTATCAAGCGCATTGATTGACCGCGTTGTTGCTGACTTAGGTCGTGACCTATGTGAAGTGCCAGTTGGCTTCAAATGGTTTGTTGATGGCCTATACAACGGTCAGTTTGGCTTCGGTGGCGAAGAGAGTGCGGGTGCTTCTTTCTTACGTAAAGACGGAACGCCTTGGTCAACAGACAAAGATGGCCTAATTCTTTGCCTACTTGCGGCTGAGATCACAGCAGTAACGGGTAAGAACCCACAAGAATACTACGAAGAACTTGCTGCTAAACACGGTGAATCTAAGTACAACCGTATTCAAGCGTTAGCCAATGGCGCACAAAAAGAGGTGCTGAAAAAGCTATCTCCAGAGATGGTTTCTGCTGAGACACTTGCGGGTGATGCGATTACGGCTCGCTTGACGCACGCTCCAGGTAATGGCGCTGCGATTGGTGGCCTTAAAGTGACAACTGAGAACGGTTGGTTTGCTGCTCGTCCATCAGGCACTGAAGACATCTACAAGATCTATTGTGAAAGCTTTAAAGGTGAAGAGCATCTAAAAGCAATCGAAGCAGAAGCTCAAGAGATTGTGAATCAAGTATTTGCAGCTGCGGGTCTATAATCGAATACTATTCATAAGACTTATCAAGCAAATAGTCGAAGGGTTGATGTGAAAACATCAGCCCTTTTTATTTGTCTGTGAGTAAGCGGCTAAGATCAAGCGAACTCAATAGCTGAATGGGTTAACCGTGTGGCCAACCTTGCGGCATCACAAACCAGAACTGGCCAGATTTGGTCTGTCCATGGACGAAGCGATCACCGAATTCTGTGATAGGCTCGCCGCTGAAATCCTTTGTTCCTGTTGCCCATTGTTCTTTGGTGAGAGGGTAAAGCGCTTCATTGATTAAATGAGACTGATCTTGATAGCACCAAAAGCCGTTTACTTGGCTTGGGTTAATGTCGTAGCCCAAACATTCAGTAGGTACGTTTTGTTCTAAGAATGGGTTGGTATAGAGACGCCCTTGCATAAGTAAGTGCTTCGAGTCGACATCGATCTCTGGGTACTGCTCGACGAACGCCGGTGAAGAGGACATTCCGAGTTGGTGGCAGAGCATCCTGTCGAGCTTCTTATCCAATTGGTCGTGAGAATTGGGGCCAAACCATGTTTGCTCGTGAAGGAGGTAAAACTTAATTGCCACTTCCCAGTGTTCTAATTTTTGGCGACTTGTGTCTTCCAGGATAAAGTCGATTGCGCCGAGTGTTCTTCCCTCAACATTAATCTGAATCTCATCGTGCTTGATTGAATAATTATCCGAAGCGATGATGACCTGTTCACATAGGTGTTGGTAGAGGAAGCCTAACCTAGGGTTACCATCATAAGTATGTGCGTCATCGAGTTTTTGGTGGTTTGAGAACGACGTGAGATCAGAAATGGGCGGCTTGATTTCTAGTAGCGGTGGTGAGCTAATCACCCATTGATAAAAGCGTTGCAGTTCGGTCATCGGTTCCTCGTAAACTTCAGTCATCTGTTCTCTAGAAACAGAGTGGAAGGGCTTTCGACATTTTACCCGTAAATTGATATAACGACGTTATTATAAAGGTAAGCTGGAAATAAAAATGAATAACTTACAATTAGAAAAGCTACTTAACGAAAAACTGCAGCCACAGCAGATTAAAGATTACTGTCCGAATGGCCTTCAAGTCGAAGGTGCTTCTGAAGTCAAGCGTATTGTTACTGGTGTTACGGCTTCGCAAGCTTTGATAAATAAAGCGGTAGAATTGAACGCTGATGCTTTGTTGGTTCATCACGGTTTCTTTTGGAAAGGTGAACCGGAAGCCATTCGCGGTATGAAAGGGAAGCGCATTCGCACGTTGATTAAAAACGATATCAATCTATTAGGCTACCATCTTCCTCTTGATATCCACCCTGAACTCGGTAACAACGCGAAGCTGGCAGAGTTACTTGAAATTGATGTTGAAGGCGGTCTTGAAGGGCACCCGCAGTCAGTCGCTATGTATGGCAGACTAAAGACGGCAATGACAGGTGCTGAGTTTGCAGAAAGAATTGACCAAGTTTTAAATCGTAAGCCGCTACATATTGCTCCTGAAAACGCCGACAAAATGATTGAAACGGTAGGTTGGTGTACGGGCGGTGGTCAAGATTACATTGAGCTTGCAGCGTCTCAAGGTATAGATGCATTTATCTCCGGTGAGATTTCAGAGCGAACAACCTACTCGGCTCGTGAGCAAGATATCCATTACTTTGCGGCGGGTCATCATGCAACAGAACGTTACGGAGTGAAGGCGCTAGGTGAATGGCTGGCGAAAGAGCACGGTTTAGACGTGGAGTTTATTGATATTGATAACCCTGTATAGGGTTGAATACATGAAAAAAAGGCTTGATGAGACAATCATCAAGCCTTTTTATTTACTTAAATTTTACGCTATTCACGTTCATGAAGAGGTTGGAAATCACGTTGCTCTTCACCAGTATATAGCTGACGAGGACGACCGATACGGTTTGTTGGATCGCTGTGCATTTCGTTCCAGTGTGCAATCCAACCGATAGTACGAGACATCGCAAAGATTACTGTGAACATTGATACTGGAATACCAATAGCTTTCAGAATGATACCTGAGTAGAAATCTACGTTCGGGTATAGTTTCTTAGACACAAAGTACTCGTCAGAAAGTGCAATACGCTCAAGTTCCATTGCAACGTCTAGCAGTGGATCTTTGATGTTTAGTTCTTTCAGTACTTCGTGGCATGCCTCGCGCATTACTGTTGCACGTGGGTCGTAGTTTTTGTAAACGCGGTGACCGAATCCCATTAGACGGAATGGGTCATCTTTGTCTTTCGCTTTAGCAACATACTCTTCGATGTTATCTACGCTACCGATTTCTTCAAGCATACGCAGACATGCTTCGTTTGCACCACCGTGAGCTGGGCCCCAAAGAGATGCGATACCGGCTGCGATACATGCAAATGGGTTAGCACCTGATGAACCAGATAAACGTACCGTTGACGTAGAAGCGTTTTGTTCGTGGTCTGCGTGCAGAGTAAAAATCTTATCCATTGCTCGAGCAACGATAGGGTTTACTTCATATTCTTCACAAGGGTTTGCGAACATCATGTGAAGGAAGTTTTCTGCATAGCTTAGGTCGTTACGAGGGTAAATGAACGGTTGACCGATCGAGTACTTGTAACACATTGCAGCCAGTGTTGGCATTTTAGAAATTAGACGGTACGCCGCGATTTCACGGTGAGTGTCGTTGTTGATATCTAATGAATCGTGGTAGAACGCTGCAAGAGCACCGACTACACCACACATTACCGCCATTGGGTGAGCGTCACGACGGAAGCCGTGGAAGAAGCTAGCAATTTGCTCATGAACCATCGTATGACGAGTTACTGTCGTTTTAAACTCTTCATATTGAGAACGAGATGGGGCTTCGCCATACAGAAGAATGTAACAAACTTCTAAGTAATCAGCGTTATTGGCAAGTTGATCAATTGGGTAACCACGGTGTAGAAGAATACCTTTTCCACCGTCAATGAAAGTAATTTGAGATTCACAAGATGCAGTGGCAAGAAAACCAGGGTCAAAAGTGAAGAATCCATTAGAACCTAGTGTGCGAACATCAATTACCGGAGTACCTAGTACACCTTCCGTAATTGGCAGTTCGATTGGCGCTTGACCTTCAATATGAAGGGTAGCTTTCTTATCCGCCATAACAATCTCCTTTGTTTATTATTAATCCGTCCAGGATGTTTATGTGCCATTTTTTTACTGGTCTTAGGTCCGAAAGTCAATTTTTCTGCAGTTTTGTGTGCACTTGTTAGTGTTTTTTACATTAAATTCGTTAAAAATCTGGTCTGTGTAGCATAATTTGTTACATCAATTGTATTAGAATGTTGCCAGCCGTATAGTGGCGCTGAAAATTTTGGTTAAGACCTTATAAATTCAAGGCTAGAAAGAAATGTGAGGTGTCTTTCTTGGTCTTTTTGTTAACAAATGTTTTACATTTATCTGGGGCATTATCGCGGATAGTTGTTAAGAAAATGTTACGTTTTGTAGGTTTCAGACTAAAATTTGTCCATAACAATATCAAAAGTTATTTAATAACTGTAAATGCTCAATGGAGCTGAGTGAGCAAGCCCGTGAAAGAAAGAAAGACAAGACCTGTTAATTTAGATTTACAGACCATCCACTTTCCTATCACTGCAATTGCATCCATCCTACACCGTGTGTCTGGGGTGATTACCTTTGTTGCGATCGGAATTTTGCTTTGGTTACTATCAATTTCCCTCTCCTCCCCAGTAGGCTTTATGGAAGCAAAAGACATTGTCGATGGCTTCTTCGTTAAGTTTATTCTTTGGGGCATTCTAACCGCTTTGGCTTACCACATTGCTGGTGGTATTCGTCACCTTCTAATGGATCTAGGTCATTTTGAAGAACTCGAGTCTGGTGCGATGAGCGCGAAGGTTACCTTCGTAGCAACTGCGGTATTATCTGTACTGGCGGGGATTTTAGTATGGTAAACAACGTATCTACTTTTGGTCGTAATGGCGTACACGATTTCTTACTGATTCGTGCCACCGCAATAATCATGACTCTTTACACTATCTACCTAATTAGCTTTTGTGCTTTTTCTGGTGATATCTCTTACGCATCTTGGACGCAATTCTTTGGTGGTACTTTCACTAAAGCATTCACGATGTTAGCGCTGACTTCTGTTCTAATTCACGCTTGGATTGGATTGTGGCAGGTACTTACTGACTACATTAAATGCGCGAAACTTCGTGGTGGCCTTCAATTAGGTGTTATCGCTGTCCTATTTGGATACTTCTTCTCTGGTCTGTTTATTTTGTGGGGTGCGTAAGTGACTATTCCTGTTCGTGAGTTTGATGCCGTAGTTATTGGCGCTGGTGGTGCAGGTATGCGTGCCGCACTACAAATTTCAGAGCAAGGCCTATCGTGTGCTTTGCTTTCTAAAGTATTTCCTACTCGTTCTCATACTGTATCTGCGCAAGGCGGTATTACCGTTGCTCTTGGTAATGCGCATGAAGATCACTGGGAACAGCACATGTACGATACGGTTAAAGGTTCTGATTACATCGGTGACCAAGATGCAATCGAATACATGTGTAAAAATGGCCCTGAATCAGTTATCGAACTAGAAAAAATGGGTCTTCCATTCTCTCGTTTTGATAACGGTACAATCTATCAACGTCCTTTTGGGGGCCAGTCTAAAAACTTTGGTGGTGAGCAAGCAGCTCGTACTGCAGCCGCAGCCGACCGTACAGGTCACGCATTGCTGCACACGCTTTACCAGCAAAATATTAAGCACAAAACAACCGTTTTCTCTGAATGGTACGCGCTTGATCTTGTGAAGAACGAAGATGGTGCCATTCTTGGTACAACAGCACTTTGTATGGAAACAGGCGAAGTATGCTACTTCAAAGCGAAAGCAACGATCCTAGCTACAGGCGGCGCTGGTCGTATTTACGCATCGACAACTAATGCACACATCAATACTGGTGACGGTGTTGGTATGGCGATTCGTGCTGGCGTTCCAATGCAAGATATCGAAATGTGGCAGTTCCACCCAACGGGTATTGCTGGCGCAGGTGTTCTTGTAACGGAAGGCTGTCGTGGTGAAGGTGGATACCTTCTGAATAAAGACGGCGAACGTTTCATGGAACGTTATGCTCCAAATGCGAAAGACTTAGCGGGTCGTGACGTTGTTGCTCGTTCAATGATGGTAGAAATTCGTGAAGGTCGTGGTTGCGATGGTCCTTGGGGTCCACATATTAAGCTTAAGCTCGATCACCTAGGTAAAGAGACACTTGAATCTCGTCTTCCAGGTGTATGTGAACTGTCTCGTACCTTTGCTCACGTAGATCCAGTTAAAGAGCCTATTCCAGTAATCCCAACTTGTCACTACATGATGGGTGGTGTACCGACACAAGTTTCTGGTCAAGCAATTAAACAGACCGAAGATGGCTCTGATGTTGAAGTTCAAGGCCTATTTGCATGTGGTGAGATTGCGTCAGTATCTGTACATGGTGCTAACCGACTAGGTGGTAACTCGCTGCTTGATTTAGTGGTATTTGGCCGTGCTACAGGTCTTCACCTTGGTGAGACTCTGAATAAGCAAGCCGAAGCTAAACCAGCAACGGAAGAAGATATTGCTCGTTCACTTGAGCGTTATAACCGTTGGGAAAATAGCACTGGTGGTGAAGATCCAGCGCAAATCCGCAAAGACTTACAACAGTGTATGCAGAACAACTTCTCGGTATTCCGTGAAGGTAAAGCGATGGCTGAAGGTCTAGAAGAGCTTAAAGCAATTCGTGAGCGTCTGAAGAATGCTCACCTTTCTGATAAGTCTACAGAGTTCAACACTCAACGTATCGAATGTCTTGAGCTAGAGAACTTAATGGAAACGGCTTATGCAACTGCAGTTGCAGCTAATTTCCGTACAGAAAGTCGT
>Ga0213838_1001465_pt1 | contig 12118 bp, 7 predicted proteins | sample SWPATP13_FD_160577 | JGI IMG/M metagenome (GOLD analysis project Ga0213838, IMG submission 160577) | Coastal seawater microbial communities from Marineland, Florida, United States - SWPA TP1 #3 | ecosystem: Environmental > Aquatic > Marine > Coastal | place: USA: Florida | collected 2016-08-06
TCAATCTGAAGCGCATCCACCATGTGGCCTATCGCTGCAAGGACGCCAAGGAGACCGTCGAGTTCTACCAGCGCGTCATGGGCATGGACTTCAAACTGGCCATTGCCGAGAACGAGGTGCCCTCGACCAAGGCGCCGGACCCTTACATGCACATCTTCCTGGATGCCGGCATGGGCAATGTCCTGGCCTTTTTCGAACTGCCCAACTCGCCAGAAATGGGCCGTGACGGGAATACGCCCGAATGGGTCCAGCATATCGCCTTCGAGGTCGAGGACATGGACGCCCTGCTCGCCGCCAAGGCGCATATCGAGGCGGAAGGCCTGGACGTGCTGGGTCCGGTCAATCACGGCATCTTCAAGTCGATCTACTTCTTCGACCCGAATGGCCACCGGCTCGAACTCGCCGCCAATACCGGTACCGAGGAACAGCTGCGCGAACTCAAGGCCGTCGCACCGGACATGATCGAGGAATGGAGCCGCACCAAGCGCGCGCCCAAACACGCTGCCTGGCTGCACGAACAGGACTGACCGGACCTCCGGTCGAGCACGCGATCAAAACGCCCCGGCTTGCACAGGCAGGCCGGGGCGTTTTCGTTTCTGCGCCCGCCCTGCCCGTCCTCTTCGCGGCCCGGCCCGCGAATTGCAAACAAAACCTTAACGGCACAACGTGTTGCATTTCGAAGCAAGGCGTAGGACCCTGGAGGGATGACGGGAATGACGAACGATCACGCCCTGACGGCAGACGAGAACACCGCGATGCGCATCCTGTGGGACCGCGGCGGCGTATCCGTCGGCGAGCTTTCCATCGCCACGCGCAAGAGCGCGGACGATACGCTGAACATGCTCCGCCGCCTGCGCCGCAAGGGTGCCGTGGACCGGCATCGCGCCGGTCGCGACTTTGTCTATCGCCCCTGCCTGACACGCGAAACGGCCCGGACTCACGCCCTGGGCCGTCTCCTGGTCGATGATGCCGATACCGGCTCGTCCGGGCTCGGCGTCGTGGTTCTGCGCGAATGCGATATCGACCCCGAGGACTGGGCCGACCTGCAGGCCGAGATCGCGGAACGCCGCGCCGCCGCCGGCTAGTTGGCGGCGAGGAAAGCCCGCAGATCCGCCAGCGTGCGGGCCGGGTCTTCTTCCTGAACCACATGGCCGAGATCGTCATAGACGATCAGTTCGGCGCCGGCGATGGCCGCCTCAAAACGCGCGGCATGTTCGGTCGGCACCATGCCGTCGCGGCCACCCCACAGGATCAGCGTCGGCACAGAGACCCGCGCCAGATCGGGCTCCGGGTCCGGCAAGGTGAAGACTTCCAGCCTTTCCACCATGGCCTGGCCGACACCGTCTGCGCGCATCAAAGCGTGGATACGGGCCGGAACGTCCGGGTCCATGCGCGAGGGGTCGCCATAGAGCGCTGCCGTCGCTGCCGCGACCATCGGCTGCGGCGCCTGGGTCAGATAGAAACTGACCGCCATGGGAACCGCGACCGGCTCGTCGGTCACGCCATTGATCGAATATCCGCCCGGTGCGAGCAGGACGAGTTGGTCGACCCGGTCCGCATGGTCGGCCGCATAGCGCCACGCGACCAGCCCGCCCAGCGAATTGCCGGCCAGTGTGAAGGATTGCAGATCCAGCGCATCGACCAGGCCGGCCAGGAAATCGACCGTCTGCGGCACGGAATAGCGCGCCTGCGGATCGGGGCCGGTCAGGCCGTGGCCCGGCAGGTCCATGCGCACGACCCGATGGTCGCTCGCGAGGTCTGCCGCCCATGCGTCCCAGCTTTCCAGGGAATGGGAAAATCCGTGCACCAGTACAATCACCGGCACACCGTCCGGTCCTTCGACACGGACGCGGGCCGTCACGCCATCGACGTCGACCAGCCGGTCGGCCTCGCCCCAGTATGGCGAGTCGATACTGGCCTGCGGCACTGCGGGGGCATCGCCCTTTCCAAGGAAGAACCAGGCCAGGCCGAGGGCCAGCGCGGCAGCGAGTGCTATCAGCAAAAGGATGCGTGTCATGTCCGTCAGGTCCGTTTCGATCGACAATAAAAGGCCGGCACCGTCCTGTGACAGCGCCGGCCCAGTCTAACAGTCTTGCGCGGACCGGGGAGGGGCCAATCCGCGCCGGCCCGTCCTAGTAGCGGAAGGCCACAGTCGCCGTCACCGTACGCGGATTGCCGTAATAGGCAGTCAGCGTACCCGCCTGGCCCAGTTCCGGAGCGTTGGTGGCATTGTCGACGAAGTCATACCCGGCAACGATGTATTCCTCGTCGGACAGGTTGCGCCCGTGCAGGCCCAGTTGCCAGCGGCCGTCGCTGCTGTCCCAGACCACCGAGGCGTTGAACAGCGTGTAGGCGTCCTGGTCGAGCGCATCATTGGGAATCTCGAACTGGCTGGAATCGCCACGATAGCTGATTGTGCCCAGCATGGTCAGATCACCGTCCGCAAGCGGGGTCATATAGGTCAGCGTCGTGCTGGCCGTTGCTTCCGGCGTGTTCTGGATGACCACATCGTTCGAGATATCGACACCGAAAGCGTTGATGAACTGGTCGTATTCGCCGTCCAGCAGGCCGACAGCCCAGACCAGGTTCAGATTGTCGCCACCGCGGAAGACGTCATCCGCGATATCCAGCGATCCTTCATACTCGATACCCTGGATGGTGGCGGCACCGGCATTGGTGGTGACACCCGTGAAGGTGTCGTTGATGCCGTCATTGTCGGTATCGATACCGACCGAACCGGGAACCTGGACGTCGGTATAGTCCATGAAGAAATAGGCCAGCGAGTGACGGTAGCGTCCGTTCTCGTATTTCCAGCCGATCTCATAGCTGTCGACGGATTCCGGATCGAAGCTCATGAACTGGAAGACCTCGTCGTCCGAGATCACGGTGTCCTGGTTGAAGTCCGGCGTACCGGTCGTCTGGGCCCGCGGGTCGAAACCGCCGCCCTTGAAGCCCTGGCTGAAGGTTGCGTAGAAGTTATTCTGCGCATTCGGCTGCCAGGCCAGCGACACGGACGGGCTGAAATCATCCCAGGAATTGGTGCCCAGGAAGTCCGACGTGGTGGCGATGGAGACGCCGGAGCCGCCGAAATATTCCGAGAAACCGCCCAGATAGGTCCGGCGCAGCACGCGGGACGTCCGCTCGTCTTCGGTATAGCGACCGCCCAGCGTCAGGCTCAGCGTGTCGGTGAGGTCATAGGTGAAATTGGCGAAGACCGACCAGGTCTTGGTGTCGACATCGCCATAGGTCTGGGCGGTGAGGCCGGCCAGCGTGGTGTCGAGCGCAACGTCGAACACCGTGTATGCGTTGGCGTCGAGATAGTAATAGCCCATCACACCGTTCAGGCGCTCGCCGGAATAGAGGACCTGGAATTCCTCGGAGAATTGTTCGTTCTCATAGATCGCCGGAACGTCCACATCCGCCTCGGGCAGGCTGTCGAAATCGATCGGCGTCGTCGACGTGTCCTCGCGCTGGGCCAGGATATTGCGAACGGTCCAGTTCTCGTTGATCTCCCACTCCGCCGTCAGGGCCAGGCCTTCGGCTTCCACGCTCTGCTGGACAATATCGAGGCCTGCACGGGTATCGTAGACATCGTCCAGAACCGGATAGCTCGGCGTATAGCCCGGCGTGGTCGGGATCAGGCGGTGACCGCCGCGCGGGTTGGAATTGTCCTCGACCCGGTCATAGGCCAGACGGAAGAACAGGTTCGCCGCCGGCTCCCATTCCGCGCTTAAGCGATAGCCGACCACATCCTTGTCGTAATTGTCCTCGCCGGTGATGATGTTTTCACCGAAACCGTCGCGCTGAAGGGCGGCAAACGCGCCGCCGACACGGAAGGTCTCGCCCAGCGGCACACTGCCCGACACGATCTGGTCGAGCTGGCCGAAGGAGCCGACATTGACGCGACCGTTGAAGGTGGCGCTGTCCGCGTCGAGACGGCGGGTCACGTATTTCACGGCGCCGCCGACCGTGTTGCGGCCATAGAGCGTACCTTGCGGGCCGCGCAGGACTTCGATGCGCTCGACGTCGTAAATGTCCAGAACCGCCGATTGCGGACGGTTCAGATAGACATCGTCGACATAGATGCCGACACCGGCTTCAAAACCGGCGACCGGATCCTGCTGGCCGATGCCGCGGATGAAGGCGCTGAGCGTGGAATTGGTGCCGCGCGACACTTCCAGCGTCACGTTCGGCGTGTTTTCGGCAATCGACGTGATGTCGACGGCGCCGGTGCGGGCCAGTTCCTCGCCTGAGAAGGCAGAAACCGACAGCGGCACGTCCTGCAGTGTTTCCTCGCGGCGGCGGGCCGTCACGGTGATGACGTCACGGGCCGGCGCCGCGCTTTCATCCTGCGCCATGGCAGGCATGGCGACCAGCGTCGCGGCAGCGGCCGTGCTCACAAGAAGCGCGGTCTTGGTCAGGATCCGGGTCATGATGAGATACTCCCCTCGGTGTTTTGTTGGTGGGTGGTGCCGGCTTCCAGGGCGCCGGCGAATTGCTGAATGGCCTGGGCAAACTCTTCAGGCTGCTCCAGATGCGGTGCATGCCCGGACCGTGCGAACACGGTTTTGCGGGCATCGGGCAGGGTTTCGACGAGATACCGGCTCGTCTCCGGTCCGTAGGCCTCGCTGAGCGCGCCATGCGCCACGAGAACCGGCAGGTCGAAGGATGGCAGCAGCGGACGCATGTCCTGGGCTGCCATCGAATTCCAGATCTGCGCCATGTCGGCGCCATTGCAGCGCCCCAGCGCCGCAGTCGCTTCGGCGACCAGCGTGGGATCGCCCAGGCGGCGCTCGCGGGCGAACATGCGCGGCGCAAAGGTCGCCGCATAGGACGACCAGTCATCGCGCATCATGGCTTCGGCCCGGGCGCTGACGGCTGCATCGATGCCGCTCGACATGCCCAGCGACCAGTCTGCATCATTGAGAACACGCGGCGTCATGTCCTCGACGATCATCCCGGCCAGCCGCGCGGCGCCGTGGCGCGCAATCATCGACCAGGCGACCATGGCGCCCATCGACCAGCCCAGGACCAGAATGCCCGACAGGTCGAGCTGGGTCACAAGCTCGTCGAGATCGTCGGCCAGTGTCCCGATCGACAGCGGCAGATCACCGACCGGCGTATCGCCATGACCGCGCAGGTCCGGCGCGATCACCGTGAAGCGGCCGCAAAGCCGCTCTGCCAGATCGTCAAAGAAGATCGCGCTGGCGGCCCAGCCGTGCACGGCCAGCAGGACCGGGCCCTGCCCGCGGCGGCGGTAGGACATCGCTGTGCCGTCGCGCAGGACAAGCCGTCCCTCGCGATCGTCGCGATCCGCCACATGGTCCGTCCGGACGTCCAGCACCGATTGTCTCCCCGACCGTGCCGAAAGCCGGCACGTGTGTCATATTGCTTTGGTACCAATTTTGTGAAAACTGAATCATATGTCAACTTCTGAAACGGCGGCGGCCTCCAAGACGCCCAAGACTGCCCGTGGGGAAAGAACGCGCAACAAGCTGCTGGACGCAGCCGAAGGGGCGTTCGGGGAGAATGGATTCCACACCACATCGATCGGCGACATCACCCGTCGCGCCTCGGTCGCGCTGGGCACATTCTATGTGTATTTCGACTCCAAGGACGAGATTTTCCGCGCCCTTGTCGCCCATATGGGCGAGATGACGCGCAGCTGGATTACCGAACGGGTGAAGGGCGCCACCAACCGCCTGGATGCCGAACATATGGGCCTGGTCGCCTATATCGAGTTTGCCCGCGCCCACCCCAATCTCTACCGCATCATCGAGGAGTCGCAGTTTGTGGCGCCGGATGCCTACCGGGCCCACTACAACAGTTTCGCCGACCGCTATCAGCGCAATCTGCGCGACGCGGCCGCGCGGGGCGAGATCGGCGATGGCGACCAGCAGACCCGCGCCTGGGCCCTGATCGGGATGAGCGTCTTTCTGGGCCTGCGCTTTGGCATCTGGGATCGTGAACGCAGTGTCGAGGAGGTCGCGCGCACGGCGTCCGACCTGATCGCACACGGGCTCAAGGCCTGAACGGACGGGAGTGGGGTCCATGGACGTCATTACCGACATCACAGCCCGACGGGCGGCCATTACACCGGACCGGATCGCATTCCATGATGTGATTTCCGGACTGGAACTGAGCTATGGCGCGTTCGAACACCGTTGCGCCTGCGCAGCCGGCGCGCTGGCCGGACTGGGCGTGGGCGCGGGCGACCGGGTCGCGATCCTGTGCCGCAACCGGATCGAATTCTTCGAGCTTCTCTTTGCCTGCGCCAAGCTGGGCGCCATCCTGGTTCCGCTGAACTGGCGCATGACCGCGCATGAATTGCGCGACCTGATGGATGACTGCACGCCACGCATCTGTCTGGCCGGGCAGGAAGACGCCATCACCGCCAGCCGGGCCGTGGATGGAAGCGCGACCGCGCTGGTCGATCTGGAAGCCGACTATCCGCGCCTTCGCGACGCCGCCGCGCCCCATCCCGGACGCCCGGCCTGGCCCGGCGAGGATATCTGGTATCTGATCTACACGTCCGGCACGACCGGCCGGCCCAAGGGTGTGATCCAGACCTATCGCATGGCGCTGGTGAATTATGTCAATCTCAGCCAGGCGATCGGCCTGCGCGGGGGCGATGCGACACTGAATTTCCTGCCGCTCTTCCACACCGCCGGGATCAACCTGCACACACTGCCCGTGCTGATGGCCGGCGGCCTGGTCCGCATCCTGCCCGGTTTCGATGCCGAGCAGACGCTCGATCTGATCGATGCGGGCCAGCTGGACGTGATCCTGTGCGTGCCGGCGGTCTACCGGGAGCTGGCCCTGCATCCGCGCTTTGCCGAAACAGAGCTGACACGCGTGCGCCACTGGGCCTGTGGCGGCGCCCCGCTGCCGGATACGCTGGTGGAGACCTTCGCCGCACGCGGCGCGGTGGTGTGCAACGGGTTCGGCATGACGGAAACCGGGCCGACCGCCTTCCTGGTCGATCCGGACAACGCGCTGGGCAAGATCGGGTCGGTCGGAAAAACGCAATTGCTGACGCAGGCCCGCATTGCCGGCCCCGGCGACACCCCCCTGCCCGCCGGCGAGATCGGCGAGGTCCAGTTCTTCGGCCCCGGCCTGACGCCGGGCTATTGGCAGCGGCCCGACGAGACGGCAGAGCTGTTTACCGCCGATGGCTGGCTGCGTTCGGGCGATCTGGGCCGGCTGGACACGGACGGGTATTGCTATGTCGCGGGCCGGATCAAGGAGATGTATATCTCCGGCGGCGAGAACGTGTATCCGGCCGAGGTCGAGAACCTGCTCTGCGCCCATCCGGATGTCGTGGAAGCCGCGGTCTGCGGCGTGGCCGACGAGCGCTGGGGCGAGGTCGGCTGTGCCCACATCATCCTGCGGCCCGGCGCGACTGCGGGCACGCCGGAGCTGGCCAAATGGTGCCGCGAACACCTGGCCGCCTACAAGGTGCCCCGGCATTTCGTGTTCCGCGAAGACCTGCCGCGCACCGCGGCCGGAAAAGTCCAGAAACACATGCTGGCCGCGCCCGAAACGGCCCGCTGAAACAAAAAAGCCCCGGACCAGGCCGGTCCGGGGCTTCTGCAATCGCTATCGCGGACGCGATCAGGCGTCGGCCTTGGCACGCGCGATGGATTCGATGATCAGCTGGCGCGCCTTTTCGGCGTCGCCCCAGCCGAGGACCTTGACCCATTTATTGGGCTCGAGATCCTTGTAGTGCTCGAAGAAGTGCTTGATGCGCATCAGCTGCGGCTGGGCGACATCGCCGTATTCCTTGATGTCGTCATAGAGCGGCGACAGCTTGTGATGCGGCACGCACAGGATCTTCTCGTCCATGCCGCTCTCGTCTTCCATCATCAGCACGCCGATCGGGCGGGCGCGCACGACACAGCCCGGCACCAGCGTGGTGTGACCGATGATCATCACATCGATCGGATCGCCGTCTTCGGAGAGCGTGTGCGGCATGAAGCCGTAATTGCACGGATAGCTCATCGGCGTGTGCAGATAGCGGTCGACAAAGAGCGTCCCGGCATCCTTGTCCATCTCGTATTTCACCGGCTGGCCGCCAACCGGAACCTCGATGATCACATTGATGTCTTCGGGCGGATTTACACCCGAGGAGATTTTGTCGATCCGCATGAACGCGCTCCTTCGCAAGTCGTGCGCCCTCATACGCGGTTCGCAGCACAGAACCAATGCCCTTGCTGCACCGCACCAGGCGTTTTTTGCCTCAGGCTGTCCGGCTGTCGTTTGCCGGCGCCATCCGGGCGCGTTCACGCTTGACGACTTCCTCGCCGCGCAGATGCACGAAGTGCTCGCGCTCACTCTCCCAGGCGGCCAGAAGACGGGCACCGACCACCGATCCGGTCGCGGCGACATGCGCCTCGATCATCTCCAGACAACGGCGCTCGGCCTCGCCTTCCAGATCGAAGACCAGGACGGTTTCCGGGTTGAGACGAGCGTCGAGGCGGCGATCCGGATCGTAGACAAAGGCATCGCCACCGGTCATGCCGGCCGCGAAATTATCGCCCACCGGACCGAGGATCACAGCCGTGCCGCCGGTCATGTATTCGCAGCCATTGGTCCCGCAGCCTTCCACCACCGTGTCGGCGCCGGAATTGCGGACAGCGAAACGCTGGCCTGCACGGCCTGCCGCATAGAGACGGCCCGAGCTTGCCCCGTAAAGACAGGTATTGCCGATGATGGCATGCGCCTCGTTCGCCGTGCTGGCGCCGCCATAGGGGCGCACGATCAGCGTGGCGCCCGACAGGCCCTTGCCGACATAGTCATTGGCATCGCCATCCAGCTCGATACGCAATCCCCGCGCCGCGAAAGCCCCCAGCGACTGGCCGGCCGAACCGCGCAGACGCAGGGTGAGATGGTTCTCGCCCAGCCCCTCCGCACCGAAGCGGGTGACAATCTCGGACGAGGTCCGCGTGCCCACGGCCCGGTCGGTATTCTTGACGCCATAGTCCAGCTGCATCTTCTCGCCGCGATCAAAGGCCGGCGCCGCGTCGGAAATGATCTGTTCGTCCAGGCTGGGCGCAACCTCGTTGCGCTGGGACCGGGTCGAGCGCGCCGGGCGTTCCACCGCATCGGCCCGCGACATGATCGCGGACAGATCCAGATCGTCCAGCGATTCCGAACCGCGCGAGACCTGGGCAAGAAGGTCAGCCCGTCCGATGACATCCTCCAGCGAGGTGGCACCGAGGCCGGCGAGTATCTCGCGGACGTCCTGGGCCAGGAAGGTCATCAGATTGACGACATGATCCGGGAAGCCGGCAAAGCGGGCACGCAGATCGTCGTCCTGTGTGCACACGCCGACGGGGCAGGTGTTGGAATGGCACTGGCGCACCATCAGACAGCCCAGCGCAATCAGCGAGGCCGTGCCGATGCCGAACTCCTCGGCGCCCAGCATGGACGCCACGACAATGTCGCGGCCGGTACGGATACCGCCATCGGCCCGCAGGGTGACACGCTCGCGCAGCCCGTTCAGCGACAGCATCTGGTGGGCCTCGGCCAGGCCGAGCTCCAGCGGACCGCCGGCGAACTTGATCGAGGTCAGGGCAGCGGCACCGGTGCCGCCGACCGAACCGGAGATATTGATGATGTCGGCATTGGCCTTGGCCACGCCGGCAGCGACCGCACCGACACCGGCAGCGGCCACCAGTTTCACCCCGACCCGGGCGCGCGGATTGATCTGCTTGAGATCATAGATCAGCTGGGCCAGATCCTCGATCGAGTAAATGTCGTGGTGCGGCGGCGGCGAAATCAGGCTGACACCCGGCGTCGCATGCCGCATACGGGCAATGAAGTCGGTGACCTTGAAGCCGGGCAATTGCCCGCCCTCGCCCGGCTTGGCACCCTGGGCGACCTTGATCTCGAATTCCCGGCACTGGTTGAGATATTCAGCGGTGACGCCGAAACGGCCGGAGGCGATCTGCTTGACCGCCGAATTCATGTTGTCGCCATTGGGCAGGGGCTTGTAGCGGGCGGGGTCTTCGCCGCCCTCGCCCGAGACCGACTTGGCCCCGATCCGGTTCATGGCCACGTTCAGCGCGCCATGCGCTTCCGGCGACAGCGCGCCCAGCGACATGCCCGGCGTCACGAAACGCCTGCGGATGCCATTGATCGATTCAACCCGGTCCAGTCCGATGGACGGACCGACAGGCCGCATATCGATCAGATCGCGCAGCTGGATCGGGCCCTGCTGCTGGATCGCCTCGCGATAGCGTCCCCATGCTGCCGCATCATTGCCGCGAACAGCCGACTGAAGCTCGGTGATGACCTTGGCCGACAGGGCATGCCGGTCACCCGTGGCGCGCTGGCGGTAGAAGCCGCCGATCGGCAGGCGGGCCTCGTCGCCGGCCCAGGCCTTGCGGTGCAGGTCCAGGGCGCGCGCTTCCAGACCGGGCAGACCGATGCCGGAAATCCGGCTGACCACGCCCGGCAGATAGGCTTCCACGAGGGCGCGGGACAGGCCCAGCACCTCGAAATTGCAGCCGCCGCGATAGGAGGAGACGATGGAAATGCCCATCTTGGACAGGATTTTCAGCAGACCGCCATCCAGCGCGTCCTTGAGGCGACGCGCCCGCGTGCGGGCCCAGCCTTCACCGCCCACCGTCTCACGGCCGGCAGTGATTGTGTCGAAGGCGAGATAGGGGTTCACGGTCGTCGCCCCCAGCCCGATCAGCACCGCAGCATAGTGGGAGTCGAAACACTCGGCCGCGCGCACATTGAGCGAGCAGAAATTGCGCAGACCTTCGCGGCTCAGCGTGGAGTGCACCGCACCCGCCACCAGGATCATCGGCAGCGCGACACGGGCGTCATCCTGGCGGTGATCGGTCAGCACCAGATGCGCCGCACCGTCACGCACGGCCGCCACCGCATGCGCGATGACCCCGTCCAGCGCAGCCCGCAGGGCATGACCGTCGCCCGTGGCCCCGGCCACCGGCATCAGGCAATCGATCTCCTTGACCGCCCCGCCCATCTGCTCGCGCCAGCGATCATAGGCGCCATTGGTCAGGATCGGACTGTCGAGCACCAGGACCGAGGCGCGCGCCTCGCCCTGGGCCAGGATATTGCCGAGATTGCGGAACCGGGTCTTCAGACCCATCACCCGGCCTTCGCGCAGCGGGTCGATGGGCGGATTGGTGACCTGCGAGAAATTCTGCCGGAAGAAGTGCGACAAGGGCCGGTATGTCTCTGACAGCACGGCCAGCGGCGCGTCATCGCCCATCGAGCCGACGGCTTCCTTGCCGTCTTCGGCCATGGCGTTGAGCACCAGCTCGATCCCCTCGAAGGAGAAGCCGGCGGCGGCCTGGCGCCGCGTCCGTTCGTCATCGGCGAACAGCTGGTCCTCGATACCCGGCCCGATCACGGGCTCGATATCTTCCATCTCGCCCAGCCAGCGCGAATAGGGGTGCTGCTCGCTCAGCTCTTCGAGAATTTCCTGCTCGCGATAAAAGCGGCCTTCCTCGATATCCAGGGCGATCAGCCGGCCCGGCGTGATCTGGCCGCGCTCGACAACCTTGTCCTGGTCGATCGGGGCCATGCCGCTTTCCGAACCTGCGACCAGCACGCCATCGGTCGTGGTCGCATAGCGCATCGGACGCAGCCCGTTGCGGTCCATACCGGCAATGGCCCAGCGCCCGTCAAAGGCTGCAATCGCCGCCGGCCCGTCCCAGGGCTCCATCACCGCATTGCAATACTCATACATGCGGGCCCAGCCCTCGGGCATGACGTCTGACCGCTTGGACCAGGCTTCCGGGATCAGGATGGTCTTGGTCATCGGCGCGGAATGGCCGGCACGCACCAGGATCTCGAAGGTCTGGTCGAGGGCGGCGCTGTCCGACGCGCCGGACTGGATCACCGGCTTCACATCACGCTCGTCATCGGGGAAAGCCGTTTCCGCGATATGGATCTCGTGACTGCGCATCCAGTTGATATTGCCGCGGATCGTGTTGATCTCGCCATTGTGCGCCAGCATGCGGAAGGGCTGGGCCAGCCGCCATTCCGGGAAGGTGTTGGTGGAATAGCGCTGGTGGAAAATGGCGAAGGGCGAGACAAAGGCCGGGTCCTGCAGGTCCCGGTAGAAGGCGTCGATATC
>Ga0213838_1001469_pt1 | contig 12075 bp, 8 predicted proteins | sample SWPATP13_FD_160577 | JGI IMG/M metagenome (GOLD analysis project Ga0213838, IMG submission 160577) | Coastal seawater microbial communities from Marineland, Florida, United States - SWPA TP1 #3 | ecosystem: Environmental > Aquatic > Marine > Coastal | place: USA: Florida | collected 2016-08-06
AAGTAGCGCTCTTGGCTGTCGAGCATGCAGATAGTACCAAAGGGGGTGTCATCGGGCCAAAATACAGGCAGTCCGCAGTAACAAATCATACCCAGTTTGATGTCTGGATTATGATCCCAGTCTGGATCGTTGAGCGCATTGGGGACGTTCAGCATGCGCCGCTCGCGAATCACGGTTTCACAATACAGACCATGCCCAAGTGAGTCTTTTGCATTTGTCGCATAGGGGTTGTTTTCGCTTCGACTACTAGAAAATACCTCAATGTCATTTTTGTGAATACGCATGACTAGCGAAGCAGGGCATTGTGTCATTTTGGCAACCAAATCAACAATTTCTTGCCAGCTCTTGAGTACAGAATCCGGAACGACCAATTGAGCGGTATCTATGTCTGCCATGACGCATATCCCTTGCTTGATTGTGAAAGTGTTCACTCATCAATGAGGTGAATCACTTTGTCCTATAAAGTATAGGTGATATGAACCCATCGTTGTCCTGAATATCCAAACGAATAGAAGGAACAGACATCATTAGGATAATTTGGCCAACAGTCTGTAGGCCAAACTCAGAACAACTCATAATCGCTATGATTGAATGTCATGGCGGGTGGGTGTTGATATGAATTCTAGTGATGGCATAGTGATCGCCTATGAAGAATTTTAAAACCTCAGCTGCGCACGCAGCAACGCACAATAACTTATTAAACGTACCTTGGTAGCGTCTTAATCAAGGACCAAATTACATCCAAAATTCGTACAAATTTAATAAGTTGAGGTTATATGACTCTCTCTGTTTTTGCGTCACTGTTCATCGTGACGCTTCTTGGCACAATGACACTTGGCCAATCCGTTATCATGGTTTCTCACCATACTTTAGCAAGTGGCCGAGTTAACGGGGTTATTACAGCTTGCTCTCATGCAATTGGCGTTGGTATCTATGCGATTCTGTCGTTGTCAGGTCTTGCTCTGACTTTGAAAAACTCTCCGTTAGTTTTTCACTTTATTGCGTATTCTGGTGCTGCTTACCTTTTTCTTGCTAAAAACGTTCCATCTTTCTTAATTCGCAGGCAACACTACGGCAGACGATTCTTCCTCAGAAGCTTCTTTGTCTTCTAGTTGATCGGCAACCCAATCCATCGTCTTAGTTAGATAGAGCTTGTTGGTTTCGGTATCACACCAACTTTTTGATAACCCTCTTCGATTGAATTCACTGCCAATTGCTGCAAGCGTTTGGTTGCTTGGGCGCCCGTAATATAGGGTGTCGCACAGTTGTAGGTTTGACATTGATTGAGGGTACGTATTGACCGAAGAGGAATTCATGCTCAGTGCTTTGGATTGATTATGAGTGCACCCTGTTAGGTTCAGGAAAAAGAAAAGGATCAGCATGTTTTTCATGGTGTATCAGGTCTGTTGCCGATGATTTGAAGACAGTATTGGCATGTATGATTAAATTATTGTTAATTTCTCGTCAACTTGTTGCATCGCAAGACTTTCCTCTCAGTTAGAAAGCGTTATTAAGTCATCGATAAACACGGTATTAACGAACAATGTCGATTCCTTTAGCCACTATATCCGGTAGCCAACACAATGGTTATTTCTGACCGTCGGAAGGGACGAACCGCATTGCCTCAGCACTGTTTACTTTTGAAAGTTTGACTGCCTATCACGAATATCGGACTGAATCGCTGAGCGAAGCTTTTTAGGTTTAATTGGAAGTGATTGTTCTTGCAACGCATAGCGTGGTGGCATCTAATGTACCGATTCACGGTTTGTGTTTAGGTTTTGGTAAGGAGCTAATTTGGCTAAGAAATATTATGTGGTTTGGAAAGGTCGTACACCGGGTATTTTTACCACATGGAATGAGTGTAAATCGCAAGTCGATGGTTTTGCTGGTGCGAGATATAAATCGTTTCCAACCCTAGGTGAGGCTGAGTCTGCTTTTGGTGGTAAAACGTCGTCAGCGTCAGGTTCTACAGCTACAAAGCCAAGCTCTGCGGGTAAGGCGACTAAAGCGAAAATTCCACCTCTTTCGGAGCAGAAAATCACTGATATGCCTTTTGATATCAAGATCTTTACGGATGGTGCTTGTGAACCTAACCCTGGTGAAGCCGGAACGGGCTTGGCGGTGTATCAAAATAACCAGTTAACAGAATTGTGGTACGGCTTATATCAGCCTGTTGGTACCAATAATACCGCCGAGTTACACGGCCTTAAACAAGCGTTCTTGCTCGCGCAAGAGAAGTTAAAGGCAGGTCTTTCTGTTGCTATTTATTGTGACTCTAAGTACTCGATAGATTGCATCACTAAGTGGGCGACAGGTTGGGAGAAAAAGGGTTGGACTAAGTCGGGCGGTGAGATCAAAAACCTCGATATTATTAAGCCTGCGTATGCGCTCTACCAAGAACTGGCTTCAAAAATCACCATCTACCATGTGAACGGACACGTTGGTATTGAAGGTAACGAATTGGCCGATAGAATGTCGATTGTGGCTATTTCATCGAAAGAGCAACAACTCGTTCAATATCGTGACATCGAAGATATTGAGTCTATTTTGGCATTGCGAGCAGGCTAGGTTTCTGACTGAAAGCCTAAGTCGCTACCTTCTGTCTGATGCGTTTCTTGTGGCACTCTTCTCATAAAAGTGCCAGCTAGTTTAGATCTGCCCCCAGCCAACAGCGGGGGGATTTTCTTAAAATCGAATGTTGGTCCTAATGCCTACTATCCATGCTGAATTCTGGGTACTGACCGCGGGTTCTACGTATTGCAAGTCGGCTGTCAATGTTAACCAAGTTGTTGCTTGATACGCGTAATAGACCTCGGCTCCTTGCTCATTATTTAGCTCTGTTCCTAGTGGCAGGTTAGCGATGGTGTCTTGCAGTTCATTGGAGTAGTTGTAGTGGTAGTAACCGAGCCCCCAGCTATCCATTGGTCTGTTAAAAAACAGTGCCTGACCACCCAGTCCGCCTGCAAATGTCGCATTCAGAATATTTGGGTTGCCATCCGCAATCGAACCTCGCAGGTAAACGCCCCAAGCTTGACTCGCATCTTGCGCATTTTCCACTAGGTTGTGTGAAAGCTGCAGTCGGGCATTGTATTTGTATTTCGCATTGTCGATAAACCCATGCTCAGGGTCGAGAGTGCGATAATCGATCCCTTCCTCAGTACTGTAGGTATACGCCGCAGTAATCGCAGAGCTTCGCTCAAAAAGCTGCGTATTGTAAGTCGCTGAAAGGCTTAAGTTTACCCCATCATCAAATAGCCCATTCATGCTTAAGCTGTCTGTGTATCGGTCTCTTGGGTCATAGACCATTGCGGTGAATCTTGTGTTGTTAATGGTGTGGTTGGCAATGGCTCCGACAAAAGAAGGCGGGGTAACTCCGCTTGGAGGAGCAGAGAACGCAAGGTTTAAGAATCCGTGTCTTGTTGCTCCACCGTAGAAAGGCGCATGACGTAGAAGCTCAAAGGCATCGATTTTACCGACTAGCAGATTGCTTCCTGCGGCAAACTGGTGAGAGTAGTAAAGGGAAGAGAAAAACAAAGCGTCATCATCCCCAAACTGGCTAGAGTTTGGGGCGTTTAATTCTGATTCTGCCAAAACCAAAACCAAAACCAAAACCAAAACCAAAACCAAAACTCGACGAGCGAGAGCGACTAACTCATGTGCGCTTTCGCATACGCCCTTAATGCTTTTTGTACCCCTTCCAGTTCTGGTGAACGTTTCATTGATATCGGGAAATAAAATGAGAGCCCGATTTTGAAAGAAGTGACAATTTCCTCAGTTTGCAATTCCACTAATTGACCCATTTTGACCAGCGGCGCTACTAACGCACGGCTACTGAATGCCCAACCGTCATGTTGGAGCAGGGCCAAAAGGACATCATTGTTGCTCACGATATGTTGATCAATGGAAACGGAGAAGACTTCATTCAATGAGTGGATGTGGTTCTCACTAACGTATTGTTTCGCGAGCTCTAAATCACCGACACCAAGAGGCTTTACCTTAGTTAAAGGGTGGTTGGGGTTGCAAAAGATGGAGAGTTCGTCAGATCCCAAGTGTATATATTCGTAGTTCTGTTCCGTCTTATTGTGTAGTCGATATTGCATGAGAGCGAGTGCATTCGGTTTCGAAGAGACTTCGTGGAGAATGTCTTGCCTGTTTCTATGGAGCCAGTTCACTTTGATGTGAGGGAATGCGTTTTTTATATAGTGATCGACATGAACAATCAGCGCGTTAGGAACAAGAATATCGTGGTAGATATCAAATGAGGTGAATTCTGTTTTGTAGCTATCAATCATTCTAGAGTTGAGGCGTTCACTGTTATTGACCAGTAACTTCGCATGTCGATAAATAGCAGCCCCTTCATCAGATGGCACGGCTTTTTTTCCCTGGATATCAAACAGGGATACAGCATAGCTATCTTCGAGTGCTTTCACTTGCTCGCGGACTGTCGTTCTATCTTTACCTAGCTTCTTAGCAGCTTGGCTATAGCTGCCTTCTTCCACAGTCGCACAGAAAGCGGCGAGGTGTTCATACGAAAACATAGAGACTCCAAATGATGGATTTCACCCATCGTAATGCATTATTTAGAACGAATATAGAGTGATATTGTTGGTTTATCGAGACCAAGGATGGATTTTTTAGAGCCGAATCACGGGAGTTTATTTCCGCTATATTCGGGTGAAGCTCATGGATGGGAAACCTTAATAACTGTATTGGTGAACGTTATGTATTCTCATTTTAAATTGTCTTTAGTTGCGTCAAGTGTTGCACTGATTGTGGGCTGTTCTCCTTCCCCTTCAAACGTTGTTGAGCCGATGGTTGACCTCGAATCTGATAGTCCAGTGACGCTGTTTGCAGCAGGGGATCTCATCACTATGTCTGAACATACCCCAGAAGGGGCGAATGCCGTTGCGGTTCAAGATGGAAAGATATTAGAGGTGGGCTTGAAGGCGACGCTTACCGCTAAATACTCTGAGCTAGAAGGTTTTAGCATCAATCATGACTTTGCCGATAAAGTCGTCACTCCTGGGTTTGTGGAACCTCATATCCACCTTTGGATGAGTGCCATGTTCTTAGGCATGGATTTCATAACACCGGCTGATTGGAATTTCCCGTGGGGAGAAAGCAAAGGTGTTGTTGGGAGTGACGCTTATTTTGCAAAGCTTAACCAACTGCACGCAGAGAAGCCTGAAGGTGAGCCGATCATTACCTGGGGTTACCACCATTACTTCCATGGCAGCGATATGAGCCGTGAAAGATTAAATGAGATCTCAAAAGAGCGTCCTATTCTTGTGTGGCATCGCAGTGCACATGAGTTCTTCGTTAATGACGCTGCTATCGACATGTTAGGTTGGGTTCAGTCAGATTGGCAGATTGAAGGCCCTGCTTCTGAACAGCTTGATTGGGAAAGAGGGCATGCTTTTGAAAATGGCATGAAAGTGCTAGCCCCTACCGTGATGCAGTATTTCATTGAATCGGGCCGCTTTGCGACGGGTATGGAAAGAACGCGTGACTATGTTCATTCTGGTGGAATTACCACGGCCGTTGACCCTGGTGTTATTGCTACGCCTGCGTTGTATCAGCAAATGGTCAATATCCTGCTTGATGACAACTTCCCTATGGATTATTGGTTGATTCCTGCTGGGAATGTCTCCTATGCGATGGCCGGTTACGATTCAGATAAAGGCAAGGCAATGGCCGAAGCGCAAACGGAGATCATGGCAGGTGAAGCGCAAATCCAGTGGCTACCTAAGTTTGTGAAATTGTTCTCTGATGGCGCTATGTACAGCCAACTCATGATGATGAAAGATGGTTATATCGATGGACACGAGGGCGAGTGGCTGCAAACACCTGAACAGCTCGAAGACAGCATGCGACCATACTGGGAAGACGATTATACGATCATTGTTCATGCCAATGGCGACTTAGGATTTGAAACAGCTGTTGATATTGTTGAGCAAATGCAGAAAGAGAAACCACGCGATGACCATCGTATGAGTTTCCATCATTTAGGTATGACCGACAAAGAGGATATTCCACGCGCTGTAGAATTGGGCGCAAACTTCAGTGTGAACCCGTATTACACGCACATTCTTTCTGAACTTTACAGTGAAGAGGGGGTTGGTGAAGAGAGAGCTTCAGTGATGTCTCGTGGACGTTCATTTATCGATGCTGGTGGGCATTTGTCTCTGCATTCTGATGCGCCAATGGCTCCAGCTCAGCCTTTATCACTCGTTTGGGCAGCCGTTAACCGCATTGGTTTATCCGGTGACACCGTGATGGGGGCTGAAGAGCGTATTACGGTTGATGAGGCGATGAAAGCTATCACTATTGATGCGGCATACACCGCTCGTCTTGAAGACAATATTGGTAGCATCGAACCTGGGAAATATGCGGACTTTACCGTGCTTGAAGCGAACCCATATAAAGTGGAGCCAGAAACCATTAACCAGATTGACGTTCATGCGACCGTTTATCGCGGCGTTCCGGCTGAAATTGCGGTAGGTAATGCGGGTATTAAGAGCAGCAAACGTAACCTGTTGGTACTGAACCAACTCAATCGATATGAAGGGCATAATCATATTCCGAACGGGCAAAGCCATGTTGGGCACAACCATGCTCATGGTGCCGATGTATGCGAAAGCAGTTTGTACTTCCAACGAGTGCTTGCAGATACGTTGCAGCATTGAGATTAAGTCTTTAAGCACATTTTAAGTCGCTGATATAAAGTACAAAATAACGTAACGACGACATAGCAAAAACCTCCCATAAAAGGGAGGTTTTATCATTGATTGCTATTTACTTGCTTGGCATTGGTAGTATTTCAAACATGCCATCAAACTTATCTAGTGCACCAGCCAGTTGCCCTAGCAACGATGCATCGCCTTTCACACCCGCTTGACCAGATTTGAACAGTGCCTCTAAGGTTGTTTCACCAAGAACGACTTTTGTGAAATCTGATTTATGGATAATGAGTTCAAAATCAACGTTTGGCAGCTCATCAACTTCAATGTTAGACATGTTCGCATTAGACACTTCACCATAGTAACGTTCTTCAAGATCTGGGTGGTAGACGCCAAAATTGAAGTTAAGATCTGCTGCTTCCGCTTTCGGCGCGTTCAAACTCACCGCAATAAAGTCTAAGAACATGCCCGTTGGTGTGTTGGCAATTACGTCAGATGAAGCAAGCTTAATTGACTCTTGAATCTCACCAGTACGCAGTTCAACGGCACCTTGCAGGTAGCTGTTACGCCACGCCATGGTTTCCGACTGGTAGCCTTGCTGTTCAAAGCTGTCTGCTAGTGCGAAACGGTAGTTAATATTGCTCGGGTCACATTGTACTAGGTCGTTAAACAGCTGAGATGCTTCTTGGTATTCACCCGCATTAAAGTGAGCCATACCCGCCTTATACATAACCTCTGCGCCTGCTGCGTTCACATACACGCAGGATTGGTCTTTAGTTTGCAGTGGGTTGGTGTTCACTGGGTTCATATCGTGGTAGCCAAGGTACAGGTTTACCACTGCGCGAGCATTGTGGCTGTATGAACCGTGGTAGCCATTGGTATGCCAAGTATCAATTTGAGATTGAGGAACGATCTCTTCAATCTGACGACCCACATCGTGGATGGTCACACCGTGATTTGCTAGGCGCATTGACTGGTTATGGATAAAACCGTAGTTGTCACGCTGTAGCGTCATATACTCAGAAATTTCGTTCACGTCAGTGTTTGCATCATTCCATACTGGCGCTGAGTGAGCAGCGTGAATGTTGTCTACTAAACCACTATCCACAAAGCGCATTTTTAGCTCTGTTAGGTATTTAGTCCAAACCAATGAATCGCGAACTTTTGCACCACGGAAAGTATAAATGTTGTGCATGCCGTCGTAAGTGAGCTCGGCAGTATTCAATGAGCGGTATTGGGGTACGTAAAGTACAATCTCCGCTGGCGCTTCAGCCCCTGGCATGTTGATTACGTGGAAATCGAGCCCATCAATGTTGATGACTTTTTCGCGTTCTTGGATCTCAATTGTCGGTGCGACTAGAGTCACTTCACCACGTGATGCGCCAAGGCCAAGTGCGTTATCTACAATGCCTTTGGTGTTGGTATCAAGGGTTGTGCCGTATTGGTAGTTTGCACGGCGACCCATCGCGGTGCCAGCGATGACATTCTCATCAGCCAGTTCTTTGATGAAGTCTTTTGGCGCGTAAATTTCTGCCCCTTCTGCAAAATCACCTGATTCATACACACCGCGTGAGCCGCCAAAGTGATCGGCGTGCATGTGTGAATAGATCATGCCGGTGATTTTGTGCTCACCATTTATCGCGGGTAGGTGCTGTTTTGCAAATTCCCAAGAGGCAGCCGACGCTTGACGAGACAGTAGTGGATCGTGAATCACATAACCATTGTCTGTGCGATAGATCGTCATGTTTGATAAGTCCGCCCCGCGAATCTGATAAACACCGTCAGTGACTTGGTACAGGCCGCCCGCCGCGTAATTTAGCATTCCTTGACGCCAAATTGATGGATTTACTGAAGGTGGTAAATCGTCAACAGACATGTCTGCCATGTATTCAAAGCGGTTTTTAAGCTCGCCTGCTTCGTGAGTACCAAACTCAGCAATAAGGCCACGGGTAGTACGCTCAAATGCAGATGTGTCTTCCCAAGGAAGAATTTTCGCTACTGCGGTGTTTGCACTTTCTGTGAACTTAGAAGCAGGTTTTCCCTCATAAGTATCAATGGAAGCATAGTCATTGGCGACAGCGCCAAATGAAGCCATGACAGCGAGTGAAAGAACTGAAGGAATAAAACGAGTTTTCATAGGGAACCTCTTTGGGATTCGTATTGGTATGGGGCTAAGTTAACCTGTTGACATATAGCAATACATACATGAGACTGTATTTAATGCATCACAAATTGTTATGTTTGAGGGAAGGATGGTTTCGAATATAGATCTAAACTTGTTGAAAGTGTTTGTTGTGGTTTATCGCCACAAGTCCATTACATTGGCAGCAGAAGAAATGGGATTAACTCAGCCGGGAGTAAGCGGTTTACTTAAGCGTTTGCAACAGCAGGTTGGGAGCCAGCTGTTTATTCGATCTGGTCGGGGGATCACCCCAACGCAGCATGCTCAAGAGTTAATTCGCCATGTTGAGCCTGCATTGGCGCAAATCAATAATGCTCTGGAAGGGTTAGAGGGTTTTTCAATCCAGTACCCACGTAAGTTTGTTGTCTACACCTCAGAGCCAGTGATGCTCATGCTTTTACCTAAGTTAGAAGCAGACTCCAACTTGGGCAATGTCACTATTGAACTGCAGCCAACCCACTCAAATGAAGAAGCTCTGATTCAAGCGCTGAATCAACATCAAGCGGATCTTGCTATTGAAATTTCAAACTATTCAACAGGCTCATTTTTCACTGAAGAGTTGTTTGAAGACAAGATTCGACTGATTGCTCGCAAAGGGCATCCAAGATTAAACGGCAGCGTGACACGCGAGCAGTTTTATGCCGAGAAACACATCACGTTAAAGTTACGCCGTGAAGATACCTATATGGCGGACTACTTTACCGAGGAGCATCTAAGTGAACGACAAGTTGCTGCCGAATGTACATCTCTTGTGTCTTTAATGTCTATGGTTGCAACGAGCAATTGTATTGCGATGGTGACCGAGAGTATCGCAACGGCATTTGCCGACAAGCTAGATATACAAGTGTTAGATTGCCCATTTACGTCTAAGCCGGTTAAGTACCGCTTATTAGCCCACAATCGCGAGCGAAGAAGCTCGGCAAATATGTGGTTACGGGAGAAAATACAGTCATATTTTTAAACTAAGACACGGGGGAATTTCCTCTGGTTTCACCTTGAATTCTAGATATGGAGTAACCAATAGGCCATCTAATGTGGGAATACCATCTGAAATCCTATTCTTTGAAGTAAGTATGAATTGATCGTCGGCGAGCAACGTTTTTTGATACAGATAGCTTGGTTCGTTAGTTTGATAAATTACTAACAAACTGTTGTCCAGAGGCTTCATAGGCTTGAAATTTTACTCGTGGCACTTTCTCAAAAAGTGCCACCTAGCTCAGATCTGCCCCGAAATGTGTGTAGATAGAGATTAAGTTTTATAAGGTTATTTGGGTCAATAGATTGTGCATGGGATAATTATCTTAACTTCAGCCTCAACGGAAGATGTGAAAATAAGCAACGCTTTGTAGATAACTCCCTTTTTTAATGCCAAAGTAGCCCGACTATTTTGAAGGCAGTATTTAGGGTTTTGGTAGAGCGCGAATGCATATAGTTACTTTCCTAACGATTAGCGAGTCCTTTTTCTTCAATTAACTCCCAGAAAGTTAGGATTTTATTCTGCACATCGATATTGTGGAGCACACTTATATGATCCTCATTCACCCCGTACAGTGAGTGGGCTTGGTTTACCGACTCTATTCGTAATTGGCTACTCAACAATATGGTCCCATCTCCACTTTCTCCTCGTGTCGTTGGACTTTTTTGATAAGCAAAGATTAACAAGTGAGCGGGAACATTCTTTTGCTCTTGGGGATAAAAAAGGTTTTGAATCGCTTTTCCATTTGGCGCTAAATCTCGCCACGAGGGCATGACAACTGGAGAGTATTTGACCCCAGCTTCCGCAGAAGAAACCCCACCAAAAGGAGAAGCTATCGAGGTAAATGAGCGCACGAGTTCACAGCGATTACTAGCATTACACACATTCAGATATCTTTGAGTCAACACGCCTCCCATACTGTGAGCCACAATATGGATTGGCTGATAATCGTGTTCTTGATGTAGCTGCCGCATAATGCCTGCGATCGAGTGTGAAAGCAGTGTATGTGAGAAGGCTGAGGGGTAGTTGATGATCCACGGTTGATACTTGTCCCGGTCGAGCGCATCGATCATCTGTTCAAAATCTCTTCCACTTCCCCCCATTCCATGAATATAAAGGACGGGGATTTTATCATCTTGGTATGGTTCAAGAAAGAATAGCCCCACATAGTCATTCTCAACAAACTGCAGAGGCTGCCACATGCCCATTTCTTTTGCCTCATGGGAAAACGCAGGGTCATTCCATTCAACAATTCTACCAATTCGCTCTGGCTTTACCTCGAATTCTAAATATGGAGTAACCAATAGGCCATCTAATGTGGGAATACCATCTGAAATCCTATTTTTTGAAGTGAGGATGAATTGATCGTCATCGAGCAATGTTTTTTGATACAGATAGCTTGGTTCGTTAGTTTGATAAATAAAATCGAAATTACTATCTTCAAAAATGACAATGTATTCAGTCAGGTTGAAGAATGAAGGGAAGCGAGTTTTGTTGCTACTCGACATTGAGTGCGCGGTCAGTACGCCACTTTTATCTATTGTTGAGAGTTGCAGCACGAGGTAGCGAGCATTTTCGTCAGAGTTGGGAGTAACAATTGAAAACTCTTGATAGAGCTTATCTGCTTGATGCAAGTCTGACTGAAGTGTGATTAACGAACCACAGCCACTGAGAAATACCAATAGGCCCAGTGCCCAAAAAAGTGTCCGTGTCATCAAATTACTCCTACTGGAAGTCGATTTGTTGTGGGTTCATTACAATAAGCCCGCTGCAAAAGCGGGCTCGACAACACTATGATTTGCATTGTTAGAATTTGTAGTTCATACCGATAGACATCAGTAAGCTGTCACTCGTGTAAAAGTCGATGTTGGAATTGTTAATGGTACTACCAACAAATGACGTGATACTCCAGTTATCCCAACCCGGAATATTCTTATACTCATAAGCCAAAAATAGGCGATATACATCATCGCTTCTTGTTTGATTGAAAATCGGGTTGTTTGCTGAAAAGTCTCTCCACGCGTAGCTGCCTGTCAATGAGAGTCCGTAGTTTTGTGTGACATGAAAATAGCTTAGCTCACCTTTGTATGCATCAAATGTATTTGCCTCACCTGTTGCATCGTGTTTAGTGTAGCTGAAAGCCGTTATATAGCCGGAATTCACACTCAGCATAGAGCGATATTGTCCTTTAATATAGTAGGTATCACTCTCTCTCAAAAGCGCTGAAGAAGTTATTT
>Ga0213838_1001471_pt1 | contig 12060 bp, 10 predicted proteins | sample SWPATP13_FD_160577 | JGI IMG/M metagenome (GOLD analysis project Ga0213838, IMG submission 160577) | Coastal seawater microbial communities from Marineland, Florida, United States - SWPA TP1 #3 | ecosystem: Environmental > Aquatic > Marine > Coastal | place: USA: Florida | collected 2016-08-06
ATCACGAAGCTGCGGATTGGGCCGTAACCTGGTTACCAGAAGGTGGGGAAGGCGTTGGCGAAAGTTACGTTAACCTTATTCCTACCGCTCAGGGCGGCACACACGTTAACGGCCTACGCCAAGGTTTGCTTGAAGCCATGCGAGAGTTTTGTGAGTTTAGAAACTTGTTACCCCGTGGCATCAAATTGACGCCGGAAGACATCTGGGATCGATGCGGTTATATCTTGTCGGTTAAGATGCAAGATCCACAATTTGCCGGACAAACCAAAGAGCGATTGTCTTCTCGTCAGTGTGCGACGTTTGTTTCAGGGGTGGTTAAAGACTCTTTTAGTCTGTGGCTCAATACGCACACTGACATTGCCGAACAATTAGCCGAGTTATGTATTTCCAATGCCCAAAAGCGTTTGAAAGCTGCTAAAAAAGTAGTTCGTAAAAAAGTGACACAAGGTCCGGCATTGCCTGGAAAGTTAACCGATTGCTCGAGTCAGGAAACCGATCGCACCGAATTATTTCTGGTGGAAGGGGACTCGGCTGGTGGTTCCGCGAAACAGGCAAGGGACAGAGAGTTTCAAGCTATCATGCCGCTTAGGGGTAAGATCCTAAATACTTGGGAAGTTGATGCTGGACAAGTTCTTGCTTCGCAAGAAGTTCATGATATTTCTGTTGCTATTGGAATGGATCCCGATTCAACGGATTTAAGTCAGTTAAGATACGGTAAAATTTGTATTTTAGCTGATGCGGACAGTGATGGACTGCATATTGCCACTTTATTGTGTGCCTTGTTTACTCAGCATTTCCGGACATTAGTGGAAGAAGGGCATGTTTATGTCGCTATGCCGCCATTGTATCGAATTGATGTAGGTAAAGATGTTTATTACGCCTTAGACGAAGACGAAAAAGAAGGGGTACTGGACCGCATCGCAGCCGAGAAGAAAAAGGGCAAAGTCAATGTACAGCGCTTTAAAGGGTTGGGTGAGATGAACCCTCTGCAGCTACGAGAAACCACCATGGATCCTAATACGCGCCGTTTAGTGCAGTTAACGATTGATGAGATAACGCCGACATTGGAAATTATGGATATGTTACTTGCGAAAAAGCGTTCAGGGGATCGCAAGGTATGGTTAGAAAGTAAAGGCAATCACGCAGTCGTTTAATTATTGGTATAAATCCTTCCTTATTTTAAGCCCAGCTTTCCAGCTGGGTTTTTATTAGAAGCTCAGGCTTAGGCCTAACACCACTCGATGATCGAATATTCTTAGGCTATCAGGATCGCCATATACTTTGTGATTCTTATCGACGGAAGAGTCGTGATATCTTAAGTCTAAAGACACCTTATCAAATTGGTAATTAACTCCAAGGTTCCAATGCTCCCAACCATCAGCACCGTCCCCGGATAAGCTTTGATGACCGATAGCGCCTGAAATCGCTAGTCTCGAGTTAAGTTGATAAGAGGGGTGAACCGCAACATTGACACCTGACCATCCGTCGACACCAAACCAGTCGGTTAATGTTGGCGTTATTTCCAATTTAAGCCTGCTTGCACCAAACTGCTTGTCTATTTCTATCCAAAGTTCGGTGTAATTTAACGGCGTGTCATTTGGGTAACGATAATGAAAAAGGAATACATTGTAACCCCAGCTTTTTAGCTGACCAGATTTACCTAGATAGGGCGCAAAGACATAGTCCACTTTCGGTGCAGAAAGAAATTTGTTGTTAGCTATGAAAATACCGCCATACCAATTGTTTACATGAGTGTAGGTGGTGGAAAATTGGACAGAAGTGATGTCGCCGTTGTTCGTTTCAGACTCACCCCGGAATACATAATCACTGGCTAAGGTTAAGTTATGCGTAAGTGAATTTTCTTTGGCGAGAAGCTCCAGTGTTTGCGACAACAAGCAGATTGCAAGTAGCAGGTACCAATTGAATGTTTTCATGAGTTAACCTGCTCTTTTTGTTCCGATGCTTTGGCCATTGGAAGTACAATGGTAAACACCGTGTGATCAATCCCGTTGCTGTCCACAGAAATTTTAGCGTCCATTTTATCTAGCAATACTTTCACAATGGTCAATCCTAAGCCCATGCCATCAATACATTTATTTTCGGCATAGGGCAGGCGTGTTAACGGGGAAAATATTTCTTCATAGTCAGTTGCGCTAATTCCAATTCCGGTGTCTCGAATGATGAGCTGAACAGTGTCATTCGGCTGCGGCTCTATAGAAATTCTAATTGAACCGTTAGGGCGGTTGTATTTTATTGCGTTATCTAGGATGTTTAATATGACTTGCTGTATTCGACCAGTATTTGCCGATATGGTTACATCCTTAGGCAAGTATTCAATATGAACGCCATTATTGAACGCGTGTTGCCGGACGATATTAATGCAATCTCTTACCACTATATGTAATGCGACCTGTTCAATTTCTATCGACATGGCAGAGTTTTCATCCTGCACTATGTCCATAATATCTTGAACCAGCAAATGCAAATGATGGCCCGCGGTTAAGATGTTGTGAATGAAAACGTGGCTTTCTTCATCATTTTTTTCGATTTTGCTTTTTAATAGGTCTGCGCTTCCGATTATGGCGTTTAACGGTGTGTTTAATTCGTGGCTAATGCGAGACATGAACTGCGATTTTGCTTCATTCGCTTTTGTTGAAACCTCCTTTTGCTGCTCTAATTCGATGGTTCTTCGCTCAACCTTGTTTTCCAAATGTTGTTGGATATCGAGTAACTGACTTTTTGTTGATTTAAGATTTTCGACCATGTCGCCAAACGCTGATTCAATAACATTAAACTCGGTGTTTCCCTTGCTCTTTAAATCAATCTCCAATGTATCCAGGTGCTTTAAATCAACTTTATTTATTGTGTGAAGCAAATTGTTGAGTGGTTTGATTAAAATACGCTTGCCAACCCAATAAAAAAGTAACCATAGGGCGATTGTTTTGAATATGGAATTTATTATTAACAATATGATGCCCATCTCGACCCGGTTCATTACCGCTTGGGAGTTTGAATAGATAGTGGCATTTGCAATTGTTCTGCTTTGCCCGCGAAACTCATAAACGATATTGAAGTGGTAAGAAAAATTCTGTTGCGGAAGATTTATTGCGGAAATGTCTGCAGTGCCATCGGGACGAAACTGCTTTATTTGTGCGTCTGACTCTATGATGCCAGTCGCGGCTAACAAGGTTCCGTCTTGCTCAATTTTGACACCCGTTACAATAGGGTTTACCAACATGCCGTTAATCGTATTCTGCATTTGTTGGTTATCTAAATCCCATACACTGACACTTAACACCTGACCAAAGGTTTGCTCATTTGTTTTTAGTTCTTCTCTTATAGAGTTTTCGGTGTGTCGATACTCAAGTACAATTTGAATTGCCGTAACGATGATCGCGATAATGCAATAAAATCCGAAAACTAACCTGATTAATTGAGTCGCGACAGAATCGGACGATATTAGCCTGCTGATCATAGAAGGACTTCACTCGATTCTTTTAAGTCGCACTCAGATGGTAGCCAATCACGCCAAACTGATTCATTGTCCGTTATCCATTCTTTGGCGGCTCGCATCGGTGTTTTGCCATAAAAGTCGACCGCGGCAGCTAGTTTAGATATGCCTTGATTGTTGAAATTTATGTTTTGCAATATTTGATAGGCACAGGGCCACTTATCTGGCATTTTGTGCCAAGCCGCTTTTTTCAGCCAGCCATTTTTAGGATTGCCGCAGTCTTGATGAAAGTTCGGGTTTATGCCCCATCCGGGTTCGGTTTCGCAGTCGGGGTGGTATTCTGGGAACTCGATAAACTTCCCCGGGTACACCGCCTCAACCCAGTTTGGCGTCCAGTTAAACATGACAATAGGTTGCCGTTTAGCATTGGCTTCTTTAAGTAATACCCATAATTCATCTGCATGAGTTACCGTCTTCACTTTGAAATTCATTTTAAGCGCACGTATTCTGGCGGCTTCTGGTTTTTCCCATGGGCCAGCAATGTACAGGCCTTTACGGTCACCCGAATTTGAAAATTCACTGCTGCACTTATTTAATGCTCGCCAGTCAGGTAATCCTTTACAGATAGATTCAACATAATCAGGATACCACCAGTCTTCTCTTGTTTTTGCGTCATGAGTTCCGGCATCAATGACTTTCCCAGATTTTACTGCCCGCTCAAACATTTCAGACATGGTGCCTTGCCAGACTTCTACTTGCACATGGTCAATACCAAAGCTCAGTGCCCCCCATTGTTGATTAGTATTGGAAAATGAATATCTGACTTTGTGGCCGACACTTTCAAATAGCTGACCAGTAATATAGGCCATGACAATTTGACTGGTCCAATCGTTAACTATGATGCCAATCGAGTCTTGCTCTGCTCCCTTTAAACGGTTTGCAAAGAGAATGAGTACAACCAGAAGTAGCGTTCTGACAGTGGCCATTGCACAAGAGTGTCATTGAGTTAGGTACTATTTAGTAAAGTTGGTTTTTGATGAAAATCAAGGTATTAACAGTGGGTTTATAAGCACTATTTGAAACTGGTTTCTGTATGTAAAAAGGGGAGGCCTAGGCCTCCCAAAGGTAACATGAAAGCGCGAGAATGCTTTTTATGAAGCTTACAGTTCTGAGGAAACCTGAAAACTACATTATGTTACGGAACCAATATGTTGGCGTTACAATGCGTATTTGGCGGAGAACTGCACATAAGTGGAGTCGGCGTCTTGTTCTGCCATTTCAAAGTTGCCAACTTCAAAACCATACGTCAGGTGTTTGTTCACTGATTTGAATACGTTAACACCCCAATGTGTGCGGTCACGATCCGACTCTTCGGTTGTTGTATTGCCGTAAAATAAGTTGGAACGGAATTCATCGTTCCAGAAATGGCGGTACGCGACTAATACTGATGTGGTTTCTTCCACTTCTTCGCCAACCAAATCCGTTGCTGCAGCGGCGCCGACGTAACGTCCTGTATTGCCGCCATGGACTTGGAACCTGAAGTCATCTTTACCTACGGTTTTTATGCGACCTGATATGCCATAACCCATGCCAGACTCCGTTTCGTCGCCTACTGTATTGAGTTGTTTTACAACACCTGCGACGGAAACGCTGCCCCAGTCACCCTTAAACGTATATTTACCGATAACATCGGGCATGGAGTCCTTAGTGCCGTAACCTGCGCTGCCGGTAAACCCTGCATACGACTCCGGGTTTTCCAATGCAATCTGGAAGCCGCCATTGGTATATCGAACCTGAGTTTGTCTTATGAAACCAGAGGCCACCAATGGCCCCCCAAAATCAACGCCTTCGGCAAGCGCGCTGGTGTTGATGAAGGTTGACCAGGTTTGACCTATGGTCCAGTTGCCATATTTGATAAAGGCATGTCGAAGTCTGGGGTGACGTGAATTTGTCAGCTTTTCATTACCCCCGCCACCAAACAGGTCGAATTCGACAAACCCCATTAGATCGCCCTTAACGTATTTGGTGTTAAAGCGGCTTGAATCCACATGAAAACGGCTGGTGGAAATGTCTTCTTTTACTGCATGACCTATCCAAAAATCATCATTGACCAGAGTTGAACTGGCGTTACCGTCAATGTAACGGAAGTCAGCTTGTATGTATCCGCCAAAGGTTATTGACGAATTATCTTCAGTGTTAATCGTATAACCTGCCGTCGCAGAGCCAGCGGTCAATAGCAGCGCTGTGCTAATGCACAGTGGCAATAACTTAATACGGTTGCTCATAATAGTTCTCTCCCAGGTGCCAAGACCGGTGTAGGGCCGGGTACAGCTAATACCTTGGCGAAATTAGTGGCTCAATGGCCGTTTTATAGTTGTTTTGTTTTTTAAAGGTTGGGGCGCCTTGGGCGCCCGGTCGGAATTATTCTTCCAGTGTACTCAGGTCGCCTTCGTCTTGACCCAGCGCTCGGGCTTTCAGAACTCGGCGCATGATCTTGCCGGAACGCGTTTTCGGTAAGCTATCAACAAACTCTACAGCTTCGGGTTGAGCGATTTTTCCCATTTCGGTACCCACGTGCTCTTTCAGTTCTTTTTGCAGCGATTTGCTGGCTTCCACACCTTGTTTCAAGATGACGTAAGTATGAATAGCGTTGCCTTTTAGTTCATGTGGGAGACCTACTGCCGCAGCTTCACTAACCGCCGGATGGCTAACCAGTGCACTTTCAATTTCTGCCGTTCCTAGTCTGTAACCACTTACTTTTAGTACTTCATCCATGCGTCCAATGACCCAGATGTAGCCGTCTTTGTCTTTTTTTGCGCTGTCGCCTGCCAGATAGCGCCACTTTTCACCCTGCTGGCTCCAGTACAGATCCTGATAACGTTGATCATCTTTGAAAACGGTTCTAGCCATACCAGGCCATGGGTTGTTGATCACTAACTTACCTTCTTCGCCTGCTGGCACTTCTTCTCCATAGTCATCAACTATGGTGATTTCGTTGCCAAAAAAGGGTTTAGTAGCACTGCCTGGTTTTAGTGGCGTGATAGGTAATGGACAGATCATGAAACCACCTGTTTCGGTTTGCCACCAGGTGTCGATGATTGGGCATTTTTCCTGACCAATGACTTTATGATACCAACGCCACGCTTCTGGGTTGATGGGTTCTCCAACGCTGCCAAGCAGCCTTAAGCTAGATAAGTCGTGTTTTTGTGGCCAGCGTTCACCAAAACGCATCAAACCACGGATCGCGGTAGGCGAGGTATAAAGGATGTTGATGCCGTACTTTTCAACAATCTGCCACCAACGGTTAGGATAAGGGTAGTTGGGGGCTCCCTCGTATAACATGATGGTTGCGCCGTTGATCAGTGGGCCGTAAACGATGTAGCTGTGTCCAGTGATCCAGCCAGGATCCGCCGCACACCACCAACGATCCTGAGGTTTGATGTCAAAGGCCATTCGATGAGTAGTGGAGGTGTAAACACTGTACCCTCCATGAGTGTGCACCATGCCTTTAGGCTTTCCGGTTGTGCCTGAAGTGTAAAGAATGAAAAGCGGATCTTCGGCATCTAATTCAACCGTCTCGCAAGATGGGCTTGCGATGGGTAGTGCTTTTAGATCATGTAACCAGAAGTCCCGTGTTGGTTCCATTTCAACATCGAGGTTGTTGTTTTTCACGCAGATACAGACTTCTACGCTAGGGCTTCGGCTCATGGCGTCATTGGCAATGGACTTAAGGTCGATTTGTTTACCGCGGCGCCAGCCACCGTCTGCGGTGATCAACACCCTTGAGTGGGCATCGTCAATTCTGGAGGCTAGTGCTTCTGTACTAAATCCACCGTATACCACTGAATGAATGGCACCAATCTTGGCACAGGCCAACATGGCAAAAACCAATTCTGGAATTTGCGGCATATAAATCGTCACTATGTCGCCTTTTTCTACCCCCATGCTCTTTAGGACATTGGCAAACTGGCTCACTTCACGATTTAACGCATGATAGGAAAAGTTTCTCACCTGACCATTTTCACCTTCCCAGATGATAGCCATTTTATTGCGAGTTTCGGTTTTTAGGTGGCGGTCAATGGCGTTGTCCACAATGTTGATCTGGCCACCGTCAAACCACTTGTAAAAAGGGGCGTTGGACTCATCTAAAACAGAATCCCATTTTTTATACCAGGATAAGGTTTCCGCTTGTTCAGCCCAGAAGGTTTCACGATTTTCTACGGAATAATCATAAAGGGCTTGATAGTCTGAGACATTAGCCTGATCAACGACCTCTTGGCTCGGGTAAATAAACTCATTATTGTTATCTGTCATGATGTTCACCTGTTGGCCAAAAGGCCTGATCTTTATTCGAGAATGAAAATGTTGAGTTAAAGATATGCGGCAAACTTAACAAGCGGAATTAGACCTAAGTCTAAAACCAAGCTAAATCGATATAGACTTTAGTCGAAGGAAAGGGGAGAAAAGTGGGCACAGATCATATTTGTGCGCCCAAATGGATTAGCCTAATTATCACATTGGCCGGCTTTGCGCGAGGAAGAGACATTCGAACGAACTATGCGAAACTAACTTATCTCTCAAAAGCAGACGTGCAATATACTGGGGTTGTTTTTATTACAAAAGCTTACTAAGTGGGCTTACCACACCGCTTGCTCCTTGCTGTAAAACATGTGTGTAAATTTGCGTTGTTTTTACATCAGAGTGCCCAAGTTGTGCTTGTACAGTGCGAATATCCGCGCCACTTTGTAGTAGATGCGTTGCAAAAGAATGTCTAAACGTATGCGGAGTTATAAGCTTTTTTATATTGGACTTCGCTAGTGCACTCTTAATAGCCTTGCGTACACAAGTAGGATGGAAGTGATGTCGACGGATTTCGCCCGTTTCTGGATCAGCACTTAATTTATAGGACGGAAATAAATATTGCCAAGCAAGGGTTTTATTGGCTGAAGGATATTTCCGCGACAGTGTATTAGGCATCCATACACCGGCATATTGTTCGTTTTGTAGGTCTAGCTTTAAGTATTCATCAACTTGCGTAATTTGATTTCTTAATAATGGAATGAGCTCTGTGGCGAGTGTTGTTATTCTGTGTTTGTTCCCTTTTCCATTCCAAACTTGAATACACTTATAGTCAAAATCGATGTCTTTGACTCTTAGTTGAACAGCTTCCATGACACGAAGGCCACTGCCGTACATTAATCCGGCAATCAGATAATAACGCTTTTGCAAAAGGGACATGATTTGTTTAACTTCTTCTACGGTCATAACAACTGGCAGTTTGGGTTGTCTATTACTTCTTGCGAACTCTAAATTTAATGACAACTCGCTTTTGACTATATGTTTATACAAAAAGACTAGTGCATTTAGTGCCGCGGCTTGAGTTCGAGGTGACATTTTTCTATTCAAAACAAGGTCATCAAGAAAAGCTACGACTTCATTATCCCCCATAGAGCTTGGGTGTCGCTTATCATGAAAATGGATAAAAGACGCAACCCATCTCAAATAAGATTTAATCGTCCTCAATGAATACTGCCGAGTAATCATATAATCAGCGATGTGATTTAAATATGGTGAACGAGTTTTCATTTTTATTCCATGTGGTACTGTTTATTTATACAGTTTTAGTTGGATTGCGCGCATAGTCAAGAAAACGACCGAATGGGTCGTTTTAGTCCTAATACCAGTTTCACTGAACTTAATTAAGTTCTCTGCTAGTAAGAACTCAGAAAATTTGTTTCAATGTCAGGAAATTGAAAGGGAGCGGTCGTGCGGTAGAAATACGCGCGATTTGGTCTCTATAAACATGTTATATGCCTAGAAAGATGATTGCAAAATTCCAAAACTTGCTCACAGAATTACAAAGCTCTTTATCGCTGGTAGAGAGTGAAAACGTTAACACCGAAGCGCATGAAAATATGTTCGTTTTTGGCTTTTCTGAGGCTGATGCGAAAGCACTCGGAGTTGGAGGTGTTGAATCACTATTGTTACAATGTCGTGATATTTACGCATCAAAAATTTCGGATAGTGAAAAGCTTTACTATTGCTGGCTAGATGAAATGGCGGGGCAACTGCGCATGAGTGCAATATCTCTAGTTCACTCAGAGTTACCATTTCGAGTAAAGATAAGTAACTGTTCTGTGACCGAACTTGTTCAAGCCATTGTTGATTACGATAGCGGCACATATACCAAAGGCTGTTTAAACGTTTGGCAGGTCGGCATATAACAAAGCAATTAAGAGCGGACATCTAAAGGTTGGCTGGTGTTTCGTTCCTCAACAAGTATAGCCAGCCTTTATCTGACCGCTTATTGCGGCGTTAGTTGTGCTTTGAGGCCTAGAGGAAAATTCTGAAAGTTGGGAGTTCGTTCTGTGAAAAACACAGCAATATTTCACCATTTCTCAGTCTGTAAATTTTCCCGATTACTCAAGGCATAAACAGGCCAATTCTGTGGTAGTTTGGCTACTCACATTTTTAGGTCTGAAATGAATGTGGTTCGTCTGAAAAGTGTGAACCATGAACTGTTAATTAAAATTTGTCTCCGCTGGATTGATCGGTTTGGGTTCAATTGTAGTCGGCAAAAATTCAGCGAGCATAGTTAACGTGCCCTCTGAATGAAGCCAACTAACAAACCGCTCAATCGGATAAAACAGTGTTGTCCTGCTTCTTGCAAACGACGCAACAAGCAGTCCAACATACTGTTTTACTCATTAGCGGGGCGTTAGTTACCCCACCTAGCTCTCTAATTAAAATTTGGGTTTACAGTGTTTCTGTTCTTCCGTGCATTGAATGTTCTTTTCGCTGAAATCGCAGTGCAAAGTAGAGTAGGTTGGTGTCGCTTCAAAGTTTCGCCTTGCGTTAATTATCAGGCATTTTTAAATATTAGTGGCAAGGCTCAGTTCAAAAATCAGTGGCAAGGTGTGGGTCGTTTAGCTGTATTTCTTATCCAATATGCTACTTGTATGTATGCTGTGAAATCAGCTTCAGAAGGTCCACTTTAACTAACAAGCGAATAAATAGGGTCATAAAATCATTGGCTTGTCGCTCCTTCGTCGCTAAAGTATAGCCAAATAATTTTAAGCCCATTATTCGGGCGTTTTATATTTCCTAGGCTAAATATGCGAATCTTTCACTATTTAATCGTAGCTTCAATTTTCTTTGCAGGTGGCTATTTATTCGCAAATCATAAAAATGGCACTTTGTTAGTATTTTTTAATGAGTCCCAAACGGAAGCAGACTTGGCGAGAGCAAATATCATTTTGCATTCATTAGAAATGCTAAACGATGGAAGTGAAGAGAAAATGCATATGGTATTGGGCTATATGCTGATGCAAGACTTTGCGAGTTTTGAGAAAAGCGAATTTTTGCTTGAAAGAGAACGCACTAAGCAAAACCTTTCGGTGTTTGTTGAAAGACTTGAGGCATACATTGAAACTAACCCAACCATGTCATGTATGGATACTGTAAAAGGAAAGCGTTTTGAGTGTGAAATGAAAGCTCAAGAAGTTACCTCTCAAAAAATGCGAGAGTTCTTTTTAGAAGTTTTGGAAAAAGAAATATAACAAGGCAATTATGTGTGGGACGTCTAAAGCTTGGCAGGCGCTCATTCTTCGTTAATTATAGCCAAGCTTAATACGCCCCATATTGCGGCGTTATATTCCCTTGAGAACGATTATTTGAAATTTGCAAAACTCGTACTTTTATTCGTTGCTGTTGTTGCCTTTTTGAGGGTTTTAGATGACCCAATCGAAAAGCCACAGGTGACGGAACGTGGTATTTTATCTCACTATGAGTGCATCAAAGTAAAAAATAGCCCGATGTGGCTGAGGCTAGATATTGAAGTGCTCAATGAAGTTAAGAGTTTTACCATTCCTAATAATAAAAAGATTTGTGATCGGATAGCTCAGAACATTAGAGTTAACGATGAAGTTGAGTTTACCTATATTGAATCAGGGTATAAAAGATATTCACTCACCATGTTAAAAGGTAACGGACGATTGTGGTTTAAATCGGGAATATAACAAACGGTTTAGGAAGGACTCGTTTCGGCTTGCTCGGGCTCCTTCGTCGCTAAGTGTAGCAAGCCTAAACTCGCCCCATAACCGGGCGTTAGTTTTCTATGAAGAATTTTTACACTCTATGTATTCTTTGGGCTCTAGTTACTGGGACTGTTATGGCTAATGAAAAGCCCGAAGGCCTTTCTGATGAACAATGGAATAAGTTTATAAAGCACGAGGCAGCATGGAATAAAATGCTGAAGGATCGGTTTAATAATGAACTTAGGGCTAATCCTCCTGAACCGCCATGGATTAAATATCCAAATCGGCATCCAAGTGAAATATTTTGGCGAATGGGAAATGGAGAAGACTATCTAGTGGATTACTTTGGCTTGTATTTTAAATATGCTTCGAAGTCTGAGACAAAAGCGTATATAGCTAAGTACCCAGAACATAAAGATTGGCTAGGTACCTACAAAAATTTCGAAAACTAACACATATGAGCCTCATTCTCGTCAATAGGCATTACGATCTTTTTTAGCTGCCATTAACAGCTAATTTTAGCGCAATCAGCAAAAGCATTTACTTCGCTTAGTCCTATGGGCCATTAAACGA
>Ga0213838_1001481_pt1 | contig 11988 bp, 10 predicted proteins | sample SWPATP13_FD_160577 | JGI IMG/M metagenome (GOLD analysis project Ga0213838, IMG submission 160577) | Coastal seawater microbial communities from Marineland, Florida, United States - SWPA TP1 #3 | ecosystem: Environmental > Aquatic > Marine > Coastal | place: USA: Florida | collected 2016-08-06
AAGCGCACAAAGCAAGGTAGCAATGTGCAATCCATCCGAGTCAGCATCGGCCAAGATACAAATTTTGTTATAACGCAGACCAGATAAATCACTTGAATCAGGGTCAATACCCAAAGCGACAGAAATATCATGCACCTCTTGCGATGCTAAAATCTGCCCAGATTCAACTTCCCAGGTATTTAAGATTTTACCGCGCAGCGGCATAATTGCTTGGAACTCACGGTCGCGCGCTTGTTTTGCTGAGCCACCCGCTGAGTCACCCTCTACTAAAAACAGTTCAGTACGGTCATTATCTTGGGCGCTACAGTCAGTTAATTTACCCGGTAATGCAGGGCCTGAGGTAACACGCTTACGCACAACTTTTTTAGCAGCACGTAAACGGCGCTGCGCATTTGAGATACATAACTCAGCTAATAATTCTGCCGTTTCTGTATGCTCGTTTAACCATAAACTAAATGAGTCTTTCACTACACCAGATACAAATGCAGCACATGAGCGAGATGAAAGCTTCTCTTTTGTTTGGCCTGCAAATTGTGGGTCTTGCATTTTAACCGATAATACGTAGCTACAGCGCTCCCAAATATCATCTGGCGTTAACTTTACACCACGCGGTAATAAGTTTCTGAATTCGCAGAATTCACGCATAGCTTCAAGCAAGCCTTGGCGTAAACCATTAACATGCGTACCGCCTTGTGCAGTAGGAATTAAGTTTACATAACTTTCAGCGATTGATTCACCGCCTTCAGGTAGCCATACAACAGCCCAGTCAGCGCCTTCTGTTGAACTTGAAAAGTCACCAATAAACGGCTCTTTTGGTAATACTTCAAAACCTTTAACTGCTTCAACTAGGTAATCTTTTAAACCTGTTTCGTAATACCATTCTTGGCTTTCTTTGGTTTGCTTGTTGGTAAACTTAATGCGCAGGCCTGGGCACAATACCGCTTTGGCTTTTAATAAGTGATTAAGCTTAGTGATAGAAAAGTTAGCTGAGTCAAAATAGCTAGCATCAGGCCAAAAACGCACGGTTGTACCTGTATTACGCTTACCCACAGTGCCAATGACGTTTAAATCTTCAACCTTGTCACCGTTTTCAAAGGCCATACGAAATTGCTGCGCATCACGGCGTACTGTTACTTCAACACGAGTCGATAGCGCATTTACAACCGAAATACCTACCCCGTGTAAACCACCAGAAAACTGATAGTTTTTATTAGAGAACTTACCACCGGCGTGCAGCTTGGTAAAAATAAGTTCCACACCAGGAATACCTTCCTCAGGGTGAATATCAATCGGCATACCACGGCCATCATCGATAACCTCAAGGGAGTTATCTTCATGAAGGATGACATCTATTTTAGTGGCATGACCTGCCATTGCTTCATCGACACTGTTATCGATAACTTCTTGACCTAAATGATTAGGTCGAACCGTGTCGGTATACATACCTGGGCGGCGTTTTACGGGCTCTAATCCGTTTAAGACTTCAATTGCTTCGGCGTTATAATTTTGCTGACTCATAGTTTTTATATCTTTTATGCGCTTAGCTATGTTTTACGTGATTTTAAGAAAATCTACAATACTTGCAAAGGTTTGTTCGAAGCCGATAAAACTATGATCGCCTCCAAATTCAACGTGTTGCTTACACTGAGAATAATATTTAACCGCCTGCTGAAACGGCAGTACTTCATCGCCCGTTTGCTGTAGCAAATAAATCAATGAAGGGGTGTCTAATTGCGGCAAATATAAACTGCGCAATGCATCCATGTGACGAGTACCAAGTTCATAATGACTATCTTGATACGGGTTATAATTTTCCCCTAAATAGTTACCGAGTAACTCAAATGGGCGAACCGCAGGGTTAATAACTACCGCGGGTATTGAATAACGCTGCGACAAATAGGTCGCATAAAAACCACCTAATGAACTACCTAGTAATACAGTATCATCATTTAGCAGTTGTTCTAATTGTAAAATTGCATGTAATGGCTCATGAGTTAATCGCGGCACCTGATAATCGACATCAAATTGCGCCATGTGCTCACCAAAACGAACAGCTTTGTAAGATTGCTCAGAGCTATTAAAGCCATGAATATAAATTACTCGTTTAGCCATACTACATCCGTGCTTAACAGTAAGCTTTGTTGCTCATCAACTGTTAAGTCGATGAGTCGAAATGCGGGGCCCAAATCCTCTTGCTGCCACGCCATCGTGTGTTTGCTAAACTGTATTGAACTGGCAGGTGTCGCATACACACTAAGATTACGGTAGGTTTGCGTGTATTCGTGATGCACATGACCATGAAATACCCCTACACACTGCTCAGTATTGACACAGCTATTTAAAAATTGCGGGCCATTTTCTAGCATATGTTTATCTAGGTAGGCTTGAATAGGCAGCGGGTTATGATGACAAAACACCACACTTTGAACCTGCCCTACCGCTTGGCTTAATTCATCTAAATGCGTTTGTGTTACCCACCCGGCTGGCGTCGGGCCTTTTGAGTTTGCCAACAGCAACTGCCCAGCTAAAAAGGTAATGCGTTTATTGTTTAAAATTTGCGGGCTTATAAGCTTTTCATATTCAGCAAGTTCATCATGATTACCCGGCAGCCAAAACACCGGACAACTCAGCGCTGAGTCTGCTATTAATTTAGCAAAAAGCTGGTAAGACTCAGTGCTGTGATCTTGTGTTAAATCTCCACCAAATACCACACAATCCACATCTAATTCAGCAATCGCTTCTAAACAGCGTGAAAAATACGCTGCCGTATTCACGCTAAAGTATTCACCATGGATGTCTTTTGATAAGTGGCAATCAGTGATGTGGGCAACTTTCAGTGCTGTTTTATCAAAATGGAAGGCGTCACTAAACCAAGCCATTATTTACATCCCAATTTAAAACTGCTCGACCGTTTTCAACACAAGCCACCAGCCAGTCATACAAAAAGGCGTTAAGCTGATATTTTTCATCTTTTTGATGCATATTGGGGTTTGGATAAGCGTAAGAAGGCTTGATGCGCTGATGAAAATCATGATGTACGATTTCGGCTACTTTCGCATCATGATACATGCGCACAGTTAAATACAAAGGTTTAACCGAAGGCAAATGACCGGCTTCTTGTCTGATAGAAATATCTGTGGTGTATTTTGCTGTATCGTCAACTTTAACCGCAAAAGTGCTGTGCCCTAATTGCACTTTACGTTCCTGACCTATACGTCGCTCATTAGGTAATAGTTTTAGCGCACGCACGTAATTATGCTCACACAAAGTTAAGTACTTAGGTAAGCTTTGAATATAACGCTGCTGGGCACTGACGTACGACAAAATAATCCCCTATGAGTTTTTCCAATCAGACAGTATACGTTGCTTATTCAGTGCTAACCACTGTAATGAGATAACTGTCGCTGCATTATCTATTTCACCCTGTTCTAGACGCAGCATAGCTTCATCGTATGACATTACATGGGTTTTGATATCTTCATCTTCATTATCAAGGCCAAAAATACCGCCTTGATACCCTGCTAAGTCAGTGCGCGCTAAATATAAATACAAACGCTCCGTGGTGCCGCCGGGGCTTGAAAGATACGACATCATAAATTCTAGCTCGTTAAGCTCAATTCCCGCTTCTTCGAACGCTTCGCGCTTCGCTACATCTTCATAATCAGTACTGCCATCTGCCATGCCTGCAATACACTCAAGTAACCAAGGTGACTGCTTTGATGCGAGCGCGCCAATTCTGATTTGTTCGATTAACAAAACTTGGTCAGTTTCAGGGTCATAAGGAAGTACAGCAACAGCATGGCCGCGCTCTAAAATTTCGCGTTTAACTTCTCCTGATTTACCACCTGCAAACAATGCATGATGAAAGCGATAAGTATTAATTTTAAAGAAACCATCATAAACACGCTCAATCGGCTTTAACTCTATGTCATCATGATTAAATTGTGAGATTGCTGATATTTTCATTCACTATTTCCTTTGCATTTTAAGTAAATGTTACGGCCAATTATATTCTGTTACACTTGGACATGCAGATTTACGTAATTTTTTTTTGGTTATTCATTAAAAAAGAGTACCATGGTGATAGTACAAAATTGTCTAAGGACTGAACGAACAATGAAAAAAACACTACTCGCTGCGCTGATCGGGTTTTCAAGCGCACTGACTGCAACAGCTAGTTATGCTGAAGACTTACTACAAGTTTACGAGATTGCGACAGCAAACGATCCTACCGTACTTAAAGCAAAAGCCCAAGCAGATGCACAAGCCTATGAGAGCGATCGCGCGTTAAGTGCACTATTACCACAAATTGGTCTAAGTCTTGGTTACCAATCAACCAAATCAGATCTTTACGAGGGTAATGATGCTACGGGTTATACAGGATATGACTACGAGCCTGATGAATTTAGCCGTGGTATTAGCTTAAGCCAAACGCTGTTTGATTTAGGTGCATGGAATTCACTGGGTATTGCAGATAAACAAGCATTACAAGCAAACGCTCAGTATGATTTTGCTCGCCAAGATTTAATCGTTCGTGTTGCAGAAGGTTACTTCAACGTTTTAAGTGCAATCGATAACCTTGAGTTTGTTCAAGCAGAAAAACGCGCCATCGAGCGCCAATTACAACAAACTAAAGAGCGTTATGCAGTAGGTTTAACAGCTATCACTGACGTACACGAAGCGCAAGCTCAGTACGATAACTCTGTTGCACAAGAAATCGTTGCTAAGAACAGTGTTGAAACAGCGCGTGAGCAACTTCGCGAAATCACTGGTAAATACCACGCGAAATTAGACATGTTGAATACTGAAACGTTTTCAACAGTTGCACCTAAAAAGCAATCAACTGACTACATTGAAATTGCAAAAGACCAAAACTTAAATCTGCAAGTTTCAAAAGTAACGGTTGATATTGCTAAAGATCAAATCGATTTAGCAAAAGCAGGTCACTATCCGAAGCTAACATTAAGCGCTTCATACGGTGACAGCCTAACGGATCTAAACAGCAACTCACACCAGCCACGCGAAGACAGTACAAGTATTGGTGTTAACTTCAGCCTACCTATTTACTCAGGTGGTGCAACAACAGCAGCGACAGATCAAGCACGCGCTTTCTATGTTGCGGCAAGTGAAGATTTAGAAGCAAGCTTACGTGCAGTAACTCGCTCGGTTATCACATCGTACAACCAAGTAGTGTCTGACATTGCTACTTATAAAGCGCTACAACAAGCTGTTGTTTCTGCTGAAAGTGCGCTTAAAGCAACTGAAGCAGGCTTTGAAGTTGGTACACGTACTATCGTAGACGTACTGATCAGCACGCAAAACCTTTACAATGCAAAAAGTAATTTAGCAAACGTTCGTTACCGCTATGTTGTTTCAACACTACGCTTGAAACAAGCTGCTGGTACACTAACTAGCGAAGACCTTGTCGCAATTAACCAAGGTTTAAAAGAAATCTAAGCATTTCTTCTATAAAGTCCTTATTGTAAAGCCAGCCTCGTGCTGGCTTTTTTGTGTTTTTAAGGACATACAGTTAAACTAGCTTTTTTATTTTTAGAGATTTTTTTGTGGTTAGTTCATCTCCTTTTAAAGCGTCTTTTTTAGGCCCTCGTTACTGGCTAACTTGGATTGGCGTGTTCTTTTTATATCTTATCTCTTGGTTACCACATAAATTACAACTAGCGCTTGGAAAACTGCTTGGCCGTTTAGTACACCGTTTTATGAAACGTCGTCGCCATATTGCTGAGGTAAACATTCGTTTATGTTTTCCTGATATGCCAGAGCATGAACAACGCGAACTAGTTCGAAAGAATATGGAAAATACCGGTATTGCAATGATGGAAACCGGCATGGCTTGGTGGTGGCCCCAGTGGCGAATCAATAAAGTGTTTGGTTCTGTTAAAGGCCTAGAGCACTTTGAAAAAGCTCAGCAATCAGGTAAAGGTGTGCTGTTGCTTGTGCCACACTTTTTACACCTAGAAATGGCGAGCCGTATTATGGGTGTTAAACACCAAGGTATTGGCTTTTATCGCCCGCATAACAACCCTTTAATGGAGTATTTCACGACTAACGGTCGTCTTCGTTCTAACGAATACTTAATTGGCAAAAAAGATGTTAAAGGCTTACTGCAAGCGCTTAAAAATAAAAAGGTTTGCTACTATTTGCCAGATCAAGATTACGGCCGTAACCGCTGCGAATTTGCGCCTTTTTATGCGGTAAAAGAAGCAGCAACAACAACAGGAACGCTGTTATTTTCAAGTAGCCGTAACTGCGAAACAGTAAGCTTAACGAGCCGTCGTGATGAAGAGGGTCGCTACCATCTAGAGGTATTACCTGCACTTGAAAACTTCCCAAGTGGCGATGACCTTGCAGACGTTACCCACGTAAATCAGCGTATGGAACAAGCTATCGATTTAGCGCCTGAGCAGTATATGTGGCTTCACCGTCGCTTTAAAACTCGCCCAGATAAGAATGCACCTTCTTATTATAAGTAGAGTGACATTTTACCGTTTGTATGGTTTTATAAAGCTAATCAACAACAAGAGTATTAGAAATGTGGTTTTGGGTTAAGCATTTATCATTAGCTGTTATTTTGATTGCTGCTGCTATTTACTTTTTATTTGGTAGTGGTCCAGTAATGGACATTAAAGATACCAAAAATGCTGCAGCGCAAGGATTATCGCGCTTTTATGCGGCGCTACGTAACCAAGTAAATAACAAGAATAATGAGCGCGATAAATACGTTCTTAAATTACCTACGCCAGAAACCAGCTTAGATGTCGCACTTTTTGAACGCGAAAAAGTCGTAGAACCTTCATCACCTAACTGGACTGGTGATATTCAACCGCGCCGCTTTGAAAATGGTAACACCTTAAAAGATGTACTCTCTGACTATGCTCGTCACGAAGATATCGTACTGTACTGGTATTTAAGCAAAGACTATGTTGTAAAAGATCATTTTCGCGTTGATAGTAACTTTGTCTCAACCCTTTATCAGGTTGGCCGCGCCATCAACGATGATTTCGAAAATGAGGTTTACACCTATTTTTGCTTTAAGCAAAGGGCCGCAGTTATCACTGAGCTGCCCTCTGCTTATGTGCGCGAAAACTGCCGTCGCTTAAAAAGCTAAAACACCTGTTGCCACGCCTGACTTACTAATTCGATGTGCTGAGTTAACTCAGCACGTTGCGCACAACGCCCTTGCTGATTCAAACTCATTACATGATAACGTGAACGATAGGCAATATACGCAGCCACTAATTCTTGCTGCATTTGCTCAGTAATACAGCCTAAACGTGCAGCATCAGCTAAAATACGCACATTGTCAGACCAGGTCGTTAGCTCAGAGTGCTGCATTGCATTATTCAGCACCAGATACTGAGTGATAAACTCAATATCTGTAATACCGCCCCTATCTTGCTTTAAATCAAACAGATCATCATTGCCTTTAGCAAGGTGAGCGCGCATTTTTTCACGCATCTCAACGACATCTGTTTTCAGCTTTTCATTATCGCGGGCTTGGCATAAAACGTCTTTGCGAATTTGTGAAAAACGCTCGCTCAATGAGGTTTGCCCATAAATCATTCGTGAGCGGACTAGTGCTTGATGCTCCCAAGTCCATGCTTGAGTTTGTTGATAGTGATAAAAGCTTTCTAGATTAATAGCCAGTAAACCCGATGCCCCTTCAGGACGTAAACGAGTATCAAGCTCATACAAAATGCCAGAAGCGGTGCGAGTATTGAATAAGTGCATTAAGCGCTGCGCCAGCTTTAAGTAGAACTGCCTAGAATCAATCGACTTATCACCATCAGTGTAACTGCTACCATCGTGGTTATGCACAAACACAAGATCAAGATCTGAATCGTAACCGACTTCAAAACCGCCCGTTTTGCCATACGCTATCACTGCAAAGCCTTTTTCTTGCTCTGAAGTATTCGCTGGCTGACCAAAGCGCTCAACACATGCATGCCATGCAATATTGACCGCTTGCTCTACAATAGCCTCAGCAAGTGCAGTAAGGTGATCGCTTACCTTCATCACACTCAGTACACCGGTTGCATCGGCTGCAGCAATGCGTAACTGATGCGTTTGTTTAAACTGACGAAGTGCTTCCATTTGCAGCTCTAAGTCGCCATGCTCTATACGCAAGAAATATTGCCTAATTTCATCTTTGTAAGCAGATAAAGGCGTCGGTTTATAAAGCACCTGGGGGTCAATCAGCTCATCAAGTAAAATTGGGTAACGAGAGATATGCTCGCCAATCCATTTACTATGACAGCAAAGTGCCACCATTTGATTTAAGGCACCTGGGTTTTCATATAACAGCTCTAGGTAGGCAGTTCGTGAGATAATCTTGTTCAGCACTTGGCAAATCATGGTAAAAGCGTCGCTACTGGCTTTTGTAACTGTTAGCTGTTTAAGTAAAAGCGGCATTAATTTATCGAGGATATCACGACCTCGACTGCCAATTTTCGCCTTAGTTAAGCGCGCTTTAAAATCTTCAAGTGCCGCTTGCCAGTCAAGATTTGGCTCACACATCAGGCTAACATCTGTCATTTCCCAAGCGCTAATGTACTCACTTTCACACGGATCTGCCGTTTCGCTTTCAAAGCCAATCACTTGTTCGAACTCACCATGGACTTGAGACATGGTCTGCTCAATGCTAGTTAAACACTGATCAAAATCATCTTTATTGAGCAAATAGCATAAACGCTGCTGGTTTAACTCGTCATCAGGTAGGGTTTGCGTTTGCTTATCATCGAAAATCTGTAGGTACTGCTCAATTTGACGTAAGTCTAAATAGTTTTGTGTTAATAACTCAGCTTCTTTTTTCGACATCACTTGGTTATTAACCAGCTCTTTTAAAGCAACCAGTAATGACTGAGTTTGTAGGTTCGCTTCACGGCCGCCTCGGACCATTTGCAGCGCTTGTACTACAAACTCTACTTCTCGAATGCCGCCAGCACCTAATTTGATATTGTTTGTAAGGCGCTTTCGGCGTACCTCTTGAGCAATCATTTGCTTCATCTTGCGCAGCGATTCAATCACCGAAAAATCAATATAGCGGCGGTACACAAACGGCCTTAGCAATTCATAAAACTCATCCCAATACCTATTTTCTGTGCCAATTAATCGCCCTTTTAGCATGGCGTAGCGTTCCCACTCACGTCCTTGTTCTTGGTAATAATCTTCCATTGCATGAAAACTCATTACCAAAGGCCCACTTTCACCAAATGGGCGCAGGCGCATATCAACCCGAAACACTTGGCCATTTACCGTGGTTTGGTTAAGCGCCATAATTAGCTTTTGCGCCACTTTGGTATAAAAAACTTGCGCTTCAATGGAGCGGCGCCCCCCTTGCGTTGCAACATCGCGAGGGTAAGAAAAAATTAAATCTATGTCAGATGAGTAGTTAAGCTCTCCCCCACCAAGTTTGCCCATACCTAAAACTAACATTGGCATTGCATTATCGTCATCATCAAGCGGCATGCCACTGACTTTTGCGACCTGCGCAAAGGCCCACTGATTGGCACTATCGATAAGCTGGTTTGCAAGGGCCGAGATATAAGCGATGCTATCGGCAATTGGGTTTGCACAGCACAAATCAAGAAAAGCCACTTTCAACCAGTATTTTTCTCGATACAAACGTAACTTTGCCAGCGCAGCATTGTCATCCAGTTCATTGATTTCAGAATTACTTAACGGAGCTTCAACTGCACGATTAGCAAGCTCCTTATCATCAAGTAACCAGTCTTTTAAATCAGGCTGAGATTGTAAGCAGTTCCACGCAAAGTCACTTAAAGACAGCAAGTTAATAATCTTTTGTTGCTCAGTTTGCCCCTCATACAAGCTCGCGAAGCGGGTTTGGCCTAACTGATGAAGTGACTCGGGAAGCGCGTGTAAATTACTCATTAAATACTCTCTTTTAACTTGCCAATAACCGTACTAGAATGATTATCAAAGAATTATTTAGCAGGGACCTGCATGTCATATTTATCACTATCTAACACTAGTTTAGTCGCGATTGCTATTAGTTTCGCTGTAATTTGCGTCACTATAGTACTGCTACGTATTCTAACGCAAATCAAAGCAAAACAAGCGCTTAAAGAAGAGCTTGCGCAACATGATAACTTTGCCATGGGGATCAGCTTTGCCAGCGAAATTATGGTCGTTATAGCCACTATCGCTTATATATTTGATGAAATTAGCTTAAGTGCAGCCCAATCTAACCCGCTAAAAGTACTTTTACTCATTGTGCTGTTGTTTGCCTTTATAAAAATAGGCCATTTAATTCATCGTAAATGGATTTTGCATCGCTTTAATGAAGAAGCAGCCATTCTAAAGCAAAATGTCTGCGCCGCTTTAGTTGATTCAGGCATGTTAATCGCAAACTGCATTATCGCTCTTGGCCTTTATAACTGGTGCCATACCCAAGGTTACAGCAGCTTATTGATCGCCACTGTGAGCTTTTTTGTGCTGCAAGGTATGTTTGCCCTTGATAGTAAAATTCGTGAATATCGCTTTGCAAAAGCCAACCAAGGTGCATCACTACAAAGTAACTTTAACCTTGAAAATACCTCTATTGGCATTCGCTACGCGGGTAAGTCTATCGGCCTAGCACTTGCGGGCTATGCTGGTCTTGCCAGTGCATCATTTATTAGTGGTAAGATGGTAGAAAATTTATTCACTCTAGTATCTCATTGCGGTGCAATGTGGGTATTGTTATATATTTTGAGCTACATTATTAAATATATCTCTCTACCTAATATCGACACATCGTTAGAAGTAGATCACCAAGATAACATTGGCATAGCCTGTATAGAGTTTGCCGTTTTCGGTGCAATAGGCTATTTACTAATAAGTATGTTTTCAATTTGATACGGAAGTATTTGAATCGTGAGGCATTATGCCCTTTAAAGTTAATAATTATTTATTAGTTGATATAGATGATGAGTTTAGCCGCGCATTTGCTCAGCACTACTTTGCAAATGCCGAAAATTCAACTCTAGTTGTGGCTGGCGCTAATAGCCGCCATATGGTTAAACTCATGTTTGATCAACTCGTTAAGGATTATTGCTATTGCGATTTTAGTAATGAAATTAGTGTCTCAGAACTCGCCAGCTATTTACATGAACACCACGATATTCAAGGTGTACTGATTAATCAGACTGACTATCAACTGGCGAATGATGCACAAAAATTTATTTATAACTCACTTCACAAAATACGTTACTTAGTGCAACAAGATGGACATAGTTTTAGTTTTACACCTTGCCCGGATACTGCTCACATTAACCACCTTTCTTGCCAGTCTGAGATTGCCGAAACCACTGCACATGTTTTAAGTGCCAAAGACGAATTTAAATAACAAATAAATAATTGCACCTAAGCCGCTGTATACTTACCATATTGCTAAATTCATTGATAAGTGACAGCCATGCGAGTTCCACATATTTACCAACCTTCAGCGATTTCTTTAAACACCCCAGTAGCACTTGATGATGATGCAGCAGGTCATGTTGGCCGTGTATTGCGTATGCAAGTCGGTGATAAGGTTTCGATTTTTAATGGTGAAGGAGGTGAATACCTCAGTAAAATTATTGAAGTCAGCAAAAAAAATGTCGTCGTTGAGCCTCAGGAGTTTGTTGATCATGATGTTGAATCGCCTTTAAAAATTCACTTGGGCCAAGGCATTTCTCGTGGCGATAAAATGGATTTCACTATTCAAAAATCTGTTGAACTGGGTATCACAGAAATCACCCCAATTTTTAGCCAACGTTGTGGCGTAAAACTAAGTGGTGACAGACTGCAGAAAAAACATCAACAATGGCAAAAAATTGCAATTGCCGCCGCAGAACAATCAGGCCGTAATTTTGTGCCTGTTGTACACCCTCCTATCGATATAAAAGAGTGGCTAGAACAAGCAAGTGAGGCGATTAAACTTACTTTGCACCCGCGTGCTGAGCACAGTATTAAAACTATTCAAGTACC
>Ga0213838_1001484_pt1 | contig 11979 bp, 10 predicted proteins | sample SWPATP13_FD_160577 | JGI IMG/M metagenome (GOLD analysis project Ga0213838, IMG submission 160577) | Coastal seawater microbial communities from Marineland, Florida, United States - SWPA TP1 #3 | ecosystem: Environmental > Aquatic > Marine > Coastal | place: USA: Florida | collected 2016-08-06
CCTTAAACATTGCTTCAATTGCTGACTTCAATTCTGTTTCGTCTGCAAGAGCAAATAGGTGCTTCATCGTTTCTTCGTTGATTAAGTTTTTAGAGTAATCAACTAAAATATCTGAACCGAATTGAGTAGAGAAACTATCAAAACGTTTAGAATCTTGAGCAAAAAGATCTTTAAGATCCATATCTTGCGCAGATTCAAAATGAGCTGTTAATGATTTCCAAGCTTGTGTTTGCGTTGGGTTGATATTTTTCAACATGGTATCTATCCCGATGTTACATTAGGTTTAATTCTAGTCGCCGCGAGCACGTTAGCGATCTAGAACCCCCGATTTAGCAAAAGTATAAGTTGTTTAAATGAAAGGTAAACGCCCCTTTCATTGAAAATATATTTGTAATTTTTTTTCAAGACGCATTATGGCGAAGTCATCCGTTGATCGCATTGAGATAAATCACGTAAATTTTGGTGATTCAAAAATAAGCGCTTCGACTTGGCCTACATTTAATAAATCTTGAGTCAAACCTTGTAAATTCAAGTGCAAAAGATAGCGTCTATCTCATTTTTTTCCAAATAGATTATAAAGGATGCCGTATGTGGTTTCAGAAGACTATTCACCTAAATGCACAAAATCGTGGATTTCATCTCATTACTGATGAAATTGAACAACAGTTGGAAGGTATTAGCTCCATATCTGTTGGTTTATTACACCTGTTCATTCAGCACACTTCGGCAAGCCTCACGATTAATGAGAATGCCGATCCAACAGTGAGAATTGATATGGAATCCCACTTCAATAAATTCGTCCCTGAACGTGCCCCCTACTATCGTCACACATATGAAGGCGATGATGATATGCCCGCTCACATCAAAGCTTCGTTGCTAGGAAACAGTGTGACCATCCCGATTCAAAATGGACGTTTGGCGCTAGGAACTTGGCAAGGCATTTATTTAGGAGAACACCGAGACTTTGGTGGAGGTCGCACAATAATAGCGACCTTACAAGGAGAGTAATAAAGGCGTTTAGAATGGTTGGTTGATCATCACACGGAAGGTGCCTTCATTTGCGCCTTTCGCTAATTCAGCTCTTACAACAATGCCTTCCACTTGAAATCGAACCGCGCCACCTAGGTTCCACTTCATATCTGAGTGAAGTGTTTTCACATCATATTCATCTGCGACACGGCCAACTTCCGCAAAAGCGACCCATTGCCACCATGGAAGGTCATAATAGCTAATGATCGGAATGTCTTCTAAAGGCTGCCAATCAGGCAGAACTCGATATTCCGCGGAGTAGTGAATGGCCGAACGACCATGAAAACGCCCGCCAGTGTATCCTCTTAAGCGATACAGTCCACCAAGTTTTGCTTGTTCCATCTCAGGTGGCTGGCCGCAATCACTTTGCTCGCAATCTTGCCAAGTAGGTGTATCTGACGTGTAAAAATCAAAAGCCAAGACTTGTTGGTCAAATAAGTCACCCAAAGGTCCCAATGCATAATACTGACTATTCTGAAATTCCCACTTCGCCCATAGATCTTCACTAGACCAATGTGTCGCTCCAGTCGATACTTCAAAAGAAGTGTGAGAGCCCTTTGTTGTGTTTCGGCTGTTATCCCTATTATCCCAATCAAAAGCTAAGCGAAACCCTGTTGCTTTCTCTTCATCAGATAAAACATCGAGGTCTCGCGAGTTATAGAAAGGAGTAAAGATAATAGAACTCACACCAGAATCGACCGGAGAAGCAAACTCAACTTCACGCCTCGGTTGAAATACGCCAAGCAAACCATGCTTTGCAACGCTCCCCCAGGGCAATAAGTATTTAAATTCCAGTTCATAGTAATTTTCTTGGCCGTTAGTGACGGTTTTGTCTTCTATCGTCCCGTCATTTTTACCTTGCTCCCCCAGATAGTAGGGGTTGTCATTAAACTGGGCTTGATACATTTGAGTACTGAAAAGTACATTGTCAGATAACGCGTAGTTAAATGCCGAGATAAAGCCGACGTAGCTGTCTTTTTCCGAATAGAGCGCCATACCAAAGAGTGCGGCCTGAGGCTGCCAGACGCCTTTCGCGACGCCAGCGACCCCAAATGTATTACCAAGGTTTTCGGTACTGAAATAGAAAGGAACAAACGCGCTGTCTTTTTCTTCTGCGACAGCAGAAACTGCACAGCTTACGGTCAAACAGGCAAGCAGTGAAAGAAAGGGATTTTTCAACATATAGCTACTTGGAATATTCCATTTCGACACGAGATGTCAATTTGGTTACTAGCTCATAAGCGATAGTGCCAATATGCGATGCGACTTCTTCAGAAGGTAAGTTTTTCCCCCAAAGCACGGCTTCATCACCAACTTTGTCCGTAGCATCAGGGCCTAAATCTACCGTCAGCATATCCATAGAGACACGCCCCGCAATCGGCACTTTTCTCCCATTAACAAAAACAGGCGTTCCACTTGGGGCCGTTCTTGGGTAGCCATCACCATAGCCAATCGCGATAACACCGATTTTGGTATCACGTTCACTGGTCCAATTCGCGCCATACCCCACACTTTCCCCCGCTTTGAGTTCACGGACTGCAATCAAGTGAGATGTCAGTGTCATTACCGGGATAAAGCCAAGGTCTTGCGCAGATTTATCAACAAATGGAGAGACCCCATAAGAAATAATACCCGGTCTAACCCAATCTAAATGACTCTCGGGCCAAGCAAGCAAACCCGCTGAATTCGCGAGGGAGCGCTCCCCCTCACAGCCTTTGGTTAATGTTAGGAATAACTCGGTTTGCTCTATCGTGGTTGCTTTATCAAGTTCATCGGCACATCCAAAATGGCTCATGTAACGTAATGGCTTCGCAACGTTAGCGCATTGATGCAAACGCTCAACGAAATCTACGTATTGCTCAGAGCGTACTCCTAAGCGGTGCATTCCACTGTCGACTTTTAACCAAACAACCACAGGGCTTTCTAGCTCTGCATTTTCCAATGCCACCAGCTGTTCTTCACAATGCACCACAGTCTGAATATTGTTAGTGACTAAAATGGGTAAGTCGCCTGACGAGTAGAAACCTTCAAGCAATAAAATCGGCTGAACGATGCCACCAGCTCTTAGCTGTAGAGCCTCTTCAATACGAGCGACACCAAATGCATCTGAATTTTTCGAATGTTTTGCGATATGCAATAAACCATGACCGTAGCCATTGGCTTTCACTACCGACATCACTTTGCATTCAGGCGCTTTCGACTTAATTAGACTGAGGTTATGTTCTAACGCATTGAGATCGATACTGGCAGTCGCTGCTTTCATGTAAGTCATTAGCGGTTACTCATCATCAAATGCAGGGCCTGCATAATTATCAAAGCGAGAATGTTGACCTTGGAAGGTTAAGCGCACCGAACCAATCGGGCCGTTACGCTGCTTACCAATAATAATTTCAGCGATGCCTTTCAGTGAACTATCAGGGTTATAAACTTCATCACGGTAGATAAACATGATCAAGTCGGCATCTTGCTCGATCGATCCCGATTCACGCAAATCCGAGTTAACTGGGCGTTTGTCGGCGCGTTGCTCTAGGGAACGGTTAAGCTGAGATAGTGCGACTACTGGCACATTCAGCTCTTTCGCCAACGCTTTCAGGGAGCGAGAAATCTCGGCAATTTCCAAAGTACGGTTATCAGATAAAGACGGTACGCGCATTAATTGAAGGTAATCAATCATGATCATGGAAAGACCATCATGTTCACGGGCAATACGACGCGCACGTGAACGCACTTCTGTTGGAGTCAGGCCTGAGCTGTCATCAATGTACATATTCTTCTTATCCATGAGAATGCCCATGGTCGAAGAGATACGCGCCCAATCTTCATCATCAAGCTGACCAGTACGAATTTTTGTTTGATCGACACGAGAAAGGGAGGCCAACATACGCATCATTAGCTGTTCGCCTGGCATCTCTAGTGAGAAGATAAGAACCGGCTTATCTTGCTTCATTGCAGCGTTTTCACACAAGTTCATCGCAAAGGTGGTTTTACCCATCGATGGACGCGCGGCGACAATGATTAAATCTGAGCCCTGTAAGCCTGCAGTTTTCTTGTTGAGGTCGTTAAAACCGGTATCCACTCCTGTCACACCGTCTTGAGGAGTCTTATATAGGATCTCAATACGTTCTAACGTTTTTTCCAGAATATTATCCACATTCTGTGGACCTTCGTTTTCACTCGCACGGCCTTCAGCAATCGCAAAAACTTTACTTTCAGCTAAATCGAGTAAGTCTTCAGAACTGCGTCCTTGTGGATCGTAACCCGAATCAGCGATTTCATTCGCCACTCCAATAAGATTACGAACCAATGCACGCTGTGCGACAATATCTGCATACGCATTAATGTTAGCGGCACTCGGCGTGTTCTTTGCTAAATCAGCTAAATAGGCAAAGCCACCGACATCTTCAAGCTGTTCGCGCTGCTCTAAGAATTCAGAAAGTGTAATCAAATCCAAAGGATGGCTGTCATCTAAAATCGCTTTTACCGCCTCGAAAATAAGACGATGCGGTCGGCTATAGAAATCTTTTGCGACGACTTTCTCTGCCACTGTGTCCCAGCGTTCATTATCCAATAACAAGCCGCCAATAACGGATTGCTCGGCTTCTAGCGAATGCGGCGGTACTTTAATGGCATCGACTTGAGCACTGGCTGATTTCTGATTTCTGGTATCCACAATGACTACACTCAATAACTAATAAGACCCGTCATTATACCCAAGAACAATAATTTGTAATCCAATCCTCTTAACTTTGTTTTAGTCTTAAATAAGAATTTACTTATTGCTGACTCAAGTAAAATGGTTAAAGATTACGATCACACTATTCATACCACCTATTAATGAGGTCTGCGTGTCCAAATTGTTCATTCTCAGCTTGGGGCTCCTAAGTGCGCCTGCCATATTCGCTGAAGAATCCACGGATCTGGATATTGCACCTGATACGACGACAGAAGCCCCCAAGCCTCTTTCTACAGAAGTCGAGTTCGGCTACCAATCGCACACTGGTAACTCAGATTCACGTTCTCTCAATGCTCGAATCAACGGAGAATATACTGCTGGTCGTCACCGTACCAATGGTGAGTGGAAGTATTACAACCTTTATAAAGATGGTGAAGAGGATAAAAGGCAATCGACCTACTCTGCGCAAAGTGACTATAAGTTAAGTCCAAAGACTTACCTTTACGGAAGCTTTAAAGGTGTCGATTCTCGCTACAGTGCTTATTTCAAAGATTATACAATTTCGAGTGGTCTAGGTTATCAATTCGCGAATACAGAAGCGTTTGTACTAGAACTCGAACTTGGTCCAGGCTTTCGTTACCAAGAACCCAATCTCGATGAAATTGATGACGACGATATTATCTTTCCAGACATTGTTGAAGAGGCGATATTTCGAGGGAATATTAATACGTCCTGGCAAGCATTGGATAACCTGAGGTTCAATGCTGACGTCACGCTAGTTTCTGGTGAAAGTAACTTAAGAATGGATACTGACCTAGAAGCAATCAATGACATCACAGACAACATTGCTTTGAAGATTGCATTTTCACGCCAATACCACGATAAAGTGCCAGAAGGTTTAGAAAAGTCTGACAGCATCCTCTCTGTGAATCTGCTTTTTCAGTTTTAGCCTCCCCTCTCCAACCTTTTTATACCAAATTACAGACATAAAAAAACACCAGCCGAAGCTGGTGTTTCAAACTTTCTAAAAGAAAGAATTCGTCTTGGTACTGAGATTACTCAGCAGCAACGATAGCGATTTTCGCAGTAGCAAAAACTTCAGAGTGAAGTTGGATGCTTACTTCAAATTCACCTACGTTACGTAGAGCACCTTCAGGTAGGCGTACTTCGCTCTTAGCTACTTCAACACCTGCCGCTGTGATAGCGTCAGCGATGTCGCGAGTACCGATAGAACCGAATAGTTTACCTTCGTCACCAGCTTTAGAAGCGATAACAACAGCTTCAAGAGCGTTAACTTTCTCAGCGCGAGCTTCTGCAGCAGCTAGTTGCTCAGCAACTTTAGCTTCTAGTTCAGCACGACGAGCTTCGAACATTTCAACGTTGCCCTTAGTTGCCATAACTGCTTTACCTTGTGGGATAAGGAAGTTACGAGCGTAGCCAGATTTAACGTTTACTTGGTCGCCAAGGCCACCTAGGTTACCGATTTTATCAAGTAGAATAACTTGCATTATCTTAGTCCTCTTAAACTTTTATTAACTATTACCGATTACTGATGCTTGTCAGTGTACGGTAGTAGAGCTAGGTAACGAGAACGCTTGATAGCGCGAGCTAGTTGACGCTGATACTTAGCGCTTGTACCAGTGATACGGCTAGGTACGATTTTACCAGCTTCAGTGATGTAGTTTTTAAGAGTTGCTACGTCTTTGTAGTCAATCTCTTGTACGCCTTCTGCAGTGAAACGGCAGAATTTACGACGACGGAAGAAACGAGCCATGGGCTATCTCCTGATCTTAAATTTAATAATGCGGTTTTCACAATTACTAAGTAATTGTCAAAACCTAAAACAAGTTGAGAATTTTTTAAGGCATTAAGCCAAAAAAGAATTACTCAGCAGCTGCTTCTGGCTTAGCTTCTGTACGCTCTTCGCGACGAGGAGCACGCTCAGCACGCTCTTCTTTTTGCTTAAGCATGATAGATTGCTCAGTCACAGCGCCTTTAGTGCGCATGATCATGTTACGTAGAACTGCATCGTTGAAACGGAAAGCAGTTTCTAGCTCGTCAATCACTTCTTGACCAGCTTCAACGTTCATAAGAACGTAGTGAGCTTTGTGAAGCTTGTTGATTGGGTAAGCCATTTGACGACGACCCCAGTCTTCTAGACGGTGGATAGTACCGCCAGCTTCAGTGATAGAACCAGTGTAACGCTCGATCATGCCAGCAACTTGCTCGCTTTGATCAGGGTGAACCATGAATACGATTTCGTAATGACGCATTTGGTTGCTCCTTACGGATTATTAGCTTCCACGAATGGCTCGGTCGTCCAGAGGAAGCAAGGAACTAAAGAAAAATGACCGAGTTTTAAGGACGGCAAATATTATAGAAAGAACCCTGTATTAGCAAGTGATATTTGGCGAATAATGAAACAGTTTCTCTTTCGCCATCTAGCCATCCAGGTTTTCTATTTTCTGTGCGAGATCCCCAAGAATACAAAAGCCCACCATCGTTATGGTGGGCAATATAAATACTTCTATTTTCAGTCGATTACTGAGCTAAGCGCTGTCTTACCGCTTCGAACAAGCAAATACCGGATGCCACTGACACATTCAAGCTTGATACGCTGCCTGCCATTGGAATTTTAATAAGGTCATCACAAGTCTCACGAGTTAAGCGACGCATGCCATCACCTTCAGCGCCCATCACTACGGCCAATGGACCGGTCATCTTCGCTTGGTAGATATCGTGTTTCGCTTCCCCAGCAGTACCAACAAACCATACCCCTTGCTCTTGCAATGCACGCATAGTACGAGCAAGGTTAGTAACACGTACCAGTGGAACGGTTTCAGCAGCACCACACGCTACCTTACTGACTGTTGCTGTCAGTGGTGAAGAACGATCTTTTGGTACAATAACCGCCGCCACACCAGCCGCATCGGCATTACGTAAACAAGCACCTAGGTTGTGAGGGTCTGTCACGCCATCTAATACCAATAGTAATGGTTGGTCATGCTCAGCAAGAATGCCATCAAGATCGTTTTCATTAAGCTGCTTAGCCGGCTTAACTTTCGCGATGATACCTTGATGATTTGCGCCCTGCGCTTTGTCATCAAGTGGCTTACGGCCCATCTGCTGAATAGAAATACCATACTGCTGTAGTTGGTTTAACAAAGGAAGCAGGCGCTCATCTTGGCGACCTTTCAATACATATGCTTCGATAAATCGTGCTGGATCTTTTTCCAACACCGCTTTCACTGCGTGAATGCCGTATAAAAATTCGTTACTCATCATTTACCCTGTCAGGTTAATTCTTTTTTGCTCTAGCTTTATTTGCGCCCGCGCGAGACTTTTTCTTACGTGCTTTTTCCGCTGGAGACTTTTTACGTGCTGGCTTTTTAGATTTAGGCTGCTCTTCGCTGCCATCAGGTCTTTTAGTTGGTTCAACTAAAGGTTTCGCAGCCACACCTGGTTTACGACCTTTTACCGATGCACGCTTTTTGTTTTTTGCTTTCTTCTGCGCTTCCGCTACGCGCTTCTTCGCAGTTTTACCTTTGCCGCGTAGCTTACGATTTGTTTCCGTTAATTCAAAGTCTATTTGGCGATCGTCTAGGTTTACCGCTTTTACTTTTACTTTAACGGAGTCGCCAAGGCGATAAATCATGCCGCCACTTTCACCAATAAGTCTTTGACCTACAGGCTCAAACTGATAGTAATCGTTCGCTAACGAAGAAATATGCACTAAACCATCGATGTGTAATTCCGTTAATCGAACAAAGAACCCAAAACCGGTCACATTGGCAATCACACCATCCATTTCTTCGCCAACGTGATCTTGCATGTATTCACACTTCAACCAGTCGTTCACTTCACGAGTAGCGTCGTCAGCTCGTCGCTCCGTCATCGAACATTGCTCACCGTAGAAGTCCATATCATCGAATGAATAATGGTAACCACCAGTTGGTGTCCAACGGTCGGTATTGCGACCTTCGCCTTTAGCAATTAAGTACTTAATTGCACGGTGCAAAAGTAAATCAGGGTAACGACGAATCGGTGAAGTAAAGTGCGCGTAGCGTTTCAAGGCTAAGCCAAAGTGTCCCGCATTATCTGCGTTATACACAGCCTGCTTCATTGAACGAAGTAACATGGTTTGGATAAGCTCTTTGTCTTCCCGCTCACCAATTTGACGCATCAGATGTGCGTAATCGGTCGGAGAAGGCTCTAAGCCGCCGCCAAGGTTTAAGCCCAATTCACCAAGGAAGTCCCTGAAACCAGTCAGGCGTTCTTCTCCCGGAGTTTCATGAATACGGTACAATGCAGCTTCTTTTGCTTTCTCAACTAATGACGCCGACGCTATGTTTGCCAAAATCATACATTCTTCGATGATCTTATGTGCATCATTGCGGATCACAGGTTCAATACGATCAATCTTACGGTCTGAGTTAAAGATAAACTTCGTTTCCACCGTTTCAAATTCAATCGCACCACGTTCATCTCTAGTCTGCTTCAGTACTTTGTACATCTTGTGCAGTTCTTCTAGATGTGGAATTTCATTCTCATAACGCTGACGAAGTTCTTCATCGCCATCTAAGATTGCGCCCACTTTGTTATAAGTTAGACGAGCATGTGAATTCATCACCGCTTCATAATGCTTATACCCTGAAAGCTTACCATTGGCAGAAATGGTCATTTCGCACACCATACACAAGCGATCTACCTGCGGGTTTAATGAACACAACCCATTTGATAATACCTCTGGTAGCATCGGAACAACTTGCGATGGGAAGTACACCGAGTTGCCTCGATTAATCGCTTCTTTATCTAGAGCAGTATCTGGTCGTACATAATAGCTGACATCAGCAATGGCTACCCATAAACGCCAGCCGCCGCCTTTCTTCGCTTCACAGTAAACCGCATCATCAAAATCTCGAGCGTCTTCACCGTCAATCGTCACGAGAGGCAACTGTCGTAAATCAATGCGACCTTCTTTTGCTTCTTCAGGAACGTGTTCGCCTAGGTTAGCGATCTGTTTATCAACCGCTTCTGGCCATTCATTAGGGATTTGGTGCGTACGGATAGCAATTTGCGTTTCCATACCTGGCGCCATATTCTCGCCAAGCACTTCAATAACCTTACCTGTCATGCCACGAGTACGCGTGCCGCGATCGGTTAGCTCGATCACAACAACGTTCCCCATACGAGCACCGCCTTTATGCTCATTTGGGATCAAGATGTCTTGTGTGATTCGAGAATCGTCCGTCACTACAAATGAGTGACCGTATTCTAGAAAGAATCGTCCAACCAATGGGGTTTGTCGCTCTTCCAATACTCGAACTAAACGCCCTTCTTTACGACCGCGCTTATCGGTACCTGAAGGTTGAACCAATACGAGATCGCCATGAATGATATTACGCATCTGATGATGCGGCAGTAATACATCGCTGTCTTTACCAATGCTTCCTTCTGGGCGAACCCAACCGAAGCCATCTTTGTGCCCAATGACATAACCTTTAATCAGTTCTAGTTTTTCTGGCAACGCGTAACATTGACGACGAGTGAACACGAGCTGACCATCACGTTCCATGGCTCTTAAGCGACGACGTAAACCTTCATACTGCTCCTCACCTGATAAGCCTAACGCTTCAAACAAATCATTTCGATTCATTGGGATGTTAGCTTCAGTTAGGTACTTAGTAATGAATTCACGACTAGGAACAGGGTTGTCGTATTTCTGTGATTCTCGATCCGCAAAAGGATCAACATTAGTGTTGTCTGGTTTCTTATCTGACATAGGCGAGTCTGCTTAAGCAAAGGAAGGTATAACTCTAGTATATCTGACTACGCTACTAACCTACAGATATGCTTGCGAAAAGCTCAAAATTAGCCATTTTTGACGTAATTTCATACAAGTTTAAACAAACCATCACAAGGACGAATTAAAGTCACATTTCCATGCAATTGACAAAGCAAACGTTTGCAAGATGAAAGAAATACCCTATCATGCCAACACTTTTACCATCACCTGTTCCAAAAGGTATTGATATGACATTTAAACGTTCACTGCTTACTGCTGCAATGGCTAGCTTAAGCCTACTTCCGATGATGGCTTCTACGGCGGAAAAAGTCGATCTCATGATCACTGACGCCATGGTTCTGACCATGAACCAAGATAAAACCGTTTTTGAGAATGGTACCGTTGTCGTCAAGGACAACAAAATTATCGCGGTTGGCGACGCTTCACTAACAGAGCAATATCAAGCGAAGCAAATACTAGACGTTGATGGTGATATTGTCATGCCTGGCCTAATTAATACCCACACGCATGTATCCATGACCGTATTCCGCTCATTGGCGGATGATGTGCCAGATCGCTTACACCGTTATATCTTCCCGTTAGAAGCAAAGCTTGTATCGCGTGATATGGTGCGCATCGGTGCAAACTTAGGTAATGTAGAAATGGTAAAAGGCGGCGTGACGACGTATGCCGATATGTACTACTTCGAAGATGAAGTCGCAAAAACTGTGGATGAAATTGGTATGCGCGCTGTTCTAGGTGAAACAGTGATCAAATTCCCAGTTGCTGATGCGGCCAATGCGGAAGAAGGCATTAAGTACGCTCTCAATTTCATCGAAGAATACAAAGATCATCCTCGCATTACTCCTGCATTCGCGCCTCATGCGCCATACACCAACACGACTGAAGTTCTGCAAAAAGTAGCGAAACTATCTTTAGAGCTAGACGTGCCAGTGATGATCCACCTAGCTGAATCTCACCGTGAAGAAGAAAAAATCGCGAAACGAGCGGACGGTCTATCGCCAGTTCAATACATGGATAGTATTGGTGCACTCAACAAGAACCTCGTTGGCGCTCACATGATCCTAGTTGATGATAAGGATATTGAACTGGTGAAGAAATCAGACATGGGCGTTGCACACAACATGAGTGCCAACATCAAGTCAGCAAAAGGTGTGTCACCAGCCCTCAAAATGTATGACGAAAATGTTCGTATTGGTTTAGGTACTGACGGTCCTATGTCTGGTAACACCTTAAGCACGATTGATGAATTTAACCAAGTCGCTAAAGTTCATAAGCTAGTCAACAAGGATCGTGCAGCCATGCCGCCGATCAAAGTGATCGACATGGCGACAATGGGCGCAGCAAAAGCACTTCATATGGAAGATAAGATCGGATCTTTAGAGGTAGGAAAACTCGCTGACATTATTGTGATCGATACGAAAGCGCCCAATATGGTTCCAGTTTACAACCCTTACTCTGCACTGGTCTA
>Ga0213838_1001488_pt1 | contig 11963 bp, 10 predicted proteins | sample SWPATP13_FD_160577 | JGI IMG/M metagenome (GOLD analysis project Ga0213838, IMG submission 160577) | Coastal seawater microbial communities from Marineland, Florida, United States - SWPA TP1 #3 | ecosystem: Environmental > Aquatic > Marine > Coastal | place: USA: Florida | collected 2016-08-06
CTTGGTCTGGTTGTTGCTTTGGATCTGCCGGTCGGATTCGGCGTCGAACTCGAAGTCCTCGGCGTAGAGGATGATGTCGACGTCCTTGGAGTGGGAGAGTTCGCGCAGCTCCAGCGGCGTGAACTTCACCTGGGCCGGCCCGCGGCGGCCGAACACGTGGACGTCCGTGACGGGCGAGGACTTCAGCCCGGCGTAGACGTTGTCCGGAATTTCGGAGACCAGGAGGTCATCGGCGTGCTTGGAAAGCATCCGGGCCACGTCCAGGGCCACGTTGCCGTTGCCGATCACGGCGATTTCCTTGGCCTCCAGGGGCCAGTCGCGGGACACGTCCGGGTGGCCGTCGTACCAGGAGACGAAGTCGGCGCCGCCGTAGGATCCCTCGAGTTCGATGCCGGGAATGTTCAGGTCCGCATCCTTGATGGCGCCGGTGGCGAAGATGACGGCGTCGTAGTGGGTGCGGAGGTCCTCGATGGACAGGTCCGTGCCGTAGTCCACGTTGCCGAAGAAGCGGATGTCGCCGCGGTCCAGGACCTTGTGCAGGGCGTTGACGATGCCCTTGATGCGGGGGTGGTCGGGGGCCACGCCGTAGCGGATCAGGCCGTAGGGTGCCGGGTAGCGGTCGAAGAGGTCGATGCTGACAGTGAGCTCGCCGCTCTTGACGGCCTCGCTCTTGGTCAGGATGTCCGCGGCGTAGACGCCGGCGGGGCCGGAACCGACGACGGCGACGCGCAGCGGGCGGGCGGCGGTTCCTACAGGGGTGTTCGTTGACACGGCTGTGTTCCTTTTTCTTCTGCATCCGTTGCTCCACAACGGCCCTTCTGAGGCTTGATAACGGCAGTTGTGGAGCAATCGACGGGTTTTACGGGGTCAGTACTCGGGTCTTGGCGGGGCGCGGCGTGTTCGGGGTGGTGGTGCTGAAGTCCGCGGTCTTGAAGTGCGACGGCGCGAACGGGCTGACGCGGACGACGTCGCCAATCACGATCACGGCCGGGTTCGCGACACCGGCGGCCTCGGCCTGGTCCGCGATGGTCCCGAGCGTCCCGATGGTCACCCGCTGGTCGGGCAGGTATCCATTCTCTACGATGCCAACCGGCGTGCCTGCTGGCAAACCGGCGCGGGCCAGCGAGGCCGTGGATTCGCGGAGCTGGCCCACGCCCATGAGCAGGATCACCGTGTGGTCGGCGCGGGCCGGGACCTCGGAGAGCTCCTCGTGGCCGGTGACCACGCTGAAGCCCTTGGCGAGCCCGCGGTGCGTGACGGGGATGCCGGCGGCGGCGGGGACGGAAATCGCGGAGGTGACGCCGGGGACCACTTCAACGTCCACGCCGTGCTGCCGGCAGAACTCGGCTTCCTCGCCGCCCCGGCCCAGGACGTACGGGTCCCCGCCCTTGAGCCGGACCACGCGGTGGCCCTGCAGGGCCTCGTCGACCAGGATCCGGTTGATCTCGGACTGCGGGACGGGGTGGTGGCCGGGGGTCTTGCCCACCTCGATCACCCGGACGTCGGGCGCGAGTTCGGCCAGGAGTTCGCGCGGGCCGAGGCGGTCCGCGACCACGACGTCGGCCTGGCCCAGGAGCCGCCGGCCGCGGACCGTGATGAGTCCGGTGTCGCCGGGGCCGCCGCCCACGAGGGCCACGGAGCCGGCTCCGGCGGCGGGCCGCTGGCGGCGCAGCGGCAGGTCGCCGGTTTCCAGGGCGGTGGCGACGGCGTCGCGCAGGGCCATGGCGCGGCGCGGATCGCCCCCGGCGTTGACGGCGATCTTGACGTCGTCGACAACCGCGACGGCGGGCGTCCAGGCGGCGGAGGATTCGTGGTCGGAGGCGTTGACGCACCAGATGCGCTGCGCCTCGGCGTCGGCGGCCACCTGCGCGTCCACGGCGGCGTCGCCGGTGGCTGTCTGGACGAACCAGACGGCATCGACGTCGGACGCACGGTACGGGCGGGGCTCCCAGGCGAGGAGGCCGGCGTCGGCGAGGTCGGCCAGCGCAGGGCAGGCAACCGGGGCCACAACGGTGACGCGGGCGCCGGCGTCGAGCAGTCCCTTGGCGCGCCGCGCGGCCACGGTTCCGCCGCCAACCACCAGCACGGGACGGCCGAGGAGGCGCAGCGCCGTGGGGTAAATGTCCTGAATTGCCATGCATCGACGATAGGGCGGCGTCACATAGCGGAACAACGGTGCGGAAACACCAGTTCACGCAAGGTAACGCCGCGTCACATAGTTGAAGAGCTTACGGGCGCGGCCCTGGGGCTGCCCGGGGGCCGCTGTACTTACTTCACCGCAATGAGCTCGATGAGTTTGATGTCCGGGTCCTTGGCCAGCAGGGCGGGACCGTGTTCGCCGAGGGCCGCGGGGATGGCCCCGTTGAGGTGAGCCTGCCGGTCCTCCTCGGTATCGAAAGTGTCGAAAATGCCGAAGGTGCTCTCGTTGACCCGGAATGCGTACCAGGTCCGGGTGCCGGGCTCGTTGAGCACAATCTCGCGGCCGCCGTTGAGGAAGTCCCAGACATCCTGCTCCTTCCCCTGCTTGGCCTCGACCAGGGCCAGCACGCCAAATTTTGCTGCCACAGCGACCTCCTTGAATCAGACTTGGATTCAGTCTTGGAACCAGTCTTGGAATGGGCCGCAGACCGGCCTATAGGCGCGAGTGTAGGCCCGTGCCCGTGCCCCGGCAAGGAGCCGCGGAAAAAGCAACGCGGGGTCACTTGCGGCCCGTTAACCCGAAGGTTATGGACCGTAAGTGACCCCGCGTTGTTTTGGAAGGGGGTTGATTTGAGGGGCGGCTGCGGCTAGCGGGTGCTGCCGGCGAGGAGGCCCCTGCGGCGAAGGAGCCGCTTTTCGATCGGGGCGAAGACGAGCAGTTCTATCAGGATGCCGACGGCGAGGATCAGCAGGATCGCCGACATCACGATGGTCATGTCGGACAGGACACGGCCCTGGTCCAGCATGGAGCCCAGGCCGAAGCCGATGGTGCCGCCGACGGCGATGATTTCCGCGGCCATCAGCGAGCGCCAGGAGAACGCCCATCCCTGTTTGAGGCCGCCGAGATACCCGGGCAGGGCCGCCGGCAGGATGATCTGCAGGGCAAGTTGAAGCCGGGAGGCACCCAGGACTTTTCCGACGCTGCGGTACTGCGGCGGAATCTGGTCCACACCGGAGATCAGGCCGTTGATGATCGAGGGGATGGCGCCCATGAACACCACGAAATACACCGTGGCGTCGGTGAGGCCGAACCAGAGGATGGCCGCGGGCACCCAGGCCACCGATGGCAGCACCTGCAGCCCGGAGATCAGCGGCCCGAAGGCGCGGCGCAGCGGTGCCACTTGCGCCAGCAGGAGGCCCACCGGCGTCGCGATGACCACGCTGATCAGGAAGCCGACGACGCCGCGCTGCAGCGAGGTCCAGACGGCCTCCTGCAGCTTGCCCTCACCCCACAGGGTTCCGATCTGGCCGAGGACGTCCAGCGGGCCGGGCACGATGTCGCGCCGTTTGAAGCCCAGGGACACGTACAACTGCCAGAGGATGACCAGCACCGCCAGCGCAGCCACCGGCAGGAGGATACGGCTCCAGTCGATGCGGGCCTTGCGGATGGAGTCTGACTGGAGGGAATCGAGGCCCGCTTCGAGCTCGCGGAGGTCTTCCTTGCCGCTGGAAGACCGGGTCAGTGCGGCGTGTACTTTGCGGGTCTCTACAGGGGCTTCCGCTACGGGGAGTTGGTTACTTGGCATGACGGCGGATCTCCTCGCGTAGCCGGGCGGTGATTTCACCGGTGAGCTGGCCGGCCAGTCCGGCGTCGGTACGGTGTTCTTCGCTGACGTGCCATTCCTGGACCACGCGCCCGGGCCGGGAGGAGAGCAGCAGCACGCGCTGGCCCAGCCGGACGGCCTCGCGGACGTTGTGGGTGACAAACACGATGGTGCGGCCGGTTTCCTTCCAGATGCGCTCCAGCTCGTCATGGAGGAGATCGCGCGTGATCGCATCCAGGGCCGCGAAGGGCTCGTCCATCAGCAGCAGCTGCCGGTCCTGGGCCAGGGAACGGGCCAGGGCCACGCGCTGGCGCATCCCGCCGGACAGTTCGTGGGGCCGCTTGTCCCCCGCGCCGCCCAGGTGTACGAGGTCCAGCAGCTCCCCCGCCCGGACCCGGCGGTCGGATTTTCCGACGCCGCGCAGTTTCAAGGCCAGCTCGATGTTTTCCCGGGCGGTCAGCCACGGGAACAGGGCCGAGTCCTGGAACATGAAGGCTGCGCCGTCGCTGGGCACCTCCAGGGCGCCCGACGTCGGGGCCTCCAGTCCCGCCATGATGTTGAGCAGAGTGGACTTGCCGCAGCCGGACGCACCGAGCAGGGCAACGAATTCGCCCTGCTCGATGGTGGCGTTGACGTCGTCCAGCACCGGGGCGCCGCTGCCGAAGCGCTTGCCCAGGTTTTCCAGTACGACTGGCATGGTCAGGTCCTTACTGTTGTGGCGGATGACTGGAGGCCAAGGATCTAGTCCTTGCCGAGTCCTTCGGCGGAGATCTTCTTGCCGGCCGCACCCTCGCCCAGGACACTGTTGAGCGCCGTGAGGTCGAAGATGCCGCTGATGTCGGCCTGTTTGGTGGTGCCGGCGTCGACGCCGTCCTGGAGCAGTTTCTTGTAGGTCCCGGCGAGCGGGTCGACCGTGAAGACAATGTTCTTCAGGGAACGGTCGATGACGTCGGCCGGCAGTGCCGATCCGGACGCTGCCTTAAGCGCACCATTGAGGACCGTGGCTTTCTCCGCCGCGGGCGCCGCGTTGAGCCAGTCCACGGATTCGGCGTGTCCCTTCAGGAGCGCCTGCACGGTGGCGGGGTGCTCGGCCGCGAACTTCTTGTTGACGATCAGGACGGTGGTGATGAACTCGCCTTTGTCCCACAGGTCCTTCTCGTCCACCAGGACCTTCGCGCCGGCCTGGAGGACCAGGCGGGAGGCCCAGGGCTCCGCCAGCCACGCGCCGTCGAGCTTGCCGTCCTGGAACAGCTTGAGGGTCTGGGCGCTCTCGGTGGGGTTGATCGCGACGTCGCCGCCGCCGTCGGTGGAGGTCTTGAACCCCTGCTTGCCGAGCCAGGCGCGCAGGGCCACGTCCTGGGTGCCGCCGAGCTGCGGGGACGCGAGCGTCTTGCCCTTGAGGTCGGCGGCCGAATTGATGCCGGGCTTGACCACCAGCTGCGCACCGCCTGCCGCGGCGCCGGCGATGATGCTGATGGACTGGCCGTTGCTCTTGACGTAGGAGTTGATGGCCGGGTTGGGGCCAATGTAGGTGGCGTCGATCGCGCCGGCGTTGAGCGCCTCGATCGCGGCGGGCCCGGCGTTGAAGACCTGCGTGCTGAGCTTGGTCGCCCCGAGTTCCTTGGCGATGAGCCCCTGGCTGACGCCGGCCAGGGCCGGAGCGTGGGTGATGTTGCCGAAGTAGCCGAGCCGCAGCTCGGCGGCCGGGGTGGTGTCCGCGGCGGCCGCCGCCGGGGCGGTTTCCGGGCCGCGGGAGAGCGTGGAGGCGACGGCGGCGCCGGCGCCGATCAGGAGCACAAGCCCGGCGGCCAGTGCGATCTCCAGGGTGCGCTTGCGCTTGGGTTTGCCGGTCTCGCCAGCGACGATCCGGGTTGTGCCGGGCCGGCCGCCCGGCTGCGGGCCGGGAGTGGGGTTTTCGGGGGTGCGTGACATGGGTGAAGTCCTGTTCTGGGGTGTGCGCGGAAAGGCCGGGCTGGGTGGTCAGCGCCGGCGACATCGCCCCTGGAAGTCCCTGCGGGGGAGGCCGGGGAACCGTTCCTTCGTCTTCATTCATTCACCATAGGGAGAGTCATATTCGCGGTTCAACGGCCCGGAAACCGGGGGTCACGCGGGTTAACGCAACGTCACATTCGGCCTCAAAAGACGGCAGCTTGTTTCCCGGCCCACGGCATATGGCGCCGGGCCGGGAAACAAGCTGCGCCCGTGTAACAGGTGGCCTAGATCGAGTAGCGCTCGTCCTCGTGGTCGCCCGGGTGGTCGTTGACCAGGCCCGCCGCGAGGGTGTTGCCGTCGAGCGGGTCGATCACCAGGAACGCCCCGGTGCGGCGGTGGTGCAGGTAATTCTCCAGCGGAAGCGGGGCGGCAAGCCGAAGCTGCGCATGCCCGATGTCGTTCAGCTCCAGGGTGGAGGTGGGCTCCAGCTGGAAGCTGGCGAGGTCCAGTTTGCCCGTCACGTTCCGGACCAGGGCCTGGACCGTGCGGGTGCCGTGCTTGACCAGCACCTTGGCGCCCTCGCGGAGCGGCTTGGGCGAGAGCCAGCACAGGGCGGCGTAGACGTCCGCGCTGCTCTCGCGCACGGTCCCCGCCGCCGCGATGGTGTCCCCGCGGGCGACGTCGAACTCATCGGCCAGGCGCAGCGCCACGGACTGCGGGGCGGCCGCCTCGGCGAGTTCGCGGCCGGCGAAGTCGATTCCGATGACGGTGGTGGCACGCGGGGCCTGGCCGGGCGTCAGGACGCTGACCTGGTCCCCCACCTTCACGGAGCCCTCGGTGATCTGGCCGGCGTAGGCGCGGTAGTCGCGGTACGCCTCGGGATCCAGGCCGGCGGCGACGGCGTCGGGAGCCAGTGCGCCCTGCGGCCGGACCACCAGCTGGACCGGGAAGCGGAAGCTTTCCAGGTGGCTTTCGAGTTCGTCGGCGGCCGGCAGGGTCTCCAGGACCTCCAGCAGGGCCGGGCCGTCGTACCAGGGGGTGCGGTCCGAGCGGTCCACGACGTTGTCGCCGTCGAGCGCGGAAACCGGGACCACCAGCAGATCGGTGATGCCATCGGATCCGAGCCCGAGCTCGCGCCCGACCTGCTGGACGTCCCCCTCGATCTCGCGGAACACGTCCTCGCTGAAGTCCACGAGGTCGATCTTGTTCACCGCGACGATCACGTGTGCCACACGCAGCAGCTGCAGTACGGACAGGTGCCGGCGGGTCTGCTCCAGGACACCCTTGCGGGCGTCGATGAGCACGACGACGGCGTCCGCGGTGGACGCGCCGGTCACCGTGTTCTTGGTGTACTGCACGTGCCCCGGGCAGTCCGCGAGGATGAAGCTGCGGCGGTCCGTGGCGAAGTAGCGGTAAGCGACGTCGATGGTGATGCCCTGCTCGCGCTCGGCACGCAGGCCGTCGGTCAGCAGGGCGAGGTCGATCCCACCAGCCGAACCCCCGAAGCCGCGGTCCGCGGAGGTGCGGGCGACGGCGTCGAGCTGGTCGGCGAGGATCGCCTTCGAGTCGTGCAGGAGCCGGCCCACCAGGGTGGACTTGCCGTCGTCGACGGAGCCGGCGGTGGCGAAGCGGAACAGTGAGGCGTGGGCCAGGGGGGCCTCGTCAAGAAGGGCAGCCGCGCGGGCGGTGTCGATGTCAGTGCTCATTAGAAATAGCCGTCCTTCTTGCGGTCTTCCATGGCGGCCTCGGAGATGCGGTCATCGGCCCGGGTGGCGCCACGTTCGGTGATGGTGGACGCGGCAACCTCAATGACGACGTCGCGCACGGTGGCGGCCGCCGATTCCACGGCGCCGGTGCAGGACATGTCACCGACAGTCCTGTACCGGACCGTCTTGGTGATGACTTCCTCGTGGTCGCGCGGCTGGGAGACCTCGCCCACGGCGCGCCACATGCCGTCGCGGGCGAAGACCTCGCGCTCGTGGGCGTAGTACAGGCCCGGCAGCTCGATGTTCTCGCGCTCGATGTAGCGCCACACGTCCAGTTCGGTCCAGTTGCTGATCGGGAAGGCCCGGACGTGCTGGCCCACGGTGTGCCGGCCGTTGTACAGGTTCCACAGCTCGGGGCGCTGGTTGCGGGGGTCCCACTGGCCGAACTCGTCGCGCAGGCTCAGGATCCGCTCCTTGGCCCGGGCCTTGTCCTCGTCCCGGCGGCCGCCGCCGAACACGGCGTCGAACTTGTTGCGCTGGATCGCATCCAGCAGCGGGACGGTCTGCAGCGGGTTGCGGGTGCCGTCCGCTCGCTCGGCCAGTTCACCGGAATCGATGAAGTCCTGGACGGAGCCGACGACGAGCTTGAGGCCCAGCCGCTCCACCGTGCGGTCGCGGAACTCGATGACCTCCGGGAAGTTGTGGCCGGTATCGACGTGCAGCACCGGGAAGGGCACCTTGCCGGGCCAGAACGCCTTGGTGGCCAGGTGCAGCATCACCACGGAGTCCTTGCCGCCGGAGAACAGCAGCGCCGGCTTCTCAAACTCGGCAACGACCTCGCGGATGATGTGGATAGCCTCGGACTCAAGGGTGTCCAGGCTGGAAAGGCGTGTGGAAACGGGAGCGTCGGTCACTTGTGTGGGCTCCTCAGTCAGGAAAGTGCTCATACGTGTAGTCCGCATTCTGTCTTGTCGGTTCCTGCCCAGCGGCCGGCGCGGGGATCATCGCCGGGCGCTACCTTGCGGGTGCAGGGCTGGCAGCCAATGGACGGGTAGCCCTGTGAAAGCAGCGGGTTGACGGGAAGGAGGTTGTCGTCGGAGTACTGCACCAGCTGGTCGAACGTCCAGGCGGCCACCGGGTTGACCTTGACCAGGCCGTTGGCCTCGTCCCAGGCGATCAGCGGCGTGTTGGTGCGGGTGGGGGCCTCGTCGCGGCGGACTCCGGTGAACCAGAGCTCGTAGCCGGCAAGGGTGCGGCGCAGCGGCGCCACCTTGCGCAGGGCGCAGCACTGGGCGGGGTCGCGGGCGAAGAGGTCCTTGCCCAGGAGCCGGTCCTGCTGCTCCACGGTGTTCTCCGGCAGGACGTCGACGACGTTGACGCGCAGGTTGGCTGCGACCTCGTCGCGCGTCGCGTAGGTCTCCGGGAAGTGGTAGCCGGTTTCGAGGAAGAGAACGTCGACGCCGGGGAGCTGGTCCGCGACGAGCGCCGGCAGGACGGCGTCCGCCATGGAGCAGGCGACGGCAACCGCGGGAAGCTCGAAATTGCGGACCACCCAGGCGATGACGTCCCGGGCCGGGGCGTCCCAGCCGAGTTCGGCGGCGCCGGCCTCGGCGAGGGCCTTGAGCTCCTCATGGGTGCGCAGTGCTTCGGTCACTGCAGATCACCCTCTTCCGCGGCGAACGCCCACTCGGCGAAGCTCTGGCCTTCGGAGCGGTCCGCGACGAACTTCCGGACCACGCGCTCGACGTAGTCGGGCAGCTCGCCGGCCGTGACCTTGAGGCCGCGGACGGTGCGGCCGAGGCCTGCCTCCTCGCGGTTGTTGGACGCCAGCCCGCCGCCGAGGTGGACCTGGAAGCCCGGGGTGGGGTCGCCGTCGGGCGTGGGCAGCATCATGCCCTTGAGGCCGATGTCCGCCGTCTGGATCCGGGCGCAGGAGTTGGGGCAGCCGTTGATGTGCAGGGACAGCGCCTGGGGCAGCTGCTTGCTCTCGGCGAGGTCGGCGAGGCGGCGCTCCAGTTCGGCGACAGCGGTAGCGGCCGTGACCTTCGTTTCCACGATGGCGAGCTTGCAGAACTCGATGCCGGTGCAGGCGATGGTGCCGCGGCGGAACACGGACGGCCGGGCGGACAGGCCCAGGGCGTCGAGCTCGGCCACGAGCGGTTCGACCTCGTCCTTGGGCACGTCGAGGACCACGAGCTTCTGGTGCGGGGTGGTGCGCAGGCGCTGTGAGCCGCGGGCTTCCAGGGTGGACGCGAGCTTGACGAGCTGGCTGCCGGAGAGCCGGCCGGCCAGCGGGGTGGCGCCGATGAAGAACTTGCCGTCCTTCTGCTCGTGCACGCCGATGTGGTCGCCGGGCGTGGACGGCTTGGGCGCGGCGGGGCCGTCGCTGAGTTTGTACCCGAGGTATTCGTCCTCGAGGACCTGGCGGAACTTCTCCGGGCCCCAGTCGGCCAGCAGGAACTTCAGGCGGGCCTTGGTGCGCATGCGCCGGTAGCCGTAGTCGCGGAAGATGCTGGTTACGCCGAGCCAGACGTCGGCGGCCTGGTCCGGCCGGACAAAGGCGCCAAGCCGCTTGCCCAGCATCGGGTTGGTGGAGAGCGCGCCGCCCACCCAGAGGTCGTAGCCGATGCCGAGTTCGGGGTGGACCAGACCCACCAGGGCGACGTCGTTGATCTCGTGCACCACGTCCTGGCTGGGGTGGCCGGTGATGGCGGTCTTGAATTTGCGTGGCAGGTTCGCGAGCTCGGGGTCGCCGATGAAGCGTTCGGCGAGTTCCTGGATCAGGGGCGTGGGATCAATGATCTCGTCCTTGGCGATGCCCGCCACCGGGGAGCCGAGGATCACGCGGGGCACGTCGCCGCAGGCCTCCGTGGTTGACAGCCCCACGCCTTCGAGCCGGCGCCAGATTTCGGGCATGTCTTCCACCCGGATCCAGTGCAGCTGGATGTTCTGGCGGTCCGTGAGGTCGGCCGAGTCGCGGGCGAAGTCCACGGAGATCTGGCCGATGACGCGCAGCTGCTCGGTGGTGAGCGCGCCGCCGTCGATCCGGACACGGAGCATGAAGTATTTGTCTTCGAGTTCGTGCGGCTCAAGCGTGGCCGTCTTGCCGCCGTCGATCCCGGGTTTGCGCTGGGTGTAGAGGCCCCACCAGCGGAAGCGGCCGTGCAGGTCCGTGCCGTCGATCGAATCGAAGCCGTGCTTGGCGTAGACGGACTCGATGCGCTCGCGAACGTTGAGGCCGTTGTCTTCCTGCTTCCACGTTTCGTTGGCGTTCAGTGGCGCGGTGCCGTCCACCTTCCACTGCCCGTGCGGCTTCGCGGCGGGACGGGAAGGGCGCTTGGCGCGGCCGGCGGCAGCCTCGTCCGTAGACGCTCCGGCTAGAGCTGTATCAGTCATGCATCGACTGTAGGGGTGGCCGTAATGCCGTCACAAAGGGTCAGAAACGAAGAGTCACCTAGGGAAACATTTCGTCACGAACCGCCGCAAGCCCTTGAACAAGCCGGGCGCCTGTGCATCGGCCGGGACGGTCAGGCCCGGGCTTGAGAGGCTGCGGCGAGAGCGGAATCGTAGCGTTCCAGGGCAAGTTCGGCAAGGACCGGCGAGGGCAGGAGCGGCGCCGTCACGAGGTCCGCTCCGGCCTTGGCCAGCTGGTCATGGAAGAAGCCGGGCGCCAGGAGATAGGAGGCGATGACCACGCGTCCGCCGAGGTCCACCGCTCCGGCCGACTCCCCCGCGCCGGCGCCTCCGGAGGCCTCCTCGCGGAGCATGGCGACGGCGTCGGGAACCGATGGCTTGGCGGAGGCGCCGTAGGCGGCCACGATCCGGTTTGACCGCAAGGCACGGAGCTGGTCTGCCAGTTCTTCGACATTCCGTGCGGCGTTGGGGTCCGAGGAACCGGCGGCGGCGAGGATCACGGCGTCGTTGTCCGTTACGCCGGCCTCGCGCAGGCGCTGGTCGAGCAGCGCCGCGAGCCGCGGATCCGGCCCCAGCGGCGCGGCGGCAAGAGTGTCCGGCCGGCTCTTGACGGCCCGGGCGATGTCCACCTTGACGTGGTAACCGACGCTGAGCAGCAGCGGAACCACGACGGCGGTCTCCCCCGCCGGGAGCCCCGCCACGACGGCCGGCAGGTCCGGATCCTGCACGTCGACGTAGGCCTCGCGGACATCCAGTCCGGGACGGAGCCCGGCGATGCCGTCCCGGAGCGCGTTGACCTCGGAGGCTCCGAGCGGGCTGGACGTGCCGTGGGCGCAGGCGATCAGGATGGGGCTATTCATAGCCGTTAGCGTAACCTTGGAGCCGCCCTATCCGCCCCCTTGTTATCGACCGGGACGCTTCGTGACCTTCTCCTTCAGCATTGTCCTGGTCTGGCTTGACCTCGCCGGTGTCTTCTTCTTTGCGGTCTCCGGCTCGCTGCTCGCGGCGCGGAAGCAGTTCGACATCATCGGCTCGTTGCTCCTGGCTTCGATGGTGAGCCTTGGCGGGGGCGTCATCCGCGACATCATCATCAACGCCGGCCCGCCCGCGGCCTTCGTCAACCCGGCATATCTGGCGCCTCCCCTGCTTGCCACGGTGCTGGTGTATT
>Ga0213838_1001492_pt1 | contig 11954 bp, 10 predicted proteins | sample SWPATP13_FD_160577 | JGI IMG/M metagenome (GOLD analysis project Ga0213838, IMG submission 160577) | Coastal seawater microbial communities from Marineland, Florida, United States - SWPA TP1 #3 | ecosystem: Environmental > Aquatic > Marine > Coastal | place: USA: Florida | collected 2016-08-06
CTAAGTAAAAATACCCAAACACGGTATGTTGAGGTAGCTCAATCGATTCTTTTTCCATGACGACTTTGTAACTGACTTGTCCAATCGCAAAGCACAGATTCGCGCCCTGTACGACCAGAAAGCCCAGTAGGAAGTTATCATTGACGCCGGCAAACTTGATGAATACCGCCCCCACAACCGCGATAGCCGCCGTCACCAAGTACCAAGGCGAGAAGCGACCTTTCAATAGATCATAAAACAGCGTTACATAAATTGGCGTGAACACGGTGAAGAGCAGAACTTCCGGTACTGAAAGGAGCAGAAAAGACTGGTAGTAGAAGCAGTACATGAGGCCGAGTTGTATGCCACCTATCACCATCAGTTTCGCAACTAACGACTTCGGAATGTTGCGAAACTTTAAGAATGGGAGAAAGACGAGGCTAGCAAGGCCAACTCGCATTAAAACGGAAAACCAAGAATCAACCTGACCCGCAAGATAAACGCCGATCAGGCTAAATGAAAAGGCCCAAAGTAGGGTGACAGCAGCGAGATAACTCATAAATAATAATCATTTCGTTAATGGATACGCTGCAGTCTATCTGAGTTTGAAATATTAGTCCTGAGAATCCTTCAGCGGAATAACTAACATATCGACCGGAGAGGCATTAATGAGCTGTCGTGTCGAGGAGAGTAATTTGCTCCAGAAGTCTTGATGATGCCCACACACAACTAAGTCGATATTAAATTCGTTGATGGTGTCGCAAAGTTCATGACTGAGATCACCGCTGCCGACTAAAGTATGAGTCACCGGATAGCGAGCGTGCTCCGCGAAGTTTTGCAGTTGAATACGAGATGCTTCCATGGCTTGGTGTTGAGTTTCTGCCATGTTGATATCAATTAACCCGGTATAGAGCTCCGCATAGTTAATATCTATGTGAATGAACGAAACCTTGGCGTTTAAAGGCTTGGCTAAGGCAACCGCTTTGTCTACAAGAACTTTGCTGTCGTCGGATAGATCGACGGCGACTAAAATATGTTGGTAACTCATACGACTATCTCCCTATTAATTAACTCCTTATAGATTAGCAGCTCACATCTTAAATTTTTGGCGAAGTGATCGCATATCCATCGGTTTGCGTAGCAAAGTGAATGAGGAATAGGCTACGAGATATCGATTAATTAATGATATAGTAGAGAAAATTTACGGCGTAACTAGGAGACTTCAATGCTGTCTAAAACTATGGTCGAACAACTGAATGAGCAAATTAATCTAGAATTTTTCTCATCCAATCTATACTTACAAATGAGTGCTTGGTGTGAAGACAAAGGATTTGAAGGCGCAGCTGAGTTTCTACGCGCTCATGCAGTCGAAGAAATGGAGCACATGCAACGTCTATTTACTTATGTAAGTGAGACAGGTGCAATGCCTATTTTAGGTGCGATTGAAGCGCCTAACCATGACTTTGAGAGCCTAGGTGCAGTCTTCCGCGAAACTTACGAACACGAGCAAATGATTACTCAAAAAATCAATAAATTAGCTCATGTTGCGTTCAGCAACCAAGATTACTCAACGTTTAACTTCCTGCAATGGTACGTTGCAGAGCAGCACGAAGAAGAAAAACTGTTTAAAGGTATTTTGGATAAGCTAGAGCTTGTTGGTGAAGACGGTAAAGCGTTGTTCTTCATCGATAAAGATTTAGCGCAATTGGCAAAGGAAGGTTCATCTTCAATCATGGAAGCTCCAACAGCTTAACGCTGTGAGAAAGTAGTCATCTAATTGTCTTTTTCTCTTGAGCCTCATGAAGATGTAGGGAGGAAAAGATGATTAGCGGAGACACTATTCTATTTGCACTAATGGTGGTGACGTGTGTTAATTGGGCTCGTTATTTAACGGCATTGCGCACGCTTATTTACATCATGCGTGAAGCGCATCCATTGCTTTATCAACAAGTCGATGGTGGTGGCTTTTTTACCACTCACGGTAATGTCACCAAGCAAGTTCGTCTTTTCCACTACATCAAAAGTAAAGAGTATCACCATCATCATGATACCGTTTTTACGACTAAGTGTGACCGAGTAAGAGAACTGTTTATCCTTTCGGTATCGCTGTTAGCGGTGACGCTATTGGCTGCCTTTATTGTGTAGCTAAGCTACTGGAAATATTGCGAAAGGAAAGATGCGCGAAATTGTGCGATTGTTCACCAATTGCATTGTAGGAATTTGCCGTTAGAATAGCGGCAAAGTGAGTAAGGATGTGCTTTCATGCACATCCTTTTTTATTGGGTGAAGTACCAGCTACAACATGTGGTTTGGCGGATCGTAGAAGACAGTGGTAAGCGATAGCTATGAGTGAAAAATTTGATGTGATCGTAATTGGCGCAGGCGCCGCAGGATTGATGTGTGCGGCGGAAGCGGGCAAACGAGGCAGGCGAGTACTGGTCGTGGATCATGCAAAGAAACCAGGTCGTAAGATCCTAATTTCAGGCGGTGGTCGTTGTAATTTCACTAACTACGATGTCAGTGCGAACAACTACTTGTGCCAAAATCCTCATTTTGTGAAATCGGCATTGTCTCAATATACCAACTGGGACTTCATTTCCATGATCAGTAAGCATGGGGTTGAGTTCGAAGAACGCGACCATGGTCAGTTGTTTTGCGTGAATGACTTTACCGCAAAAGACATCGTCAAAATGTTATTGAGCGAATGTGATATGCCTAATATCTCGCAGCGCTATCAGTGTGATGTCCACTCAATCAAAAAAACAGAATCGGGTTTTACGCTAAATGTGAATACCGACGTGTTGGAGTGTGAGTCATTAGTCGTGGCGACGGGCGGCCTTTCCATGCCTAAGTTGGGCGCAACGCCATTTGGCTATAAGGTTGCGGAGCAATTTGACTTGCCAGTATTGCCTACGATGGCTGGGCTTGTACCGTTTACATTGCACAAACAAGACAAAGAAGATTTTTCAGAACTGTCTGGCATTGCGATTCCGGCTGAAATTACTGCCCAAGATGGCACGTTGTTCAAAGAAGCCTTGCTGTTTACTCACCGAGGTTTATCAGGCCCTTCTGTTCTACAAATTTCCTCGTTTTGGAAAGCAGGGCAGGCTGTCTCCATTAATTTAGTTCCGGAAGCGGATGTCGAAGCTCTATTGGAACGCTCATTAGAAAAGCATCCGAATCAGAGTCTGAAAAATACATTGGCAAGAGTGCTGCCTAAACGCTTAGTTGAAGTGTTAATTGAACGCAAAGAGCTTGTCGATAAGCCTCTGAAACAATTCAACCCGAAAGAGCTGGCTGCCATTGTGCAGCACTTAGAAAACTGGAGCATCTCTCCAAATGGTACTGAAGGGTATCGCACAAAGGCACTCCTAACACACTAAGTTGTCAAAATCATAGTCAATACTATAGTTAAGTTATTGGTTTTAAATACCATTAACTTTATTTTAAATGTTGATTTTTGATAAAAATAATGACAATGAGGTGAAATCGTGAAATACCATATCAAAGATGGTAAACCTGGCTTTAACTACACTTGCGATCAAGGGGTAGATCGATTTGCTTCCCTTTCAAAGTATCATTTTAACCTTCAAGACAGGGATGTGCTGTCTGACTTATTTATTCTCTATTGTGAAGGCAAAAGATCTAAGACTGTAGTGTCTTGGCTTAAGCGTATGAACAATACATTATATGTAGCACTTGAATATTTATGCATAGATCATTTACCTACTGATACAAAGGGATGGCGTGAATTAGTCAAAACTGCATATTCAGTTCCCCTTGTGTCTAATACTAATAAATCACTATCAACACGAGTGGACGAGTGGAATAAGAACCTAAAACCATTTTTAGTGTTTCTACAGGATCGTGATGTTATACCTCCAAATATCATCATTCCAAAAATGAAAAAAACTGGTGAAGTAACTAAAAACAGTAGCTTTAAAGATACTTTGATAGGTGAAAGACAAGCGGCTGAAGTTAAAGTTGATCACACTATTAACAATGTCCTAGTACCTATATCATTGTCTAGAAATGATGCTGAATATCTTGATGAGTTCGAGTTTGATTTAAAGAGAGCACGGGATGCATTGCATGATAGCTTGATGAAATATTGGAAAGCTATCAAAACACATTATGACTTTGCTCAATCTTTGATGGAAGACTTTCCTAAGAAACACCCTCTATTATTGGAACGCTATAAAAATGGTGATCTGTATGATTACTTCTATGACAAGAATGATCTAGGTAAAAATGGTAAACCAAAACCTCCGCGCAGAAAACATATAGCTAATCCAACGTCATTATTTGGCTCAATGCTGCTTATGTATGTAGTGGGTTCTGAATGTAATGGCATTTTCAATATACATGAGCTTCCCAAAGTGAAGTTACCCAACAAGATATCTGATTCCTCAATCACAAGTGATGATGTTGTGTGTTTACCTGAGTTGGGTTTTGAATCTTCCGAGAATATAGACCTCTCTCATCGATTTGATTGGTGCTTCGGTTACCTGCGCAATGCAGACATTGGTTGCTTGATAGCGTTATTGATGATGCTTAATCCCAAGTTTACTTACATCTCACTGCTGCAAGCTAAGGTAAAATATACAGATGGACAACCTTTACTGGAACTTGACGATTTAGGAGTATCTTTTTCTATTGAAAAAGCACGTGCATCAGGTATGAAAAAAGAACATCTTGATGACGTTAGCTTAGAGATAATTGAGTTTTTGCATGAAATTCGTGAGAAGCATCAGCATCTAATAAAAAACAAAAAACAACATAACTTTCTGTTTATGGCTTACTCTAAAAAGATAAAAGGGCTAGTAAATCCTAACTCTTGCAAGGTTAGTAAAATCATAACAGGAGTTGAAGATGCACGCTCAATTGAACGAGGCCATAGACGAATTCACCTATCAAGCCATTTTTCTTCCTTACTTGATGTAGGATTAGGCCCCGGTGCGCTAACTCACTCTAAAATTCGTACAACTGAAGGTGTTTTAGAGTGGTTTAGAACTGGTTCGATAATGTCAGCGTCTCGAGTTTTGGGAAACACTAAGAGAGTCGCACTTGAGCACTACATACCAGCGCCTTTAATAGCCCAATACAATACAAGGTTAGTTCGGCGATTTCAGAATTTGCTCATTCTCGCAGCTACATTTGAGGAGAAATATTGTCTTGAAGCTGTAGATTTTAATTCTTGGCAAGAAATCCATCGCTTCCTTATGACTATCCTTGAAGATGAGGATAATAAAAGCCCTCTTGTTGAGCACCTGCGTAAGCTGTCTGTGAAAAGCATAGATGATGAGGTGAAAGGAAATTTAGATGTTCCACTTTCTGAAAATACCCTAACAGCACTTTACTTATATAGACTAGCGGCACTAAATAGTTCTGTAAGTTCAAAAGACTTGTCGAAGGTAGATGATGCTACGCAGTTATCACCACTTGCTTTTATTACACTTGCAAATCACCTCATAAACTCGCTTCCTTCAAATAAAGAGTCACGCATAGTTGAAATGCACATACGAGCCTCTAAACAAGCTAATTCGTTACTTAGCATAACAAACTGGTGTGATCTTTTTCTATCCAAGGGGGAAGTGTTATGAAGCATTTAAACCCTCTTATAGATTCAAACCAAGCACATTTTAACTCTGAGGTTGTAGATTTTCTTTCGGCGTTTGATGCTATAGATAACTTTGTTGATACCGATTACAAAGCTAGGTGGTTGCTTTCGGATGTTCATTCTGAAAAGTGGATAATTCGAACCCCAAAAACAGGAAAAAAGAAGAAAGCTAATGCTCAAGAGAGCGGCGAAGAATACACCTATACTGTTAGTGTTAACTGGTGCCGGGAGTTACCTGACGGCTCTTTTCTTACAGATAAAGTTAATCAATCGTTCCTAACTCAGTTACAAAAGCTATTCTTTTTAATCGTTGATGACCCTATTGAACAAGATACTATGGCATCAAAATCGGTCCAAGATATGGGGTCGAAAGTATTAACTTTTGTAAGCTGGCTCTATCTTCATAAGGAAAGGTTTGATCCTAATAAGTATGGTTTATCTAAGCTTTCACAGTCTGATATAAAGCAGTTTTGTAAGGAAGTTATAGGTGGAGGGGTATTTGGTGCACTTCGATATGGCCATCGTTTTATGTCTGAGGTTGGAATTAACTTGGAAAGTCAAGTTGACCCTTTGAATCTTGATGCTAATACAGTAGAAAAAGCCATCTTACTCTTTAAAAAAAATGGGTTCTATAAGGAAAATATTCAAGGAAAGAAAGTAATTAATAGAACGGAAGTATACAAGATTAGTGGACTTTCTAAACATGGTTTTTATGGGCACTCTGGAACTTGGTTCTTTAGGCAGTTTGAACCAGAATTGCTTGAACAAAATGGTCAGGTTTTATTACCTGTCAATCAATATACTGACTTTCCATCCCATAAAACTCCATTGATTAAAGATATAAAAAACAAGATATATACTGATGCAGGAGCGGAAGCGGTTGTTAAATTTTTCAAAAAAGGATTCCTATATTGGGAAATGTTTGTAGATTTTTTTCCCAATCCAGACTCGATAAAAATTGGGGAAATTTCATCTTATATTTCCAGGAAAGCATCTCCCACTAGCCACACACCTTGGATCCCTTTAGAAACAAGTTTGCTTACTCTAAATAAATCTATTGATATGATTTTGAATCATGCTGATAAGATAGTTGAACTTTATGAGGATTTATTGGAGGAGCTTGATGCTCGAGGACATTTGGATAAAGATAATAATTATAAGTACAAAAAGTCTGACGTGTTGAAAAAAAACATTCCTGATGAGATTAAAAATAAATTTAATGTTGTTAGTTTTTCTCGATTAGATGAAGAGTTTAAAAAATCCTCTAGTAACGAAGATTCTGATGATAAAAAAGGAATATCATTTGTTTGTTTGTTGGAGATATTGAAGGCATCTTGCTTTATTTTAATTGCTGGTTTAAAACCTATTAGAATGGAAGAGATAGTTCGTTTGCCTTATAACTGCTTACTTCATAAGGAGGGGGATGGATATTGGATGGTTCATGACCTTATGAAATCTGGTACTAATGATGAATTACCTGAGACAGCAAAACCTATTCCCAAAGTTACAGCAAAAGCAATTCAAACATTACAAAAAATCAATCATATTACACAAGCGTTTGCTAATAAACCAAGCAAACATGAAACTGGTTATCTGTTATACCAACTAAACACAGGTTCAAATAATAGAGAGGGAAGCATTCTTGATTCTGATGCTATCATCGGAACATTAGAGCGATTTTGTGACTTCTATCGAACAGCAGTTGATGAGCATGGTCGACGTTGGTATATCAATATCCACGAGATGCGCAAAACATTCCTTCTAACTTTCTTTTGGACTTTTAAGCATTCATCAATCGATGCATGTCGATGGATCGCTGGTCATGCTGATCCTGAGCATGTCCTCGCTTATATCGAGTCAAACAATCCAGGCGCAGAAATGACGGAGATCGAGGCTGATTATGCACGTCAACAAATAGCGTATTTCCACGAAAAAAGTGCTTTGCTTGAAATGCAAAATACTGAGGAGTTATACCAGCTTGCTTGTAAGCATTTTAAAGTTAAAGACTATACTTCAATCCCAGAAGATGAGCTTGCAGAATATATAAAAATCCGTTTGATAAAAGGTAAGTTTTCTATTGTTTTTTATAGTGTTAGTGAACGCAATGGATTGATTGAAAAAGCAAAAGTTGCTTTTAAAGTTGTCAAAAAAGATGGGGAGAGTAATGATGGTAAATAAAAAAGCCCATTCTGTTATCAACTTGCACAGTGAAATGGAAAAAGCTCTCGTCGATAATACTGATGTTTATGCCTGGCTGCTCTCTAAGTGTGATAGACAAGAAAATCTTGCAAAACTTAAGCGTAGGAAAAAAGGGATAGAAGGAATGTCTCTAAATTCCTTCAAAAAGTACTGTAAAGACCATATTCAGAGTGTAGGAAGCCTCAATGGCTATGAGGTAGTTGACAATCTAAGAAAGGAGCTCTACCAGAGACATAAAAATAAACCTCTAGAGCCAAGTAGTGAAGGGGCAAGCTTGACTCCGTTAGAGGATGCTAAGCAACAGATAGATAACCTGCGGCGCAATCAAGCGATATTAGTTAGAGCTTATAACGATCTTAATCGACTGACTCTTGACTTGATAGCTAATTCGAACGGTAATCAACTCGAATACAGCAAACATAAAAAGCTATATGCAGATTATTTTGGCTTGAAGATAAAGGTTGATAATGAAGAATAAGAAGCAACTATACACTTTTATCCCTGATGTTGAGTTTCCTTCTGTACTTCGCTTCGATGAGAACACCGGTGAAGTTTTAACGGATAAAGATATATCTAAAGGTGTTTACTTGTTTCATTGGCCAGATGGAACAACTTGCTTTCCTGTTGAAATGTATCTTGCGTATTTAGTATCGGCAAGCGAGGTAACCATTACCAAAGAAGATGGAGGAACAGTTGGCACATATGCATCTTCACTATCTCATCTCGTTCGTTACTGTTACCAGCACAATGTTGAGTTTTGGGAATTAACAACCTCGCATATCGATGAATTAATAAGCGAATTAGTCGCTGAGAAAAAGTCTGATGGGTTAACCCGTGCTCGAAATAATGACACAATCACACACACGATTCTTCCTAAATGTGTAGCCTTTCTTAAGTGGTTTCAAACAGAACATTGCCCCACTCAATATCTGATTGGCGTCGATGCGCCTAAAAAAAGATACCAAATTAAGCTTAAAGTCGTTCAAAAAAGAGGTAGGAATGGGCGGAACTTTGGGCCGTCAGAAGTGTTCCCTACACGTTTGCCTACATCTACAACTAAGTCAAAAGCACCAATTGCAGCTTCGGTTATTAAGAGGTTATGGGATACATTGAATGACACTAGAGAGGAAATGCAACTCAATAGTCGTTTGTCCCAGAAGTTTGATGGGGAGGATCAAAAAGAACATCTCGATTATATGTATCACAGAAGGCGCATTCAACTTGAGTTGCTTGAAGCTACAGGACTAAGGCCAATAGAACTAGTTCGCATTCCCTATAGTTCAAATGTGGAACACATTGAAGGAGCAAGGCTTGAAATTCCTACATACAAACGTGAAGAGGCACGATTTCGCGTAATTCCTCTAGAACGTAGTGTTGCGATGAGGCTTGATTTATTCATGTCTCTTCATCGTCAGAATCTCATAAAACGCCTGCTGAAGTATGAGTTAATATCTAGTGAGTCTGAGGTGGATGATGTCATTTATCTTAATCCAGAAACTGGTAAGTCAGTCAAGCAATCAGCAGCTTATATGGACTTCAGAAGGTTAAGCAAGCGTGCAAATATCGAGACAAAAACTTGTCAAAGTATGTTTAGGCATCGCTTTATTACCAATATGGTTAAACTGCATCTAGTTTCTTTTATGGACAAGAGCCCATTGAAGAATGCACATAACTTCAACGATAAAGACTATGAAACAATTCTAAAAAAGGTAGCTACCTTTACAGACCATAAGGACCCCAAAAGCTTAAATGAGTATATTGATTTAGCATGGGAAGAGCTCGATGTATTTGAATATGCTTATGAAGTCAGAAACTTACATAATCGTTTTAATGCAATATCGAAACTGGTGAGTGATGCTAGAGCGCAGATAAATAAGCTAAATTATAATGAAGCTGATTTAAAACCTATAATAGAAAACCTGAATGCGATTGAAGAAGAGTCGAACCTTCTAGTTGATAAGTAACTAGGTGTGTTGATACCTGCGTGAGCTTGTTGCTGGTGAATGCCTTTTTCCGTACTATGTCGCTCTTTTATTTATCACTTCATAGCCCTAAGAGTCTTATTTCATGTCAGCTATTCAGTCAGATGTTATTGTTATTGGAGCAGGCGCTGCCGGTTTAATGTGCGCAGCTAGTGCAGGTCAACGCGGGCGTTCAGTTCTTGTGCTTGATCATGGTAAACGGCCTGGTCGTAAGATTCTTATTGCTGGAGGTGGGCGTTGTAACTTTACCAACTATGATGTCACAGCAAAAAACTTTTTAAGTCAAAACCCCCACTTTGTTAAATCTGCACTGGCTCAATATACCAATTGGGATTTCATTTCGATGATCTACAAGCATAGTATTGAGTTTGAAGAGCGTGATCATGGGCAATTGTTTTGTGTTAATGATCATGACTCGAAAGATATCGTAAAAATGCTAATTAATGAGTGTGATGAAACTGGTAATGTGAAATATAAGTACCAATGTGAAATTACTTCAATTGAACGTTTAGCAGATAACAATTTTAAAGTAGAGACTTCCAATGGAATTTTTAATTGTAAGTCTTTGGTTGTCGCAACTGGTGGACTTTCAATGCCACGTTTAGGGGCAACCCCTTTGGGCTGGAAAGTCGCTGAACAGTTTGGTTTAGGGGTTGTTTCTCCTCAAGCAGCCTTGGTACCGTTCACATTAGATGGTAGAGAAAAAGGGTTAACAGAATTAACAGGAACTGCTCTCCCTGTCCGAATTAGCTGCAACAATCAAGAGTTCCTAGAAGCTCTTTTATTTACTCACCGAGGTATCTCTGGCCCATCAGTATTGCAAATTTCTTCGTATTGGAACTCTGGCGATGTAGTTCAAGTTGATTGGCTACCTGGTTTGAACTCTATTGAACTGATTGAAAAAGCAGCAGAAAACAACCCTGCACAAGAGGTTAAAACAACGCTGTCTAAAGTATTACCTAAACGCCTTGTCGAGTATTTTATCGAACTTAATGTGTTTGAAAATAAACCACTTCGCCAATTGAATAAACGGGAGATAGAGAATATTAGCTCTGCTCTTCACTCTTGGGAAATTAAACCTAATGGGACTGAAGGGTATAGAACAGCAGAAGCGACCATTGGTGGTGTTGACACCAATTATTTATCGTCTAAAACAATGGAAGCTAGAGATATACCAGGGCTTTACTTTATTGGTGAGTGTGTTGATGTGACAGGTCATCTTGGAGGGTTTAACTTCCAATGGGCTTGGTCGTCTGGTTGGGTCGCAGGCCAAAACGCATAAGACTTATTTACTTTCAATATCTTGAATGTTTTCACCTATAAGGCTGATGAGCTTCTGCTTTTCAGCCTTACTCATTTTTGCTATCAGGCAAACTAGTTCTGCTGAGCTTTCATCCTCACAAAAAAAGTAGTTTAAAGGTACGCCAAGTTCGTCAGCCATTTTCTTTAATGTACTGATATCTGGAGTGTGTTTCCCTTTCTCATACTGATTCATTCGCGCACTAGCCGAACTTTCATCGATACCAATACGCACCCCCAATTCTTTTTGGGAGATCTTTGCTTTTTTGCGAACTTCTTTGAGCCGCACAGGAATAGGGTTGTCGATCGACATTTAGAATTCATATTAATAGGCTCTATGTAACTAAGATTTTCTTAGTTTTACTGATTTCTGTATACTAAGCAATCCTTAGTATTTTTGAATGGTGTAGGCAGTAAGTGAAACGTTCTACTAGAATCAGTGCGGTAATGTTTAAGCTGTTGATTGAAAAAAGAATGGATGGTTTTTCTGTTATAGAGGCAAGGGATGCTTCATTAAATGATGGGGATGGTACACAAAACCTTGATGAAGCTCGGAAGAAGGTTTATCGGCAAATATGGCAATATCAACAAAGGGGTTGGTTGCGCAGTGAAGGAGAAGGAAGAAACAAAAGATACTTTCAAACCGAGCAATTTATGGATCTTGAAGCCGCGCCCCGAAGAAAAGCTGAACGAGAAGCTTCTAAAAAACAGACTACACCGGATTATTCCGTGTTATTTCGAGAGAGTAACGAATACAAAGGTGAATTGGAGCTCGTGCTTGGTGAAATAGATGAATATCAATCATTGAGGTGCCGTTTCCCTGAGCTCGAGAGTCGATTAATGCCATTGTTACAACATGCAAGAGAACGCTCAGC
>Ga0213838_1001494_pt1 | contig 11946 bp, 13 predicted proteins | sample SWPATP13_FD_160577 | JGI IMG/M metagenome (GOLD analysis project Ga0213838, IMG submission 160577) | Coastal seawater microbial communities from Marineland, Florida, United States - SWPA TP1 #3 | ecosystem: Environmental > Aquatic > Marine > Coastal | place: USA: Florida | collected 2016-08-06
ACCCTCCTGTTGGCCCGGCCTTACTAGCGGCACTGAAACTCACGGAAGACGACGCCGAAGAAGCACTGGATGAGACCAACATGCAGCTTATCAGTGTGATTCAGTTGTTTAATCCAAGTGCATTTAATATCTTTTAATAAAAATGCCTGCGGTAACGAGTCTGTGCTATAGATACAGGTAATTGTGATTGCCCGATATAGCAGAATATGAACATGCATAAACTACATCATTACGGCCTCATTTTTGTTTTGTTGCTGCTTACAGGCTGTGTCACCAGTATTGGCAGAAACTTTCAGAAGCTCGAAGAACCCCAGTTAGTGCCTGGCAAAACAACATCTCAGGATATTATCGGACTACTGGGAAAACCGACAACTACAAACGCCTTACACCAGGGAACGGCCTATAACTATATCCACCACAACCGCAATGCTAAAGCGGTTAACCCTGATGAAGTGGCATCCCGCTACCAGACCTTCAACTTTAACAACGAAGACATTCTAACGGGTTATCAGTTTGGCAGTTCTTTTGTCGACGACAGTACGTTTTTCAAAGCTGATAACGTAAACAAAATTCACAATGGCGACAGCAAAGAAGATGTAATCAGATTATTAGGCGGATCCTCAGGTATCGAGCACTATCCTCGCGACCCTAAGTATGCCTATGTCCTGATTTACAGCTACCCCATAACAACATACTCAGATAGCACTTTTAGTATGGTGAACAGCGTTGTTAACGTTATCTTTAGCCACAACGATAAAGTGGTGCGGGTAGAAACATATAATCTGAACGCTGATTAGTAATTTTATGAATATCAACAAGGACGTAACGATGATAAACGCTGTTACTCTGGCCTCTCGCTTCGGTTTGATAATTGCTGTCTTGTTGGCTTTTAGCACTTTTGTACATGCTCAGAGTAACGAGAAAATAAATGATATCGAAGTAGTGGATGTCATCGGTCAAAGGCCTTTGAGTTACTACCGAAAACAACTGGTGGAAACCGAACTCGCGTTTTACGACATGTACAATGCCTTAACAGACCAAAAAGAATTTAAAATAAGATGCAGGATAGAAAAGCCATCAGGTAGCCATATTGCGCGTAAGGTTTGCTATCCACAATATGAACTCTCTGCAATTGCATATGAAACTCAAATCGCCATGATCCCTAAAGCTCAGGAGACACGTGGAATAATCGAGCCACTACCGACTTCAGCGGGCGTAAAAGAATTAGTGAAAAATGAAAAAAGAGCGGCTACCGAGCATTTGATAAAACTTTTAACTGAAAACCCTGAGTTACTCGAACAATATCAAGCGCTAATCGCAGATATGAAAAAGTTTAAACAGGCAAAAAACGTACTTCAGCAAGCCAACTCAGATGATTAGTGCATCGCACAACACTGTAGAAAGTGACCCAAAAGGTGACCCATTGTGGATGGGATGGAATAATAAACAGAACGAGATGAATGCTGCTCCCGCGTTTATGGGGTAGAGCCTAAAAATGTTGTAACGTACGCATGATAAGGCTTAGAACGTCATGAAGAAAGGAGAGATTGGTCGGTGTGAGAGGATTTGAACCTCCGACCCCTGACACCCCATGCATGATTTTTACATCTCTACTTGTCATTAGATTTACTAAACCATCACTCCCCGCCCTTCTCTAACCATATATAAATTAAAGATTTTTGATGACACCATGCAGCTAGAGACACTTGTAAACAAGCAGGTGCTTATGGGTATCTTTTTGCCGTCCGTGCAACACAGGTGCAACATATTTCCAAATTTAAAGATAACTGGTGCAACATGGAAACGATCAAAATCAAGCTCACAGAGTCAGTGATTAAAGGAGTCCCAACAGACGTAGAGCGGATTACTGATACAGAAATAAACGGTTTTCACCTTCGTATTGGTAAACCTTTAAAAGATGGAAGCAGGACCAAGAAATACTATCTCTACTACCGCTTAGGTGGCCGGGGGAGCAAAGCGGGTAATTATTTATTAGGCAGCACCAATACATTAGATCTAAAAGACGCGCGTAAAAGAGCTAAAGATTTAATAGGCCAGGTTTCCAGAGGTATCGACATATGTGGAGAAAAGCAAACTAGTAAGCAGACTCAGACTAACCTTCACAGATCAGCAAAAGTTAGCGATCTGCTGGATGCTTTCGAGGGACACATAAAGATTCAGCGTAAGAGACCAGAAGAAGTCGTGAGAGCATTCAAGGCTGACGTTAGGCCCACTATCGGTAAGTTAAGGCTTGCAGATATTTCAAAGCAAGTAATCGTTGAAAAATGCCTGAACCCTATCATTAAAAGAGACGCTTTGGTTCAAGCTAATAAAACCCTGTCGTTACTAAAACAGACTTTCCAATTTGGAGTAGAAACAGGATTAATTGATCAGAACCCATTAATTGGAACCCGGCGACAAAATATTGGAGGCAAGGAAAAACCAAGATCTCGTAACTTAACAAAGCAGGAATTAGAATCATTCTTCACATGGTTGAATACATCAACCGCAAGTCTGCAGGTAAGACAAGCATTAAAGTTACTTTTACTCACCGGTTGTAGAGCCCAAGAAATGACCTTAGCAAAGTGGAGCAATATAGATTTCAAAAAGCAACTTTGGACCTTCCCTGAAAGTGACAGAAAAGGTAACAAGGGTGAAACTAAAAGTCATGTCGTGCCGATAACACCAATGATGAAATCATCTTTATTAACTCTGAAATCAGCTTATTCAGATTTAGGCTCAGACTATGTTTTTCCATCTACTGCAGGGAAAATCGGAATTGAGCCCATAGATAGATCAGCCTGTGCTAAATTTTTGCGAAGGCGATTTGAGAACGACGAAATTAAGCTAGAAAAATTCGTACCTCACGATTTGCGCAGAACATTTCAAACTCTCTTAAGCAGTCTAGGTGTAGATGCTATTGTGTGCGAAAAGCTGTTAAGCCATGAATTACAAGGTATGCTCAAGATATATAACCAGTATGATTATATGAAAGAAAGAAAAGCCGCTTTAATAATGTGGGACAAATGGTTAACCGAGCAAGGCATTCTGTTATGACGCATGATATAGACATGAAGGGAATCAAAAAAGCAGGCTACTTCGATAAAGACGTTACTTACTACGATAAACTTCAAAAGATTGTTGAGGCATCAAAAAAAGAATCACAAGTAGGTATAGAAATCCCAAACGATAGAATCCGTGCACTCGTAAAGCCAGTACCTGAAGAACGACAAATAGTTTTAAGTGAATTAGTAAAACTTAAAAATGCATTAAAAAAACAAATAAATACTCTTGAAAAAATAGGCGGTAACAACATAGCCGAGATTGTAAGGCTATATAAAGACTTGTCTTTTAACTCAAAAATAACACCAGAATCTTATCAGGTCGATAAGGAATTTGAACTTGAAGCAGTAGAAACTTTAATTTCTTTTATTAAAAGCCAATCATCGAAAAGAGATACACCATACTTTCTTATTGGGAAAACAGTAGAATTGTATGACCATTATTGCCTGAATGTTCTTAAACAGAAAAAGCCGATTGAAGCCCCTGCGGCTTTGGTTTCGCTAATAAGAGATTTGACTGGTATTAACGACCCAAAAACTCACATCATAAATTCAAGAAAAAAACTTAAAAATATTTAAAAGTTATTTCCTATGATCTCCGATTCTCAGATATATTATAGGTATCGTCATCTATAAACACGAGGCGATAACTATGAACTTACTGACATCACAAGAAGCTGCAACATATCTTGGCTTCAAAGAAGCAACTCTACGGAACAGTCGTTGCACATCAAAACTAGCAAACATTCCAACCCCGCGTTATCTCAAACTCGGAAACACTGTCCGTTACAAAAGAGAGGACTTAGATAACTGGCTAGACTCATTAAATGCATACGCTGTATGCCAAGGTGAGGAGGCTTAATCATGTCTAATTACATTCAAAATTTTGACTTAGCCGCTTCAGTTTTAAGAAACTTGAAGGCTAAAATAGCACTGCCTACCCCGGCCTTCTCTGAAGATTTTGAAGAATTATGCACTGACTTGAACCGAGGTTTAACCGGGCTTTTATCTACTTCAAAATTACTCGAAGTTATACCGAACTTTAAAGCTGAAAATTCAAAGGAGTACCGACTGGAGATCCTTTCAAGGTTGGTAATCTTGGGGCACAACACTGAGGCCATTTTAAGTTATGAATTCCGGGATTATTCATTATTCAGACTGAAACAGTTGGCCACAAATATTCTAAAAGAACGCTCACCATGGATTAAAACCATTGACATAAATGAGCGATTTAGGCGATGGGAGACGGAGGTTTACGAACACAGATTGCTAGAACGTCTTATCTACGAAATTGGCTACATTGCGGAGATCGATCATGTTTGATTTATTTAAACAAGCTAACGCAGTGATTATTGAAAGCCCAGACAACCTTTTGAAAATTGAAAGAGAATTCTTTTTACTCTTCCACAACAAGCGACTAATGATAAGAGGGCTCAAAGAATTTGAGCTTAAAAAGTATTCTAATACCAGGCCGGAGCCCTGTGCTGTTTTTGTCATGCCAATGAACCGTGAAAGGACGCGCTTTATGAGGCTGTACTGCAAAGCAGACTTACAAACGTCATTATTCATTCGGTGTATCAGTGATGCAGCATCTTACATTCACCCGGAAGATAAAACTGGAAATGAATCTTTCGATCAATTTTTGGCAAGCCTAATTGAGCCCTTCACAGCCAGTACATTGATCGATTAATTAAGATTGGAGTCCAACATGCAACCTAAAAGATCAGGTGGCCCTATGCCGCCTGCTCTTCACTCTTTGTCCTTGAATCAGGATTATCCCAACGAATTAAAAGCTTTTGACCAATGGCTTTTATATCGCCTGCAATGGAACGAGAGTAAGAGCAAATACAATAAAATTCCTTCAACAATTAACAATGGGCGATTGATAACTGGCAGCAAAACCAACAAAGCGCACTGGATGAGTTTCGATGTTGCATTACATCATCTTGAGCGAGGCTTAGGGGATGGACTTGGATTTTGTATAACGCCATACGACCCGTTTCTATGTTTAGATTTTGACAAGTGTATTCAAGAACACTGGTGTATTGAAGCCATTAAAAATTTTGATAGTGCTGCAGAATTATCTGTTTCAAAAGAAGGTTGTCATATTTTTATTGAAGCAGAAAAGCCCGGTGGTATGGGCACTAAAAGTAAGACCTTCCACAACAGCAAAGTTGAAATACTGGGAAATGGACAATTCGTTGCTCTCACCGGGGAGTTCAACGGAAAGCCTGTCGCCAACCGGCAATCATTATTGTTGGAATTTGCCGCACCTTTGCATAAACAGAAAGAACAAATACATGTTCAAAAAAAACAGCCTGAATGCTCAGAAACAGTAAGCATTGTTCTGGAGAAATTAAAGCAAAGTAGATTTGCTGAGTCTTTTACTAAGCTGTTTGAAGGTGGCAATTTGTCAGATGATACCAGCGCTGATGACTTAGTTTTTTGTAATTACCTAGCATCTTTTACTGCCGATCCTAACGTGATAGATGAGATTTACCGGCAATCAAATCGATACAGGGATAAATGGGACCAAAAACGAGGACAACACACCTACGGCGAACTAACAATTGAACAGGCCCTGAGTTCAGCAAATCCATTAATTAAACAGTCTGCTACTGAGGCGTTTGCAGGTATGGCTGTACCTCAACCGGTGCCTCCTCCCCCATCATCTAAACAAGGTTTTTCGTTCGATAAGTTCGTTATAAATGAGCAGCTCGAGGAGCTACAGAAGAAAGCTTTGGAGGACAAATTTGTACTTCCTAAACTTGCAATATATGGACAACTGACAGCATTTTTCGCAGAACCTAACACAGGGAAAACTATATTAACGATTCATCAGATAATAGAAAACATTCGCAGCGGTGAAATTGATGGTCACAATGTTTACTATCTAAATTGTGATGACACGTACAATGAGGGCCTTGTTAAGGCTAGGATTATGGACGAATTTGGCATCAATTGTATTGTACCCGATATAAATGGTTTTAAGCTATCTGAGTTCCATGAGTATTTAGAAGAAATAGTCAACGAAGACGCTGCAAACGGTAAAATTATAGTTTTAGACACGCTTAAGAAATTCTCTGACATCATGAATAAAAAGAAGTCTACTATTTTTAATACACTCGCCCGACGATTTACGCAAAAAGGAGGTACTCTGATTGCGCTTGCACACACTAATAAAAACAGAGCTGATGATGGGAGTTTGATCGCGGCCGGTACGTCAGATGTCGTTGATGACTTTGATTGTGCTTTTACTATTGATGAACTTGAAACCAACGATTCTGAATTGAGAACAGTCCAATTTGAAAATATAAAACAAAGAGGAAATGTTTCTCGCAAAGTCACTTTTAGCTATTCCACAAGGGAGGGGATAAAATATCCAGAATTATTGGATAGCGTTACTCGTTTAGATGAGACAAAAACCCAGCAACGTGAAATTGAAGCGAAAGTTAAGTCTGATGCAGAGCTAATCAATATTATCTGCCAGAACATTAATAACGGTAATGTAAAACGTACTGAATTAATAAGCGCTTCACACAAAGAGAGCAAAGCCTTTGCCAGCCGTAAAGACGTGGAACGAGTTCTTGACCAGTATACCGGTGACGATTACTCACAAGGAGATCGTTGGTTACTCAAAATCGGCGATAAAAATTCACACACCTATACGATATTAACTCCCAAACTCCCTACCCCCTAGAAACTTCCAAAACATCCCAAACACACGTGGTATCTAAGTTTGGGATGTTTTTTATGTTTATGAAGTTTATTAGATTTTTAAGATTAATAGGTTTACCATCACAGTTAAGCATCTAATAATAATCACATATATAGCTGTGAGACTATAACTACCCAACTAGGAATGGATACCTATGAGATATATAGCTGTCTTCATAACCTTTCTAATTTTCTCTTCAAATGCTAGCGCACTGAGATTAAAGGACTGCAAACTCAATGCAAGCCAAGAACAAGCAAGCTTAGATGAGCACCTTTATGGTGGCCCGTTAGATGATTCAAAACTGTACGAACGTCGAGCGTATGTCTTAGCATATGATGACGATAATTTAGTACCTAAATGGGCGGCTTGGCATGCACAAAAACCTTATCGAGATACACCGTCAAGAGAGTCTAGGTGGTCTAGTTTTAGAACCGACCCTGAAATAAGTACAGTCAAAGACGATGATTATGTCGGCTGGTACGATTCGGAGAAAAATTATGCCAGAGGTCACATAGTTCCTTACTACATATCGGGAGGAGATAGAGACCATGATGGTAAAAATGCATATTACGATGATCAAAGTATTGAAGATGTTGATGACGCTTGCACAATTTATGAAGTAAATGCTATGTCAAACATTGCTCCTCAATATCACGATAGATTTAATGGTAATAGTGGCGGCTTATGGTATGCGTTAGAAACAGACATCAGAGCCTTAATCGATAATGGCGCCTCATTTAATATTTACGCTGGAACCATCTTTTCTGAAAACACCCCGATAGAAAGAATTGGCGATAGAGATGACGAAGAAAGCACCTGGAAGATTGGAGTACCACATGGTTTTTTCAAAGTAGTAATTAATAATCAACGCGATGAAGCTGTTGCGTTTGTCTTCGACCATGCGAGCAATTTAGAGACAGGTTGTGACTTGGCTAGTACATCTGTTAGATACCCTTCTGACTGCATACGACCGATAGAAGAAGTAGAAAAACTCACAGGTTTAACTTTTTTCAAGAAAATTGAAGGGCCTCTAAAACAACGATTGCGAACAACTAGTAAAAAAGAAACTTGGATTTCTTGGTTAAGTAAGTATTAAAGGAAATACTAATGAGTAATCAAAACAATGATTTCAGTGATTTTCTCGACGCGCTATTCGAACGAGTTAAAAACCCACTTATTTTTTCATTTTCTTTATTTTATTTAGTTTTTCATTTTGACGCACTACTTTATATCCTACTAAGTGACGAGAATTATAAAGAACGTATACAGGTTTTCTTTGACCTTTTGGGACATAAAAAACAGCTACCAACTATTGCTAATATATTATTATCGGCTTGGCAGCCTTTTTCATTGGCAGTACTTTTCACTTTGGCTTGGCCATTTGTAAATAACGGAGTGAAATTTTGTCGTGCTTACGGACAGGTTTTTCTAGAACAAAAGACGAAGGAAGTATTAAAAGACTTACCTATTCCGAGGGAGCAGTACGAAGCTTCAATAAATGATAAAAATCAACTTCAAGAAAATATTATTCTCTTAAGGAAAAGGGAAGATGAGCATTTAGAAAGAGAGACAAGATTTCGGAAAGAAATAAGCAATCTTAAATCAGAAATTAAGAACAGCAAAAATAGCAGCTCTAAACCCGATACCGTTATTCCCTCCCCGGAAGATTCTAATAGTATAGAAATCCCCACATCAATATCCTCAACGCCTATCTCTACTATGCCCTATGTAAACATTCCCGGGTTCGATGATAATAAGTTGTTTACCGATGATCGCAAAAACTACATAGTTCCAAGAAACTCTGGAAGTAGCGAAAGTTTATTTACTACTGACAATTCAGAAAATAGTGAATCATTATCAGTAAATATTCCGACCACTTCAAACTGGGATTCATTCCTTGTAAAAAACAATGTAGATAAGGATGGGTTTCCAATAAAACCTAAAACGTCAAGCTCGACGAAAAACAATGAGATAAATGAAAAGGAATTGAAGGAATTCATTGAAAGAAATTTCGAGGATTATAAAGACATTGCATTCAAAGAGTTTACAGAGTTTTGCCCAGATTCAGGACTGCAGACTGTGGCATATGATTGGCTAGAAAAATTTGACATTTACAATGAAAAAATATTAAAAAGCGATGACTATCCACCAAATGCAAAAATCAATTTAAAAAGAATAAAAAAATCATCTAGTTCTGATGCAAACTCAATTTTGATTTTAATCACTGAGCTTGTGAATTATTTGCTACGTAATTTTTTCAATGATTATATAGAGAGAAATGCTCCTAATAATCAATCTGATGACCTCAAAACTTCTCTTGAAAGACTGGCAGATCATTTTGTTGAAAGTAGATTAATCTAAAGCAATTCCCAGTCATCCCCAGATAATGACTGACCAGATAGTTCAATACCACGGCTTGCAGGGCTCATTTTAAACTGTGATAAATAGTGTTTAATCTGAGCCTGAGACTCTTTCAGCAAGTCAAATGAGGGATTTCGTTTTCTGACGATATGGCCACGATCACCAGACACTTCAACATGAATACCGTTTTCCCTTAAATCTTCTCGGCATTCTTCCACCGTCGCTAGATTACAGGCCAGCATACCAAGAGCATATTGATCGATACTTTGTACCGGTGTTCCACGTTCTTGCAACACAGTTAAGAGTTTACGCCAGTAGCGCTTTTCTAATGTTGTTTTCACATAATCAGGAGCTTTCATAGCGGTCTCTTAATGATGGTGGGGAAAAAATGCCGGTCCAATTTGGGTACAAACGACCAAAGCGGGGATGGTTGGGTGTTCTTGATTATTCATCAACCTCCCCCCCGTTGGGTTCAACCTGCCCTTTTTGAATCCATGACTGAGAATACTCATCACCACCTTCTCTTGGCGCTAAATTCTCTGCCCTTCTACACTCATTGGGATTCATGATGCCATTGCGAATGGCTGTATCGTAGACTTCAAAGCGCTCAGCCGTAGAGCCACGTAACAGGTCTTTTGTCTCAAATTCAATATTAATCCTGAGACTATTTCTTTCTGAAACGAGACAATCATTCAAGGCACTTTGTATATTTGTGAGCCAAGGTCGTAAGGATTGAGACAGAAATGAACGTTGGGCCTCACTGTGATTGTTGAATGTACTGTGTGAGTAATCCATCAAAAAGATAGGACTCAACTTAAACATACGAGCCACATCAACAACACTGAAATTACGACTCTCTAACCATTCAGCATCGACATTACTGAGACTAATGCTTTGCCATTTGAGACCATTTTCAAGAATTGGCGTTTTGCCTACATTTTTTGACCCACTAAATTTACTGTTCCATTCCTCACTCAGTCGCTTAATAGCGTTACTCTTTTCACTGAACTCATTATCTGTAGTTAAAATGCCTGACGGTCTGGCAGAGTTTTTAAACGTAACTGCACCGAACTCCTGTTGAGCCAATCCTAAACCGATAGACTCTCGACATACCTGAATAGGACTTTTACCGGTAATGCCATCATCACTGTGATACTTGATATGTAAGATCTGCTCTTGAAGCAGGTTTTGGGTATCGCCGTTATCAAATGAAACCTGATAACCAATCCGCTTTGTGGATAGTTTTTTAATTATCACAGAGTCAGGATGAAGCCAGTGTAAACCAGCCACCCTGCCAGCCCTGTCATAGTTGATATAAGCGTAACCATTACCCCTTAATAGGATTGAACGCATTAAGGCAATCATGAAGTCATAGCTAGTCTGGTAGCCGTTTGGTTTGCGGTTTAACAACTTATCCAAGTAATGCTCTTGAACACGCTCTCGTTCATTGTTTTCACGCTTTTGATAGATATGAATAGGCAGGCTGGCTATCGCCTCAGCAATTGTTGAGACAGCGCAATATACAGCCGGTAGAGACTGAGCCGTTTCGGCATTAACAGCTTTACCAGAAGACGTCTCCACACCAAAGCCAAGGGCCTGTAGTAAGCTCCAATTATTATTGGGATTGCTACGTTTAAATAACCCAAACATTACAACACCTCCTGCAATGCTAAATATTGACGGAATGCTGAAAGCCAGTGCTGGTTATTCTGAAGATTACGTAAAGCTACTTCTGTATTCCGATAGGCTGGATTACTGGTGATTGTAATTTCATGCAGTACGGCTTTATTCACAGTTCTAAGCGCTAGAGCCTTTGTGTAATCCCAAGAATCACCACCAGCAGGTACAGTAAAACCAAAGGACATTCCGCTAATATCACCACGCTGTATTGATACCATTAGATCACGGGCAGCTTGTGTATCAGGCGGGTCAATTTCAATAGTGATACCGGTGTTATCCTCAGCAATGCGAAGTGTACCGGACTGAGTACGGCCCAACAGTAAATGAGGTATATGCTCTACTAAGGCTCGAATATCACCAGATACAGACTCTTTAAAAGCACCTGTGGCGATAACCTCAGTAAAGCCCCCTAAATTCTCAGACTGGGCACCATAAATGATAGGCCGACCGACGATCTTTCGACCATCGACCGACACACTTGATATTGAACGACACTCCATAGCATCACCTATGCAGCCGCTTTAAGAATCTTGATAGCGTTACTATCAACCAGACCGCCACCGACATAACGAGTTGCCAGCATCTTAACGAAACCGGGTTTAGTAATGTTATCACGGATTAAACGAGTGCCAGTGCTGTGGTCGATAACGTAATAAGCTAGAGCCAGATCACCAAATACCACTTCATCATCTGGCACCTGGTCTGAAATCACTACCGGCTTACCAAGTAACGTAGTCGGCTGACCTTCTTGAACACTATCACGCCAAATATACTCATCCTGATTGTTTTTCAGTTTACGTAGGGTCATTGCCATAGTGTCTGAAAGATAGAATTTACCGCCCGGACGATAAGCAATAGCAAGACTGTGATAGAAAGTAATCAGATCATCAAAATCAATTACCCCTGATGCTGCGCTGGTAACTTCCTGCAACTGACCAAATGTGCGAGAGCTATCGTTACTCGCAGAACGAGTGTAGGTTAGTAAACCTTTTGGTTTTTTGGTGCCATCACCGTTCCAGAATGCCGCCTCTTCTTTCAGTACAGACTCTGCAGTGATTTCTGATGATAACCAGCCAGCAACGTCAAAGTCTGACCAATCCAGCAATTCCTGTGTGGTTTGAGGAT
>Ga0213838_1001502_pt1 | contig 11926 bp, 7 predicted proteins | sample SWPATP13_FD_160577 | JGI IMG/M metagenome (GOLD analysis project Ga0213838, IMG submission 160577) | Coastal seawater microbial communities from Marineland, Florida, United States - SWPA TP1 #3 | ecosystem: Environmental > Aquatic > Marine > Coastal | place: USA: Florida | collected 2016-08-06
CCGCGCCTTCCCCGGCGTCGAGCATGGCGATGAGGTCATCGCGGAAGAGCTCGTAGTCGTAGTGGGTCCGTGGAGGAACGAGGTTTTCCGGGCCGGCCCGGGCGGATTGGTACTGCCCCGCGATGTCGCAGCTGAGGACAAAATAGCCGGCCGCGGCGAGCTCGGGCAGCATGAGGATGAAGTCTTCCTTGGAGCCGGTAGCGCCCGGAATGAGCAGGACGCGCGGGTTGCCTGGAATCCCGCTGGTGATGGTCGCGAGGGTGCCGCTGGGCGCCTGGAACTCGCCGCGTACCACACCTTCCGGCAGGGCGGACCAGTCGAAGTCCGGCAGTGCGGCATCCCGGCGGGCGGCATCATCCACCAGCCCCGAACCGAAGCCTTCGGGCTCGGGAACCGGGGTGTCCTGTGCGTTGCTGCCGACAGACACCATGCTCCTAACATAGCCCCTTGGCTTCCGGCGGATCTGTCGCTGGCCTGTCTCGAATCTGTCGGGGATCTGCTTCGGACCTGCCGCGGCCGGAAGTGCGGTGCCGGCCCGGCGCCGGTGAATTGCCACGAAACCGCGGGTCAGCCGGCCAGAGTGCTGGCGGGCTTCGCGGGGGAGAGCGGGGCGTCCACCTGCCGCACCGTTCCGGCGGAGCCGTCCACGGTCACTCGCTGGCCGGTCCGCAGCAGGGTGGTCGCGTCCGGGACGCCCACCACGGCCGGGATGCCGTATTCGCGGGCCACCACGGCACCGTGCGAGATCACCCCGCCCATCTCCATTACCAGGGCGCCGGCGGTCATGAACAGCGGCGTCCAGCCCGGGTCGGTGGACGGTGCCACGAGGATTTCCCCGGGCTCGAGGTGGGCGCCTACCGGGTCCAGGATGACCCGCACCGTTCCGGTGGCGCTGCCGGCCGACGCGGGTGTCCCGGCGAGGGCACCGGAAACGGGGGACTTTGCCATCACCGCGGCCTCCACATCCGTGCCGTCGGAGAGCAGGATCCGCGGAATCCGGCGTCGGCGCAGTTCGACGTCGTAAAGCCGGCGGCGGGCCGCCACGATGCCTTTGAGATCGGCACCCCGCAAACCCACACGGACCTCGTCGAATTCCAGGAAATACACATCGTCCGCGGCGGCGATCGAACCGGACCGGGCCAGTTCGGCGCCGATCTCGTTGAACTGACGGCGCATCTCCGCGAGCGTGAGGACGATGTAGAACTTCGGCAGCTCGCGCAGTCCCGACAGCTGCCGGGTCCGGCGCAGGCAGAGCGCCACCGCCCGGGCCCGGAGCTGGCCGCGGGCCCGGGTCCGTTCCACGAGGTCGCGGATCCTTGCCTCGGCGTGTTCCTCCGCACGGGCGAACTGCCGGTCAGGGGCCTGCTCGGGGTCCTCCACATGGAGGTAGTTCGAGATCATGCCGAGGATATGGTCCGGCTTCTCCGACCACCGCGGCATGCCAAGGTCTATCTCCGCCACGGCGCGGTGGCCGTAGCGGTCCAGGAAGCCGTGCAGGCCGGTCTGCGCCACCGTGGGCAGCGTCCCGGCAGCGTACATGGCGGCCAGTTCTCCCGGGCTGTGGGCCAGGAACGCCTCGCGGGACGTGGCATTCGCGCCGATGGTGACCGCCAGCTGCCAGAGCTCAAGGTCCATCTCGGTGGTGACGTTGTTCGGCAGCCCCCGCAACACCGCCTCGAGTTCCCGCGGCTCCGCGATGCCGCGCAACAGCCTGCGGGCGGCGGCCAGCATGATGTAACCGACGGATGGCCCGGGCAGTGTGGCCAGGATCAGCTCGTCCACGGCGCGCTCGAGGACGCGCTCGGCGTGATCGAGCCGGCCAAAGGCGGTGGCCGGTTCCGGCAGGACCAGCTCCGCCTCGAGGCGCTTTCCGTAGTCGAACGCGCGGCGCAGTTCTGCGCCCGGCCGCACCGCGGCCCGCAGCATGGCCGGAATCACCCGGACGAACAAGGCGAGGGTGGAGGTTACTTCCGCACTGCGTGCTGCAGCCCTGCCTGCCTCAGGATTCGGCGCGGGCTGCGTTGCCGCGGCGCCGGGTCGCTTCCACCGCGGCGGTCTTTCGCGCAGGCCGAACCGTGGATCCTTCAGGAGCGCCGGGAAAACCGCCCCTGACCTCCCGTCCGCCAGCGGGAGCATCCGCAGCAGGTAGCGGCGGCCGTACTTGTTGTGGATCAAGGACGTCATATCCACGTACATGCGCAGCCCCGGGTTGACGTACAGCCACGGGCCCTTGCGGTTCCGCATTGAGCCCAGCACGGAGAGCCCGATGGGGGTGAGCGGCCGGGTCAGGCCCTGGAGCAGGGTGCCGCACAAGTACACGCGGGTATCGGTGGCGGCCGCCGTCTCCGCGCCAACGGGTTCTGCGGCGGCCGGGTCCGGCAGGGGGTACAGCGTGGTGATGGGCCGTGACTGCGTCACCCAGACCTTGCCGGAAGCGTCGATCACCCATTCCACATCCTGCGGGGCACCGAACAGCCGCTGGATGGTATCGCCCAGCGCCGCCAGTTCGCGGATCCTGGCGTCGTCCAGGGCCGGCGGCCGGCCGGCCCGAGCCCGCCCCGGCGAGCGGAGCAGGACCCGCCCCGTCGCCGTGTCCACGACGAAATGATCCGGGTTCACGCTGCCGGAGACTACCGCCTGGCCCGGCCCGGCGCTCGCATCGATGACGGTTTCGGTCCGGGTCCCTGTGACGGGATTGGCGGTGAACAGGACACCGGCTGTGGCGGCGGCGACGACATCCTGGACGACGACGGCGAGTCCCACCTCGCGATGGCTGATCCCGTTAGTGGAACGGTAGGCCACCGCCCGTTCGGTCCAGAGCGAGGCCCAGCAGCGCCGGACCGACTCGACGACGGCGTCGGCTCCGGAGATGTTGAGGAAAGAATCCTGCAGTCCGGCGAAGCTGGCGAACGGCAGGTCCTCGGCCGTGGCGGAGGACCTGACCGCCACGGCGGCATCGGGGCCGAGGGCGGCATACGCAGCGCGGACGGCGGCATCCACGTCGGCGGGAATCGGCGCGGTCACGATCATTTCCCGCGCCTGCCTCGCCAGTTCGCGCAAGTCCTCTTCGGGGTGCTCTGCTTTGACGCCGGCCAACGCGGGGTGGGCTGTTCCGGACTGCACTGGTCCGGACAGCGTTGCGTCCAGCCGCGCCGCCAGTGCCGCCAATGCGGCCGGGGCGGCCTTCCGGTAGGCGGCCGTGGTGAGGCAGAAGCCGCGTGGCACGGGGAACCCGGCCTCCATGAGCCTGCCGAGATTCATGGCTTTGCCGCCCGCGAGCAGCAGGGGAGCGGAACCCAGTTCACTGAGATCCACGACGAGACTATCCGGCGCCCTGCCCTCTGCAGAACCCATTTCCCTGCTCCCACGTCCTGTCCGCATATTCAACTACGGCCGCTTGCGGGCTCTGTGCCCGGCGGCGGGCCACTCTGCCAAGTGTTGCTGCAGAGCTACTGGCCGGCGTCGGCCTCGCCGGTGTCCTCCCAGATCACATCCAGGTTGCGGAAGACCGGCGGACCGTCGCAGAGGGCGGCCATCTGGGCGGCGAATTCGGCGGTCTCGGGCCGGTTGGAGTTTTCCATGGCCGACTCGTAGGAGTCGAACTCAACGATCGTGAAGTAGGTCCCGGGGCGGTCTCGGTCGGCGGTGGCCACGATGCGGCGGAACGTCGGGGCTGTGGTCCCCTCGGTTCTCGACGGGCGGCCGAGCTGCTCGATCTCCTCGATGCGGGATGTCTGGTATTCGATGATCTGCACAAACCTGGCCATGACGGCTCCTCGACGGCGGCGGATGCTGATGCGCTTCACGCTAGACCCTCGTACTTGCGCGTGCAAGGGCACGTGCAAGGGCAGAGGAAAGCGGCCGCGCGGGATCCGGCGCCGCCGCCGTCGAGAGTCCTGCTAGGGGGTCAGCAGGACCTTGATGGCGCGCCGTTCGTCCATGGCGCGGTAGGCCTCGGGCGCCTCTTCAAGGGGCATGACCGAGTCGAACACCCGGCCCGGATTGATGGTGCCGTCGAGCACGTCGGCCAGCAGCTCCGGGATATAGGTCCGGGCCGGGGCCATGCCGCCGGCGATCGAGATGTTGGTGTCGAACAGGAAGCGCAGCGGGGCCTCCGCGCCGCCGGTGGGGACCCCAACAAAGCCGAGGGCGCCGCCCGGACGGACGCTGTGCAGCGCCTGGTCCATGGATTCCTTGGTCCCCACGCACTCCAGCACGGAGTCGGCCAGCACGCCGCCGAGCAGTTCGCGGACCTTGGCCACGCCGTCGTCTCCGCGTTCGGCGACGATGTCCGTGGCCCCGAACTCGCGGGCGATCGCCTGGCGGTCGGCGTGCCGCGACATGGCGATGATGCGCTCCGCGCCGAGGCGCTTGGCGGCGAGCACGCCGCAGAGCCCGACGGCGCCGTCGCCCACCACAACCACCGTCCGGCCGGGGCCGGCCTTGGCCGCGAGGGCCGCGTGGTGGCCGGTGGCCATGACGTCGGAGAGCGTGAGCAGGCTGGCGCGGAGGGCGTCGTCCGGATCCGTGACGCCCGGGACCTTGACCAGCGTGGACTCGGCGAGCGGCACGCGCACGGCCTGGCCCTGGCCGCCGTCGATGCTCAAACCGGTGTCATCCTTGCCGCCCCAGCCGGCCAGGTGGTCGCAGGCCACCGTGACGCCGTCGAGGCACTGCGGGCACTCGCCGCAGCTGACCACGAAGGGCGCGATCACGAAGTCGCCGACGGCGAGCCCGGTGACGTCCTCGCCGATGCTTTCGACCGTGCCGATGAACTCGTGCCCGATGGCGGAAGGTTTGTGGGTGGGCTTGACCCCGCGGTAGGGCCACAGGTCCGAGCCGCAGACGCAGGAGGCGGTGACCTTTACGACGACGTCGGTGGGCAGCTGGACCGTGGGGTAGTCGCGGTCTTCGACTCGGATGTCGCCGGGACCGTGGATGATGGTGGCGCGCATGGGGCTCCTCGCATGGTGGTGGATGGGCTGGGAACGAGTTTAGTCGGCCCGGGCCGTCAAGGTCCCCTCGGGGCCGGGCTGCGGTCCTGCCCGTCCCCGTCGCTCGGGCTGAAGAACACCACACGGATCTGCGGTTCGGCCCTTGTGCTGGCCGCCGTCCCTGGCCTTGTATTGATCGCCAAGGGCATCCGAACCGCTCTAACCTGGCCGCCGCCTCGCCGGCAGCATCCTGAAAGGAATCGACATGACCTACACGCTCCCCGCCGACATCGCGGACCGGCCCATCACCATCGTCGGCGGCGGAACCCTGGGCCGGCGCATCGCCTTGATGCTCTCGCTCCAAGGCGCCGAGGTGCGCGTCTACGACACGGACCTCGCCATTGCCAAGGCTGCCCTCGAGTACATCGCAACGCAGCGCCACCGCGCCGTGGAAGAGCTTGGCGGCAGCCCGGCGGTCCGGCTCGCGGCCAAGGACGATCTCGCGGCGGCCCTCCGGGATTCGTGGCTCGTGGTCGAGGCGGTCCCCGAGAAGCTTGGCCTCAAACAGGCCCTGTTCGCCGACCTTGACCACCTGGCAGCCCCGGACGCCGTGCTCGCCAGCAACTCGTCCTCGTTTGCCTCCGCCGAATTCATCGGCGGCGTGAGCAGCCCGGAGCGTGTCCTGAACATGCACTTCTACATGCCGCCGGCCGTCCGTTCGGTGGAGCTGATGTCCAGCGGCCACACCGACCCGCGGATCATCGAGCTGCTCATGGCCGAGCTCCCGAAGTACGCGCTGATGCCGCACCTGGTACGCCAGCAGAGTACGGGCTTCATCTTCAACAGGATCTGGGCGGCGATCAAGCGCGAATCGCTGCTGGTCGTGGCGGAGGGCGTGGCGGAGCCGCGGGACGTGGACGCGTTGTTCGCCGACGTTTTCAAGTCCGAAATCACCCCGTTCCGTTTCATGGACGAGGTGGGCCTGGACGTGGTCCTGGACATCGAGAACCACTATTGCGAGGTGGCCGGCGGCGAGAACAAATCGGCCCCCATGCTGCAGGAGTACATCGCCAACGGCTGGCTGGGGGTCAAAAGCGGCCGCGGCTTCTACAACGACTACGCCTGACCCCAACGACTCCTAACCCCAACTACGCCTGACCCAACGCGGGGTCAGACACGGCCCATTAGCACCCCCGGAATGGGCCGTATCTGACCCCGCGCTGCTTTTTGGTCGCAGACAACCACCCCTCCTGCCACCCGGGTAGTCGCCCAAGCCCCGCAGAGTCCACCCCGTTGGGTGGTTGCGGGCCACTCCGGCTGCTGAGCCAGACTGAAACCAATCCTCAGTGTGGCTTGGATCACAGTCGCAAGTTGAGTAATACGCCGCTCGTGTCACCGCGCCTCAACATACAAAGGAGTATCAATGGAACGGCTCATTAACATCGACAACGGTGGGACGCTGACCGATATCTGTGTCTGGGACGGTGAGAATTTTTCGTTCACCAAGACGCTCACCACACCTTTCGACCTCTCCCAGTGCCTCTTTGACGGGATGGCCAAGGCCTCCAAGGACATCTTCGGTGAAGAAGACCTCCCGGGGCTTCTGCACTCCACCCGCCACATCCGGTACTCCACCACCCAGGGAACGAATGCCCTCGTGGAGCGCAAGGGTCCCCGGATTGGCATCCTCACCGACAGCCCCGTGCTGGCCGGCGAGCTCCGCAGTGGCGAGGCGGCAGCTGGGCTGTTCGAAGACCTCGTCGGTACACGAGTAGCCGTCATCAGCGCCGGGCCGGACGCGGAAGAGGGATCCGCGGAAATCGTCAAGCAGGTCAACCGGCTGACGACCGACGGCGCCGCGAGGCTGGTCATCGCGATGGCGGACAGGGAGAAGGAGAAGGCCGTCAAGGGTGTTCTGCTTCGGAAGTTCCCACGGCACCTGCTGGGCTCGGTACCCATGCTGTTCTCCTGGGAATTCACCCCCGATAGTGTCCAGGGGCGCCGTGTCTGGTCCGGAATCATCAACTCATTCCTGCATCCCACCATGGAGCGGTTCCTCTACAGCACCGAGCACCGGCTCCGGGACCACAAAGTCAAGAACCCGCTCCTCATCTACCGCAATGACGGAGCATCATCACGGGTGGCCAAGTCCGTTGCGTTGAAGACCTACTCTTCCGGCCCCCGCGGCGGGCTGGAAGGAACCAAGGCGCTCTCCGAGGCCTACGGACTTGCGCATGTGCTCATGATCGACGTCGGCGGCACCACCACCGATGTCGGCTCGGTAAAGAACTCGACCATCTCGACGGATCGCAGGGGCGCCATCCAGGGAGTTCCGGTGTCCTTCGAGATGAGCAACGTCCACTCCAGCGGCGTCGGCGGCAGTTCAGTCATCGCAGTCCGCGACGGCGCCATCACCGTCGGCCCCGAGAGCGTCGGAGCCGCACCCGGCCCTGCTTGTTTTGGTTTTGGGGGCAAGCAGGCCACCATCACGGACGTAAATCTGCTTCTCGGCGTGCTCGATCCGGACACCTACCTCGATGGAGGTTTCAGCCTTGATGTCGAACGTTCCCGTGCCGTCATCACTGAAGTCATCGCAGAACCTTTGGGGATCACCCTGAACGACGCCCTGATCCGGATGGAGGCCGCCTACTTTGAGCGCATGGCGCAGTCCTTTGCTGCCGACGTCGAGGATGCGGATGCCACAACGGTGGCCGCGTTCGGTGGGGCGGGCCCCATGAGTGCGTGCGGTGCGGCACGGATCGCCGGTGTCCGCCGGGTCCTCGTGCCCCAGATGGCCGCGGTCTTCTCGGCCTTCGGGATCGGCTTCTCGGACATTGCGCAGACCTACGAGGCCAACGTGGCGGGAATGGACCCTGGAGAGTTCGGAGTTGCCAAAGCGGCGCTGCTGGCCCGGGCGACGCGGGACATGTTCCAGGAAGGCCATGACGTCGGCGAGTGCCGGCTCGAATGGAATGTCGTGCTGGAGGACGCCGACGGCCAGCTGGTCTCGGAGCGACCATACCTGGAGTCCGATCCGCAGCCAGGCAGCGGCGAACACAACACCATGCTGACCCTGACCGCCCGCTTCGAACTGCCGCACGCGTCGATCAGGCGAGCCGAATCGCTGGCGAAGCGGCCCGCCGTCGCCACTTCCACTCGAACCGTCCGCTCCGCCGTCGACAACGTCGACAAGGTCCCCGTTTTCGAGCTCGAGCGCCAAACCGCCGGGGCCTCAGCCGCGGGGCCGGCCATCGTGGAAGGTCCCTACTTCACGGCCCGCGTGCCGCATGGATGGACCTTCGATGTGACCGTCTCCGGTGACCTCATGCTTACAGACACCATCCAGAAGTGACCCCCACACGACCATCAGCAAGAAAACAGGTGAGACACGCTATGCGGATTCCAATGACGGAATATCTGATCATCGACCTCGACACGGAGCGGTGGACCTGCCGGGTCTGCAGCCACGACCTCGGCGACGCCAGGGGCAACTACAAGGAGGGAACCCTGGTCTACGACCGGGACCCGAGAGAGATCCACCAGTCGATTCTTGACCCGCAAAAGTACGAGTTCACCTTCGCTCCGGACCCGACTTTCTGCAGGATCCTCGAGTTCTACTGCCCGGGTTGCGGGACACAGCTGGAAACCGAGTACGTGCCGCCGGGACATCCGCCGACCGTGGACATGCTCTGGGATATCGACTCGCTCCGCGAACAGTGGACGAAGCGTGGAACCAACCCGGAGACGGTCATCAACTACGGACCCGGCGAAGAGGCCGTTGTCGACTTCAGCCCGGCCCTTGGTTCCTACAACAGCCTGTCCCCGTCCGCACCTCACTCGCACAGCTAAGGAAACCACTGGTCATGAAACGAATTTCCGTTGACATCGGCGGTACATTTACCGACTGTTTCTTCGCCTGGGACGGCCTGTATGTTGAAGCAAAGGCGCTGACAACACACCACAACCTGGCCCAGGGCTTCAACGAAGCACTCGACCTCGCCTGCGCGCGTGCCGGACTGGACAGGGACCTCGTCCTGAAGGAAGTCGACTCCGTCCGTTATGCCACCACCCTCGGCACCAATGCCCTCATCGAAGGCAAGGGCCCGCGGGTAGGCGCCCTCGTGACCCACGGTTTCGAGGACACCATCCCGCTCTCCCGGGGCCGTGGCTACGGCGAAGGGCTGGATCCTTCCAAACAGCAGAACATGCCGGATGCCACGCGCCCTGATCCGTTGGTGCCCCGCGCCCTGATCCGCTCGGTGAAGGAGCGCATCAACTCCGCCGGCAAGGTCGTCGTTTCGCTGATGGAAGACGATGTCCGAATCCAGGTGCGCGAACTCGTGGACGCCGGAGCGGAAGCGATCGTGGTCTCGTTGGTCAACTCGACCGAAAACCCGGTCCATGAGCAGCAGATCCTGGAGATCATCCTCGACGAGTACCCGGCCCACGAACTCGGGGCCATCCCGGTCCTGCTGGGAAGCCAGGTGTCGGGCCGAAAAGGCGAATACGTCCGGGCGACGTCGACGATCGTGGACGCCTTCCTGCACGAGATCATGTTCCATGCCCTGGGGCAGCTGTCCAACAACCTGCGTTCGTCCGGCTACGACAAACCCATGCTGGTCATCCACAACTCTGGCGGTATGGCGCAGTCCAACTCGACAGACGCCCTGCAGACAATCCATTCCGGGCCTATCGCCGGCGTGGGCGCTGCACAGCACCTGGCTGACAGCACCGGCCTGGGAAACGTGATCTCGACGGATATGGGCGGCACGTCCTTCGACATCGGCCTTGTTCCTGAGGGCGGGGTCAAGCACTACGACTTCCAGCCGACCATCGGACGGTGGCTGGTTTCGGTTCCCATGATCCACCTGCTGACCCTGGGTGCGGGCGGCGGCTCGATCGCCAGCTACGACCGGATCCACCACTCGGTGCAGATCGGGCCGGAATCGGCCGGCTCAGACCCGGGCCCCGCCTGCTACGACCGTGGCGGCCTCCGCCCGACCGTCACGGACGCGGACCTGGTCCTGGGCTACCTCGATCCCGACAACTACGCCAACGGCTACATCAAGCTCAACAAGAAGCGTTCCATCTACGCCATCGACGAGGTCCTCTCCGATGAGCTGAACATGGACACCATCCAGGTCGCCAAGATCATCAAGAATTCGGTCGACGAGCAGATGGCGATCGGCATGTCGAAAGAATTGCGTGTCCGAGGATACCTTCCGGAAGACTTCACCATGCTGGCTTATGGCGGCAACGGCCCGCTGCACGCCTGCGGCATCGCCGATCATGCAGGGATCCGCAGGATCCTCGCACCGCCGTTCTCCTCGGTATTCTCGGCCTGCGGTGCCGGCAACATGAAACCCCTGCACATCCACGAGCGGGGCTCCCACGTGGTCCTGTACAACCCCACGGACCGCAGCCTGTACAAGAGCTATGGCGAACTGAACCGTGTCATCCAGGAGCTCGAGGCCAAGGGCAGGGAAGACCTGGTCCGTCAGGGCTACAACCCTGAGAACATCCGCCACAGCCTCGAGATGGACCTGCGTTACGGCAACCAGCTGGTGACCACGGCCGTCGTCTTCGACATCAACCGTGTGGACGGCGTCGCCGACGTGCTCCATCTGATCCGGACGTTCTCCGAGATCTACGGCCAGCGCTACGGAGCCGGCAGCCAGGCCCCCGAAGCCGGGATCAGGGCACAGACCGTGCGGGTTTCGTCCTACGTGGACGGTGACGTAGTTAAGTTCGACTCGATCGACTCCGGGCATGACCGGACCATGCCGTCGCCGATCGGCACGCGGCAGGTCCACTTCGTGAAAATCGACGGAGCCGTCGACACCCCCGTCTATGACGCCGAGGCCCTGCATCATCAGCATGTCATCCACGGCCCGGCGATCGTGACGACCGAAAACACCACCTATCTCGTCGAGCCGGCGTGGCGCCTGGAGCCGACATCCCAGGGCGCCGTGTGGTTCCTCAAGGACTGATCCGTGCTGGCGGATCCCCAACCTCCCTTCCCGCTTCCCATAGAAGGAGCTAGACAGCAATGACGCTTACAGCAAATGAAAACAGCACCTCCGGCGCAGCCGGAGATGCGGCCGGAGATGCAGCCGGAGTTGCAGCCGGAGTTGCAGCCGGCGACGCGGCCCAGCCGCTGACCGCCCAGGAACAGCAGTGGGTCGACCAGTTCATGGACGAAACCACCCTCTTCCTCGGCCCGGACCCGGCCATCATGCGCAGTCACCAGATCACCTCCCGCTCGGCCTACGAGGAGGAGTGCATCGCCAAGGGCGTGGACCCCATTGAGGTCGACCGCATTCGCAAACGGCTTGCCGGCGCCCTCGACGAAGGCTACGAAATGTGCGAGGCCATGGGGGCCGCCCCAGGCGCAAAGTGGGGGGACCTGACGACGGCGATCTACACCGCCGAGGGGGACGTCACCTACCTGTCCTGCCACGGAGTCATCGCGTTCTCTGCGATCCTGCATCATCCGATCCGCTACATCATGAAGTACTGGAAGGACGAACCGACCGTGGGGATCAACCCCGGCGACGGGTTCATTCACAATGATGCCCGGTACGGGAACGTCCACAACACGGACCAGTCGATGATCACCCCGATCATGCGCGACGGCAAGATCATCGCGTGGGTCGCGGCAACGATCCATGAAGGTGAGAACGGCGCCTGCGAGCCAGGCGGAATGCCGTCAGGTTCGGAGACCCCGTTCGACGACGGACTGCGGATGTCCCCGTTCAAGATCGTCGAAAAGGGCGAGCTGCGCCGGGATTTGCTGACCTTCCTGCAGCACTCGGTCCGCGACCCCAAACTGCAGCTGGCGGACCTCAAGGTCAAGATCGGTGCCGTTCAGCGGATCCAGGAACGCGTGGACAGCATCATTGAAGAAGTGGGCGTTGAGACGTTCGTGGCCGCGCTGCGAGTCACAGTCGAGGACGTGGAGCAGGAAGTTAAACGCCGCATCAGCGAGCTCC
>Ga0213838_1001504_pt1 | contig 11919 bp, 9 predicted proteins | sample SWPATP13_FD_160577 | JGI IMG/M metagenome (GOLD analysis project Ga0213838, IMG submission 160577) | Coastal seawater microbial communities from Marineland, Florida, United States - SWPA TP1 #3 | ecosystem: Environmental > Aquatic > Marine > Coastal | place: USA: Florida | collected 2016-08-06
ATAAGGATCACCCATCGAACTATGGAAAGTTGTGCACCAAAGGCATCGCGCTAGGAGAAACCGTTTCTACGTTGGGGCGTCTTACCCAGCCTAAAATAAAAAACCGAGTTGAGACTGGCAGTTCCGGTACGTGGGATCGAGTATCTTGGGCGAATGCGACCGAGACCGTCGCCGAGCAATTTAAAAAGACCATTGAAGAGCACGGCCACGATTCGGTTGCGTTTTACGTTTCTGGGCAATTACTGACGGAAGACTATTACGTGGCTAACAAGCTGATGAAAGGATTCATTGGCAGTGCCAACATCGACAGTAACTCTCGACTATGCATGGCATCCAGTGTTGTGGGCCACAAACGAGCGTTTGGAACCGATACCGTTCCCATTTGTTATGAAGATCTAGAAAAAGCGGAGCTGGTGGTAATAACGGGCTCAAACTTAGCTTGGTGTCATCCTGTGTTATTTCAACGATTAAGAGCGGCCAAGCAAGCGAACCCTGAGTTAAAGGTTGTGGTGATCGATCCTAGGCGCACAGAAACCTGCGATATCGCAGACCTTCACTTACCGATTGCGTCTGGTTCAGACGTAAGCCTATTTAATGGACTTCTGGTTCACTTAGCGAAAAATGATCGTTTAGATAATGACTTCATCGGCAACCACACTCAAGGTTTCGAAGCAGCACTAGAAAGTGCAATAAGTGAATCTCTGACACCGCAAATCTTAGAAGACATTACGGGTGTCGAATTTGAGCAGATCCAAGATTTCTATTCGAGATACGCAAATACCGAAAAGGTCATTACGATTTACTCGCAAGGGGTGAATCAGTCCAGCCAGGGGTGTGACAAGGTTAATGCCATTATCAATTGCCACTTAGCAACAGGTCGAATTGGTAAAGCGGGTATGGGGCCTTTTTCTGTGACGGGACAGCCCAATGCAATGGGGGGAAGAGAAGTAGGTGGCTTAGCAAATACATTGGCTGCGCATTTCGAATTTGGCGATCCTACCGCAACTGCGCTAATTAATGAGTTCTGGCAAACCCCAAACCTTGCGACTAAACCAGGGTTAAAAGCCATCGACTTATTTGATGAAATGCAGGATGGGAAAATAAAAGCTGTCTGGATCATGGCCACCAACCCAATTGTCAGTCTTCCCAATAGTGACAAAGTGAAGCAAGCCTTAGAAAAGTGCCCGTTTGTTGTTGTGTCCGATTGCATCGAAGATACCGAAACAACGCGCATCGCCGACGTGATATTGCCAGCCCAAGGTTGGAGCGAAAAATCGGGAACGGTGACCAATTCAGAGCGTCGAATTTCTCGGCAACGACGTCTATTGGCCAGCCCAGGAGAAGCGAAACCTGATTGGTGGATCATCAAAGAAGTCGCGCAAAAAATGGGGTGGGTTCAGCAATTTGATTATTTGCACGAAGGTCAAGTCTTCAAAGAATATTGCACCATGACCGCACTAAATAATCAGAATGGTAGGCAGCGTGATTTATGTTTAATCGGGCTTACACAACTCGATGATCAAGGCTATAGCCAACTTAAGCCGCAACAATGGCCGGTGTTAGAGTTACAAACTGAAACGGTGAATCAGCGAATGTTTGAAGACCGTCAATTTTTCACACAAAGCGGGAAAGCGCAATTCGTTGCTGTGGAGTATCAAGCGCCAATTGCTAAAGCCTCATCTGAATACCCATTAGTACTTAATACAGGTAGAGTGCGCGATCACTGGCACACGATGACTCGAACGGGTCTTGCTGCCGCATTAGGAAGCCATACACCCGAACCCTACATTTATGTTCATCCTGAGACCGCCAGCAAACTGGGACTAACTCCTTATAACCATCAAGCGCCAATAGTGACGATCGAAAGCGAGCAGGGCACAGCTCAGGCAAGGTTAGAAGTGACGAATGAAGTGAGTATTGAGCAAGTCTTTTTGCCAATACACTGGAATGGTACAACAGCTAAAAACAGTAAACCGTGTGATGTGATCCTTAACCATGTCGACCCGTATTCTGGACAACCTGAATTCAAACATACTCCGGTGAAACTGACATTGACGGGCTATTTAAGTGAAGCGGCTTTAGTGAGTGAGCATGTGATTGATTGTAGTGGCTTTGACTATTGGGTTAAGCAACGGGTCGAGGGCGGCTTTCTGTATCGAGTATGCTCTTTTAAAGACTCCATGGAGCTAGTAATTGAACTAACCAATGCGTTGGATAGTTTGGTCGGGCAGGACGGTGTTAAATCATTAGAATATCAGGGCAGTGAAAAGGGGATTCGTTTCGGGAGTGCGAAACTAAGTGATGCTGGTCTCCGCCATGCATTTTTTGTGGGGAGGGAGCTAACCCAACCCCATGTTGACTGGTTAATCGGTTCATTAACCGCGGAACCCGAAGTCGATCTCGAGTCAGAATTCATTAACGCATTGACGTAAATATTCATTTTGTCTGTTTATACGAAAAAGCCCTCACAATCTTGTGAGGGCTTGGTTATATCTTTAAGAGCTAAGGGGTTAGTATTTTTCTAAGATACCAGCTATTTCAGATTCAGTGTCTGCCGCGATGATCGCTTCAATGTCTTCATCATTTTGGAACAGTTCTGATAACGCCATGATCGTTTGGATATGGCTGTCTGAATCCATTGCTGCAAGCGTAATCGAGAAGTAGACATCGCCGTTATCGTCAGACTCTAAATCGACACCATTCTTAAACACTGTTACCTGAAGAGAGGCTTCGTTAACGCCATCCTCTGGACGAGCATGAGGCATCGCAATTTTTGGTGCGAGTACATAGTAGGCGCCAATCTCTTTATGCTTTTGCTTAATCGCGTCAAGGTAACTTGGTTTAACTTTACCGTTGTCGATTAGAGAAGAACATGTCAGCTCAAGTGCAGCATCAACAGATAGGTTTTGCTCTTTAGTGATAACAATCCCGTTGTCACCGATTAAATTAAGAATACTCATGACACAATCCAACCTAGAATCAAGCCTACAACACCAAAGTCAAAGTCAGCGAATGTCGTTGCTTCTAAGCCTAAACCACCAAGAACTGGAAGCAATAGCATTGGAAGGAATGAGATACAAAGACCTTGTGTGAAAGAACCTAAAATTGCACCGCGTAAGCCACCAGTCGCATTACCGTATACGCCCGCTGCGCCACCTACGAAGAAGTGTGGAACTACACCAGCAACGATAATCGTCCAATCGAACATACCTTGAATACCCATTGCAACAAGACCCGCTGCGAATGAAGAAAGGAAGCCAATTAGTACTGCGTTAGGTGCAACAGGGAATACCATTGGGCAATCTAGAGCAGGTTTTGCACCTGGTACCAATTTATCTGAAATCCCTTTAAATGCAGGAACGATTTCAGCGATAAGCATTTTCACACCTTGCAATACGATGTAAACACCACCAGCAAACGTTAAGGATTGCATAAAGGTAAATACAACCCAGTTTTGACCGCCAGATACGTTTTCTACAAACTCGCCACCAGCAAAGATAGAAGCGAACATGAAGAAAATAGCCATAGTCGTCGCAACAGCAACAGGTGTGTCACGCAGGAACATCAGGCTTTTAGGCACGTTGATGTCTTCTGTTGTTTTAGAAGTATCCCCGAAGTTACTGCCAATGTAGCCAGACACTAGGTATGAGAACGTAGAGAAGTGGCCCATCGCAAGCTGATCTGTTCCCATTACTTTCTCAGTGTACTTCTGAGCAAGTGCCGGCATTACAACCATCAGTGAACCGACGATGATAGAGCCCATTGCAACTAACGCTGTGCCTTGAATACCAGCAGTAGACAAAATTACAGCCACTAGCATAGACATAAACATTGTGTGGTGGCCCGTTAAGAAAATAAACTTAAGCGGAGTAAAACGAGCCAGCAAAATATTTACAATAAAGGCAAAAAACATGATAAGTGCCATTTCGTAACCGAATGCTTCTTGTGCTAATGCCACAATTGCTTCGTTATTCGGAATCACACCACTTACACCAAATGCTTCAGTAAATACGACTGAAAAATTATTTAGGGCACCAACTAAAGCGCCAGCACCAAATCCTAATATTAGGAACCCCATTACTGTTTTAATGGTGCCTTTTAATATGGTGGAAATATCGGATTTTTGTGCGACTAAACCAATGAAGGCGATTAATCCCACCATGATTGCTGGCTCTTTTAATAAGCCAAGCATGAATTCAAAAAAGTTTTCCATGAATTAGGCCCTTACATGAAAGATTTTAGTTGTTCTTCAATTGATGCTTTATCGAAGATATTTGCGAGGCTAACAATATTACTTTTTCCAGCTTCTTCTAATTGGTTTGCAACGTCTGTCGCCGCTACCCAAATATCAGCGTTGCTCGATGCAGCAGATGAAAGATCTTCGTGATCAACTTCGGCTTCAAAGCCAATTTTCTTTGCCACTTCTTTTACCGCCATTTCCATCATTAGCGAAGTTCCAAGACCGTTTCCACACACAACCATAATCTTTTTCATAATATTTTCTCTGTAGGGTTAATTAGCAATTTTAGTTTCATTGCACTTATTAGATGGAAGAATCATATCGGAAACTCAGAAAATCAAATAAGATCGCCATCACAAAGTCAGAATGACCTTGTGATGGCGATCACTCAAACGAGCGCAAAGTCCCACATGGTTAGGCAACTAACACTTAAGGCTTATGGGGTTGAGAACGTAGTTTTTAAATGAAGGGAATAAACTGTGAACTTGATATATGAATGGCGTGTTATATCGATTGCTTGAACAGTTTTACTTACCGTAATCAGTAAGCATCTTTTTAAGTAGACTATTTACGTCTTTGGTTTTCTTATTACGCTTTGTTAAGGCACTGAGTGAGGTAGGCATTTGTACTTCAGTTGTATTCTCTTCTGTTTCGTCTGTTCTATCTTTTAATTTCTGAACAGCAGGAAGAAGCATTCGAATTTCTTCACCGTCTTCTTTATGAAGCACAACAATATTTTCAGACTCAACTTGAGTGATGGTTAATATACCATGTTTAGGTGAGTGTACGGTTTCTCCTACTAACGATGATTGCACGGGAACTGAGCGGTCAGTTAATTGCCCTGAACGTAACTTAGCCGCCGTAATAGAACGAATATTACCTGTGTTTTCAAAAGCTACGATGACCGTATGTGTGTTGTAATATTCAACAACAGATACGTAACCGTGTTTCTTGGTTTCAAAACGAGCGCCAATTTGCATATCGAGAGGCGCATCCATCTTCTTAATTAACATCCAGTATTCCTATAAAGTAGTCGGCTAAAGCCAATATGCCGACATACGCAAAGTATATACGCAAGATGTTTGAATATAAACGTCTATTAATGCTCACTAACAAAGGGCGTAGTTTGAACCATGGCCCAGAGAATCAACCGGGAACGGAATTCTTGGAGGCTGACACAGTCCTCAACAAGGGGGTTAATCAACACATTTGCCTATTTATATCATTTACTCCTGCTCGGCTTATCGCTGCCCTGAATCGCTTTGATCAAATGAAAGAGGGAGGGAGTCTCCGGCACGACATGAATCTAGGATTCGCTGCCCTTGATGAAGGTTGACTTGAAGTCTATTGAGAAATTTCTGAAGAAACTCACTATCTGGTGTTTGGTTTGCCTTCAATTGAGATTCGAGTTCAAGTGATTGAGCAGCTAAGTGCTCTAACCCTAAGCTTAACGCTGTGCCTTTGACTGTATGCAAAGTACGTTGCAGGGCTTCCCAGTCCTGAGAGTAAAATTGTTGAATGATGCAGTCGACAGATTTTTGAAGCTCAGATACGGTTTTTTCGATAAGCGGGAGTAGACTTTCCTTATCCGACCTTAACTCGGTAATAATAGGGGATGTCGTGAGTTCTTCTTCGGTCATTCTTAATTTTTCAATCGGCTTTTTATCTAGATGAATGACATTCTCAGTGTGTTTAATCGATTCTGAATGGGTGTGACTTGGTATACGGTGTGCAAATTGTTCGAGTGCGTCTATGAAGCTTTGTTTTTGCAAAGGCTTGGTGAGTACGTGGTCTGCGCCTGCTTCAATGAAATTGTCGTGAGCTTCACGAAAAACATCGGCAGTATAGGCAAAGAGTAAGGTCTTGATACCAAGTTGTTTACGTAGATAAAGAGTGGCCTCAATGCCGTTCATCTCGGGCATATGATTATCCATCAATATCAAATCGAACTGGGATTTTTGAACGAGTTCAATCGCGATTTTTCCATTTTTAGCTAGGGTAACGGTATGCCCTAGATTTTCGCAGAAACGTTTAGCAACGATAGCATTAACCTCGTTATCTTCGACAAGCAAAACATGCAGGTTTTGCGTTCTTGCTACAATCTCCGGCGATGAAAGTGTTGGTGCTTGAATTTGCTTAGGTTCACACCACACTATTGGCAGTTCTATAAGAAAATGTGCACCAAGCCCTTCAGCACTTTTTAGTGTGATAGTTCCGTTCATTAATTCAACAAGCTTACTTACTATGGTCAAACCTAACCCTGTTCCACCAAACTGCCTAGTGGTTGAGGTGTCAGCTTGCTCAAAAGCATTGAAAATGTGCGCTTGTTTCTCTTGTGGTATACCAACGCCCGTATCGTTGACTGAAATAAACAATCGGCTATTTTCTTTATTCAAAGTGACGTGAAATAAAACGTGTCCGATACCGGTAAACTTAATTGCGTTTCCACCAAGGTTTAATAGTATTTGTCTAAGGCGAGCGCAATCACCGGTAAACTCGATACTGTTCATCACTTCGCTATTCACAACCAGTTGAATGTTTTTTTCGTCTGCGAGCGGCTGTAGAGAACTGCAAACGGGGTTGAGTACTTGAGATAGGTTAAATGGACTGTGTTCTAACACGACCTTGTTTTCTTCTATTTTTGAGAAATCGAGAATGTCATTTAAGATCGTCATTAAATGCTCCCCTGACTCAAGAATGAGTGCGATGTTGCGCTTGGTTTTGGTTTCCTGAGATTCGGAGGCAATGATTTGAGCAATTCCGAGTACACCATTCATAGGCGTTCGGATTTCGTGGCTCATTGTCGATAAAAACTCACTTTTCGCTTTTGCAGCACTTTCGGCTTTCGCTCTTTCTTTGGTCAGCTGTTTAGTGCGTTCTTTCACTTTGTGGTCGTTCTCAATTAGGTTTGCTGCCATGTCGTGAAAACTTAGAGTGAGTTCGGCGATTTCATCTTTTCCTTGTGCTTGATTAGGTGAGCCTATGATAGCTAAGCTTTCATTTAAGCGACCTAAAGCGACCTCTTTTGATGCTGAAACTAATCGGTCGAGACGATGATTGAGTCGTATTGCTGACCAAAACGCGACAAATATAGAAATAGTTGCGGCCAGAGTACTACCCATAAAAAGCACCAGAGTGGTGGTTTCTGCGGATCGATCAGAGGTTTCGACTCGAACATCAATTAACGTTTCTTCTACTTCTATGAAATCTGAAAGTTGAACACGGATTTGGTCAATGAGGTTCTTCCCGGTTTCTTCTTTAACGAGGTTGATGACGGTATTTAAAGAGGCTTGGTCACTTTGAATCAGGCGCCGTTGTTCTATCTCGTGACGACCAGAAGTAAATAGCCAGCTTTGTAAAAGCTTGTCTATTACCTTTAAGCGTTCAACTTGTGGTGGGTTGTCTCTGACCTGATAGGAAAGCGTTGATAATTTTTGGTCCCAGACACGAATAGCAAGTTCATAAGGCTCAAGAAACTCGTCGTCACCAGTGAGTAGAAACCCTCTTTGGCCAGTCTCCATATCAACAATCAACACCAATAACTCTTGCGCGCGAGCGATGGCTTTGTGAGTGTGAATAACCCAGTGGTTATCTTCAACCATAGATTGTGTATTGTTATAAACGGAAACAGAGATGGCTAGCATCAAAAACACGGGACAAAAAAAGCTCAGGAGTAGTTTTTTACGTAATGGGAGGTCGTCAAACCATTGGGTAATCATAAAACGGGTGCATCCTGCTGGAACTTTCTATTGGTAATAGTCTAGGACAGAAATTCAGTTGCGTATGTAATTGAGTGAGTATCATCGTGAGAGATAAGAGCGCTCATTTAACGCTCTTATCAGAATAGGGCGGGTTAGAGTGTTTTTACACTGTGACGCTTTACTAAGGTCGGTTCTAATTCAACAACTTGCGGGTACGCATCTGGTGATTCTAAACGGCTTAACAGTGTGTCGACTGCCGCTTTGCCCAGTCGATGTTTTGGCTGGTGGACAGTGGTCAGTGACGGAGTCATGTACTTAGATAGGTGAATGTCATCGTATCCCACGACCGAGAGATCTTCTGGAATCTTGACGCCATCTTGAGAGGCAGCATTAATGACGCCCATCGCCATCATATCGTTACACACAAACATTGCAGTTGGCAGTTCACCTTTGGCTTTTAGCTTTTGGTAAGCATCAAACCCACCATCGCATTCGAAGTTAGATTCAATAATCCAGCTAGGATTAATCGCCAGGTTCGCTTGCGACATCGCTTGCTTGTACCCTTCATAACGTGAGGATGCTTGATTGCGGTGCAAAGGCCCAGTAATACAGCCGATCTCGGTGTGACCATTTTCAATGAGGTGCTGAGTCGCCAAGTAGCCGCCTTGATGAGAATTGTCTTGAATCTTGTCGCTGGCAAATAACATTGGCCCCCAATCCATGACCACCACAGGGAGTTCAGGGTATCGTTCAAATACATCAAGGTGTTCACCTTCTAGTGTTGAACACATCAGCATTAAGCCGTCGACACGTTTTTGAAGCAAGGTATCGACTGACGACTTCATTCTTTCACTGTCACCCTCGGTATTACAAAGAATAAGGTTGTAGCCCTTTTCGTAACAGCGTCGCTCGACACCTTTAACCACTTCACCAAAGAATGGGTTGGTAGAGGTGGTGACGAGCATACCTACTGTATTAGTGCGCTTCATTTTGAGACTGCGCGCTAGAGCAGAAGGGGCATAATTGAGTTCTTTCGCCGCATTGTTTACTCGCTCGGCAATTTCTTCACTGACAAAGCGAGACTTGTTGATTACATGGCTAACTGTTGAAGTCGAAACTTGCGCGAGCTTAGCGATGTCTTTCATTGTGGCCATACAAATGTTCCTTGTGGTCTTACCGATTCCACTAATGGGCGATATTTTGCCTCAAAACGGTTAAATACGCTTGTTAAATCAGGCAGTTTGCGTCGCTAAGAAGGCATCTGTCTCTTCTCTTGTCGGAATGGATGTTTGAGCACCAAAGCGGGTAACAGAAATCGCCGCCGCGGCGTGCGCGAACGTAATGGCTTGCTCAATGGGCATATCTTCAAGTAGCCCTGTCACAAATGCACCATTGAACGTATCACCTGCTGCGGTGGTGTCGGTGGCCTCGACTCTAAATCCTGGGATCAACTCGCCTCTGCCATTTTGGCTTAGCCAAACGCCTTTTGCCCCTAAGGTAATCATGACAATCTCGATGCCCTTTAAGTGCAATTGATTTGCCGCAAGTTGCGCCGTTTCATTATCAGTGACGGTAATGCCTGTTAATACTTCAGCTTCCGTTTCATTGGGTGTAATCACATCGACACACGAGAGCAGGGCGTCGGATAGCGGGCGTGCCGGAGCCGGATTAAGAATCACGTTGGTTCGGTTTTCTTTGGCAACTTTGGCCGCGTATTCGATGCCTTCAAGTGGGGTTTCTAACTGAGTCAGTAAGTAGTTTGCAGATCGAATTTTTTCTAAGTGTGGTTCAATCGCTTGGCACGTGAGTTTGTTGTTCGCTTCAGCCGACAAACAAATACTGTTTTCACCGGAAGCCGATACTTGAATCATTGCAATACCCGTTGGCGTGTTATCAGCAACGATAACCCCATCAGTGTTGATACCATCTTTAGCAAAGTCTTGACGAATATTGACACCAAACGGGTCGTCGCCCACACAGGCTATAAAACCGATATCCGCATTGAGTCGAGCGGCAGCAACGGCTTGATTAGCGCCCTTACCGCCGGGAATAACCTGATAGTTACTGCCGATAAGCGTTTCACCTGGGCGAGGGAAAGAAGGAACTTGCAGTACGTGGTCAGCGTTTACGCTACCTAAAACAATCAGTTGAGTCATGATACGAGCCTTATGATATATCGTATTTGAAAATGCATGGCTGTTACGCATTCCTAGAGGGATGAGGCACAGCGATGCACTGTCGTTGCGTGGAAATAGCAGGGGGATAGGGGACCCCCTGCAAGATGTTTCGTTAAATGCTCGCGATTACTGAGAGATAACTTTCAGTGGTACCGGTACGTATTCGCTAACGGTTTCGCCTTTTAGCACTTTGTCGGCCATCTCAATACCAAGAGAGCCAATCATGTCCGGTTGCTGTGCAACTGTTGCGGCTAGCTTGCCACGGTTAACCGCTGCAATACCGTCTTCAGTGCCATCGAAGCCAACGATCATTACGTCTTTGCCTGATGCTTGAACAGCACGAAGAGCGCCGAGTGCCATTTCATCATTTTGAGCAAATACCGCTTGAACGTCTGGGTTAGCAGCTAGCAAGTTTTCCATTACGTTCAGACCTTTAGTACGGTCGAAGTCAGCAGGTTGGCTCGCCAGTAGCTCTAGGCCACTTCCGTCAACAGCGTTCATGAAACCTTCACCACGCTCGCGCGCAGCAGATGTACCCGCAATACCTTCTAGTTGGATAACTTTCGCTTTCTCACCGACTTTTTCCATGATGAAGTGACCTGCCATTTCACCGCCGATAACGTTATCAGAAGCAATGTGGCTTACCACGTCACCACGGCTTGCACCACGGTCTAGAGTCAGTACCGGGATGTTAGAGCGGTTTGCCATACGAATAGCGTTAGATACCGCGTCCGAATCTGTTGGGTTAATCAAAATAGCTTTCACGCCACGGATAGTAAGATCTTCAATGTTTGAAAGTTCTTTGCTTGGATCGTTTTGTGAATCAAGAACGATTAGCTTGTAGCCTAGCTCTTCCGCTTTTGCTTCTGCACCATCTTTCATCGTAACGAAAAATGGGTTGTTCAAAGTGGATAGTACGATTGCCATCGTATCTTGCGCCTGTGCAGACACAGATACAGAAGTAGAAAGTACAGCAGCAGAAATTAGAGTTGCTAATTTTTTCATCGTTATAGTCCTTTGTGTAGGGTGAGCTAGGGGAGAGGCCTAGCTCTAATTTTGTGTTTACGTTAGGTGTTCGCTTCTTGTTTCCTTAAAGGGAACTGAGCGTTATTTATTTTTATTGTCTACTAGTACTGCCAGAAGGATAACCACTGCTTTCGCAATCATCTGATAGTAAGAAGATACGTCTAAAAGGTTTAAAGCATTGTTTAGGAAGCCGATGATTAAAGCGCCAATCAACGTGCCCATAATACGTCCGCGGCCGCCAGCCAAGCTTGTGCCACCAAGTACAACAGCAGCAATGGCGTCTAGTTCATAGCCCATACCTGCGGTTGGTTGAGCCGACGAAAGGCGAGAGGCGACGATGATGCCGGCTACTGCAGCAAGAAGACCACAGATTGCATATACACCAATTTTTACTTTGTCGACATCGATACCAGAAAGTCGAGTTGCTGATTCGTTTCCGCCTAGTGCGTAAACATAGCGGCCGAAACGAGTGTGGTTCAATAGGTACCATACAGCTGCAAAAACAATCACCATAATCCACACCGGAACTGGGATGCCCATTGCATAGCCAGTACCAAACCAAGCAAATGCGTCAGCGGTGTCAGTGAAACCCGTCGAGATAGGACGACCGTCGGTGTAAACCATGGTCACACCGCGAAGCAGGGTCATGGTAACTAAGGTTGCAATGAAGGCTTGTACCTTACCTTTTGCGATGATCACACCACTGATCGCACCGAGTGCGGCACCTGCAACTAAAGCCGTTGGTACAGCGACAAGCACAGGCACTTCCATTGCA
>Ga0213838_1001506_pt1 | contig 11915 bp, 9 predicted proteins | sample SWPATP13_FD_160577 | JGI IMG/M metagenome (GOLD analysis project Ga0213838, IMG submission 160577) | Coastal seawater microbial communities from Marineland, Florida, United States - SWPA TP1 #3 | ecosystem: Environmental > Aquatic > Marine > Coastal | place: USA: Florida | collected 2016-08-06
TAGGTTCCATGGCACTACGGTTCGTTTCCGGACACTGGCGTGGGCCTGCCTGCCGCCCTCGAGTCCAGCGACACGCCACTATGTTGGGGTGCCTGCGCTACGGATCTCCTCGGCTGTCTCGGGCCGCGGGACCGGAAACTCCTCAGCTGATCCGCCCCCACCCGAACCGACACGGGCGGAAGCGTCGTTGCGGCCCCCTTCCCGACCGATTTGTGCGGCTCCAACTGGGCCACCTCGTCAAGCACCTCATTCCCGCCGCCCGACAACTCAAGGGCCCTGCCGAGGCCCCTGCTAAGAATTTCCCGGGCAAAGTGCTCCTGGTGGTCATCCACATGCTCACCGTTGTGCGCCGACCGAACGGCTAGAACCGGAACGGCGCCGTTGTCCAACGCCTGCAGGACAGAACCCACACCGGCATGGCAAACAAACACGTCTGCCTCCCTAATGAGTTGCCCCATCTCCACCCAGGGCAATTCACGATGTACCGCTCCGCGCAGGTCATGACGTGACGTTGCCCCGAGCTGCCAGGTCACTGAACAGTCGTCGGGAAGCATCGCCTTCATCGCATCGACGGCCCGGTCGAATCGATACGGCTGGATGGTGCCCAGGCTAATCAGCACATTCCTGACCGGGGTCCCGCCGCCCCGAGACCGGACTTCCCAGTTGTCCAGCACGGATCCTGCGTATTTCCACCGGTCATTCGCCCAGCGTTCATATTGAGTGTAGGTCCGCACGGCAGGAAACAAGCCAAGGATCCGCCCCGTGGTGGACGCCGCGTGTGTTCTCGCCAAACTCTCCACATAAAGCGCTCGGACCCCCATTGCGGAAGCAACCGGCAAGAAGGAGACGGCTACTGCGGCTCCGGTGCTCACTACGTAGTCGAAAGACCCGCTTCGAAGAATTCTGTATGCGGTCAGTAGCGTGCGCAGGGTGCCCAGCGCATCCCGGGTTCCAACGGGGGAAATGAAGTGCACATTGTGGCCAGCGAGCATGGACCGGGCCTGAGGGGTGTCAAAGGTGACCCACATGGATTCTGGGTCTGGATCCGGACACAAGTCGGCAATCTTCTTCAGTTCGGCCAAGTGTCCACCGCTAGAAGATACCCACAGGACACGCTTGCCTGGCGCGATCAGTCCGCCCAGTGTGGCCGTCACGATCTTCCAGTCCCAGAACAGGCGGACGAAAACCGGGTGCGGGAGAAAAATCCTAACGCAGACTTCATTTTCGGCTCCATCAGTCGCGGCACAACCACGCAGCGGCACGATCCCGGGGTCTGCACTCCCCTGTTCCTGCCAGCGGCACCGGCTTCCCGGTACCTGCTGTCGCGTTCAGCTAGCTGTTACGGGTGTCCTGCGGGTGGTGAGACGGTGAGTCTCTCCGCCATGCGGCCCGGAACCATTGGGCCGCATGCCCACGGCATCCGTATTCTTCCACCGTAGGCGTGGCCGGCCGCATCCACTAGGCAAGCCGGGCGACTATGTGGTTAACCGCACCAACTTTGTGGTCCGGATAAACAGCCCGGAGCCCTACCCCCGCGTACGGAAGAACAGTTCGGTCACCTTCGCGAGCCGGTAGGGGTCCTCAACGCCGCAAAGTTCGCGGGCGGAGTGCATCGAGAGCAGGGGCACGCCGACGTCGACCGTCCGGATGCCCAGGCGGGTGGCGGTCAGCGGACCGATCGTGGAGCCGCAGGGCATCACATTATTGGAGACGAACTCCTGGTACGGGATGCCGGCATCCGCGCACAGCCGCGCCCAGAGGGCGGCGCCTGCGGCGTCCGTGGCGTACCGCTGGTTGGCATTGATCTTCAGCAGCGGCCCGCCATTGAGCACCGGCCGGTTGGCCGGATCGTGCCGCTCGGCATAGTTGGGGTGGACGGCGTGCCCGGCGTCGGCGGACACGCAGAACGACGCCGCGAAGGCCTGCCGCCGCTGGCTCGCCGAAGCCCCCAGACCGTCGGAAATGCGCACCAGCACGTCCTCGAGGATGGGTCCGCTCGCGCCGGAACGGGAGGCGGAGCCGATCTCCTCATGGTCGAACGCGGCCAGCACGGCGATCGGCGCCCCGGCCGGCAGCGGGCCGGCAGCGTGGTTGATCAGCGCGGCGAGCCCGGCATGGGTTGCCGAAAGGTTGTCCAGCCGGCCGGAGGCGAAGAACTCGCCCTTCGCGCCGAACACGGCGGGCGCCTGGGTGTCCGCGATAACGACGTCGTAGCCGCCGATCTGCGCGGCGTCCACGTCCGCGCCGGCAACCCGGTCCGCCAGCAGGCCCAGCAGGTCCTCTCCCGCCGGATCCCCGAGTCCGTAGACCGGGTTCATGTGCTGCTGTTTGTCCAGGGCCAGCCCGTCGTTGACGGCGCGGTCCAGGTGAATGGCCAGCTGCGGGAACCTCAGCAGCGGCCCGGTGGCGGTGAGGTGCTGGGTGCCGTCCCGCATCACCAGCCGCCCGGCTAGCTGCAGTTCGCGGTCCAGCCAGGAGTTGAGCAGCGGGCCGCCGTAGACCTCGACGCCGGCCTGCAGCCAGCCGAACTTGCCCGTGGTGGGTTTGGGCTTGAGCTTGAACGACGGCGAATCGGTGTGGGCGCCCAGGATGTTGAAACCGGTGGTGGGACCGGCCGTCTCCGGCGTCACCCAGGCGATGATCGCGCCGTCGCGGATCATGTAGAACTTCCCGCCGCCGTCGGCCGGGTCCCAGGCCTGCAGTTCATCGAGGGCGGTGAATCCCGCCCCGTTCAGCCGGCGGGCGGCCTCGTGGACGGCATGGAAGCTCGACGGCGACGCGGTGACGTACGCGCCGAGGTCCTGGATGTGGGCTGCGGCGTTGGGCTGTGAAGGCATGGCTCCGAGTCTAGCGCCGTGCCGCCGGCCGGAAGGGCTCCTATACGGTGACGTTGAGTCCGGCCGTGTACCCGCCGGACACCGATCCGGTCATCGTGGCGAGCTGGTAGATGCCGCCGTCCTCGCCGAAGACGTTGTCCGACTTCAGCGTGGTGCGGGGGAAGTTCCGGGCGCTGGCTTCGTAGCCGGCCGAGGCGTAGACGTCCCTGCACGCGGCGTCCGTCAGCGCGATCTGGGACACGGCGAGGACCTGACCGGCCGCCGTCGCGTTGTCCATGGATTCGAAGACTTCGAAGTGGATGTGTGGCCAGCGGCCGCTGTACGCGCCGGGGAATATGGTCCGGAAGGTGACTTGGCCGTTGGTGTCGGCCTCCTGCACACCCCGGAGGTAGTTCTCGTTCTTCAATCCGGCGTCGTACATGGAGTACTTGCCGTCCTTGTCGCAGTGCCAGGCGTACACGGCGGCCCCAGCCAAGGGTGCGCAACCATTTGCGTTGTCGAGCAGGGTCAGGGTGACGGCGAGCGGAACGCCGTCGGCCGCGGTGGTGGAGGTGCCGAAGCTGGAGGTGATGTCCTGCCGGACCACGCCCGAGGCTGCCAGGACGTTGGGGCCGTTGGAGCCATCGCCGGGATACGGTCCGCCGGTCTCCTGGGGTATTTCCACGCCGCACTCGGCGATCGCCCGGGTCAGCGTGGGCGAGGCAGAGGAAGCGGCGGAGGGCGTGCCCGTGGCCGCTGCGGTGCCGGAGGCTGCCGGCGTCGATCCCGCTGCTGCCTCGGACGCAGCGGACGCGGCCCCCGTGGAGGAGCCGCCTGAGGTCGTGCCGCCCGGGGTGCAGGCGGCGAGGGCGGCGGCGGTGCCGGCACCGAGGAACATGCCCAGCGAGCGGCGGCTCATGAGCGTGGAGAGGTCGAATTCCAGGCCGCGGTCGTGGTTGGGGTGCGGCTCGTTCGGCGGCTGCGGGGTTGAGGTCATGCGTCCATGGAACCCCGCAGCACTATGCCCTGGCTAGGGCATTCCTGTGAGGGTCCTGTGGTTCGAGCCGGAGCAGTCCGTACGCCGGTTTGGCCGCCGCGGGACATGCCCTCCCCGGGCGGCTAGGACTGGGCATGTCCCACCAACCCGCGGGACATGCCCTCCCTTGGCCGCGCCGAGGGGACATAGTGGCATCATGTCCGCCGCAGCAATCCAGGACCGGACATGTCCTGTGGTGCTGACGAGCGAGCGGACCCGGGCTGCCCAGCAGGGTGGACATGTCCCGCTTGCCCGCGGGACATGTCCAGTCCTGGCCGCGCGGAGTGGACGTAGTGGCATCATGTCCGCCGCAGCGATCCAGGACTGGGCATGTCCCGTGGTGCTGGGCTCCGGACGTTGCCCCCGCCCAAATGTCCATCCTCGGGTTACGACGCCGGGCCGGCACCCACGGTGGCGTCTTCGGCGGGCTCGCTGGTCTCGGTGCCGCCGGCGTCGGCCCCGCTGCTGGCCGCGGCAGGGGTCTTCGTGCCCTGCTTGCGGTAGCGCCACAGGCCGATCCCGACCACCACGGCGGCGAGGGCCAGGGAGAGCAGGAGTGATTCGCGGGTGGACTCCAGGAGCAGCATGCCGATCAGCAGCGCGACAATGCTGAGGATGGCCACCCAGGTCAGGTAGGGAAAGAGCCACATCTTGAGCTGGAGGTCCTTGGCTGCGGCGCCCATGCGGCGTCGCAGGATCAGCTGCGAGCCGGCGATCACGAGCCACACGAACAAGGCGATGGCGCCTGAGGTGTTGACCAGGAACAGGAACACGGTGTCCGGGGCGATGTAGTTCAGGCCAACGGTGATGAAGCCCACCACGGTGGAGGCCAGGACGGCGGCGGCCGGAACGCCGCGCTTGGAGATCCGCATCCAGGACCGCGGCGCGTCGCCGCGGCGCGAGAGGGAGAACAGCATCCGGCTGGCGGTGTACAGGCCGGAGTTGAGGCAGGACAGCACGGAGGTCAGCACCACGATGTCCATGATGGTGCCGGCGCCGGGGATGCCGTACAGCTCAATCACGGCAACGTACGGGCTCTTGGCCACGGAGGCGGAGTTCCAGGGCAGGAGGGTGACCACAATCGCGATGGAGCCGATGTAGAACACGAGGATGCGCCAGACGGTGGACTTCACGGCTTTCTTGACCGCGTCGACGGGGTTTTCCGACTCGCCGGCGGCGATGGTGGCGATTTCCGCGCCGAAGAAGGAGAAGACGACAACCAGGATGCCCGCCAGCACGGCACCGGGTCCGTTGGGCATAAAGCCGCCGTTTTCCAACAGGTTGCTCACGCCGGGAGCCGGGACGCCCGGGATGACGCCCAGGATTGCCGCGACGCCGAAGAGCAGGAACAGCACGATCGCCGCGACCTTGATGGAGGCGAACCAGAACTCGAACTCACCAAAGGACTTCACCGAACCCAGGTTGGTCAGGGTCAGGACCACCATCAGCAGCAGCGCCCAGACCCACTGGTCGATCCCCGGAACCCAGCGGTGCATGATCGCCGCGCCCGCCGTAGCCTCGATGCCCAGAACGATGATCCAGAACCAGGCGTACAGCCAGCCGATGCTGAATCCTGCCCAACGGCCCAGCGCCTTGTCCGCGTACGTCGAGAACGAGCCTGTTTCGGGGTTGGCCGCAGCCATCTCACCAAGCATCCGCATGACCAGAATGACGACGAGGCCCGCCGCCGCGTAGGCGACCAGAATGCCCGGGCCCGCCTGCTGGATCGCCGCGCCGGAACCGACGAACAGCCCGGCGCCAATCACGCCGGCGATGGCGATCATGGACAGATGCCTGGGTTTCAGGGATTTGGAAAGCTGTTGGTCAGCCTGCATGAAGCGCCGTCCTTCGTGGATTGTGCGGGTCCGCGGGTGGAGCGTTGAAAGTTGTGCGGCGGACCACATTGACGTCTCACCCTAGACCGGACGGGGAAGCGCCCGTTCTGTGCAATCCCACAAATGACGGACGGCCAGGCCGGGCACAATGCCAAGGGCAAGGCCCATGAGGCAAGGAAAGTTGCCTCACGGGCAATTCTGAAATGTGCCTGAAACCACTACTTCAGGCTCCGCGCCGAACGCCGTGCCCTCACCGGCCCTGACTCAGTAGTCCGGATTGCTGGGCACCACCAGGCCGGTCTCGTACGCGTACACCACGGCCTGGACCCGGTCGCGCAGGTGCAGCTTGGTCAGGATCCGGCGCACGTGCGTTTTCACGGTGGCCTCGGAGAGGAAGTACCGGTGCGCAATCTCAGCGTTGGAGAGCCCCTCGGCCATCGCGCCGAGCATCTCGGTCTCGCGCGGGGTCAGGTCCTCCAGCAGCGGATCGCCGGCCGGCCGGACCCCGGCAGCGGATGCGGTGGCCTCCGGGCCCGGGGCGCCGGCCGCCGCCGACCCCGTGCCTGCCCCGCCGTCCCGGACATACGTTTCCAGCAGCCGCCTGGTGATGCGCGGCGCCACCACCGCGTCGCCGCTGGCCACCACCCTGACCGCGCTGATCAGTTCGGCGGGCGCCACGTCTTTGAGCAGGAAGGCCGAGGCCCCGGCCTGGAGCCCGGCGAAGGCGTATTCGTCGAGGTCAAAGGTGGTCAGGATAATGACTTTCGCGCGGGCACGGGCAGCGGTGAGGGCGCGCGTGGCCTCGATTCCGTCCAGCACCGGCATGCGCACATCCATCAGCACGACGTCCGGCGCGAGGTGCCGGACCTGGCGCACCGCCTCGGCACCGTCGGACGCCTCGCCGACGATTTCCAAATCATCCTCGCCCTCCAGGATCAGGCGGAAGCCCATCCTCAGGAGCGGCTGGTCATCCACCAGCAGGATCCGGATCGGTGCGGCCCCGCTGACCGGTTCCCCCTGACTCATGTGCCCTCACTTTCGTTGTCGCCGTGCCAGTGCAGGACGGCGTGCACGCGCCAGCCGCGGTCGGCGCTCCGTCCTGCCTCCACGGTGCCCGCGTAGATCCGGGCCCGCTCCAGCATTCCGGACAGGCCCCGGCCGGAGCCCACAGACCCGGCGGAATCCCGCGCCGCCGTCGCTCCCGCCGAGCCGCCCGGGTCGACGGAACCCCTGCCGTCGTCGACGACGTCGATGGTGACCGTGGATCCTTCCCGGACAACCGCCACATCCACGCGGCCCAGGGAACGGCCGTAGCGCAGCACGTTCGTCAGTGACTCCTGCACTATCCGGTATACCGTCAGCTGGAACGCGGCGTCGTCCGGCAATGACGGTCCGGTGTGCGTGTAGTGCAGCGGGAGCCCCGCGGCGCGGAAGCCTTCTAGCAGTTTGCCCAGGTTGTCCCCTGCCGCGAGCGGTTCCCGCGGAGCCCGGTCGGGGGCCGAGTCGTCGCGCAGCACACCGAGGACGCGGCGCATGTCTGCCAGCGCTGTGCGGCCGGTGCGGGAGAGTTCGCCGAGGACTTCAGCCGCCCGCGCCGGGTCCTTTTTGACCACGACGGCGGCGCCGTCCGAAAGGCTGATCATCACCGTCAGTGAATGCGCCACGATGTCGTGCATTTCGCGGGCGATGCGGTTACGTTCCGTGACCGATCCAAGTTGCGCGGCCCTCGCGGCCCAGGCGGCAATCTCGTGCTCATGCTCGCGCCGCTGCCGGACCGAGACGCCGATCCCGGTGGCAATGACGTTGGAGAGGGTGATGCTCACGGCGGCGGCAATGCTGGTGATGAGCTGGAAGTTCTCCGGCGTGTTCACGCCCATGTCCGGCAGCCGGCCATCCAGCGGGCCGACTGCCAGCTGGAGGTACAGGAACAGCAGCGGGGCCGTGGCCGCGGCCAGGGTCGCCAGGGCGAACCGCCGGCTGCGCACCACCGCCACGGCGTAGAGCGCAAACCACAGCCCGGCGGAGACGTTGGAGCCCCACGGGTGCAGCAGTGTCACCGCCACCTCGAGCAGCGTCACCACGGCCACCACCGGCACGGGGTGGCTCCGCCGGAACGACAGTGCCGCCGCGGCCGCCGCGAGCAGCACGGCGACCGGCCAGACGCCGTCGCGCACTGATTCCGCTGCGGTGGGGAAGACCAGCAGCACGTAGCAGGCCACGACGACGGCATCCATGGCCCGGGGGTGCTGAAACAGGTAGCGCCGGATCCGGCCCCGGCGCCGCGCCGTGATTTCAGCGAAGGACGCGTCAGCCTGTCCGGCCGGCGCGTCCCTCACTGCAACTGCATCGATCATGCTCTGAGCCTAGACGGTGGGCGCGAAGGGCCTAGACGTCCCGCTTTTTCAGCAGTACGGCGGCCAGGACCACCGGGATGACCACCCACGCGCCCAGCACCAGGGCGGCCTGCCAGGCCTCCAGCGTGTCCGGCATGTGCTGCACGGCGGTCATCGGTTCGACCGTGTTGCCGGGCAGGTACTTGCGCGCCTCGACGAAGAAGTCGCCGGGGATGAGCTGGAAGGCGATCGGTGCCACGAAGAACAAACCGACCAGGCTCATGATGCCGCCGGCGGAGTTGCGGATCAGCGAGCCCAGGGCCATCCCGATGGCGGCGACGGCGGCGACGTAGAGGCTGTTGACGAGCAGCATCTTGACCGACTGCGAGCTGGCGAGGTCCAGGTTGAGGTTGTAGTTGTCCAGGATCGGGAGGGACACGAGACCGGCCAGGTACACGGAGGCTGCGGTGAGGACGAACGCCGTCACCATGACCACGAGCAGCTTGGCGGCGAACGCCGGAATCCGCTTGGGGACGGCCGCGAACGTGGAGCGGGCCATGCCCGTGGTGAATTCGGAACTCATCAGCAGCACGCCGAGCGAGCCCAGGATCAGCTGGGCGAACGCGATGCCGGACGTGGGGACGCCGACGGCGAGGTCGCCGCCCTGGGCGGCGAAGGCTGCGGCGGCCTGCGGGTCGGTTGCCGCGGCCTCGGCGAACTGTCCCGTGCCCCAGGCGGAGAGGGCACCGAAACCCACAACGACCAGGACGGTGCAGCCGAGCAGGATCAGCGTGGACAGGAGGGTGCGGAACTTGATGAATTCCGAGTTCAGCACCCGCAGGAAGCTCGGGCCGGGGCCGGTGCTGGTACCGGCCGTCCCGGCGGGGGTCCCGGCGCCGGCGTGGGCGCCGCGGCGGGAGGGTTCAAGGGTGGTGGAGCTCATGGCTTAGTTGCCTCCGGACTGGACGGGGGCGGCAGCGCCCGTGGTGATCAGCGAGTGGTATTCGACTTCATCCTTGGTCAGTTCCATGTAGGCCTCTTCGAGGCTGGCCTGAAGCGGGGTGAGTTCGTAGAGCATGACGTGGCTGTCCAGGGCCGCGCGGGCGATCCGGCGCGGATCCAGGCCGGTGACCTCGAGCAGTTCGTGGTCCTGCAACTCCACGGAGACGCCGTCGCCGGCGAGCAGATGCATCAGCTGGTCCGGCTGGTCGGTGCGGACGCGGGTTCGGATCCGGCCCTTGCCGTTGATGATGTCCTGGATCGGCGCGTCGGCGATGATTTTGCCGCGGCCGATCACAATCAGGTGGTCCGCGGTGACGGCCATTTCGCTCATCAGGTGGCTGGACAGGAAGACTGTGCGGCCCTCGGAGGCGAGGTACTTGACAAGGTTGCGGACCCAGACAACGCCCTCCGGGTCCAGGCCGTTGACGGGCTCGTCCAGGATGACGGTCTGCGGGTCGCCGAGCAGCGCCGCGGCGATCCCCAGCCGCTGTCCCATGCCGAGCGAGAATCCGCCGACCTTCTTCTTGGCCACATCGGCCAGGCCCGTCATCTCGATGACTTCGTGCACGCGCTTCTTGGGAATGCTGTGCGTGGCGGCCATCGCCAGGAGGTGGTTGTACGCCGAGCGGCTGGTGTGAACGGCTTTGGCGTCGAGCAGCGCGCCGACGTCGCGCAGCGGCGCGTGGTGCCGGTCAAACGGCACGCCGTTGACCGAGACGGTTCCCGACGTCGGCCGGTCCAGCCCCATGATCATGCGCATGGTCGTGGACTTGCCGGCCCCGTTCGGGCCCAGGAAGCCGGTGACCCGGCCGGCTTCGACGGTGAAGTTGACTCCGGCGACGGCGGTCTTTTCGCCGTAAACCTTGGTCAGGCCTCGTGCTTCGATCATGGAAGCGTTCCTTTACCTAGCAGTGGGGTGTGTACACACCACGCTACCGAGGCGAACGGCGGAATGCGCCGGTCTCAGGGATGATTCAGGGTCGAATCAGGGTAGTCCGGGAGGATGACGGCGCCGGCCGTCAGGATGCCGGCGAGTAGTACGTCAGGATGCCGGCGAGTAGTACGTCAGGGCGCCGGGCATGACGGAGAACTCGACGCCGCGGACCCCCGGCATGACCTCGCCGTCCACCGCGAGGACCATGGTGGTGTCCCCCGGTTCCACCCGGATGCTGCCGCGTTCGCTGAGGTGGGTGACCCGGGAGGTGGCAACGGTTCCGGTCAGCACGGACCAGAGCAGCCGGAGCCTGGCGAAGGATTCGTCGGCAGTGATCAGCCGGAGATCGAAAACACCGTCGTCCAGGACCGGGCGGAACAGCGGGGCATGGTCGCGGGGGTAGTACCGTCCGCGGCCGACGTACAGGATCCAGAGTTTGTGCCGCACCCCGTCGACGATCAGGGTGGTGGGTGTTCCGGCGGCGAAGGTCCGGAACATTGCGACGACGCCGGCCACGGGTTTGCCCAGGGATGGCTGCAGCAGTTCGCGCCGGCGCACCAGGTTCGGGTAGAGGCCAATGCTGGCGGTGTTGAGCATGGTCAAATGCACAAGCTCAGGGCTGTCGGGGAGCCCGCGCTCCACGGCCACCAGGCCAAGATCCGCCCGCGCCGCTTCGCCGCGGGACGCGGCAGCAACAGCGGCGGTGAGGCTGGGGGTTCCGGCGTCCCGCGCGAAATGGTTCAGTGTCCCGCCGGGCAGGACCAGCAGCGGGAGGGAATGCTCGACGGCGGTCGCAGCGGCAGTGCCGACGGTGCCGTCCCCTCCCCAGACGCCCAGGGCCACAACCCCGGGCCGGCCGGCAACCCGGGAGATTTCCTCCGCAAGGTCCTCGTCCTGGCCGACTTCCCGAATATACGCTTTGGGGAATACTTTCTGGAGGGCGGCGGCCGTCTCTTCCGCGTAGGAGCCGCCCAGCGTATTGACCACAATGGCGAGGCCGGCGCCTTCCGGAAGCTTTGGGGCTTCCACGGCGGTCCGCCGGACCTCGGGGAAGGGCGGCCGCACGGGCCACCACTTGCGGGTCACCAGGGCGGCACCCGCGCCGATTGCCGATCCGAAAAACACATCCGAGGGCCAGTGGGCGCCGGTATGGACGCGCGAGTAGGCGACGCCCGCCGCGAGGGGCGCCAACCCGGCGCCGAGGGCCGGCCGCACCAGCCCAACGCCGAGGGCGAACGCGACGGCGGAGGCGGAGTGGCCCGAGGGCATGGAGGAGCTGGTGGGTTGGGGATGGACGAACCTGAACGCCGGAAGGTTCTCCGGCAGCGGGCGCGCCCGCGGCAGCAGGGTTTTGAAGCCGACGTTCGTGACCGCGGAGGCCACGGCCTGGGCCAGTAATCCGTGAACAGCGGCGCGCCGCGTCCTCCCCGGGAAGAGCGCCATGATGGCGGCGATGCCGATCCAGAGCTTGCCCTTGTTCGCGGCGGCGGAGAGCCGCCGGAAGAACTCGTCGTGACCGCCGCCGGGGAGGCCGGACACGGCGCGCACCAGTTTCCTGTCGAGTCTCCCCAGCCGGCCCGGCGTCTTCTTCACCATGCTTCGCATTCGACCACCATACTGCCGGTGCGCGCAGGAGCGCTGTCAGGTACGCCCGTGGGCGCGAAGGGCTTGCGGCAGCAGGGTCAGCCAACGCGGCCGCCCGGTTGGCTAGGATGGTGCGATGACCCGGGTGCTGGACCCCCAGCGATTGTCAACGGGCCGCGTGCTCGCGGTCAGCACCGCACTGCTCACTCTGGGCGTGGTCCTCGGCGGACTCCTGGTGGCGGACGTGCTGCTGCCGCCCTTCCAGGGCATGGACGAACGCTGGGCCCGCTGGATCACTTCGCTGGGCAACCCGTTCTGGGACGGTATCAACGTTGTCCTCAACGTGGCCGGCTACCGGGGCGTCCTGGTGCTCCA
>Ga0213838_1001512_pt1 | contig 11892 bp, 9 predicted proteins | sample SWPATP13_FD_160577 | JGI IMG/M metagenome (GOLD analysis project Ga0213838, IMG submission 160577) | Coastal seawater microbial communities from Marineland, Florida, United States - SWPA TP1 #3 | ecosystem: Environmental > Aquatic > Marine > Coastal | place: USA: Florida | collected 2016-08-06
TAACCTTATTGTTGTCAAATACGTTGAAAGTCCATGGAAATTTGTTTCCTTCCCATGCGAGGTTCACGGACGCTCGTCGTATTGCATCTGGGCCCATTCTCGCGCCTGGGCGACCCGAAGTGGCCATGTCTAATGGTACCCCTAAAATAACAACGTTAGCATCGGTTGCTACTGGGTTCTTTACGTACGGACGGCGTAGAAACGTCATCGCGTTTGAGTAAAGTGAATAATCGGTTTTATTAAACAAATCATTCATTTAAAAATCCTCTAAATAGGTATAACCACTTAAGCCTTGTTCTAGCTCGAGTAGGACACTTTGTTGCTCGTTCTCGGCCACGCGTTGACTGACCAATTCACGATAATTGGTGCGAATTCGGTCGACGTCTATGTGGACGTATCGCATCATGTCTTCAACGGTGTCGCCCTCATTGATCGATTCAATAATGGCTTCTCCGCATGTATCAATATTGACGACAGCGCTGTGTGTATCTCCAAACAAGTTGTGCATGTCACCTAATATTTCTTGGTACGCGCCAACTAAGAAAAAGCCCATGAGGTATGGTTTATCTTTATCGAATGCTGGAACTGGCAAGGTTTTTTCAATGCCTTGGCCTTCAACATACTGCTCGATAGCGCCATCTGAATCACAGGTTATGTCTAGCATCACAGCTCGACGTTCTTCTACGTTTTCCAACCCTGAGAGCGGTAGAACAGGGAAAACTTGGTCTATCCCCCAGGCATCAGGGAGAGATTGGAACAACGAAAAGTTGACAAAAAACTTGTCCGCTAAGCGCTCACTGAGTTCGTCCAAAATAGGGCGATGAAAGCGATTCTTGTTGCTCATTTGACGGCTTAACTCAAAGTAAATTCTGAGAGAAAGTTGTTCTGCCCACGCACGCTGCTGCAGATTCAATACTCCAACGGAGAATTGAGAATGCACTTCGCTGAGATCGCTCTGCGTATCGTTGTAAATTTCAATTAAAGCGCGCGCATCGGTCCCATCTTGTAGGTTCTCCCAGTTGCGCCACATGTTTTGCAATAAAATTGGCGCATCATGTTTTGGTGTTTCTACCTCTTCGGGAATGTAGGCTTCGTTGCCAATCACGTTGGTAATCAGCACCGCATGATGGGCAGTAATGGAGCGGCCAGATTCCGAAATGATGACTGGCATCGGTTGCTCATACTGCTGACACACATCGCCAACGGTTGTAACAATGTTACGGGCGTATTCCATTAGGCCATAGTTCATCGAATTGGACGATTGGCTTCGGGTTCCGTCGTAATCGACTGCTAGCCCACCGCCAATATCGAAAAACTCAATGTTGGCGCCCATTTCTCTAAGCTCACAGTAAAAGCGAGCAGACTCATTGACGCCATTACGAACATCGCGAATATTCGCCATTTGTGAGCCAAGGTGAAAATGCACTAACTGCATGGCATCGAGCTGTTTTTCAGCTTTCAAGCGATCAATAACGGTTAAAACTTGCGAAGCCGAAAGTCCAAATTTGGACTTCTCGCCACCGCTAGCTTGCCATTTTCCTGCCCCTTGTGAAGCAAGGCGTATGCGGATGCCTAATCTCGGTCTCACCCCTAGGTTTTTGGCTTCTTTAAGAACAAGATCAAGTTCAGAAAGCTTCTCTAAAACAATGAACACTTTGTGTCCGAGTTTTTCTCCTATCAATGCTAAGCGAATATACTCACGGTCTTTGTAGCCATTACAGACGATTACAGAGCTCGCTTTTTGAGCCAGCGCTAGCACTGCCAACAGCTCTGGTTTGCTACCGGCTTCTAAACCAAGTTGTTTGGTTTCTAGCTGAGCTTGGCTAGCCAAAATCTCATCGACGACTTCCTTTTGCTGATTGACCTTAATTGGGTAAACCAATAAATAGTTGTTCTGGTATTGGTACTCTTCTATGGCTTGGTTAAACGCTTGGCAAACGTTGTGCACTCTTTGGTGTAAGATCTGAGGAAATCGAACCAATACAGGCAAGTTCAAGTTCTTAGCTTCAAGTTGGCTGACGATATTACTCAGTGGTACTTGATGTGATTTTTCGTTTGTTGGTGATACGTACACTTCACCGTTGTCGTCGATACCGTAGAAGCCTTGGCTCCAGTAGTGGACATTGTAATCTGCGCGAACGCGGTCGAGTTTAGTTTGTTCCATAGCCAATCTCGCAAGAAACATAGAAGAGAAAGAGGATTCGGAAGTTCGAATTCACACCTGACTTTTGAGCGCTTTTTGACTAGCGGTTGTAATCAAAAGTCAGGCGCATTAACGGATAAAATGGGGATGGTGTCTAACGAAAGGATTTTGTCGTGATGACAATCTTTTTTTATGAGCTTGCTAACGTATTGGTACGTAAAGGTTAGTTTATTTTGTGGTGATTTCGGTTTTTCTCGATCAGCAGTAACGCGATGTCTCTAAAATAGAATAGATACAGCCTTTTCCCTGTATCGTTAGGAATTTCAACGGGATACATGTCGAGCCTGACTTCATCTGGTAAGTCTAGAATTAACGAGTTCTGTACCGTTCCAGAAAACTGACGTGTCACGTTTTTCTTGGTTAACTCTGAGTTAAAGGGACTCCACTCAAACAAAGATTGGACGGCAAGCACTCCGTTTTGTGAGGCGATAATGTCATGGCTGGCGAGGAAATGATCGCCAAAAATTATCTCTCCTTTACGATCATAGCTTTCTAAGTGGTGGTCGTGAGCGATGTACGTCGCCCTTACATTTGCTTGAAATAGAATGTTATTGTCGAGGCTTTTAAATCCAAGCCAGTAGCCTGAAAGCAGCGTTAGAGCACATAGAATAAGAAAGATAATGTGGTTAAGGCTGATTTTCATTGAATATCCTTAAGCTTTCTTCAAGCCCTTCAATGAGTGAAAGATTTTTTTCAAAGTTAATACTCATTTGTTTGTTTGGAGAATAAAGGACATAAGTGAATTTGAAGTTGTTTTTTAATATGTAAATGTCTAAATAGTAGTCGTAAATAGCTGGTGGGTTAAACGTGGAGATATTGTTCAGTGATGTTGGTTCAATATCTTGATTAATATATATCCTGATGTTGTCCCCATTACTGAAAAGCCCATTGTAGGGAAGGAAACTCACCTCGGGTATATTGTCTAAGTACTCTTTCCCTGGATTTTCTATTGCCCCAAGAATAAATGATCCAATGAATAAAGAAATTAAGCTAATGATTTGAATGGCTCCAAGCAATCGTCCTTTAGCTTGTGTTGCATTACTATTTTCTAACTTGAACTCATTGTCGAACGCGACATGCTCCCCACTGAGCATATAACCTTTCTTAGCGATTGTTTTCAGAATTTTTTGAGCTTTCCCATCATCGCCAAGGGCATATCTGATGTTAAAAATAGACTGAGTTAGTCTCGCATCAGATACGATTTTCCCTTCCCATGCTTGTTCAAATAACGTGTCTCTCGATACAGGCTTATCGAGATTCGCTATTAGAATTTCAAGTATTTTGTAATCGGCAGAGCCTAATTTATAGCAAACGTCGCCGTCTAGAACCGATTGGCTCGCAGAGCTCAATATACGGCCGTTTAGTAGCCAAACTGGTGCAAGAGAGGTGCTTTTCATAGGCTCGTTTTACTTTCAACACCGGGAAATGTCAGTGCTTTAATAAGAGGGGATATGCTTTGAATTATGCATTTGTTGTTTCTCGCTATCTAGTTAATAAGTGTGATGACCGTTCATAGTTTTATAATTGGTTATTAAATTCGAGTTATTCAATAAATGCTTATATAAGTTTTACCGCTCTTTATGGTGGGCAATTATTGATTTTGCTTATGCAGTGAAAGCTTTGATTATCATTTAGGTTTTTTGATGTTTTAATTTTCAAGTTTGATTTTTAAATAATGTTTTAATTCTAGACTTGTTTTTAATATTAAGCCTCTTAATAGAGTCACATCTATGCACTAATTCGTTTGTATTAGCGAAGTAAAGTAGTGGCTTGGTGTGCGATGGACCAATAATTAATCAACATAATAGGAAATAATATGATTAAGAAAATAACGGCGGTGGGCTTTGCGATTTCGGCAGTGATACCTAGTATTGCGCATTCCCACGGATACGCTGTTTATCCAGCGGCGAGACAGCATATCTGTCATGAGCAAGGTGGCTTATGGGGCGATGGGTCGACAATCCCGAATCAAGCGTGTCGAGCGGCGTACCAGGAATCTGGCGAGGGGGCTTTCAATAATAAAAATGGTTATGCAGCCCTTGTCGTTGATCATGAAAACTCTGAAGCGGTAGAGGCGGTGATTAAAGATGGCGAATTGTGTCATGCGTCTATCGCGAGCTATAGCGGGATGGGAGTCGCATCTGAAAATTGGCAAAGAACGGAATTGGTTTCTGGCGACACCATCAACTTCCAATATCGAGCGACTGCTGTTCACAACCCATCCTATTGGGAACTTTACATCAGTAAGCCAGGTTATAACGCGGCAAATTCTCGCTTAACTTGGGATGACGTGGAGTTATTCGCAACTCAAGGTAATGTGGAGCCTGTAAAGATCAACGGTGAAGACCATTATCAATTTGAAATCAGTTTACCTGAAGGCCGCGATGGAGAGGAAGTGACTATCTTTAGCCGTTGGCAGCGTGTTGACCCTGCAGGAGAAGGTTTCTATAACTGTTCAGATGTAAAATTTGTAGGGGAAGCTGAAGTGCCGGAATGGGCGGAAATTGCTCAGTATGTAACATCGGGCTTCGAAGCTGAAGTAGACCGAGCAGTGCTGTTTAGAATTTTTGATGAAAAAGGCTCTGAGGTCGTCGCGGAAAGCTTCCCAATCGATAGCAATAACGTTGACCAAAACGTTTGGACTTACCAACTTGCTGAAAAGATCAATTCAACTTATTCACACACTGCGATGGTGGGGGTTAAGCAACAAAATGGTGAAGTTGAATACGATGAATCAAACTTGTTCTTCAATAAGGTGTACACGAAAAATCCAGACTATCGTTACTCGCTAGATATTCGCGATATTGAAGTACCACCCCCAGCAGAAGTTACCGTGACAGGTGTAGAAAGCACTTACTATTTGTCTGAAGGTGAAACGACGATAACGCCAACGGTCGCAACGGAAGGGCATAATGTTCTGGTAAATGTAAAAGTCATCCGAGCGGATGGTACGCAAACTTGGCTAAATAGCGCAATTTTGCATGGTAAGCCTGTTGAACTTCCAGTTAAAGCACACGTTGAAGGGGTCCATACCTTAGAAGTCACAGCGAGCTACAACCAAGAGTCTGAACATCACATTGTCTTCTCTGAGCAATTTGACGTAAAAGCGGAGGGGTCAGCCGAATACGATTATGTGTACCCAGATGGTATTGGTCATTATGTAGAAGGTGAAACCGTTGTGTTAGGTTCAGATGGAAACACCTATTCTTGCCGTGAATACCCATACGGTGCATGGTGCAATATTGATGCACCCGCTTATGTACCCGGAGAGGGCGAAGCGTGGAAAGATGCTTGGGTTCGTAACTAAGGTTTACTCATCAATCATCATAATATGGCCTCGGTTTACCGGGGCTTCTTGTTTTCGTAGTGACTAGGTTACGCATTTTAAATATTGACCAGGCGTAACACCTAGTGCTTTTTTGAAGTGGCGATGCAGATGACTCTGATCATGAAAACCACATTCTTGAGCGGTATCAGAGATGTTGTAGCCTTGACGAAGCTTTGTCTTTGCCAAGCGAATTTTAGCTTGAATTTGGTAAGCATGTGGAGGTAAACCAAACTGTTTTTGAAACGTTCGAGCCAAATGAAATGGACTGATGTTGGCAAGCTTCGATAATTCCTCTAAGGAAACGTTGGCTTGTGGAAAGTCATCTAAGAACTCTTTGACGAGTTGAACCTGCGGCACCTTCTTATTAACTAATTCGCTGACCGTTGACTTTCCATGACGCGAGATGAGCTTCACCATGGCAGCGTACATGACGGTTTCTCGCAGTAGGCGATTAGAAGACGTATTTAGGGTATTGAAAACGAGCCTAAGTTGATTGGCGAGTTCAGGATCGTACACAACGGGTTGCGGAAAGTAAGGTGCTCCAGAAATATTACCGCTCAGCTCTTGAGTAATATGGGCGAATTGCTCGGGCAGTGGGTACATTGCTTTGTACTCCCAACCCCCATCTGTGGCGGAATGCCCGTTGTGCACTTCGTCTGCATTCACCAATATAATGCTGTCTTCCGGTGCGATGTGATTACCCCCAGTTCGAAAGAAGCGTTGAGCGCCTTTCTCAATCACTCCCACGGTGTAACCTTCATGGCTATGACGAGAAAAGTTTTGTTTCTCATATTTAGCATCTAGCAACTCAATCCCGCCTAACTCCTGGGCGAAACTGAATACCGCTTTTTCTTTTACGCTGCTCTTTTCTTTCATCGCTGCCTCCTTGCTGTATGAGTGTACCTCAGGTGACAAAAATATCTTTGTACAATATTGCGCTTATTTATCGGGCTTTGACTAGAGGCTAAATCTGTATTTAGTTGACCAATTAGTTTCTACTTCTATTGAATTGTTATTTGATGGAATTAAAGTCTGGATTAAAGATTTTCACTGGTATAAAATCCGCGACTTATTTTTATAAACAAAAATTTTCATGATTGATTTCTCTATTTTGCCAGTCTATTTGACGGCCGTGATTGCCCTACTTCTGCTGCCTGGGCCTGATATGTTGTTGATTGCCAGTTCAAGTATTAGCTTTGGACGTAAAGTGGGTGTTTTCGCCAGTCTAGGGAATGCCACTTCTGGTGTGATTCTGACCGTGTTGGCTGCGATGGGGGTGTCTGCACTTATCGCAATGAACCCATTAGCACTGCAAGCTCTGCACCTTCTCGGTGGCGCTTATCTATTGAAAATGGGAACGGACTGCTTACGAGCTGACGCAGACAGTGCACCAGATCTTGATGGTGATTCGGCGGCTGCTAAGACCTATTATCAAAGAGCTTTAGTAAGTAACTTGCTGAACCCTAAGGCACTGGTCTTCTTTGTGATGTTCTTACCCCAGTTTGTATCCAGTAACATAGCGGCGAGCTCTGGTGAACAAATGTTAATGCTTGGCTTGTTGTTAAATGTGCTTGGTCTCACGTTTAACTTTCTCCTTGTGGGAGCTGTTGGCACCGTAGGTAAACGATTATTAGAAAATCAAAACTTTCGAATGTACCAACATAAAGTGATGGGTTGCGTCTTTATCGCGCTGTCTCTGTGGATGCTAAGTAACTTGCTGATACACTGATACGATTAACGTAGAAACATTAGACAAATCATTTAAAACCAGTTTCGGCTGGTTTTTTTATGTTTGGTTAGTAAGATTGTTCAGAATCGAATTTGGAGAGTTCATAAATGGATATTGAAGTTGTTATTGACCCAACGGAACAAGAAAAGAATGCCGTTTACCAAGGGCTGCTAGAGTTTAATCGCCCACACTTTCCTGAAGAAGATATAGTTTCATTGGGTTGCTTTGCAAAAGACTCGCAAGGGACGATGGTGGGAGGGCTGACCGCTGAGCTCTTTACCACTTCATTATTCGTCAACTACCTATGGATATCTCCAGAGAATCGAGGTGCATCTTTAGGACGAAAACTCGTTGAAAGAATTGAACGAGAAGCGAGAGAAAGAGGAGCAGAAGACATTTGTTTAGATACCTACAGTTTTCAGGCGCTGGGCTTCTATTTGAAACTTGGCTTTGAAAGCGTGGGGGAGTTTAAGGACTTTCCGACAAAAGGGGTAAATAAACACTTTTTGCAGAAACGACTGACGGACTGAACGTAAAATGGACGAACAATTGTCCGTCCATTTATATCGCGTTGCGTTATAGCTGCTTTAATTCGGATTGATGAGTAGCGATTAGCTCATCCATTAATCCTTCTGCGCGAGCTAAAGTATCGAAGTAAGTTTCATTCCCTTCAAACTCTTCTATCACTTCATAATAGACCTTTAGTTTCGGCTCAGTACCAGATGGCCTTACGATGATTCTGTAGCCGTTAGCTAAGTGGTAAATCAACACATCACTCGCAGGAAGGTTGATGGCTTCCGTACTACCTCCGATATTAAAACGCAGGGAAGATTGAAGATCTTCAATCGCTGAAATTTCAATACCTGCGATAGATTTAGGCGGTTTGGCTCTTAATTTGTTACCAATTGGTGGCGATTCAGGATCCAACGCTAGACTTTGCTGAGCGTTAACATGAACACCGTGCTCGAATGACAGCTTGGCCAGCTCGTCCCAAACGGTCTTTCCTTCACGTTTTAATTTCGCTACTAGTTGAGCAAATACAACGAGTGTTGATAGCCCGTCTTTATCACGAACGAGCGAGCCTATGGTATAACCGAGTGCTTCTTCATAGGCGAACAAGAACTCATGATTATCATCTTCCAATTGCATCCCAACGTTCGCTAACCATTTGAAGCCCGTTAGTGTTTGGAAGTAAGTAGCACCGTGAGACTTGGCGACTTTTTCTAGAAGCGTAGACGATACGATGCTGTTGCCTACCAGCTGTTGTTTTTCGTGTTCTAGAGATAATAAATAGTTCGCCAGTAATACGCCAACTTGATCGCCAGATAACATCTTGTAGCTAGAGTCGGCTTGAAGAACGGCAGCGGCGAATCGATCAGCATCGGGATCATTGGCACACGCGATATCGGCTTCTAGGCTTTCTGCTAACTTAATGACGAGATCCATTGCCCCATCTTCTTCTGGATTCGGGAAGTTTACTGTCGGGAACTTTCCGTCCGGCTCGCGTTGTTCTGCGACACTAAAGAAGTTAGCAAAGTCGTTGTCGTGCACTAAGTCTTCTGCCATTTGCGCGCCGACACCGTGCATGGCTGTGTAAGCAATAGTAAGAGGCTGATAACTTACCGGGTGCTTAATGAAAGATAGGTTGTTGACGGCAGAGCGGTAAGTTTCATAGTAGTCTTTTTCTAGCCAAGCGAGCTTCCCTGCTTTTTCTGCATCACAAAGAGACATCAGTGGAATTGGTTTAGTGGAAGCCAATTCGATTTCAGCTGCGATACCTGAATCATGAGGTGGAATGATTTGAGCACCGTTCTCCCAGTACACTTTGAATCCGTTGTACTCTGGTGGATTGTGGCTAGCCGTGACCACAACCGCAGCAGCGGCATCAAAATGTTTAATGCCAAACGCCACAATTGGTGTCGCGGCGACATCATGGGTGAGATAAACCTTTATCCCCAAAGCAGTTAGAACCGACGCTGTGTCATGGGCGAATTGTTTAGAATCGGTCCGTCCGTCATAGCCGATAACCACACCTCGGTTACACGCATCTTTAACGTTCTCGACAAGGTAATGACCAAGCCCTGTGGCGGTTTCCTGAATAACAAGTCGATTCATACGATTTGGGCCACATCCGACTTTGCCTCTTAGTCCGGCCGTGCCGAATTCAAGGCGCTGCTTAAAGCGATCGTTAAGTTCGTTCAGCATTTTTTCGTCAATGAGATATTGAAGCTCTTCGCGAGTCCGGGGATCTGGATCTCTCGCTAGCCAATCTGTTACTTGCTGCATCATAAAATAAAACCCTTGTGTTTCGATATTTTAAATATAAATGATTTTCATTATCAATTGCGAGAGGGCAATCGTTAAACTGTATGTCGCAGAAAAATAAATAAACCCATATGACTAGAGGTGCTTATTGGTTTGTTGGGTAAAGAGTGAATAAACAACCTTGAACATTCTCAGATCTCTAACTAGCCTTTTAACATAAATATAACAAAAAGTGCCGAGTTCGCTGTTTTTTACGCACTTTTTCTCGTGATAACACATTACGAAACGAGCAAAGTCGTTAAACCAAGTGAAAGAGAAAACATGATGTAGCCATTGGTGAAATGACCACTTAGCTAGCGCGTCCAGTTAGACTGGAGATGAGGAGATGTCTTTTGAAGAGATTACTGATCACTCTTATGCTGTTTACGGATCTAATGCTTGTAGGTTTTGCAGCACCGGCTATATCAGCGGAATCAAACTACAACATGACCCAAGGTGTTACGGAAGTCAGTAATAAGGTTTATGACCTGCATATGCTGATCTTCTACATTTGTTGTGCGATCGCATTAGTGGTATTTGGGGTGATGTTTTATTCGATTATTCACCATCGAAAGTCGAAGGGCGCGGTCGCTGCCCATTTTCATGAAAGCACCAAAGTCGAAATCCTCTGGACTATTATCCCTATCGTTATCCTTGTCGCTATGGCAATTCCCGCAACTAAAACCCTCATTGCAATGGAAGACACTTCCGAATCTGATCTCACAATTCAAATTACTGGCTCGCAGTGGAAGTGGCATTACAGCTATTTTGGCGAAGAGGTTGAGTTTTTCAGTTTGTTGGCCACCAGTGACAAACAGATTGAAGGTGAAGAAGTAAAAGGAGCCAATTATTTGTTAGAGGTGGATAACCCTCTTGTTGTGCCGATCAACAGAAAGATTCGATTCATTATGACTTCTGATGATGTGATCCACTCATGGTGGGTACCAGCCTTTGCTGTGAAGAAAGATACGATTCCAGGTTTTATTAACGAAGCATGGACGAAAATCGATGAGCCCGGCGTGTATCGCGGGCAATGTGCTGAGCTATGTGGTAGAGCCCATGGTTTCATGCCGATAGTCGTACAGGCGATGGAAGAAGAAAAATATGATGCTTGGCTTGTGGCAAAAAAAGAAGAGTTGGAACTGGCTAAACAAGCGGCAGAGCAAGCATTAGGGCAATCGCTTTCAATGGATGAGTTGTACGCCGGTGGTGAAGAGGTATACAAGGCGCGTTGTGCAGTATGTCATCAAGCGAATGGCGAAGGCATCCCCGGAGCATTTCCTGCCATCAAAGGAAGTTCTATTGCGTTAGGGGATGTTTCACAGCATATCGATATTGTTGTGAACGGAAAACCGGGAACGGCCATGCAGGCGTTTAATACGCAACTGACGGAGCAGGAAATTGCGGCCGTGGTGACTTATCAAAGAAATGCTTGGGGAAATGATACTGGGGATGTGGTTCAAGCCTCTGATGTGAATGCGTTTAAGGCTCAAAAGAGTGCTAAGGAGGAGCAATGAGTTCATCTACGGATAAATCAGTGAAATCAGCACCCGTTGTCGACGTTGAATCTGGCGGCTCAGCGGCTCATCACTCTACGGTTGCTGAACCAATCGAATCTTCTGATCATGAGCATCATGCTCCAACCGGCATAAAGCGCTGGCTTTACTCCACAAACCATAAGGACATAGGAACACTTTACTTGTGGTTTAGCTTCGCGATGTTTTTGACGGGTGGAGCGATGGCAATGGTGATCCGTGCTGAATTATTTCAGCCGGGATTACAGCTGGTGGAACCTGACTTCTTTAATCAAATGACGACGGTTCATGGGCTAATCATGGTATTTGGCGCGGTGATGCCTGCATTTACCGGGCTTGCGAATTGGATGATCCCAATGATGATTGGCGCGCCAGATATGGCTTTGCCAAGGATGAATAATTTGAGTTTCTGGATTCTTCCTTTTGCGTTTCTCATTTTAATTGGTTCTTTGTTTACTCAAGCGGGCGGACCTAATTTCGGTTGGACTTTCTATGCACCGCTTTCGACGACTTATGGCCCTGATAGTACCGCGTTATTTGTGTTCTCTGTTCACATTATGGGTATCAGCTCAATTATGGGGGCGATAAACGTCATCGTAACCATAGTGAATATGAGAGCGCCGGGAATGACTTGGTTCAAGCTGCCAATGTTTGTTTGGACTTGGTTAATCACCGCTTTCTTGTTAATTGCTGTCATGCCGGTGCTCGCTGGCGCTGTGACTATGGTGTTAACGGATAAATACTTCGGCACCAGCTTCTTTGATGCCGCGGGTGGGGGGGATCCTGTGATGTT
>Ga0213838_1001515_pt1 | contig 11877 bp, 7 predicted proteins | sample SWPATP13_FD_160577 | JGI IMG/M metagenome (GOLD analysis project Ga0213838, IMG submission 160577) | Coastal seawater microbial communities from Marineland, Florida, United States - SWPA TP1 #3 | ecosystem: Environmental > Aquatic > Marine > Coastal | place: USA: Florida | collected 2016-08-06
ACGCGCAGCACTGGCGGCACTGGTTGTAGCTCTCTGCCCGCCAGCGGCGCTCGCCCAGGCGGGCGAGTCGTCCTGGATCGCATTGCAACTGGCTCACTTCCCCGGCAAGCAACTGGAAGCGGCTCCCTTCATCCACCTGACCGCGCCCGCGCGCGCGCCCAGCGGCGAGCAGGTTCCCTTCGCGTTCAGCATCGACCATCCGATGACGGCGAGCCGCTACATCAAGTCGGTCACCCTGTTCGTCGACGCCAATCCGGAGCCGTTGACGGCGGTCTTCCACTTCAGCCCGCAGAGCGGCAAGGCCGAGATTTCCACCCGCATCCGCTTCGAATCGGACTCGCCCGTGCACGTTGTCGCCGAGTCGAACGATGGCAAGCTGTACGTGAATACGACGACCGTGAAAGCCTCCGGCGGCTGCGGCGGCACCGTATTGGGCGACAATGCGGCGGCGCTGGCGGCGGCGGGAAAAATGAGACTCGCGCTCGACGGCCCGTTCAAACGCGGCGCGCTGAACCAGGCCAGGCTGCTGATCACGCATCCGATGTACACCGGTTTGCAGCGCGACCTGAACACGAACGGCTACCGGCCGGCCTTTTTCATCGACAAGATCGAGGTCAGCTATAACGGCAAGCCGGTGCTCACCGCCGATACCGCGATCGGCGTCAGCGAAGATCCGTTCATCCAGTTCGGTTTCCTGGCCGAGCAGCCCGGCACCCTGCAAGTGCTGATTCGCGACAACCACGGCGCCACCTTCCGCCAATCGCTCGCGGTCGGGGGCTAGATGCGCAGACGCGATTTTCTCGAACTGACGCTGGCCGCATCGGCCTGCGCATCCGCGCCTTCGGCCTTCGCCAAAAGCGGTCGCGCCGGACTGGGACGGGTGGTCGTCGTCGGCGCCGGCTACGGCGGCGCCACCGCCGCCAAGTACGTGCGCATGTTGAGCGGCGGGCGCATCGAGGTCGTCCTGGTCGACCAGAATGCCCAGTTCATCTCCTGCCCGGTCAGCAACCGCGTACTGGGCGGTCAGAAAACGCTGGAGCAACTCACCTTCGACTACGATGGGCTGCAGCGGCGCCACGGCGTCAAATTCATGCGCGGCAGCGTGACCGCGGTCGACGCCGAGAAGTCGCGCATTGTCGTGGCAGGCAAGCCGCTGGCCTACGACCGCCTGATCGTCGCCCCCGGCATCGATTTCGTCTACGACGATTTTCCGATGCTGGCCGCCGCGCAGGAGCAGATTCCCCACGCCTGGAAAGCGGGCCCGCAAACGCGCAACCTGCAGCGCCAGCTGCTCGCCATGCCGGACGGCGGCGTCTTCACGATCGTGGTGCCGCCCCAGCCTTACCGTTGCCCGCCCGCGCCCTACGAGCGCGCCTGCCAGGTTGCCTTCTACCTGAAAACCCACAAGCCGCGCTCCAAGCTCATCGTACTCGACGCCAATCCCGTCATCACTTCCAAGCGCGCCCTGTTCGAACGGGCGTTTCGCGAACTGTACCCGGGCCTGATCGACTACGTGCCGGGCAGCGAATTGCGGGCGGTCGATGTGGCGACGAAGACCGTCAAGACCGCCTTCGACACCGTCGCCTCCACGGTGCTGAACATCATTCCACCCCAGCGCGCCGGCAAGCTGGCGCAGGACTGCGGCCTGGCGAACAGCGAAGGGCGCTGGTGCGAGGTCGACGTCGTCAGCTACGCCTCGACCGTCCTGCCGCACGTGCACGTGATCGGCGACGCAATCGATTCAAGCCTGCCGAAGTCGGCGCACATGGCCAATGCCCAGGCCAAGGTCTGCGCGCGCGCCGTCGTCGACCTGATGCTGGGCCAGGCGCCGGATCCGGCCCCGGCGTTTGCGAACACCTGCTACAGCTATATCGACGACAAGCAGGCGATGCACATCTCGACGCTGTACCGCTACGATGCGGCGAAGAAGAGCATGCAGGCCGATGGCGCCGGCAAGCTCTCGAGCCATGCGTCGGCACAGGAGGGGAGGGATGCCGATGCCTGGGCGCGCCACATTTGGGACGATGTGCTGACTTGAACGCCGCCAGCCCGGCGCGGGCGATGCAGGCCTTCCCGTATAATCGCAGGCCGCTCCCTGACCCCGCAATCCGATGAACCGTCCCAGCGCCGTGCCCTTGCCTGCCTCCCTGTCGTTTCTCGATAACACGGGCGAACTCGGTGCGCTCATTGCCCGCCACGACTGGTCGGCGACCTCGCTGGGCGCCATCGACACCTGGCCGCAAAGCGTCAGGAGCACGGTCTCGCTGATCCTGCATTCTCCCTTCCCGATCGCCACCATGTGGGGCGAGGACGGGGTCATGATCTACAACAGCGGCTACGCGGAGATCGCCCGCGACAAGCACCCGGCCCTGCTCGGCATCGAGGTGCGCGACGCCTGGCCCGAGGCGCGCGGCTTCAACGACGAGGTCATGCGCGTCTGCCTGTCCGGGAAGACCCTGCATTACGCGAACCAGGAACTGACCCTGCACCGCGAAGGCCGCGACGAGCAGATCTGGTTCAACCTCCACTACTCGCCGATCGTCGGCGAAGGCCATGCGCCGATAGGTGTGATGGCGATGGTCGAAGACTCCAGCGACGAAGTGCGCGTCGAGCGCTTCCTCAAGAGCGAACACACGCGGCTGCAGGCGATGTTCGACCAGGCCCCCGGTTTCATGGCCATGCTCGAAGGCCCGCAACACCGCTTCGTGCACGTCAACCAGGCTTACCTGACGCTGGTGAACCGGCGCGAGGTGGTCGGCAAGACCCTGGCCGAGGCGCTGCCGGAAGCGGTCGCGCAAGGCTTCGGCAGCCTGCTCGACGGCCTGTATGCGAGCGGCGGGGCCTACGCCGGCACCGCCACCCCGTTCAGCGTCGATGCCGTGGACGACCTGCCGGCGCGCGAGGTCTTCGTCGACTTCGTCTACCAGCCGATGCGCGACGCGGCCGGCGCCGTGTACGGCATCTTCGTGCAGGGCGCCGACGTCAGCGGCCGGGTACTGGCCGAGCAGGCCATGCGCGCCAGCGAAACCCTGTTCCGCACACTCGCCCAGGCCTTGCCGAACCAGGTCTGGGCGGCGCCGCCGGATGGCGTGCTCGACTGGTACAACGAGCGCGTCTACAGCTATTCCGGCTACCGCCAGGGCGACCTCGACGGCGGGCGCTGGACCAGCATGGTGCATGCGGACGACCTTGGCGCGGCGGGAGCGGCCTGGGCGCATTCGCTGGCCAGCGGCAGCACCTACGAGATCGAGTTCCGCCTGCGCGACCGCGACGGCAATTACCGCTGGCACCTGGGCCGCGCCTTGCCGATCCGCGACGAGGCCGGCGCGATTACGCGTTGGGTCGGCACGAATACCGACATCGAAGACCAGAAGGCGGCGGCCCGTGCCTTGGCCAGCCTGAACGACACCCTGGCCGAACAGGTCAGCCAGCGCACCGCCGAGCGCGACCGCATCTGGCGGCTCTCGACCGAACTCATGCTGGTGGCCGATTTCGAATCGAACATCGTGGCCGTCAACCCGGCCTTCACGACAGTGCTCGGCTGGAGCGAAGCCAACCTGGTCGGCAGCCCCTTCATGGCGCTGGTGCACCCGGACGACGTGGCTGCGACGCTGCGCGAAGTCGGCGGCCTGAGCGAGGGCCAGACCACCTTCAGTTTCGAGAACCGCTACCGCCACCGCGACGGCAGCTACCGCACGCTGGCCTGGTCGGCCGCACCGGACGCGAGCTTCATCCACGCCGTTGCGCGCGACGTGACGGCCGAGCGCGAAGCCGCCGCCGCGATGCGCCGCACCGAACAGGCACTGCAGCAGTCGCAGAAGATGGAAACCATCGGCAAACTGACCGGCGGCGTGGCGCACGACTTCAACAATCTGCTGCAAGTCATTGCCGGCAACCTGCAGCTGCTCGGCACCGACGTGGCCGCCAACCCGCGGGCCCAGCGCCGCGTCGACAATGCCATGGGCGGGGTGCTGCGCGGCGCCAAGCTGGCCAGCCAGCTGCTCGCCTTCGGCCGGCGCCAGGCGCTCGAACCGAAGGTGGTGCGCATCGGCCGCAACATCGCCGCGATGGACGACATGCTGCGCCGCGCGCTGGGCGAGGAAATCGAGCTCGAGACCGTGATCCAGGCCGGCTTGTGGAATGCCTTCGTCGATATCTCGCAGGTCGAAAATGCCGTCCTCAACCTGTGCATCAATGCGCGCGACGCGATGGACGGCGTCGGCAAGCTGACCGTCGAAGTCGGCAACGCCAAGCTCGACGACGATTACGCCAGGGTGCAGCCGGACGTGACGCCCGGCCAGTATGTGATGATCGCCGTCAGCGACACCGGCTCGGGCATGCCGCCCGAGGTGCTGGCGCAGGCCTTCGAGCCGTTCTTCTCGACCAAGCCGGAAGGCAAGGGCACCGGCCTGGGCTTGTCGATGGTGTACGGCTTCGTCAAGCAGTCGGGCGGCCACGTCAAGATCTACAGCGAACCGGGCTTCGGCACCACCGTCAAGATGTACCTGCCGCGTTCCCTCGAAGCGGAAGACGCGCTCGACCCGGTCGACCTGCGCCAGCCCACCGGCGGCACCGAAACCATCCTTGTGGCCGAGGACGACGAGGGCGTGCGCGAGACGGTGGTCGAATTGCTGGGCGAGCTGGGCTACCGGGTGCTGAAGGCGCCGGACGCCGCCAGCGCCATGGCGATCGTTTCGAGCGGCATCCCGATCGACCTGCTGTTCACCGACGTGGTCATGCCGGGCCCGCTGCGCAGCCCCGACCTGGCGCGCAAGGCGCGCGAAGCGATCCCGAACCTGGCGGTGCTGTTCACCTCGGGCTATACCGAAAACGCCATCGTCCACGGCGGCCGGCTCGATCCGGGCGTGGAGTTGCTGGGCAAACCGTACACGCGGGCCGCGCTGGCATCGAAGATCCGCCACGTGCTGGCCAACCGCGACCAGCGAAGCGGCGCCGCGCGCGACCTGGCGCATGCGCGCAGCCAGGTGAGTGCGCAGCAGGCGGCGCCGGCCGCACTCAGGATCGTGCTGGTCGAAGACGACGACTCGCTGCGCGCCACCACGGTCGAATTGCTCGAACTGCTGGGGCACGCCGTGAGCGCGGCGGGCAGCGGCGAGGAGGCGTTGGCCTTGCCGGCACTGGCCGCGGCCGATGTGTTGATGACCGACCTGGAGCTGCCGGGCATGTCGGGCGAGGAACTGGCCGTCGCTGCGCGCAGGCTGGTTCCTGATCTGGCCGTCGTGTTCGCGTCAGGGCGCAGCGCCACGACCAGCCTGGAACGCTCGACGATGCTCCGTAAGCCCTATGATGTCGAGGCGCTCAATGCGGCGCTGGCGCGGGGCGGCGCGTGAAAAAACCTCTGGGCGCATCTCTAACTGATTAGCGAGCAGGCAAGCGAAAGACAAGCCCTCTTGTTTTCTGGGAGTCGGGAATGGTAAAGGGACATCAGAAAACACGTTGCTCGCGCGTTATTAAACAGCCTGGGATCACAGCGGACGTGTATCCCGGCTTGCCGGGAAGGCTAAGGTAACGGTGCGCTGCGGCTATGCGCGAGTACCGCGTCGATCATTGCGTCAGGTTTGGACAAGTCGTCTGCGATCACCAGGTCGGGAGTAAACAGCAACGGCCAGCGCAGCCCCGAAGGCCGGTCGAGCATGAAACGGGGACTGCTGACCACCAGCCCTGTGCGCGGCAACACAAAGCGCAGGGTTCCGCCGGATTGGCGTGCCCGCGCCGCACGACCGGGCCCAGCCAGGGTGCCAAAACCGAAATCCTGCACAGTGTTAGCGAATAGTATCGCGGACGAATAGGTGGCATCACCGGTCAACACATATATACGCCCTCCGAAATGAAGCGGCTCGGCGAGGGCCGGTTCAACCCATCGCGTGACCTCGCCAGCGACGCTCTCCCCCGTGCGCTGCCCCGGCTCGGCGCGTCCTTCCAGCACCCGCTTGACATAGGTCGACGCCCAGCGAAAGCGCTTGGCCGCCACGTAGCGCAGCACGCCGTCGATCCAGTAATCGTCGTTGCCGCCTCCGTTGAGCCGCACATCGATGATGAGGGTGCTCACGCCTTCCTCCTTGATGCGGGCGAAGGCGTCGCGGGTGAACGCCATGAAGCGTTCCTTGTCGGGCCAGGCGAAAGACCCGAGCACCAGCACCGCGGCGTTGGCCGGCAGCAGGCGCAACTGGAACTGGCGTTCGAAGCTGGCGTCATCTTGCAGAACCACTGCTTCGCTATGGGCTTGAGCCAGGTGTAGACCAGGCCTGGACGCGAGTTCGACCGTATAGCTGGACGATGCGCCGTACATTTTCCACAGCAGAAACCAGAACCGCTGTCCAAGCAGCCTCGCGCGAAATTGCGGTGTGTCGCCATGCACCCGTGCCATCAGTTGGGCCACCACGGCTTTCGCATCGCGGCCGTTGATGCGCGCGATACGCGAGCCCGCAAGCAATGACTTCTGCCCGCCCAGCCAGGCAAGGATGCGCACCGTACCATCGGTGTGGATCGCCACTTCGAATGGAAAGAAGCCCCCGCCGGATCGCAGATGGGCACGTGCATCGCCACGCCAGTCCTCATAGCCGATCATGACATGGCCGTCGGCGAAAGCCGGATTGAGGCGCGCCATGACCGACCACGCCTGGTCGCGCGTGAGTGATTGCGACAGCGCGTCGGCAACTGGCCCAATTGCCGCATCCAACTCGACGTCCAGCGCGGGATGCGTACGTTCGATGAATGCCCGCGCGGCGCGCAAGTCGGCGTGCAAATCCTCGGGCGGGATCAGTACCCGATCCGCAGCATGGCACGCGGTCGAAAAACAAATGAACACCCCGATGGTGAAAAGCCGCACGGCATCTCCGTTGAAAAATATATTGTGAATTTCAACATAAAAACTGCATCCAGGGCAAGTGTCATGTTGAAAATTTACGGTACAATTTCAACAAAGACTAATTCACAGGCAGACGCTATGAATGCAAAGACAAGCGGCGAAATATCTGCTCCGGAAGACATTGCCCTGCTCGCATCGGGCGTGCGGCAGGAGCTGGTCGACACCTTGGCCGCAATGGGCGGCGAGGCGAGCGTGGGCGAGCTTGCAAACGAACTGGGCAGGCCGATGGACGGGCTGTACTACCACCTTGAGATGTTGCGCAAAGGTGGGATGGTGAGGGAGGAAACAGGCCCGGATAGCGTCGAACGACGCTTCAGGCTCGCCAGCGCCAAGGGCAGCCCTTTGCGCATGGTGTACAAGCCGAGCGTGCCGGGAGTAATTTCGGCACTGACGAAATTTTCCCAACAATTGCTGCACATTGCGGGGCAGGATTTTTCAGCCGCCCTGGCGCTCGCGGGTGTGCAACTGTCCGGTCCGCGTCGACAGTTGTGGATCTCACGTAACAAGGGATGGATGAGCAACACCGACCTCGAAGAAGTCAACGCACTCCTTCTGCGGCTGGGCCAGCTCGCCAGCCAGTCGCGTTCGAATGAGCGCGATCAGTTGGTCAGCCTGGCATTTTGCCTTGCTCCCGTACAGCCCAAGGCGAAGCGGCGGCAGGCCGATTGATGCCGATTTACTTACTTCCGCCGAGTACGGGAAGCGCCTTCTGCGACAGCGCATCCCAGGTCTGAAGACTTTTTGCAGGTATCCGATCCCGCCACCGCGACGTTTTCTGTCGACCCCGCGACATCACAATGACATTCCCATGTCGCCAACGCACGTCGGGCAGCCAACGCCGCTACACTGAGCATTTCCATGCACGGCGCGCCTGCCGGCGCCATTGCAGGCAGCGACTTCTTACGGAAACCGATCATGCACCGCACCCGCTCGCGCAATTCCCGCACATCCCGCACCTCCCGCACGGACCGTCTGAGACCCATACTGCTGGCCTCCATGTCAGCGCTGACGCTGCTATCCGCTAGCATCGATGCCGCAGCACAGGCAGCGGCCGTCGATACGCGCTATGAACGCGTCGTACCCAGCCCGGATGGCATCGGCAAGCGCTACATGGGCCGCGAGATCGCCGGCGTGATGGGATGGGAAGGTGCGCAATGGCTCGAGCGCGAAAGCCGCGCACGCGAGGAACGGCCGGAATTGCTCCTGCGGGAACTGGCCTTGGCGCCCGGCATGACGGTAGCCGACATCGGCGCGGGCACCGGCTACTACACTTGGCAGCTGGCGAAGCAGGTGGGGCCCGGCGGACGCGTGTATGCAGTCGACGTGCAGCCGGAAATGATCAGTATGCTCGACAGCCAGATGGCAAAGCGCGGCGTCCGCAACGTGGTCTCTGTGCTAGGCAGCGAAACCACCATCAAACTGCCGCCGGCCAGCGTCGACTTGGCAATCATGGTCGATGTCTATCACGAGCTCGCCTATCCCGCGGAGGTCCTCGACAGCATCGTTGCCGCCCTGAAGCCGGGCGGGCGCGTCGTCTTCGTCGAATATCGGGCCGAGGATCCGGCAGTCGCGATCAAGCCACTGCATAAAATGAGCGAGCGGCAGGTACGGCGTGAAGCCACGGCGCATGGCCTGAAGTGGGAACGCAGCATCGAATTGCTGCCGATCCAGCATGCGATCGTGTTTCGGAAGCCGTGAGCGCAGATTTTCCTGCCGTTGCTATCGATACTTAGCGGCGGAGGGCGAAAGTGGCATCGGGCCGTCCGCCGCTGAGCAGACGTGGCTTGCAGGATGCGATTGCATGGCTGAAAGCACTGCTCGCTCGCGAGGAAGGCATCGGATATCGCCGAAGCCGGTCGGGGCGTCTGCCATGTTGACGCACACTGCCCAACCAAGGGGATGCATCAGTTCTCGATTCAAAATATGTATCGGATCAGAATCGCTTACTGCACAGCGTTTGCGATTAGGGCCTATCCGGGGAAACACGGGATTCGAAAGAAATTGGACGCCAAGGAAATGTGTCCTCATGGAAGGACTGCTTATAATCCGAAGGAATCATCCACCGGTCGACTTTAAAGATCGATCAACCAGAATCTGCTCGCGGTAGCAGAGCAGTCCCCTATGAAGACTGATGTCTTCGATTGAAAATACATCATTCAAACCGGGCTCGCGAATCCGTGCGGCGTTGTAGATGAGCTGCCCCAACCGCAGATCAGGCTCAAGTGCCCATACTTCGTGCAGCAGTTCGAGTACCTCGTCAATTCTGGCCGGATCGCGCATTGTGAGTCCTCCCTCATGTGTTGAAGATCCAGTGACTGCTCGTGGCCATTTGCAGACTTTTAAGTTGCCTCCGCTTACAACCCAAAGTAGACCTTGCCGCTGCGTTTCTTGCTTAAAAATTCTTCCTTCGCAGGTTTTTTCGGATCACAAGCAATACTCCAACGATACCTAGGATAAATAACGCTGATTGCACTTGGCCGATTGCAGACCTACTGTAGCGTCCGCTTAACCCTCAAATTAACCACACATTGTCCAACTATCGCGCCGATTACTTTTCCGCTTGACCTTCAACATGCTGCGCAAAATTATCGAGGATTGCCTGCCATCCCGCCTGTTGCTGCTCGACGCTATGCGTTGACTCAGCATCAAACGACACTCTGACGAGGACGCCATCGGATCGCTCATCGAACTCGACTTTCGCTCCCCTGTCTCCGAAGCCGTACTCGATCAGGCGGTTCGGTACGATGTTGGTATAGGTTCCGGCAAAATCAAAACCAACACTGCCGTCCTTGGCCTCCATGCGCGACGAAAACGTGCCGCCGACCCGCAGGTCGACATCTGCGCTAACCGTATGCCAATCGTCCGAAGCCGAATTCCATTGCAAGATGTCATTTGGCGTGGTGTACGCACGCCACACGTTTTCGATGGGTGCGTGAACAGTCGTTTCAACAATAATCTTCATGATTTTCAATCCTCTGATGACCGGACGACTCAGTCTATTAGGTTGTTGGTATCTGAGCAAGTAAGAGGTTTTGTCAGGCGCGACACGCCTGTTGAATGCTTGTGTCTGCTTGCCGAGACATACCCCGCTTTTTCTTCACCTCCGCACGCGCAAATGTTATTGTTGCCAGAATAAAACTAATTCTGACAACATCCCGTGAAACGTAAATTCCTGTATTACGTCGCCACCGTTGCCGCCGTCGCCGGCGCCGCTGCCGGCAGCCTGATCGTCGGCACCCGCTCAGCCCCGGCGCCGGCGCCCGCACCTGTCACCGCCACCGCGACCGCGAAGCCGGCCCTCGACGTCAGCGCGCTCAGTACGATAGCGAACGACATGCAGGCGCTGCTCGCGTCCTACCGCAAGATCATCGTCCTGACCCAGGACGAAGCGGCGCTGTCGAACGAGGCGCGGGCGCAGGCGAATCGCGTCGGGCAGGAGCTGTTCCACGAAAACCAGGAGCGCATCGCCAGGCTCGACGAGGCGATCGCGCGCTTGCTGGCATCGACCAGCCCGGCGCGTTTCGACGCCATCGGCAGCGTGCTCGATTACGTCGAGTCCGGCGAAGGCTTGTACGACGCCGACCGCCTGGCCTTCCGCGAGCTGATGCAGTCGCTCCTTGGCCAGGTGGCGAAGGACTCCTCGCTGCCCGCGATCAAGCTGCATAAACGCGTCTCGGAAGACCTCGATGCCCTGGCCGAGATCGAGCGCAATTACGAGAAGGAGATCCGCGCCGTCTTCGGGCGTTTCGAATCGCGCTCGATCGAACTCAAACGCGAGAAGTGGAGCAGCTATGTCGCCTACCTGAAGACCCTGTACCAGCGCGAGCGCATCCTGAAGGATTATGGCGTGGTGCTGCCGTATCCCTCGAAGCCGGAACCGGCGCAGACACCTGCGCAGGCGGGACGCGAGGAAGAAGAAATCTTCGGCAAAGCGCTGCCGAAGAAAACCATCGTGCTGACCTTCGACGACGGCCCGCACCGGCGCTACAGCGACGAGATCGCCGCCATTCTCAAGCAGTACAACGCGCCCGCCATTTTCTTCAGCGTCGGCCGCAATCTCGGGTCGCTCGACGCCCAGGGCAAGACCATCCTGAACGGCGGCGCCCAGGTCAGCCGGCGCCTGAAGCAGGCCGGCTATGTGCTGGCCAATCACAGCTTTTCGCACGCCCAGTTGTCGAAGCAGACGGGCGATGGGTTGAAGGCCGAGATCCTCAATACCGACGCGCTCCTGAAAGCCGTCGACCCCGAGCGCTCGGCGCTGTTTCGCTTTCCGTATGGTGCGCGCAATCGCGAGGGCATGCAGATGCTCGAAAACGCCCATTTGAAATCGGTGATGTGGAACATCGATTCGCTCGACTGGGCCGATCCGGTGCCGTCGTCGATCGCCGAGCGCGTGCTGCGCAGCGTCGACAAGGAGGGGCGCGGCATCATCCTGTTCCACGACATCCACGAGCGCACCGTCAAGGCGCTGCCCGCCATCCTCGACCGCTTGACGGCCGAGGGCTACCAGTTCGCGGGCTGGGACGGACAAACCTTTAAGACCGCCGGCACGGTCGCGCCCGCGCCGGTGGCGCGCGCGGCCGCCACCGGGTACGCCAATTCGTGGGCGATCGTGGTCGGCATCGACAAGTACCAGAAATGGCCGCAGTTGCAATACGCCGTGCGCGACGCGGAAGGCGTGGGCCAGCTGCTGGTGCAGAAGTTCGGCTTCGCGCCCGAGCGCGTGCTCACCCTGAAGAACGAGCAGGCGACCCGCGCCGGCATCCTGGCCGCTTTCCACGACCGGCTGGCGCATGGCAAGCTGCAGCCGAACGACCGCCTCTTCGTCTTCTTTGCCGGCCACGGCGCCACCCGCAAACTGAGTTCGGGGCGCGATCTCGGCTACATCGTGCCAAGCGACGCCGACCCCGACAAGCTGGCCACGGATGCGATCCCGATGACCGAAATCCAGAACATCGCCGAGAGCCTGCCGGCCAAGCACGCGCTGT
>Ga0213838_1001528_pt1 | contig 11764 bp, 10 predicted proteins | sample SWPATP13_FD_160577 | JGI IMG/M metagenome (GOLD analysis project Ga0213838, IMG submission 160577) | Coastal seawater microbial communities from Marineland, Florida, United States - SWPA TP1 #3 | ecosystem: Environmental > Aquatic > Marine > Coastal | place: USA: Florida | collected 2016-08-06
GGCATAGGTTTGCCTTTTACCTGGGAGTCAAGCTCCCGGGGATCAGAAAATAAACCACTGAACAAAAACACCACCAACACCAGAAAGGCCAGTAGGGGCACGCCAAAAATCATTATCTTTTTCATGCTTTAGCCTCCTCGCCGGTCGTTACACCACTCACCGCAGCGCGCACTTTAGCCACTTTAGCCATGCGATAACGTTTATCACTCATCGAGCATATTCCGCCAATGGCCATGATGACGGCCCCAGCCCAAATCCAGGTGACAAAGGGTTTGATATAAACGCGTATCGCCCAGGCACCATCGTCCAGAGGTTCTCCCATAGCGATAAACAGATCCCTGAAGATAGTCGAATAAATACCGGCTTCCGTCATCGGCATACGCTGTACCAGATACAGGCGCTTCTCGGGCTCAAGATGTACCAGCTTATCACCCGACTCGTAGACATCAAAAATGCCCACATCGGCGGTATAATTCGGCCCGTTGCGTTGCTCTACCTTGCGGAAGGCAAACTCATAGCCCGATAAAGTGACAGACTCGCCCGGCATCATACGAACGTCTCTTTCCACTTCGTAATTACTCACCAGCGTGATGCCAATCAGCGTTACCGCAAAGCCCAGGTGACCAAGGATCATCCCCCAATGACTCGGCGTAAGCTTACGCAGCCGTTCAAATGCACTGAGGCTGGTATCCATGGCAGACACTCTTTGCACCACTTCTAACGTCGTTGTAATGAGGATCCAGGCACTCAGCACCAACCCCAACGCCGCCATATAAGTGGGCGCATCGTAGGTATAGTTGATTAATACCCCGGCGCTTACGCTTAAGCCAAAGGCAATTAATAGCGTTTTTTGTACCTGAGAGGCTGGTTGGTGTTTCCAGCGAGTAAGTGGTCCAAGACCTAAAAACAACACAAAGGGCACAATCAGCAGCGTGAACATCTGATTAAAGAACGGTGCACCGATGGAGATAGATCCCAGTCCAAGCTCTTTATGCACCAGAGGCAACAGTGTGCCCAGCAAGACAACCAGCGTCGCTGCGCACAGAAACACATTATTGCCCATCAATAATACTTCACGAGAGAACAGCTGGTAACGGCCCGGGCTTTTTAACTGCTGTGCACGCAGTGTATACAGCACTAAACTGAAGCCGGTTAATAATACCAGAATGCCCAGAATAAAGAGTCCGCGAGCCGGGTCGCTGGCAAAGGAGTGTACCGATACAATAACCCCTGAACGCACCAGGAAAGTCCCCAATAAACTTAACGAAAAGGTGGCAATAGCCAACAATACTGTCCAGGATTTAAACGCCTTACGTTTCTCCGTTACCGCCAGTGAGTGCATTAATGCGGTGCCCACCAGCCACGGCATAAAGGAAGCATTTTCAACCGGATCCCAGAACCACCAGCCACCCCAGCCTAGCTCGTAATAGGCCCACCAGCTCCCGAGCGCAATGCCTACCGAGAGGAAACTCCAGGCGGCAATCACCCAGGGCCGTGACCATCTCGCCCAGGTTGAATCAAGCTGTCCTGAAAGCAGCGCCGATACGGCAAACGCGAAAGCCACAGAAAACCCAACATACCCCATATACAGCATAGGTGGGTGAATGATCATGCCAAAGTCCTGCAGCAGCGGATTCAAATCCCGGCCATCTACCGGAAAATAAGGCAACATGCTGTCGAATGGATTAGAGGTCAGCAGAATAAACAAATAAAAACCCACCGACACCATACCAAGCACTGCCAGCACCCGCGCGATCATAATTTGCGGAATACCGCGGCTAAACAGGGCCACAGCCACTGTCCACAATGACAACATCAGCACCCAGAGTAAAAACGAACCTTCGTGCCCGCCCCAGACGGCCGTGACCTTATAGTACACCGGCAAGCGACTGTTAGAATTCTGCGCAACATAATTAAGCGAAAAGTCATCGGTCACAAAGGCATAGACTAAACAGCCGAATGCCAGGGCAGTAAAACTAAACATGGCAATGGCCAGAGGACGGGCTGTGCCAATCATGGCATTGTGCCCTTTAAACGCTCCCCACAGCGGATAGACCGACAATAAAATGGAAGCAACCAGCGCCAGCGCGACGGCAATATTACCTATTTCGGGGATCACGAGCCTGTATTTCCTTGATTGGGGTTAACATGCTTAATACCTTTCATCTTCTCGGCGAGTTCCGGCGGCATGTATTCTTCGTCGTGTTTAGCCAGAACTTCTTCGGCTTCAATCACACCGGATTCCAGCAACACGCCGGTAGCGACGATGCCCTGCCCTTCACGAAACAAATCAGGCAGGATACCGGCATAACGTACCGTAACCTGCGGACCGGTATCGATAAGATTAAAGCTCACCGCCAGTGATTCTGAATCCCGACTCACAGTGCCCGGTACCACCATGCCACCAATTCTCAGGCGCTGACCGACCGTCGGTTTCACCCCTTCTTTGCCTTCAACGATTTCAGAGGGCGTGTAAAACAAATCGATATTGTCGGTTAATGCGAATAGCATCAGTGTGATAGCACCAACAATCAGTAAACCAATGCCACCAACGGCAGCGAGTCGCTTTTGTCGTCTTGGATTCATACTGCTTAACTACCTGTCTGTTGTGATTCAGATTGCAATGCCTGGGCTTTTCGCGCCGCAGCAATTCGGGCTTGCCTCGCTTGTTCCTCACGAGCATTGCGCAACAACTTTTTATGGGTACTGGCACTGTCTACAACCACCCATAACAACGCCAGTAAAGACACACCAAATGACAGCCACACGTAGAGGGCATAGCCGCCCATGGCCAGAAAATCCTGCAAACTATCAAACTGCATGGTCATCTCCGAGCGCTCGCGCCGCCAGGTCTTTCACCCAGGGGCGGTGATATTCTCGCCGAATGATTTCATTTTTCATACGCATTACGGTCACTGCTGCAATAAATAAGGCCAAACCCAGTAAAGCGATCAATAATGGCCAAAGCATCTCAGGCGCAATAGAGGGTTTATCAAACTTACTGATTGTCGCGCCCTGATGCAGGGTATTCCACCACTCAACCGAATAATGAATGATAGGGACATTGACCACACCAACCAGAGCCATTACCCCGGCCGCCTTCCCCGCCTGTTGTTTATCTTCAAACGCGCCATACAGGGCAATTACGCCAAGGTAAAGAAATAATAGGATCAGCTCTGAAGTCAGTCTGGCATCCCATACCCACCAGGTCCCCCACATAGGTTTACCCCAGGCCGCGCCGGTAAACAGCGCAATAAAGGTAACCACCGCGCCAACAGGCGCCATCGCAATCATGGCCATAAACGCGGTTCGCCATTGCCACACAATACCCACCAATGCCGCAACCGCCATGGCTACATAGGTACTCATCGACAAAATGGCGCTGGGTACATGGATATAAATAATCCGAAAAGAATCACCCTGCTGATAGTCCTGGGGGGCAAAGGCCAGCCCCCAGATGGAGCCGGCGATTAAGCATAGAATACCAGGCCAGAGAAAATAGGGTTGAAGCGTTACGCACAGTTGATACGCTCGCTCAGGTTTTGCATACGGATGTAACCACTTCCACATCAGTTTTGACTCACTTTAAGTGCATAAGCAATTGCAAAGGGGGCTGATGCCATCGCCAGCATTAGCATGGCGCCAATAATAGCAAGTTGTGCCCGGTAAGGTAATTGGAGTGCAGCAGAATCTACTGCCGAGGTGGCAAATATCAATAACGGAATAAACACCGGTATTAACAATAACGCCAACAACACACCGCCACGTTGTAAACCTACCGTTAACCCTACAGCAATTGCCCCGACCAGCGACAACAATGGCGTGCCCAGCACCAGGGTTAGCATTAAGGCGATATACATATCGACCGTCAGGTTTAAAAATAGTGCCAGTAAAGGTGAAAAAAGTGCCAGCGGTAAAAAGCTCACCAGCCAATGGACTAAAACCTTGACCGCGGCAATGGCCGCCACCGACTGACCGCTCAGCATGTACTGCTCCAGCGAACCATCCCAGAAATCGTCACGAAAAAGACGCTCCATGGCCAGTAGGGAGGAAAGAATCGCTGCAATCCAGATAACGCCGGGTCCAATCTTTTGCAGGGTAACCGGCCCGGGCCCAATGCCCAGGGGAAAAAGCGTGATCACCATTAATAAAAACATCAGCGGCTGGGCCAGCTCAGAACGCTGTCGAAAAGCCAGCGCCATATCCCGCTTAAAGATACCGTTTATCAGGGTATTCATAACCGATACTCCAGCATTAACTCGGTAAATGGGCCGGCCTGCTTGCTAAGCGGCTGATGCGAGGTCGTAATAATGGCGCCCTGATTAGCAACATGCTCACGCATATGAGTTTCGAGCAATTCAATACCATCGGTATCCAGCGCGGTGAAGGGCTCGTCTAGAATCCAATAGGTTGCTTGCTTTAACCATAAACGGGAAAGCGCGACCCGGCGCTGTTGTCCGGCCGACAGCATTCTTACCGGCACATCCTCAAGTCCAACAAGTCCTAGTCTTGCCAGCACGTCATAGGCCTGTTGCGCAATAAAATCGGTGCTGTGTTGAGCACACCAGAAGCGCAGATTTTCCATGGCAGTCAGCGCACCATTAATACCCGCCTTATGGCCCACATAGATCAATTGCTGATTAAATCTGTCACGCACTTTATCTAGCGGCTCCTCATTAAGCAGTAACTGGCCGCTTTCTGGCGCCGACAATCCGGTTAAGATCCGCAATAAACTGGTTTTACCTGCGCCGTTGGGACCCCGCAGGTAAATGAGCTGGCCGGGCGATAAGCAAAATGACAGGTCAGTAAACAATACTCTGTCGCGCTTAATACAGGTTAAATTGTCTGCAGCAAGTCCTGCCAAGATACATCCCGTTCTGTTAGCAAAAAAATCCGCCGCATTCTATCATAAACCAGCCGCTTCGCATCTTACCCAAAGGGCGGATCGGCAAATTTCTGATCTATTTCAATCTTTGGCACGATTGACATTATACTTAACTGTTGAAACTGACTGCCGATAACGACTTATGCAATCATCCAATCTGCCCCCACAAGCAAGCGCCGAAAGCAGTCGAGTCAATACTGCAGAGTCTGCGAACGTGACAACTAAACACCAGGCGATTGCCAGAATTGCTCAGGTTTTACAGCCAGTGCAGATTAACGCCTCTGCCGCCGTTCAGGTACCAGCCTCATCAGCAGGACAGCAAAAAACTTCCAGGGCTTTACCGTCTAATAATGCCAGCGTGTTTATGGCCACAAACCAGCAGTTACTGCAGGTAAGCCCGGCCGTCCGTGTGACCAGTGCCGAGAACTTGTTGCTGGTGCGATTACCTGCAGATGCGCCGATTCAGCCGCCGCAGGGTTCAGCGGTCCCATTTAAAAGCGTGTTGCCGCCGGATGCCGGTACGGTCACATTACCCACGTTAGTAAAACTATCGCCGGAAACCATTCGCCAACAGGTCTCCCAGGCGCAGTTTCAATCGCTAATGATGGCATTATCCCGAGCATTGACTACACCAGTCACGCTTCAGGCGACGGTTATTCAGCAAGATAATGCTTCAATAAGGGTTAATGCCGGTGCCCAGCGGCCTTTAATTATCGATATTCCGTTAGCAAAGGCGCCCAAACAGAGCGATGCCTTATTAGCCAGCCCCTCAGATAACAAACCTGTTGTACCGGCAACAGTAACGCTAACCGTTTCATCACGGCAAAACCAGCTACAAGTGCAAATTACTCCGCCTGCGTCATCTTTACAAACAGCGCAAACGGCACAACCCAGTGTGCAAGGTTCAGCTGCAGTCCAGAATACGCCGGTTAGTTCATCGCGTATTGTTAACGTGCCGCTGAACTCGCCACTGGCGACTAAACTCACCCAGGCGGTTGCCCAACAAATACCACTTAACGTGGAGCCGCCTAAGCTGGTCAGTTGGGCAACTCAGTCGCTGCCGCCCGTCGCAGCAAAATCATTTCAGCAACTGAGTCCCATGCTCCCTGCAACAGTGAGCATAAAAGGCAATGAAGTAACCATTACAGGTAACAAGGCTGAGCTTTTAGCCGTTACTACAAATTCAACCAACGCTATTACGCAATTAGCGCCCAAAGTCAGTCCTCAACAAATAGGGCAACTTAATATTCAAAGCACGACTGCCAGGAACATCCCTCAGGTTACGATTACACCTGTAGCAAACCAGCCTGAAACAAACGCAGGACAATCAACCCAACAAACATTGTCTTCGCCTGTCAGGACTGCAGCACCAAAAGCGGATAACAGCCCGTCTCAACAGGCAATTTTGCGTTCAGGTGCCCCAAACAACGAAGCAGGCAAACCAGCGATACCTGCAGACGTAGAAAGTATCGCGAAGCATAAATTGGAGCAGCTTCCCGTCGAGATAAAGTCAGCACTCACGCAATTTATCCGCTCTGCGAATCGAATTAATGTCAGTAACATGGATTCGTTGCAATCCAGCCTTAATGTAATTACTACTGCACTGCAAAAGTTTGCTAGTGCCAACCCGGCCCTTGCCAAACCCGTTAACTCAGTGATTGAGCAGTTACAACTTAATTTATCAGCGGCCAACAAAATGCCCACTACAGAATCAACAGTGCTTAAGCCCGAAGTCACTGGTTCTGCTGAGCCGGTGACAGCAAAAACCGCCACCGACTCAGTTCAACAAAGCACAGCGCTTAAACAGCTATTTACATCACCAGCCTGGCTTCAATCTCCGTTAACGCTCTTATCACCGCCGGCCGGGCAGAACTTTTTAAGCGGGCTTATTCAGTTATTACAGGTTTCGTTGCTCGGCAGACACTTTAAAAGCCATGAGGATATCGAGCAGGCGCTTAACCGGCAGCGAAGCTCTGCCCCAAAAGGCAATACTACAAACAGCTTGCTAGGTTCCATAACTGGCCGTCAGGTAAGGGAATTTGCCCAGCTCGACAGCCAGCAAAACCTGCTAAAGCAGCTTAAGGGGTTACTGGCCGGTCACCAAAGTGCCAAGCTTGGCAATATGGAACAAACGTTACAGGGTAATGACAACTTTTATTATGTATTACCCGGACTATTACCCCAGCAAAAGCCGGCTGAACTGCTTATCCGTCGCGAACGGGAACGCCAGCCGGAACAGGAAAACGAGTCGACTCAAACCCAGTGGCACCTCACCATGAAACTGGATATCGGAGAACAGGGAGAACTGCTCACTAAAGCGAAAATCCGCGATGAACAGCTTTATCTTGATATTTATTCGTCGAATCAGGCATTACTGGAGAAAGTAGGCGTAACCCTCCCTTTTCTACTCAAGCGATTTACCCAGCTTGGTTTAAAAGTTGAACAGCATAAACTGCAATTAGGCAAAATTCCGGATACCCTGGCCACACGCCCCTATCAGATACTGGAGACCCAGGCATGACCCGTAAAAGTAAACGCGCGGTTGGGATTAAATATAATGAAGCCGAACCGTCCCAGGCCCCAACGGTTGTCGCCAAGGGCTATGATGATCTCGCCGAAGCCATTATAGCCAGCGCAAAAGCCAATGGTGTGCTGGTTCATGAAGACCCCTACCTAAGCGAATTTTTGACTACCCTGGATCTTGGCCAGTCGATACCGGAACCGTTATATTATGTTATCGCCGAGTTACTGGCTTACTCGTACGTGTTACAGGGCAAAGTGCCAGAGAACTGGAAACAGGCGTTTCCGGGAATTGAAGAAAAGATTTAGAGCCTGACATCAACGCTCACCTCAACCGTATTCGAATCATGAACAGTCAATGCCAACGTTATATTTGTCATATAAAAAAGCCCATCCAAATGGATGGGCAAAACTATAAGTTAGGCTTATAGGGGGAGTTTCCAACGGGTGTTGAAAAATGTCACTGTTATATTAAAGCGCGTCTTCAGGCTCTACGTCGTCGGCTTTAATATTTTTCGATAGCAGTAATTCTGCGCGGATCTTGGTTTCAATATCGTTAGCGATATCCGGGTTTTGCTTAAGGAATTTCACCACGTTTGCTTTACCCTGACCAATTCTGTCGCCGTTATAGCTGTACCAGGCACCGGCTTTATCAACCAGCTTTTGCTTCACGCCCAAATCAATCAGTTCAGCTTCTTTGCTGATACCGGCACCATACATAATCTGGAATTCAGCCTGTTTAAACGGTGGCGCCACTTTGTTTTTAACCACTTTCACGCGGGTTTCGTTACCCACCACTTCGTCACCCTCTTTTACTGAGCCAATGCGACGAATGTCCAAGCGAACAGAGGAATAAAACTTCAGTGCATTACCACCGGTAGTGGTTTCCGGGTTACCAAACATTACACCAATCTTCATTCGAATCTGGTTAATGAAAATACACAGTGTATTAGAACGCTTAATGTTACCGGTCAGTTTACGCAGCGCCTGCGACATCAAACGGGCCTGTAAGCCAACGTGGGAGTCGCCCATGTCACCTTCGATTTCTGCTTTCGGTGTTAGCGCGGCAACCGAGTCAACAATCACTACGTCTACTGCCCCAGAGCGAACCAGCATGTCACAGATTTCCAGTGCCTGTTCACCAGTGTCCGGCTGAGAAACCAGTAGATCGTCAATGTTTACACCGAGCTTTTCGGCATACACTGGATCCAACGCATGCTCGGCATCTACAAACGCACAGGTTTTACCTTTTTTCTGAGCTTCTGCAATAACTTGCAGAGTTAAGGTGGTTTTACCCGATGACTCCGGACCATAAATCTCAACCACACGGCCACAAGGTAAACCGCCAATGCCTAACGCAATATCAATACTCAGTGAGCCGGTAGAAATAGACTCAATATCCATTGCCTGGTTGTCGCCCAGACGCATAATAGCGCCTTTACCAAATTGCTTTTCAATCTGACCGACCGCAGCCGATAGTGCTTTAGATTTGTTGTCGTCCACCGAAAACCCCTCGTTATTCTGTTCTGATTGCGTTATCCGCAGTTGCTTTTACTGATGTAGCCGGTAAGCTGATCATCACTAAAATAATGACTGCATAATATACTGTATGATTATACAGTGCAATATGCATTTTGCCTTTTCTTTATTTCATCACGCCTGGTTTATTTCGCAACTAGCCTGTGGTGCAGTGTTGCAATAACAAACTCAATCGCCTGAGTTCTCACCGCTTCCCGGTCACCCTCAAACTGGCGGCGAATTGTATCGGTTACACCGTTTAAGTAAAAGCCAAACCATACCGTCCCTACCGGTTTTTCTTCGCTGCCGCCGCCCGGCCCGGCAATACCACTAATGGCTACCGCACATTGTGCACCGGTTTGCTGTGCGGTGCCTGCGGCCATTTCGCGCACGGTTTCGGCCGACACCGCGCCAAAGCTTTCAAGGGTTCCACTACTAACGTTAACCAATGCCTGTTTTGCCTGATTAGAATAGGTCACATAGCTTTGCTTAAACCAATCCGAACTGCCAGCCACCGACGTTAACGCATAAGCCACTCCGCCACCGGTACAGGATTCCGCACAGGACACCGACCAGCCTCGTTGCCGCAGCGCCTCACCAACGGCCAAAATCTGTTCAGCTAACGTATTTATATCCAGCTGCTGTCTCGAAAAAGTTGAAAATGACTGGCTCATAGGAATAATACACTCATAACATTGAGACCCTATTATTGGTCAAAACCACAATCGCAAGCAACCAGCAAGCCGAGGCATTCTTGGAATCACACACGCCAATGATGCGCCAATACCTGAATATTAAGGCGCAGCACCCTAACATTTTACTTTTTTATCGCATGGGCGATTTTTATGAATTGTTCTATGACGACGCCAAACGCGCTGCCGAGCTACTGGATATCTCTCTCACCGCCCGGGGTAAATCCGGCGGCGAGCCAATTCCCATGGCCGGTGTACCCTATCATGCGGTAGAAAGCTATCTGGCGCGGCTGGTAAAAATGGGCGAATCGGTGGCAATTTGCGAACAGGTTGGCGATCCGGCCACCAGCAAAGGCCCGGTGGAACGGCAGGTACAGCGTATCGTTACGCCCGGCACGGTAACCGATGAAGCCTTACTTGACGAACGCCAGGATAACGTTCTGGCTGCAATTTACAGCGTAAAAGATCAATTCGGCCTGGCCTGGCTGGATATTACCAGCGGCCGCTTTTTAGTCAGTGAGTTTACTGGCACCGACATGCTTACCGCCGAATTACAGCGACTCAATCCTGCCGAGTTACTCTACCCGGAAGGCTTCGACTGGCTGTCAAAGATTGACCACATCAAAGGTCTGCGCCGCCGTCCTGAATGGGAGTTTGATCAGCAAACCGCTGAGCAACAGCTCAACAATCAGTTTGGCACCCGGGAACTCACCGGTTTTGGCTTAACCAATATTACCCTGGCCATCAGTGCCGCTGGCTGTATTCTGCAATATGTTAAAGACACCCAGCGCACCGCCCTACCGCATATTCGTGCTATTACTCTTGAACAGCAATCCACCCGGGTGCAACTGGATGCGGCCACGCGCAAAAATCTTGAATTAACGCGAAATTTATCCGGCGGCACCGAACACACGCTGTTTGCCGTGCTCGACAATACGACCACGGCAATGGGCAGTCGCTTACTACAGCGCTTTCTGCATGCGCCGATTACGGACCGGGACGAGCTTAATGCCCGTCAGCAGGCCATTGGCGATTTTCTTAATGGCGATTACCCGGCACTTACCGGCCAGTTAAAACACATAGGCGATATTGAGCGGATCATGGCTCGCCTGGCGCTGCGCTCAGCGCGGCCGCGGGACTTCGCTCGCCTGCGTAACGCCCTGGCCAGTCTGCCCGAGCTTCAACAAGGGCTGAGTGTATTTGGCGCACCACTCATTAAAAGTTTAAGTGAGCAGATCAGTGAATTCCCCGAACTGTCGGACTTACTGAATAACGCCATTATCGATAACCCGCCGGTGGTTATTCGTGATGGCGGCGTAATCGCCCCTGGCTACAACGCCGAGCTTGACGAATTGCGGGACCTGTCCGATGGCGCCACCGAACTGCTACGACAGATAGAAACCCGGGAGCGGGAACAAACCGGCATCAGCACGCTAAAAGTGGGCTACAACAAGGTACATGGCTTTTTTATAGAGGTATCGCGAGCCAATAGTCATCTGGTACCGGCCAGCTATATTCGCCGCCAGACGCTAAAGAATAACGAGCGCTACATCACGCCGGAGCTGAAAGAGCATGAGGATAAGGTGCTCACCTCGCAAAGCCGCGCTCTGGCGCTGGAAAAGCGACTTTATGAGGAGCTGTTTGAGTTAATCAATCCACAGCTTGATGCCCTGATCACCAGTGCCGCCGCGTTGGCGAAGCTGGATGTACTGATCACCCTGGCTGAACGTGCGGAAACCCTGGAATATCACTGCCCCACCTTGTCGGATGTACCGGGCGTGACTTACCAGCAGGGCCGGCATCCGGTGGTTGAGTACGTCATGGACTCGCCGTTTATTCCCAACCCGCTCAATATGGATAAAGACTCGCGGATTAAAATTATTACCGGCCCCAACATGGGCGGTAAATCGACCTTTATGCGCCAAACCGCACTGATTGTGTTACTGGCTTATATTGGCAGCTACGTACCAGCTGAGTCTGCCGAAATCGGCCCCGTGGATAAAATATTCACCCGTATCGGCGCCTCAGACGATCTGGCCTCCGGCCGCTCTACTTTTATGGTGGAAATGACCGAAACCGCCAACATACTACACAATGCCACGCCTTATTCACTGGTATTAATGGATGAAATTGGCCGCGGCACCAGTAC
>Ga0213838_1001537_pt1 | contig 11698 bp, 8 predicted proteins | sample SWPATP13_FD_160577 | JGI IMG/M metagenome (GOLD analysis project Ga0213838, IMG submission 160577) | Coastal seawater microbial communities from Marineland, Florida, United States - SWPA TP1 #3 | ecosystem: Environmental > Aquatic > Marine > Coastal | place: USA: Florida | collected 2016-08-06
CGCCCAGACTCCGTTCGACCAGTTCCTACAGGCCGCGGTCGACGCCAAGAAGTAACCGCAACCACGCGGGCGCACTTGATGGCCCGCACTTGATGGCCTGGAGTTGAATGCCCGGCACCGGAGTACTCCGGTGCCGGGCTTTCGTTTTGGCCTTCGCTGTGCCCTTCGCTGTGCCCTTGGCTCGGGCCTTCGCCTTGCGGGAGGGGCGTTGCGCGTTTTTCTCCCCGGGCGTCGGTGGGCTAATCTGGTCTAGCGTCCTGACATCTGCCCCATATTTCGATCTGGTGTGTCGGTAGTCAGGCTGCAGGAATGCCTCCTTAGCTCAGTTGGCCAGAGCACCGCTCTTGTAAAGCGGGGGTCGTCGGTTCGAATCCGACAGGGGGCCCCAATGAACCCCTCCATTCCGGCGATTCTGACCGGAACGGAGGGGTTTTTGTGCGCTGAGACGGGACACGAGACGACTGCCAGAAGATGGGTGCGCTTTCGGCGCGCCGCTGACCCGTGGCCGGCGGAGGATGACGCCGTCATTCCCGCCCCTGACCTGCGGCAACACTGTCGGAAACAGCAAATCGGGCACTACTATCGTCTACAGGGCCGGGAAGCCGGCCCGAAGACCTGGGGGAACAATTGAAAAACAAGGCCATCCGTCTCGGCGCCGCCGCGGCATTTACCGCACTGCTTTCCGGTTTCGCGGTTCCGGCGCACGCCGCGGGGACTGATCCCTGCGGCCCGATCGTGGATTTGGTAAAGATCTGCACGGCGCCGGACGGGAGTCAGTATCCGGTGCTGGTCAACCGCGCGGTCGGCCCGCGGCCGTTTATCGCCGGCGCCCTGTTGGTCGGCAACACTCTCACCGTTCTTGACGGAGCCTGGGACCCTTCAGGCGCGACGCTCACCCACCAGTGGCTGCGTAACGACGTGCCGATTCTTGGCGCCACCGGCACCACGTACCGGCTGACCAGGGCGGACCTCGGCAAGTACGTCCGGGTCAAGACCACAGCCACAGCGCCGGACTATGCAACGACAGGCATGCAGTCCACCAAGACCGTGCCCGTTACGGACACCGGGGGCGCTGTCCCGTCGGTCAAGGCGCCGGCGACCGTGGCACTCAGCACGCGCGACACCGACACGGATGCCCCCAATCCCGTCGTGGACGCCGTGCCCGGCATCTGGTCGGGCGCCCCGGGCATCGTGTTGCTCTACCAGTGGCTCCGGGACGGCAAGCCCATCCCGGGCGCCAACGCTGCGTCCTTCGACACGACCGGCTGGGGGAAGGGCCTGTTCAGCGTCAGAATTACCGGCTACGCCGCCGGATACGATCCGGCCACGGTGACGTCCGCTGGGGTGGCTTTCTCCCCCTGGAACCCGACCCCCGGTGCCGTGGTCACCGGCGGCACCGGGCTGGGGGATGTCCTCACCGGCGTCGACGATGTTCCCTGGAGGGACTTCAATGGCCGGGGCGAGACGGACTATGAGCACCACTACCAGTGGCTGCGCGACGGCGTCGAGATTCCCGGCGCCAACGAACTGACCTACACAATTACCGCCGAGGACCAGGGCCACACCTTGGTCCTGTTCACCGACACCGACACCTTCGATGCCCACTCCAACCCGGTGACCGTCCCCCCGGTCCAGCCGGCCCCGGCCCCGGTCACCCCGCCGGCCCCGGACGTCAAGCTGAAGCCGCTGACGAATGTCGCCAAGCCGGTCCTGACCGGGACCGCCGTGATCGGCGCTCCGATGACCGCCACGGCCGGCACCTGGTCCGAACCGGCCGACAAGCTGACGGTCACCTACTACTGGCGGTCCCCGGACGGGAGAGTATTGGCCACCGGTCCGACGTTCACCCCCGACATGACCGAGCTCGGGGTGACGGTCACGCTCGTGGTGACCGCCTCCGCCCCCGGCTACGACGTTGCCTGGGCAAAGGTTACCGCGCCCAAGCCCGTGGCCGCCCCTGACCCCATCCAAACAAAGGCCCCCGCCATTCGGGGCGTCCTGACCGTGGGGATGGAGCTCTACACCTACACGGGTGACTGGTCCTTCCGTGATTCGGAGGTGAAGGAGTTCCGCCAGTGGCTGCGTGACGGTGCCACGATCGCCGGGGCCGCCGGCCGGCGCTACACCCTCGTCGGGGCCGACTTCGGCAAGAAAATCTCTCTCCGGGTTACGTCGACACTGGACGGCAGGACACTGAAGACCCAGACGGTCGACACGTCGGCGAAAGTGGCTGCCGCGACCATGAGCTCGGCCACGCCGGAGATTGCAGGCACCGTCAGGGTCGGAAGGATACTGACCGCGAATCCGGGCGGCTGGACGACGGGCACCGCCTTCAAATACCGCTGGCTGCGCAACGGGGTCCCGATCTCCGGGGCCACGGCCTCGACCTACAAGGTCCGGACGGCCGACCGGGACACCAGGATCACCGTCCGCGTCACCGGCTCCAGGCTCGGCTACACGACCGTCACCCGGACCAGCGGAGCTTACTTCGCCCGCTGACCCCCGCGGGGCCCCAAGAAAGCCATCGACTGTTGCGAAATCGTCCTTTTCGAGCCCGGTAAGGGCATCTACGGAGCAATCGATGGGGATAACGAACGACGGCGGCCGCGCCGTTAACGAGGGGGAGCACCGACCTCGGACGTGGGCAGATGCCGCGGATTGCCGTGCAGATCCATGGCCTCATGGATCTGCAGGGCAAACCACAGTTGCGCCAGCGTGGAGGTTTCGGTCATATCGAGGCCTGTCAGCTCGCTGATCTTACGGATGCGATAGATGATGGTCTGCCGGTGCGCGAACAGGGCCGCCGCCGTTTTCTGCCAGGACCGTTGTGAGTCAAGGAACGTCTTGAGCGTAAGGATGAGGTCCCCGTGTTCTCCCTGTTCGTACTCGAAAATGGGTCCCAGGAGCCGCTGGACCAGTGCGTTGCCTTCCTCAAAGCTGGTGAGCCCCAGCCAGGAGGGTCCCTCGGCGTAGCGGACCAAGTGTTCGCCGGTGCTTGATGCCGTGCCAAGGGCCCACATCGATTCCTGAAGAGCCCTCTGCGCTCCAGCGGCCGAGGACGGACGGCTGATCCCGATCCGCACGTCCGCGGGGATGGCATGCCGCAACAGATCGTCGGAACAGTCTGAGGCGACAGCCAAATGCAGGGTGTTGAACCGGCGCTGGCACGCAGCCGGATAGCCGTGCCGCCATAGATCGACATGGACTCCTGCCAGGCGCTCGCCGTCGTCGCTGGACATGGAAATGATGAGGAATTCCCGGGACGAAATACCGAACTCAGGCAGCCGCCTTTCAATGTCGGCTATGCCCAGGCGCCCGTCGAAGGCCTGCAGGAGGAACTCCGCGCCCAGCCGGCGCTGGTTCTCGAGGGACAGCACTGTCCGCGACAGTTCCAGTCCCAGGACTGTGGCCGCATGGAGCAGCACCACGGCATCCGGGAGCGACTCGGATTTCGGCAGCACCACAAGAAGCGCATTGGCGTGAGTGGGAATGTCCATCATCAGCAGGTGGCTGTTCCCGAAGCGGTGCCACTGGAACTTCTTGCTGGCCACCGGCGACTTGCTGGTCAGCGGTTCAAGGTGCTTCTTCAGGTTCGGCGGCAGTGACTGGCCTCCGGGATGCCAGGCGTGCAGGCACCTTCGATCAACCACGAAAAGGCTCGCGTCGAGTTCGGCTTCGATGCCCAGGATCAGGCCCAGCCAGTTGTCCTCAGATGGTCCCGCCAGCCGCAGCAGATCATAGATGCGGGCAGTCTGACGCAGCCTGCGGGACTCCTCAAGCAACGAGGACTCAGCAACCGAGCGTGCGATGGCGATGAACGGAAGCGGGTAGGGGATGCTGATGACCGGCAACGGCAAACGGTCACAGGCTTCGAGGAACTCGGGAAGGAGTTCAGGGGCATGCATCTGCTCGCCGATCGCCAGGGCGCTGGCGCCTGCACTGACCAGCGACTCGGCAAGCTCAACCTGGCCCGCGGGATCCGCCGGAATGGACAGGCCGTTGGTCATCATGAGTTCGCCGCCGGTGACCCATTCCCACAAACGCGGGAGGTCGGAGGTGTGGGCCCAGGTGACCCGGTTTCCCAGGCCGGCGGGGCCCGCCAGAAGGCTCAGTCCCAGCTGGGGTTCGGCCAGCAGTTCGGCCACGGTGATCGCCATGCGCGGTTCCTGTTCATGAGTCCGGTGGCCGTCCCCAAGCCGCTTATACATATGTATATGCCGCTGGGTTATTTGTAGTCAATCGGCGCATGTACCGCGTGATGCCGATCACTAATAGTTAAGGCATAGACCTCAACCGGCCAGGAGCAGCGCGGAGAAGAAAATCTGCCAGGCCGGCTGAAACCACAGCAACCAGAGGACCCCTGTCATGACCATGCACAAGCCGATCGGCCCCGTCGACGCAACAAAGGTTCCCCGCTTTGCGGGCCTGGGCACCTTCGCCCGGCTTCCTCAGATTGACCGTGTGCCGGACTATGACATTGCGATCGTCGGCGTCCCGTTCGACGGCGGCACCTCCTACCGCCCCGGCGCCCGCTTTGGTCCGGCTGCTGTCCGTGAAGCGTCGCGGCTCCTGCGCCCGGGCTACCACCCGGAGCTGGACGTGGAGCCCGTATACGAAGCCCAGGTTGTCGACGCCGGCGACATTGCCTGCACCCCCTACGACATCGCCCGCGCAGTCCGCGAGATCGAGGAACAGGCCCTCCCGCTCCTCGGCGACGCCGGCTCCGGCAAGAGGCTCATCTCCATCGGCGGCGACCACACCATTGCTCTCCCGATGCTGCGGGCCCTGAACAAGGTCCACGGGCCGGTGGCCCTGCTCCACTTCGACGCACACCTGGATACCTGGGACACCTATTTCGACCAGCCGGTCACGCATGGAACCATCTTCCGCCGGGCATTCGAAGAAGGCCTTCTCGTCGAGGACAAGTCGATGCACGTGGGCATCCGCGGGCCGGTTTACGACCGCAACGATTTCCTTCGCGACCACGAGTTCGGCTTCCAGATCATCCGCTGCTCGGACCTGGACGTCATCGGGGTTCCGGCCGCGATCCAGCGCGTCAAGGATCGGCTCGGCGACACCCCGGTCTACGTCTCCATCGACATCGATGTCCTGGACCCGGCCTACGCTCCGGGCACCGGCACGCCGGAAATGGGCGGGCTCCACTCCCGCGAACTGCTGGCCCTGCTCCGTGGACTGAACGGCATCAACATCGTGGGCGCCGACGTCGTCGAGGTCGCCCCTGCCTACGACCATGCAGACATCACCACAGTGGCCGCGGCGACCCTCGTCTTCGACCTCCTCGCTTTGATGGTGAACCGCAGCAAGGCCTCCGCCAACGTCGCCCAGGAGCTGCAAACAGCCACCGTTTGAGCCGCAACTACTGGGCAGTCGCGCCTGATTTGTACATATGTACGAACGGGTTTACGGCAACTATTCAATCGCCGGATTTCCTCTGTGACAAAAGTCACGAATGATTAACACATCAGATCCCGTGCCCGACGAAGTGCCGGGACAAAGCAAAGAGGTTCCCATGTACTCCTGGAACGCATCATGAACGCTCAACCCAATCGCGCAGCCGCAGCCGAAGTGCCACGGCTCGAGGACAAGACCATTCAACCCATCCCCGCCGACGAACGCCACGGCAAGGCCCGGGACCTTTTCACCATCTGGTTCGGTTCCAACATCATGATCATGACGATCGTGACCGGGGGACTCGCGACCACGGTGTTCGGACTCAGCTTTGTGCCCGCCATCGTCGGAATCATCATTGGGAACCTCGTCGGCGGCATCTTCATGGCCCTGCACTCGGCCCAAGGTCCGCAACTGGGCGTGGCGCAAATGATCCAGACCCGCGGGCAATTCGGTTCGTACGGGGCGCTCCTGATCGTTGTCATCGTGGTGATCATGTACGTCGGGTTCTTCGCGGCGAACCTCGTCTTTGGCGGTCAAGCACTCGCCGCAGTCAACCCGGGCATCAGTGTTGACGGAGGCATCATTGTCATTGGCGTCGTGAGCGTTGTTGCCACCATCTTCGGCTACCGGCTCATCCACGCCTACGCACGCTTCCTGAGCATCGTGGCCGGTCTGGCGCTGGTGCTGGCCTTCGTCTGGATCCTGGCCGTCTACGGAGTGCCGGCCAGCTTCCTGAACCAGGGAAACTTCAACTGGGTGGGCTTCATGGCCACCATCTCCGTCTCCGCCCTCTGGCAGCTCGCCTACGCTCCCTACGTCTCGGACTACTCCCGTTACATGCCTCAGGGCACCGGCTCGGGTCCGGCGTTCTGGGCATCCTATTCAGGCTGCGTCCTGGGAACGCTCTTCCCGATGGTCTTGGGGGCCTTGGTGGGAACGCTCGCCATGGCACTGATCAACGATGGCAGCAGCGTCGAAATCGTGGGGAGCCTGGGCGCCATGCTCGGGCCATGGACCATGGTGATCATCGGAATCTTCTGCCTCGGCGTTGCGGCGTCGAACGCCATGAACCTTTACTGCGGGGTCCTGTGCTCCCTCACCATTGGGCAGACATTCAAGCCAGCCTGGTTGCCCCGCGCCAAGACCCGGACCGTTGCGGCGATCATCCTCTTCACGCTCGCCCTCATGATCTCGCTGTTCGCACGCGACAATTTCATCTTCTTCTACACGAACTTCCTCTCCTTCCTGATGTACGTCCTGGTTCCCTGGACGGCCATCAACCTGGTCGACTACTACCTCCTGCGGCACGGCGACTACAGGGTTGAAGACTTCTTCAAGCGCGACGGCGGAGTGTACGGAAGGTTCAACTGGATTGCGATCGGAGCCTATGTTGCCGGTGCGATGATTCAGATTCCGTTCTCGGCAACTGCGATGTTCACGGGCCCTGTCGCCGCAGCGATGAACGGCGTGGATCTCTCCTGGATTGTTGGCCTGGTGGTCGTTGCACCTCTGTACTACTTTGCGGCACGTGTGTTCCGGAAGACGCCGGATGCCGTCCCCTTTCAGTCGCCCGCATTCGCAGCTGACCTGGTTGAGGCGCCGGGGGCGTAACTCCCACCCAGGACATGCAACACCCACTCCCGGGCATCTGCAGCCCGCACCCACACAAACTCCCGGCGCCGAGATCGGCGCAGAAAACAAAGGCAAATCATCATGACACTCACTGACCTCGAGCGCTTCACAGTCCGGCGTTCTTCCGCCGAGCAAAGCCGCGCCAGCGTTTTGCCTCCCGTTTTGCCTCCGACGGGGCACTTCATCGGTGGATCGTTTGTCCCCGGTTCAGGGACCCGGCTGATCGACGTCGTAGACCCCAGCACAGAGCAGGTCATCGCGTCGGTGCAGGCCGGCACGGCCTCGGATGTGGACATTGCGGTCGAGGCAGCCGTGGCGGCCCAGAAGTCCTGGGGCGCCACGACTCCCAAGGAACGGTCCGAGGTGCTCTCCCTGATCGCCAACATCATTGAAGCCAACCGTGAAGCATTCGAAATCATCGAGTCCGCCAACACCGGCAAACCGCGCAGCGTCGCGGAGGACGATGTCTCCAGCACCATCGACACCTTCCGATTCATGGCCGGAGCTTCCCGCACACTGACGTCCATGGCAGGTGGCGACTACGCCACCGGGCACACCTCGGTCATCCTCAGGGAACCCGTCGGCGTCGTCGGCGTCATCACCCCTTGGAACTACCCGCTGCTGATGGCTGCATGGAAGATCGCGCCCATCCTGGCCGCCGGAAACAGCATCGTCCTCAAGCCCTCGGAGCAAACTCCGCTCTCGACGCTCAAGCTGGCAGAACTTGTGGCCGGACGGATCCCCGATGGCATTCTCAATGTCGTCACAGGACAAGGCCGGACCGTTGGGCAGCGGCTCGCCGAACACCCGGACGTCGCCCTCGTTGCGTTGACGGGGAGCGTCGTCAGCGGTCAGGCCGTGGCAGAGACCGCGGGCAGGTCCGTCAAACGCGTCCACCTCGAACTCGGCGGCAAGGCCCCTGTTGTTGTCTTCCCCGACGCCGACCTCCGCGCGGCCGCAGCCGGCGTGCGAAACGCCGGCTTCTGGAATGCCGGCCAGGACTGTGGCGCCGCCTGCCGCGTGCTGGTCCACGAATCCGTGGCTGAGGAGTTCACCGAGCACCTCGTGCGGGAAGTCGGGACGCTCGTCGTGGGCGCCCCGGGTGCAGGGGACGACGTGGAAATCGGTCCCATGATTTCGCGGCCGCACTTCGAACGCGTGAAGGAATCGCTTGCCGAGGCAAGGGCCGCGGGTCTCCAGGTGGCCATCGGTGGCTCGGCTTTGGAAGGTCCCGGCTACTTCATTGAACCCACAGTGATCAGCAACGTACCGGCCGGGGCCCATATTGCTACCCACGAAATCTTCGGTCCGGTCGTCACCGTCGAGTCCTTCAGCACCACTGAAGAGGCCATTACGCGGGCCAACGAGAGCCCCTACGGCCTTTCTGCCTCGGTATGGACGCGGGATTCGAGCCTCTCGCTCAGCGTGCCGAAGCAACTCGATTTCGGCACAGTCTGGGTCAACGCGCACCTGGTGTTGGCTTGCGAGGTTCCGTGGGGCGGATTCAAGGGATCCGGCTATGGGCGCGACCTCTCGCTGTATGCCTTGGACGATTACTCCCGGACCAAGCACGTCATGATCAACCACAGCGCGTGAGCGTTGAGACCAGCATCGGAGCTCAGCAATGACCACCACGAATCATCCCCACGCCGCATCGTCGGCCCGCGCCGCAACCCCGTCCGCTCCTTTCGGGACCGACGTGACGTGGACCAACTGGGGCGGAAACCAGAGCGCCACGCCGGCCTTCACCGTCCGGCCGCGGACTGAACAGGAAGCTCTCGACGCCGTCCGGTTCGCCATCCGCGAAGGCCTGCCCGTCCGGGCAGTCGGCTCAGGGCACTCGTCCTCTCCGCTTGTTCAGACGGGCGGCGTCCTGATGGACATGTCCGCACTCTCGGCAATCACCGGGACCGACACTGTGCGGCGTCGCGCGAGGGCCCTGGCCGGCACCACCATCAGCGCTTTTGGCGATCCGCTGTGGGAGCAGGGGCTGGCACTGGGCAACCAGGGCGACATCGACAAACAGCAGATCGCCGGGGCGCTCGCGACCAGCACCCACGGCTCCGGAAAGGACCTGGGCAGCTTCTCATCAGCACTGCGCTGGGTCAGGCTGATCAACGGCTACGGCGAAATCGTCGAAATTGGTGAAGGGCAACTCCGCGAACTCAAGGCCGCCCAGGTCGCCCTGGGGACGCTGGGAATTTTCCTGGAGGTCGAACTGGCGGTCGAGGACCGCTATTACCTGCAGGAGGAGATTACGTATCCCACGTGGGCGGAGACCGCGGCAACCTGGCAGGCCGATATCGACGCGAACAGGCACTACTCGTTCCTCTGGTGCCCGGACGACGATTCATGTGAGCTCCTGGACCTGCCCGGTTCGCCGAGCCAGAAAATGGCGAACCGCAGCTACACCAAGCGGTACAACATCGCCCAGATCCAGGACGAGCGTGAAATTTCGCGCACGGAGGGTGCCCGGTTGGACCGGTCTTACCGCATCTACCCGGGCGGATTCACCACACAGTTCCATGAACTCGAGTACTTCGTTCCCAGCCGGCACGGCCTGGAGGCCGTCGAGGCTGTCCAGGAGCTGATCCGCACCAAGCATCCCGACCAGAAGTACCCCGTAGAGGTCCGCTGGGTGAAAGCCGACGAAGGTTACATGTCCCAGTTCCAGGGACGCGACACCACCGTCATTACCCTGACCACCCAACCCGGAACTGACTACTGGCCTTTCTTCCGGGATGCAGACGCGCTGCTTCAGGAATTCGAGCCGCGTGCGCACTGGGGAAAGATCCATTTCATGACGAGGAGCCGTCTGGAGCGTCTATACCCGGAGCTTGACACCTTCATCCAGGTGCGCCGGGAGTTCGACCCCCGCGGAATATTCCTTAACGACCACACTCGTGCGCTCGTTGGCTAAATCAGCCATCCAGGCTAAATCGGCAATTCCGGCGTATGCCCCCGAATCGTGATCGGGGGCATACTGCCCGCCCTGCCACAACCAATGGGGAAGAGATGACATGAGCCATTTTCAGGACAAGACCTACCTAGTCACCGGAGCCAGCTCCGGCATCGGTCTCGCGACCACCCGGGCCCTCTTGGCGCAAGGGGCAAAGGTTGCAGCAGTAGGGCTCCCGGACCGTCTGCTTGATGACGCAAAACGCCAACTGTCGGGCACCGTGATCTTCATCGAAGCTGACGTCTCTGAGTCCCAGCAGGTCGATAGCGCCTTCGCCCGGGCGGAAACAGAACTCGGCCCCCTGAGCGGGGCCTTCAACGCCGCAGGAATTTCCAGCGTTGCGCCCATCGCCGAAACGTCCGACGAGCTGTGGCAGAGGCTGATCCGGGTGAACCTGTCCGGGACTTTCCACTTCGCCAGGGCTGCGGCGCGAACGCTCTCATCCAACGGCGGCGGATCGCTCGTCTGCACTGCCAGCGAACTATCACTAGTCGGCCAGGCCGGCTACAGCGCATACACCGCGACCAAGGGCGGCGTCCTGTCGATGGTGCGGTCCCTGGCCGCCGAACTTGCACCTGCCGGCGTCCGAGTCAACGCGCTGTCGCCGGGCACGACAGATACTCCGATGCTTGCGGCCGAGTTCGCGAACGAAGAAGAACGCGCCAGGGACGAAGCGTCCGTACCGCTTGGCCGATTCGCCCTGCCGGAGGAGATTGCAGCCGCGGCGCTGTGGCTGTTGGGCCCTGAATCCTCGTATGTCACGGGAACAAACCTTGTTGTCGACGGTGGCCGAACCACGACGTTTCCACTCGGACACTGACATCTATCACTCGCACTGAAAGGCACAATCACATGAGCTCTGTCCTGGTCACAGGTGGTGCCGGATTCACTGGCCGCCACATCATCAACGAACTTGCCGACGCCGGCCATCAGACGGTCAGCTACAACCGGGATTTCCTCGAGGCTCCACGCCCCGATGTCGTTTCCGTTCAGGGAGAACTGTTTGATATCCCTCGCCTCCTCGAAGTATTCAAGGAGCACGACATTGACACCATCGTCCATACCGCCGCGATATCCCACCCGACCTATTCTTTGAGCTTTCCCCTGGCGACGTTTGCCGCCAACGTCGAAGGAACAGTGGCGGTTTTCGAGGCAGCACGACTCCACGGCGTCAAACGGATCATCAACTTCTCTTCCGAGTGCGTGTACGGAAAGACCTCAGCCCCGGTAGTTCTCGAATCGGAGCCGGTAAATCCCACGACGCCTTACGCCGTGACGAAGGTTACCGGGGAGTGGCTCGGCCAGGTCTACGGCGACAGGTATGGAATCGACGTCATCTCCCTGCGCATCGGCCAGGTTTACGGGCCCGGAAACCGCATGGATGAAGTCATGCGGGATATTATGCGCGGCGTAGTCCGTGACGGTTCATTCTCACAGGACCACGGGGCCGATCACCGCTATAACCTGGTCTACGTCCGCGACGTCGCTCTTGCCATACTGGCGGCAGTCCAGGCACCGCAAACAGCCTCGGCCAGGCCGCTGGCCTACAACATCTCCGGCAGTGAGTACTGGACACTCAGCGACGTAGTCAAAGAAGTTCGAATGGCATTCCCGGACGCCACCGTGGAGATCGGTCCCGGGACGGATCCAACCTTGGACCTGCAGGGCCACTTCAGCATCGCTTCCGCAAGCGCG
>Ga0213838_1001546_pt1 | contig 11658 bp, 9 predicted proteins | sample SWPATP13_FD_160577 | JGI IMG/M metagenome (GOLD analysis project Ga0213838, IMG submission 160577) | Coastal seawater microbial communities from Marineland, Florida, United States - SWPA TP1 #3 | ecosystem: Environmental > Aquatic > Marine > Coastal | place: USA: Florida | collected 2016-08-06
CTGCTGCCCGAGTGTCCGCTTGGCAGCGTTGAGATCGTCGATCTCGGTGCGCACGGCCTTGATGCGCGCGCTGACCCCGTCGTCACGGACCGAGATCACCCCTGTTTCGATAGCATCGAGCAAACGTGACTGACGCTTGCGGGCTTCTTCCAGCTTCGCCTCGCATTGCGCGAGTTCGGCCTGTTTGCGCTGGCGGGCATCATCGGAAGTGTCGAGGACCTTCTCAAGAAGTTGTTCTAAGCGATCCTCCGCGAAGATTTGCTCGGCGACTGCATCCATGACGAGAACGTCGAGCTTTTCCGCCCGGACGCTGGGGCAGGTGCACGACGATGCGCCTCGGTTCACCCGCGCATTGCAGGCATAATATTTGTATTGCCCGGACTTGCCTGTCCGAATTGTCATGCCTGAGCCACAACCGGGAAGGCCGCATTTGGCAAGGCCGACGAGAAGGGTCGGCCCAGAGACCACGCGCGGAGGCGTCTGGCGTGGCGATCGCACCGCACGCAGGGCCGCGATGCGATCATACTGTTCGCGGGAAACAAGCTGAGGGCATTCTACCCAAGTCCACTCCTCCTCGGGGAGCAGATTCCCGTCGTAGTCATATTTGTTGCCAACAAAGCTGCCGAGATAGTGGGCTCGGGATAGGGTATCGGCGACAGAAGAGTTGTGGAATTTTTTGCCGCGACGGGTGTAGCCGTGGGAGTTGAGATATTTCGCAATTTCCCGCCCGCCCATGGGAGTGCCATCAAGGCCCTTTTCGGCAAGGTCGAAGATCAACCGGACAATCTTCGCTTCGTCTTCCTTGATGAAAAGCCTCTTCTTTTCCTTCTTGCTGCGGATTTCGACGGTGCGGCTCTCATAGCCAAGCGGGACGATGCCGCCAGTCCAGAAACCTTCTTCAGCGGTGCCGCGCAGACCACGTCTCGTGTTCTGCGCGCCCTTTTTGATGACCCCCTCATCTTGCCATGCATTCAGGAAGCGCATCAGCTTACCTTCGTGGCTACCGTCGAATTGTTGGTAGCAGAACTCAAGTTTCACATCGGCTCTGAGCAGGGCATCTTCGGTGATCAATTGAAAGGATGCGTCGCGCGCGATGCGGGACGTGTCTGTAGCCACGATGACATCGACTGGATGATCGGCACCTGTGGCCAGTAGAAACATCCGGTTGAACTCAGGGCGGGATCGGTCCGTGCCAGATTTGCCCTCGTCCACGAAAACCCCTGCAACGGCAATGCCGTTGTGCTCGCAATGCTGGCGGCAATCGCGTTCCTGCTGAGCGAGCGATGTCTTGTTTTCGGCTTGTTCCTGGGTGCTGACGCGGACGTAGATGTAGCCGCGTCTCTTTGGGTTTTTGATGGGGTTTTGCATATTCATCTCGGGGTCTCCTTGCCGAGCTCCACGAGAAACCGAATCCTTGGGGCAAGACGCCTTTCACCTGAGGTCAGGCATGGGCATCTTTGCTTGCAGGATGGCGATTTCGGAGTTGTCACAGCATAGCATCTCCGGGCGAAAACAGCGAGGGTTTTCGCCTCATTGGTCGAGCCCGTCGATCGGGTTGAGGCATACGCTTTCACCGCTTTTTGCATCCACATTTGGGCAAGTGGTCGGCTTTGGTGCATTGCTGCGGCGTCTCGCCTTCCATCGCTTGCCGCAGCCCGTCCTCGCCGATCAGCCGCAGCAGAAGTTGGGCCAACGCGGCATCATCGGGCCTGTCGCGCCACAGAATCTCAACCCCTGAGCCATCAAGGCTCAGCTTGGTCCTGCGCGGACGGTTAGAGGAGGAGCAAGAAGCCATGACCGGGATGCCGCGTCCCAAAGGGCCCTCAAGCCGGTCTCGGCCCTTGGACCCGCTCGGCAGCGATGGCCTTCAGGGCATCCATCACCGCCTTGCGCACGCGCAACACGTCTTCTTCGGCAAGGACTTGCGGGAGGGTGATCGCTGCACCGCCTTTGCGGTCGGGCGCAAAGCCAATTTTGTATTGGGTGCCGGGCACCGCAATTATTTCGCCGAGCTGGCGATTGCGTGCTTTACCCTTACCGCAATTGGCGAGGGCGAGCGTATTTGCCAGTGCAAGATAAGCGACCTTTTGGCCGCCTTCCTCGAGCCTCGCCAGCGTATCTCTGATCTGCTGTTCGAACCGTTCAAGATCGCTGCGCTGATTTGAATCTTCCTCGTTGGCCGACTTTTCGCGCAGGCGGTCCAGCTTGGTCGCCAGAGCTTCCCAAAAACGCTGACTTACCTCGGCGGGGTTGCTGATGACGCTGTAGAGCTTGCCCCATTGCGCTTCAGTCTCAGCGGCTTTGATGAGCTGGCTGATCCGCCCTTTGGAAACCGCGTCACCACCGAGTATTCGCAGCTCTTGTCGAATCTGCTGATAGCTGTATCCGGTGTTCCGCAGGATCAGCGCTCTGCGTGCCTCAGCCATGGGCTCGCGCCGTGTGCGCTTTGCAAAGTTCTCGCTGCGGATCTTGAGCGCCTCGTCGCGTTGGACTTTGATAATGGGAACCAGCGTCTCGGGGTCGACAAGGCAGATTGCTGGAATGAGCACTGCGCCATCGACGAGTGCCAAGCCATGATCGGTCTCAAGGACTTTGAATGGCAGCCATTTGTGGGGCTCCTTGGCAAGGAGCATTTGCTGCTCGATATCGCGGGGATCGATGTGCTTGCGCTCATGAACATCGGCAAGGCTTAGGAGAACGCGGGCGCGAGCCATTTCGACGCGGACCAGCGCGCTTCCGCTCTGCCCGGCTGCGCCTTTCACCGTTTCGGGTGCTGCGACTTCTTGATCTACGGCTTCAAGGGATTGGAACAGGTCGAGATTCTGATTGTGCATGTCGTCCTCCATTGCTGAGACGACAGGCCTTTTATGCAGCTAAAGCCCTTTAAGCACAGGGACTTGGGCAAGTTTCCAAAAATCTAAGCCGTTGAAATACAATGATTCAGGTCCACTATCGTGATATTTTCCCTGCGGCTGTGCGCGACAATTGCGCAGCAGATGGCGCGCAGCTTGTTTGGGATGAGCAGGCGACGCCAATTCGCCCTGTCGGTGTGAGACGGAACAAGGGCGCTGGCGATACGAGCCAAGGCTACTTTGTCGGGAAAGACTTGGGCGCAAGGCCAAAGGATCTCGCCATCGACGTAGGAATCGGCGTTTCGACAAGACGACAGGCGAGGTCAATGGCGAGCCTTTCGTCACTTTTGCTCAGCCGATCTTTGGGCGAGGCAACGTGCGGTGAATAGCGCCAGTGCAGCTTGCCCAGTCGATCGCTGAACTGGTGCCACGCGTTGCTGAAGGCCGCAGTGGAGTAAGGCTCGCTCCAGAAGTGCGCGCCGGGAAATGCCCGCGCCATCGGGTTCCGGGTCGTATCGAGCAAGCCTTGCGTGATCAGTTGATCATAGCGCTTTCGGCGCTCTGCGACATATTCGCAGCCAAGATCAGGATCGTTGATGTTCAGGGCAAGCTGGGAGTTTTCTGGCACCGCAAACGGGTTGAAGTCGCTGCGCGGTATCGGCAACTTTTGCCCCTGTCCCGAGGCTTGCGCTGACTTCTGGGAGCGTTTGCTGCCTGTGGTCCAGATCGGTGCATGGTAGGCACCGGGCCTTGCCGCCACCGTTGCCTCAAGCTGCAATTGCGCCTCTTGCAAATCGCAATGGGCGAGTATGTTGAGCGCAGCGCGGTAGGCAGCGCTTTCCGGTGAAAAGCCGCTGGATTTCGGAGCGCGCAGATAGGGCGCAAATCTGTTCTGTGCATCGAACAGGTAGAACAATATGAAATCAAGCGGTGAGAGGCCGAGCACAAGGTGCCACCGGTTGCCCTCCGGTGGCGCGGGTTGGTGATGGGCCAGCCTTTCAGGTCGCAGAAGGTGGAAGGTCTCTTGCGCTTGCACCGCTGATTGCCGTTGGATTGTGTCTTCGGATAGATACCTGGGCAGATAGAAAACTACGGGTTCGAACTCGCCGTAGATTTTTGCCTTGTTGGCTTTGTTCGCTGGAAAGCTTTTGAACTGGACGAGCGTATCCTTGAGGTATTCCACCGTGCGCTCGAGTTCAAACAGCTGTTCGAGCACGCTGACGACGGTAACCTCTATCCCGCGTTTCAGGATCATTTCGGCGTAGCGTTCGAGCATCCTCTCGGACGGTGAAAGCGGGCTCGGTTCCAGCACGCTGCGAAGAGGCATAAAATCCCCTTGCCATGCGTCGCGCAAGATCTTGTGACCTCCAGGCTGATCGTATGCGACCGCATAGACCGCTCGGAAGGCTTCCTCGAAGTCCGCCAACAGGGGGTGTGAAATCGCCTTGAGAGCGGCTTCCGCATCGGTGTTGAACCTCGAACATCCCGGCTTCCAATCCCCTGCGCAAGCAAGGTTGAGCGGCCAAAGGCGATGAGCGAGCAAGGGACGCAGAAGGTCAGGGTGCGGATAGCCTCTCTCTTTGAGCAGCTTTAGCAATTCGCTCGCTTTCGCCCGCAATATCGGATCTGACTCAACGACGCGCCCAGCGGCGTGAACAAGGGCCTTTCCTTTGGCCGAGACATTGGAAAAGGGCGCACGCAGTCCGGCCGGAGGGACAGGGGCGGCGGTGACCAAGGGCCTGTCACAAGCGGCGATGGGGGGCTGCTTTGCCTTGCGTAAGCGAGATCCAGGCACTTGCCCAGCCGCGTCGATGCCGTCGATCAATCCAGCAAGGCGCCATTCCCCAGGGCGTGCGCTTGCACGGCCAGATGCACGCTTAGCAGTCATAGGCCGCCTTCATCTTTTCATTGAAATCAGCCACTAACTTAATGCGCCGATCGTGGTATTCGGTGCGCTCACGATCCCACTTGCTCGGATCACTCTTGGCGCTCTCTATTGCCTTGCGATAGCCGGATAGAGATTCCAGCAATCTGTCAGACACCTCAACAGCGTCAGCGCACGCTTTGATTTTGTGGGGCAGCTGCTTTAGGTCTTTCAGTTGAAACTCGGGCAGTTTAAAGAGTGCGTCCCTGGCCTCGAACCAGCTTCGTGGCTGTTCGGTGCAATCGGCGAAAATCTGCGGTGGCACATTCGAAACCTCCTTCGGGACGGCGAGGTCACGAATGCCTTCGAGGTGCTTGAACCATTCACGGCGACGCAGTTGCAGATTGCGTGCTTGACGGATTTCCTCCTCTTGTCGACCCAGCTCTGCGAGGTGTTGCTCCTTCCACTTGTCGAAAAGAGCCTCGCTCCTGATAAGCTCCAAGGCGGCAGCTGGGCGCCTGCCTTGCTTCATCAAGTCCGCTGCTTTGGTTCTATGCTGGGCAATTTGTTCTGCAATTTGGTCGGATTGTAGCATCATCTTACGATCTCCTTGAATTTCACGTTTGCGCCATTGGCCCGGAGCCATTCGAATGCCGCGAGCCGGTTCGGCAGTTCGGGGAATTCCAGTTGCAAGGCGGCGCACGTCTCACGAACCAGCCACAGCTGTTTCTTGGAGGGCGGTCTGCGCAGCATCGTGGCGCGCACCTCATCGTTGAGCCCGGCCAAGAAGGCTTCGCTCTTCGCCATGTAGGTCTCAAAGCTTCTGCGCCACTCGGCCATGCGCCCCGCCGCTTCCAACTGCCCGCCGCAAGCATGGAGGATTTTCATCAAGGCCTCGCCAACCGTCAGGCCATCGGCGAGAGCCTCCTTCAAAACTGTGCTGAGCTCAGCATCTGCCAGAACATCAGCGAGGCGCTCGGCGAGCAGACCATCAATGCGGCGCGCGTCATGTGCGGTAAACCCACGTGCGCAAAGCACCGCACCAATGGTGATCTGGTGGTAGGTCAAAGCGGGATCGCGATAAGCGACCTCGCCCGGCACCAGGGCCGAAGATGACGCCTGCGGGGCAAATTGGCTGAGTTCGCGAACCGTCGCTTCGAGGCTTTGAACGGCGGCGACGAGGTCCGGCGGGAGAGGTGTCTGTTGTTCCATCCAAGCCAGATGGCTCCCAGATGAATTCTGTCAAGCGAATTTAAACACCAGATTCATTACTATGCCACCTTTAGCGCATCTCGCTTGATGTAGGCGACCTCCAGCCTCATGTCCCCGATCTATAGTTTTGATTGAGGGTTTTTATTTGCGGGGGTTTTGGCGAAATAAATGTTGCCTACTTAAGCCGCCAAAAACCCCCGCCGATTTGAGAGGGATGGCATGGCCATAGCACCAGATCCGCGCAGCGAGCTTGTCGAGCTTGGCTCCGCGCGCCTGCGCCAATTGACGCGCGCGCCAAGCCGCGAAGTGCGATTCCTGATCGCAGCAGACCGTGAGCTGCGCAGTCAGGGCTGGGAAGAGGCCAAGCATGTCAAATCGGTCGAACGGCTCCGGCGCGAAGACGAGGAAGCCGAGCGCGAGCGGGAGGCTATGTTCCGATCATTTCGCGTGCGCTATTATCACTCTTGGGGCGAAAGCAGGCTTGGCGCGCGCAAGCAAAAAGGCGCCTGGATCATCCAGCCTGGGAAAGTGGCAAATATCTGGCCATCGGCATATCGGCTTCCCTTCGTCACGCGCGACGGACGGCATTTCGTGTTCCTTCGGGTGCGCTATTATTCCGCCAGGGATTGCCCTCCCGGCCACTGCGCCGAACGGGCGCAGTATTTTTTCGAAGGCGCCTTCGAGCTTTCCGACGGCAGCTTCTGCTTCTCCTCGAACCTTGGCGAGACCGAGGACGAAATTCTCTCTGGCATCGATGCAACCGAAGGTGTCAACCGCTCGCCTGCCTCGAATACCAAGCTCATGCTCCACATGATTGTCCAACTGGAGCACGGACTGACACCGGAAGAGCAATTTGCTGCCCTCAAACGCTATTGCGAGGATGTGTTTGGACGGCAGGGCCTGCCTTACGTTGTCGTCCTGCACCCGCCCAGCGAAGAAGGCGATCAGCGCAATTGGCACGCCCACATCATGTTCTCATTCCGGCCAGTCACGCGCACGGCATCCTATGAATGGGAGTTTGGGCGGCATCTGCGGACCGACCTCGACACGCCTGAGCAATTCGGCAGGCTTCGCAAACTGTGGGCCGACCATTTGAATTTCGCCTGTGAAAAGGCAGGGCTCGATAAGCGCTTCACGCATCTCAGCTATGCCGCAGCAGGACTGGATGTCGTGCCCCAGCATCATTTGGGCGAGGGGCTCAGCGCCAAGGTCAGGCGCGGCGAGCGGGTCGAGCTGAACGAGATCAACAAGCGCATTGTCCGCCGCAATCTCTTCAAACGCGCGCTGCGTGAGGCGGGCAGCGCAATGACGGCGGTTGCTGCTGCCTTACAGGCCGAGATGGAGCAAGTTAAGCGCGCTAAACTGCGCGCCCAAGAGTTGGCAGACGCCCTGCGCGAGCGCGTGCGCAAGCCGGACATGATTGATCCGGGCGCGCCGCCTCCCGCGGCCTCAGCGACAGCACCATACCATCATGCCCAAACATCAAACCGCGCCGCCGACGATGATGTCATTTTGGGTGACGGCTTTGTCGCGACATTGCCAACCGAGGCCCCACCCTCTGCCCAAGGCTTATTCCATCCGTTTCGGCCCGCCCCCCTTAGCGCCGGACAAGCGCCGCCCGCCGGTCCCGGTGAAATTGCCCTGCCTGACACGTTTGAATCGCTCGCCGCCGCGACGCAGCCACCGCCTTTGCACCCATCACAAGACCGACCCGATCTCGGTCAGCCTGACAGCCCAACGCTCGAAGCAGGGCAAGCCCCGCCTTCCTATCCTGAGGCCACGCCACTGGTCATGCCCTCGCTTGAAGTTGGCGCGCCGCCGCCTGCGATAACGGCGCCCGAGGTCTCCGAGCGGGCGTCGCCGCCTTCGCTGAAAAGCGGAGGCGTCCCGCCGAAACAGCCCGAAATGTTAGAATTGGAAAGGGTCCAACCTGTCGAACTCGATGCGGGTCTCCCACCGCCGGAAGCGCCTTCAAGCGAAGCTTTAGGGGCCCCAGCGCATATTCCGCTCACGCAAAGCGCCAATCCGCCGCCTGCCATCCTTGACACGCAATTGCCCAATGCGGCTGCGCCGTGCCTCGATGCTGGCGCTATGCCGCCGTCATACCCTCATATCTCGATTGCGCCGCTTCGTGCCCCACCCATCATCCCTCCCTCTGACGAGCCGCCTGCAGCGCCGGTCGACATCGCGATCGACATGTTTAGCGCGCTAAACAGGCCCACACCGCCGCCGCCGGAACCGGATCCTGCGCCAGAGCGCGAACCGGAAATCGAGACCGAAGAGGACGAAGATGACGGAGAAGAGACCATCGGTCAGCCGGAAGATGCGCCGGGATATGATATGTCCACGTGGTGGCGCGATATTCTTCGGCGCGAAGGGCCAGCAAAGCCGCGCAAAGGCAAGGATGCAGATGAAGGCAAAGCCAGGCTAATCAGGCAGAAGGCCGCGTCCGATAGCGCATCGGGCGGCACAGCCGCGCATGGTCTTGCGCGCGTCCGAGCCACGCCGGAGGAGGCCAGCGCACATCGTCCGACACCACCTTCGCAGCCGCGAAAGGCTCCGGACAACCGCGGTCCGATTGATGATATGCTTGACGCGGAATTCGAGCATATTGAAGCTAAGGCGCTTCGCACGCCAGGCTTTGCCGACGCAAATCGTGATGGTCCACGAACCAATGCGGCAGCCATTATGGTCGACCAATATGGCGTAAGCCGTCAGGCCGCTGAATTCATCTTGTCGCTTGTTCCGCGTCTTTGCCGGAAGGCTGACTCCGAGGCCATCAACCACGGGGGTGATGCCGTAATCGACAGGCTGGAAGCCGAAAAACAGGAACGGTTACGCAAGGCACTTGCCGACGAGAAATTGCGCAAGCTGTGGCACGATCTGTGCGCGCGGCTAGCCGAAGCGGGCAAGAGACATGCCAAAAGGCTGCGCGAAAAATGGCGCGAGGCAGATCGTGATCGTGCCGCCAACCGTGACCATGTGGCCTGGCTTGCTCGGCGGGCCTGTCAAAGTTGGCCGGATGGCGCAGCCTCGCCATCAGATCACAGAATGTTTGAGCAGGCCAAAGCTCATGACGAAAAATTGACGAAGCTGGAACTCGCACGGCGGCAAAACGGATACGGTCCGGGGCGGTAAGCAGCAGCTAGCGACCCACTGCACGCCGATCCGGTAGGGATACGTGAATGACTTTTCATGCCAAAACCGGCCGCTCAAGACTATACTGGAAGATTGAGCTGAGTTACGAGACGCACACGACGGTCAGCGCCGATGGCTAGCTCCGAGCGTCGTAGAGTAGGGGAACGGACTAGCGAGAATGGCCATGCAGCCGATTCAGCGATGGCAGTATCGGGTGAGTTTCGACCTCAGGGTCCGGAGCGCCTACGGCGTCGCGTTCCAAGACTTCTTTTCCACCATCATGGAAGCGCGATACGGCAGCGACTTCGTCAGGGTCCGGCCCTTCGGCTCGCTCGGAGACAAGGGCTGCGACGGCTACAGAGGCACCTGTGGCCAGGTTTTCCAGTGCTACGGGAAGCTGGAGGACGCGGCCCCAAAGGCCGCGACGATCGTTAAGAAGATGAGCGACGATTATCATCTTGCGGGTGGTCATCTCGGGAAGATCATGAAGGAGTGGCACTTCGCCCACAATCTCGTCAGCGGGCTGCCGATCGAGGCGGTCCAGAAGATCGAGGAACTCAAGCAGGCCGGCGCTCACGTGGTCGGCGTCGTCGGGCCGGCGAGCCTCTGGACGATTGTCGATGAACTCAGAGAGACCGAACTCTTCAATCTCCTCGGACCCGCCGCGACGGCTGAGGATAGCCAGAACCTGAAGCTCGAGGAGGTCAGGCTTCTGACGGACTCGCTGATGGCTTCGATATCCTCCGAAACCGTCCTGAACGCCCCCATCAAGCCTGTGCCTTCGGACAAGCTCGCCTTCAATAAGCTTCCAGGCCACTGGGTCCAGCTGCTCACCTTGGCGTCGACCAACGGGCCATACGTTCAGCAATATTTCGAGCAGAACTCGGACGTCGAGTTGGGAGCCCGGATCGCACAGGCGTTCTCCAGCCGTTATCTGGCGCTCAAGCAGGAAGCGCTCACACCTGGACAGATTATGGATGCCCTTTACGAGCAGACGACCGGCATGGGCTCAGTGACCACCGTCAGGCAGGTCGCCGCGCAGGCACTACTGGCCTATCTGTTCGACGCGTGCGAGATCTTCGAGGATCAAGCGGATAAGGTCGAAGCATGATCCTGCCCTCGAAGCATATTCCTGAGAGCCGCTCTCTCGCTGCGATTGGGGGTGAAATACTTGCTCAGCTTGATGAGCCGCGCGCGGTATCAGAGATCTGGGAGCGCGTGCTGGCAGCTAGACGCGCGACCGGACGAGGCGCCCCGCTGCCATACGACTGGTTCGTCCTGGCCCTTACGTTCCTGAACTCGATCTTCGCGGTCGAGCTGTCTCAGGGGGTGGTCGTGCGGACTGGTGACCGCCGATGATCGTCTCGATCGAAAGCGACCTGCCCAGCTTCAAGCCAGTCCGGCTCAAGGCGGGGCTGAATGTCCTGCTGGCCGACAAGTCCCCCTCCTCGGGCGAGAAGCAGACGCGAAACAGCGCCGGCAAGTCTAGCCTAGTGGATGTCATCAATTTCCTGCTGGGAGGGAAGGCCTCCAGCGCGGTCGCCTGTCATGAGGCGCTCAAGGCCTACACGTTCTTCGGTGTCTTCAAGTTCGAAAGTGTCCAGATCAGGGTTGGACGATCCGGGAATGAGCCTTCGAAGATACTTGTCGATGAGGACAATGCTGCGTCTTTTGGGTTGACGCCCAAACTGGACAAGAAAACTGGTCGCCATTTCGTGCCGAACGAGGTGTGGAAGGAGTTCCTCGGCAACCGGCTATTCGCGCTTCCCTTTCCGACGAAGGGGACGTCGTTCGAGCAATCCTACACGCCCAGCTACCGATCGATGATCGCCTACTTCGTCCGCCGCCGCGGCGGCTTCATCCGCCCGGACAAGCACGCTGAGAAGCAGGCCACGTGGGACAGCCAGGTGAACCTGTCGTATCTCCTCGGCCTAGATTGGACGATCCCGTCCGACATTGAGAAAGTGCGGCAGCGCGAGAATCAGCTCAAGGAATTGAAGAAGGCAGCCAAAGGCGGCGTGGTCGGAGACATCATCGGCACCGTCGCGGAACTGCGTCCGAGGGTTGTTCTGGCGGAAGCGAACGTCGAGAAGCTGCGGGCGGACCTCGCGGCTTTCCGCGTCGTCGACACCTACCGCGAGATGTCGGACCGTGCGTCGGCAATCCGCGGCGAGATGCTCGCGATCGAGCGCAACGCGGTGATCCTCAAGCAGGCGCTGGATCACCTCGAGGCCAATTACAGGGACGAGCAGCCGCCGGCGACAACTGATGTCGATCGGCTCTACAGGGCCGTCGGCATCGAACTTCCTACCGTCGCGGTGCGGCGCTTCGAAGAGGTAAAGGCGTTCCACGAGTCAGTGGTGGCGAACCGACGGAAGCGTCTCGAGGAGCAGATCGACAGCACGAGGTCGGAGCTGTCAGACGGAGAAGCGCGCTCGGCGGCCTTGGACAGTGAGCGGAGTGAGATCCTCCGGTTCCTGGAAGGCAGCGGTGCGTTCGAGGACTTCACGGCGTTGCAGGAACAGCTCGCGAGACTTGCGGTCGAGGCGTCGGCGTTGCGCGAACGCTTCAAGGCGGCCTAGGTTTTGGAGG
>Ga0213838_1001553_pt1 | contig 11606 bp, 6 predicted proteins | sample SWPATP13_FD_160577 | JGI IMG/M metagenome (GOLD analysis project Ga0213838, IMG submission 160577) | Coastal seawater microbial communities from Marineland, Florida, United States - SWPA TP1 #3 | ecosystem: Environmental > Aquatic > Marine > Coastal | place: USA: Florida | collected 2016-08-06
GAAACCAGTGAACAGGCGCCGGGTGAGGCAAACAGGGTAATTTCAGTCATGAATTGCTCCCAATAAAAAAGCACCCGTGAGTATGAAGTGGACTCACGAGTGCTGAAGTTTGCCGGCAGATACCCGGCGTTACCGGGCCATTTAGAAGCGGGTTCTGAAACCCACCGACATAAAGCGGCCCATACTCTTATAAGCAACTCCCTCGTCAATCACGCGGAACGGTGGGTCCTCGTCCAATACGTTGTCGATGTTGAAAGTCACCTGAGTATCCATGCTGATATCGTAGCTGGCGTGCAGGTTAAGCGTGGTGTAAGAATCAATATCTTCCTCCCCTACCTCAGCACTGCCGCGATGTAACAGCGTACCAGACACATACAGGTCGTCATGACGCAGACCCAGTGTTGCAGTGGTGTTTAATGCCGAAATCGGGGCATTGAAATCACCCAGCTTGAGCGTGTCCTGGAAGCCTGCTCCCTTAACGTTCTCTTTATCGCGGTTCATGATATAAGTACCGGATAAGTTGAAATCCAGCTCGCCCAGCGCCACATCGGTATAGTACTGCACGGAATAGTCCAGACCATTAAGCTCGTAGGCTCCCATATTGTTTTTACGCTGATCAGACACCACATAAGGCGTACCGAAAATATTGAACATCGCTGCCAGATTTTCAAACCCTGCTACTGGAAAGTCACCAAACTTGGCAATGACTTCATCGGCTGAGCCCGGACTCAGGATATAAAAATCTTCGTTAACCGCCTCATTGTAATACTGTGGGCCAAAGAAGAAGCCGGCATTCTGGTCGAGGCGATCTTCGTACTCAACACTCCAGTAAGTCACTGACACCTGTAGTCCATCCGTTAGGTACCAGTCGGCACCCAGTGACATCGTCTCTGCGCTTTCTGGCTTAATACCTTCGCTTGCCCCTTCCAGCAGGAAGGTTGGCATAAAGAAGTCCGGTACAAACGGGCTGTCGGCTGCCCGGAACGGGCTGAAGGGTAAAAACAGCTGATACTGCAGTGGCGCGGCTAAATCGGCCAGGGCCGGTGCATGGAAAGACGTTCCCCAGGTACCACGAACGGTTAAGTCTACGTGCGGGTTCCAGGTTACCGCTATTTTCGGGTTAGAGCTGCTGCCCACGTCGTTGTAATCGTCATAGCGGCCGGAAATCGACACATCCAGATGCTGCACTAACGGCATAGTATTGTCGTCAGATACCAGTGGAATATATAGCTCACCGAAGACCGATTTCACGTTACGGTCGATGTCACTGTCTGTCGACGTTGACGGATTCGCGGACGTTCCAATATTAATAATCTGCTCGAAGGTCTCTTCCCGAAACTCGGTACCCACCGCCACGCGCATCATACCACCCGAGATTTCAAACAGTTCGCCATTGGCGATCAGTTTAAACTCCGCCAGCGACTGATCGGTAGAATTAAACTGACGCCAGTCAGCAATTTGTGCCAGCACCGAATCCGGCGTTTGCGAAACATCGTAAGGATTGAGAGCCGTAGAAGGATCGCTCGATGCCAACGCTGCGGCCTGGGCTTCAGAGTTAACCATAACGTCGTTGTACGTCGAACTACTCTCGCCATAGTTAACGGTTGCTTTAAGCTTCCAACTGTCCGACAGGGTAAATTTCAGGGTCGGCGTTATTTGCCATTGCTCATACACCGAGCCATTTTTGCCCGCCGGGCCAAATACGTCGGCGTAGCTAAAGGCCACCTCGTTTTCGGTTTCACCTTCGGCCGACACAAAGTACGGATTAGCAGAAGTCACCGTGGTTGATGAGCGCACATCGGTGGGGTCGTAATCGGTGGCTTCACGGCGTGAGTAATAGGCCATCAGGTCCAGTTCGGTATTGTCGCCCAGTTCCTGAATCAGGCTGGTAAAAATCGAGTAGCGCTCTTCTTCAGGGTAGTAAGACTGCTCATCATAACTGGAGCAATAGTTAGGTGACGCCGAATCAACTCCGGGCAAGCCATACAGGGTAGTTCCCAGTAAAATATTGCCCGGGTTACAGGCACTGGAACGATAATCAGCACCGCCATCTTCGCGCAGGTCTTCTTTGATGTAATCAAGGTCTTTACCGAACATTGCACTGCGGTCACCGTAAGAAAATGCGGTTACCAGGCTTCCTGATGACCAGCTGTGGCCAAAGCCGCCGGATACATCGACCCGGTCATAATCGCCATGGCCCATACCATACTGAACGCTGATTTCTCCGCCTTCCAGATTACGCTTGGGAATAAAGTTAATCACACCAGCTACGGCGTCTGAACCATAAATCGACGACCCGCCATCCGGAATAACTTCTACCCGCTCCAGTAAACTGGCCGGGATCATTGAAGAGTCGACCCAGTTCATCGGGCCAACGGGCACTAAACGGTTACCGTTTAACATAACCAGCGTTGCCATACCACTCAATCCACCGATACCGCGAATTTGAGGCGGTTCAAAAGGAATTGAAGCCGTTAAGGTATTTTCGGGTACGCTATTGAACGACTGCATTTGCGGAATGCGGCGCAATACATCAGTTGCCGAGGTGACACCCTGCTCGATGATTTTTTCTTCGTTAAGCCCAATAACGTTTGAGCCAACCGGATTGACCCCTTCAATCAGGGTTCCGGTTACCGAGATAACCTCGACCTGTTCATTTTCTTCTGTTTGTTCTTCCTGGGCCAGTGCCGATTGTGACGCCAGGTAACCCAGGCCTGCACAAATGGCTAAAGCCAGTTTTTTTATCTGAATCTGTTTTGTACTCATGTTCCTGTCCTTCAATGCAGCAAGTTGAGTTGCACTTACAGATTGCAAGATTTTACAATTTAGCAACAAATGTAAAATATTGAATTTTTGATAATCCATAGCCCCAAACTATACATTCCCGACAGACCTTTAAAGTAAAGGGATAGACGCAGCAAGGTGGATACAGAAAATGCGTTAATATTGTTAAATTTCATTCCAGTCGAACACCTAATTTGCCCGCCAGAAAGACGTGACTGAAGAAAAATAGCGCGATTAATAGCTACTACGTTGTGAAAAAAAATAATAGCCGCAAAAAACCACCTCGTTACCATTCGTTAACAGTTTGTTTACGCTTGCGTCCGGCAGTGACGCCACTACATGGCCAGGATAGCCAGGGAGCAACGCAAGGAAGTCGTAAACAAGTGATTAAGGAAAATAATGGGGCACACATGAAATCTAAATTTCCGTTCAAGAAAACAATACTTACGCAAAGTATATCGCTGCTGCTTGGCACCAGCGTAATGCTACCGGCGATGGCACAGCAGGCATCGCCGGATGACGATTTGGTCGAGGTGATCGAAGTGACCGGCCTGAAGTCCAGTCTTACCGAGGCAGCATCGATTAAACAAAATTCAGTGGGGGTGGTCGACGCGATTTCCGCTGAGGATATTGGTAAATTCCCGGATACTAACCTGGCTGAATCGCTACAGCGTATTACCGGGGTATCCATCAGCCGTTCCAACGGTGAAGGTAACGAAGTCACCGTGCGTGGCTTTGGTGGTGAGAATAACATGATCACCCTCAATGGCCGGATGATGCCCGCCGCACAAACCTACGGCGGCGGCAGTGGCGCTGACGGTACTACCCGTGGTGGCGGTACCCGCGCATTTAACTTTGGTAATCTGGCGTCAGACGGTGTTCGCGCCGTAGAGGTTTATAAAACCAGTAAGGCTAACATCGCTACCGGCGGGATTGGTGCCACCATCAACATCATTACCGCACGGCCGCTGGATAATCCGGGCTTTAGCGCCACCGTAGGTGCCAAAGCCGTGCACGACACCACTAACCGCGCCGGTGACGACATTACACCAGAGCTTTCCGGCCTGATGAACTGGACCAACGAAGACGCCACTTTCGGGGTGAATGTGGCAGCGGTAGTGCAACAGCGTGATTCTGGTTACGCCGGGGCTACGGTTAACGACTGGAACATTGGTACCTGGGGCGATCCTAACGACCCGGATACGCTGTTCAACAACGCCGACATGTCGATTTATCAGAACACCCCCGAAGCCGGGCAGCTGTACGCTCGTCCAAACGATTTACGGTACGCCTTTTCCGATACCCAGCGGGATCGCACTAACGCGCAAATTACCATGCAATATGCGCCCACCGACAACATTACCGCTACGCTGGACTACGTGTTTGCCGAGAACGAAATCACCGAACATCGCGGCGAAATCACTAACTGGGTACAAAACGGCTCGAACGTCACCAGCGTTATCTTCGATGATGGTCCGGTGGCCACGCCCATCTACATTGCCGAAAATTATAACGGTACTGTGGATGAAGGTTACGAGCAACAGTATCGTGAACAAACCAACACCCTGAACTCACTTGGCTTCAATGTGGTGTACCACGTAAGCGATGCATTGTCGCTAAACTTTGACGTGCATAACTCCAAAATGGAAAGCTTACCCAGCGGTCCCAGCGATAACCTGGCAACCGGTGAAATTGCCGTGGGCATAGGCGCACCGTCGGTGGCCTCCCGCGAGTGGTGGTACGACAGCGAATTGCCCAGCTACCGCAACGTGTACGACGACTCCTTACGGGGCAATAACAACGGCACAGTGGATGCGGGCGATGTTGGCTCATCCATTCTGCGCTTCCGTCACGCTTCTCAGGTTACCGAAATCACTCAGTTTAAATTTGACGGTACCTACTACATGGATAATGGCAAATTCCAGTTTGGCGCCGAAGGCCGGGCAATGGAAATGAACGCCCGTCAGACTGCCGGTGACAACATGACGTTGGGTAACTGGGGTATTGCCAACCCAGGCGAATTCTCTGATGGCCTGCTGGAACAAATCAATGTGGGCGGCCTGTTTGATGACTACGACATCGGCGAAAGCCAGGGCATCGGCTTTATTGCCGATCCGGTAGCGCTGGCGCGGGAAGGCATTGCCCTGTACCCGTCAGATGCAAACTTCTTTGGTGTCAGCAGCGTGTTTTCCAATAATGATACGGTTAAGGAAGACACCATGGCGGCTTACTTCCAGGTGCACATTGAAGCCGAGTGGAACGACATGCCGATTAACGTGCTGGCCGGTATGCGCTACGAAACCACCGATGTGGAATCCACCTCTCTGGTTACGCCGCCAAGCTACCTGATTTGGGAAAACAACAACGACTTCTCGTTGTATACCGATCCATCAACATCAGCGCAGCCGCTCTCGGTTGACGCTGATTACGACAACCTGCTGCCCAGCCTTGATTTTGACATCATGCTGACCGACGACATTAAAGCCCGGTTCTCCTACAGTAAAACCATTGCCCGTGCAGGCTATGGCTCACTGCGGGTTTCCCCGAGTGGCTTTGGTTTAACCGGCTCAACTATCAATGGTGCCAGAGCAACGGCGTCGTCATCCAACCCGGGGCTGTTACCGCTTGAGTCGGATAACTTCGACCTGTCGTTTGAGTATTACTACGACGACAGCAGTTACGCGTCATTCGGTTTCTTTGAGAAGCGGGTTGCCAACTTTATTGGTACCGGCCAGCAGGACAGAACCTTCTTTGGTATCCAGGATCAAACCTCAGGTCCGCGCGCTATCGCCGCTGCTGAAGCCCTTCGTGAGCGCGGCTTTGCGGTAGATGATACCTCGTTGTTCGCGATGATGGTATTGCTTGAACAACCTGAAGCGTTCCCTAATGGTGCCGATGACTACACCGGTTCTGCCGAGCAAATTCTGCAGTTAGGTGAAACGCCGGGATGGGATCTTATCCCGCAGCAAGGCGATCCGGAGCTGGTATTCCGTACCTCTTATCCACAAAACAACAAAGAAGCCAAACTGTACGGTGCCGAGCTGGCTGTACAGCACTTCTTCGGTGAAACCGGCTTTGGTGTGCAGGCTAACTACACCATTGTGCGGGGGGATATAGGTTTCGATAATACCGGCAACCCGAATGTCTCGCAGTTTGCCCTGACGGGACTAAGTGACACAGCCAACCTCGTATTACTTTACGAGAACTACGGCTGGACGGCACGTTTTGCCCTCAATTGGCGTGATGAATTCCTCAACCGGGCTAACTATAAAGGGTCTAACAACCCGGCCTATATTGAGGACTATTATCAGCTGGATGCTAACGTCAGTTATGCCGTTCACGACAACCTTACGGTATTTGTGGAAGGCATCAATATTACCGGCGAAAACAGCCGTGAACATGGCCGAACCGCTAACCAGCTGTGGTATCTCGAAGACCTCGGTGCGCGCTACCAATTAGGCGCCCGGTACACCTTCTGATCACCGCTTTAAGTAACACAAGGCCACTTCGGTGGCCTTCTTACGTTTAAAAAAGGTAAGCAATGAACAATAACAATTACACCCTGCTTGATAATGTGACGCACAAAGAACTGCGTGTCATTCCCCACTACAGCGCCGACTTCGGCGACAATGTGGCTTCTGTTCCGGTGTTTGCCACTGAGCTGGCCAACGTTATTAAACACTATCCGGTGCTGTTTTATCCCACCGACAAAACCGCCAGCGATTTTACCATGGTGGCATTACTCGGGCTGGAAGTCGGCGAAAACCTGTTTCTTAATGAAACCCTGCCGGAAAACTACCAGGCCCTGCGTCAACAGTCCGGCTGGGCGGCAGACTATGTGCCAGCCACGGTCGCCCGCGGCCCTTTTGCCATTGGTCTGCATGAAAATGGTAATCAGGTGATGGTCCATGTAGATGCCAATCACCCCAAACTGTCCACCGAGCAGGGCAAACCGCTGTTTTTACCCAAGGGGGGTAACTCCGACTACTTAAACCGCATCAGTTCAATACTGGCGGTGATCCATAATGGCGTGCAGGTCACCAGTGACATGGTGAATATGTGGCACACTATGGGATTACTGGAACCCATGACCGTAGACATTGAGCTGGTTGATGGCAGCAAACACACTCTCGGCGGCCATTTTGCAGTCAGCGAGGAAAAAGTCGCAGCCCTGTCAGCCACCGATTTACTCACCCTGCATCAGCACAATTATCTGCAGGGGCTGTATCTGGCCATGACATCACTGAATAATATCCAGACCCTCATTGACCTGAAAAACATCCGTAAACACGAGGAGCTGCAGGCTTATGCCTGAGAGTCTGCCGACCATCAGCACCGCGGTGAAGGAGATAGCCGCAGCGAGTGCGCCAGCCGCTACAACACTGGCTGAGGCTGCTCAACCGGTTGTCTTACGTGGTATCGCTAAAGACTGGGCGCTTACCCACCACTCAGCATCAGGCCCCGAAAGTAGCGCCGCCTATCTGAAGCCCTTTTATAATGGCCGGCCATCGATGATTTACCGGGCCCCAGCCAGCATTAACGGCCGCTATTTTTATACCGAAGATGCCAGCTCGCTGAATTATCAGAGTGTCACCGGCCGGGTCGATGCGTTTTTAGATGAACTTGCCGGAGAACCGCAGGACGAATCCCTTTATATGGCATCGGCACCACTGGATAAGTTTTTTCCGGGTCTCAGGGATGCCGTGCGCTTTAGCCAGCCTGCGCAGCTAAATCCCAATGCGGAGTATGACCCGCTGGTAAGTATCTGGGTGGGTAATCAGTCGCTGGCATCCTGTCACTTCGACAATATGGAAAACATTGCCTGCTGTGTGGCTGGCCGGCGCAGAATTATCGTCTTTCCGCCAGAGCAAATAGCTAATCTGTATCCCGGCCCGGTAGAACGCACGCCGGGCGGCCAGGTGATCAGCATGGTGGATTTCCATCAGCCCGACTTTACTCGTTACCCGCGTTTTACTGAAGCCCTTGAGCACGCGCAGATTGCCGAACTTGAACCGGGCGATGGCATTTTTATCCCCAGTATGTGGTGGCATCAGGTAGAAGGCCTCAGCAACTTCAATGTACTGGTGAATTACTGGTGGTCGCAGGCACCATCGCTGGCTGGCTCTGGCATGCCGGCACTGTTCCATGCCATGCTGGCCATACGCGACAGGCCCGAGCGTGAAAAAGCGGCTTTTAAGGCGTTGTTCGACTATTACGTGTTTGGCGATAGCAACCTGTCCCATGCCCATTTACCCGAGTCAGGTAAAGGCGTACTGGGCAACATAGACGAAGTCACCGCCCGGCGTTTACGCGCTATTATTATCAATCAGTTAAATAAGTAGCAGCTCATGACAACACCACCAAAAAAAATAGTAATAGCCGGCGGCGGCACCGCAGGTTGGATAGCCGCTGCCGCACTGGCCCGCAAAATGGGGCCACTGGTTAATATCAGACTGGTGGAATCCAGCACCATTGGCACCATTGGAGTGGGAGAAGCGACTATCCCCCCCTTACGTACCTTTCATAAATTGCTGCAAATAGACGAGCAAGCCTTTATGCGTGCCACCGCCGCGACCTTTAAGCTGGGTATTCAGTTTGAAAACTGGGGTCGCATTGGTGAGCACTACATTCACTCGTTTGGTATGACCGGTCAGCAAAGCTGGCTGGCTGAATTTGTACATTTTTATCTGAGCGCCAAAGCCCGCGGCTTAGAGGGCGACTATGGTGACTATTGCTTTGAGCTCGAAGCCGCTCGTCAGCACAAGTTTGCCACCTCAGCGCAAAGTAATATTCAGTATGCCTATCACCTGGATGCCGGCAATTACGTAGCGTTTTTAAAGCGCTTTTGCAGCAACCTCGGCGTTAACCATTGCGATGGGGTGATCAGCCAGGTTCTGCAACATGATAATGGTGATATTAAAGCGCTCAGACTGGTCAGTGGCGAGCTGATTGAAGGTGATTTTTTTATCGATTGCACCGGTTTTAAAGGGCTGCTGATTGAGGAAACCCTGCACACCGGTTATGAAGACTGGTCGCACTGGTTACTGTGTGACAGCGCCTGTGCCGTGCAAACCACCAGCACTACACCGGCTGCGCCCTTTACGCGCTCTGCCGCACATCATGCCGGTTGGCAGTGGGAAATTCCGCTGCAGCACCGTACTGGTAATGGCAACGTTTACAGCAGCGCGTTTATGGATGACAACGCAGCCAGCGAACAGCTTATGCAAAACGTTAAGGGCGAGGCGATTACCACGCCCAGAACCCTGCGTTTTAAAACCGGCCGGCGTAACAAAGCCTGGCACCGCAACTGTCTGGCGCTGGGTCTGGCCAGTGGCTTTGTGGAGCCGCTGGAGTCCACCAGCATTCATTTAGTGATTATGGGCATCACCCGGTTTATGCAGTTGTTTCCTCACGGCGGTAATAACCAGGCGCTGGCAGACGAATACAACCAGCAAACCCAGCTGGAGCTGGAACGCATACGCGACTTTATTATTCTGCATTATCACGTCACCCAGCGCGACGACAGCCCGTTCTGGGAGCATTGTAAAACCATGACTGTCCCGGATTCGCTGCAAACGCGCATTGCCTTATTTAAAGAGCAGGCGCATGCGTTTCAGAAGCAGAATGAACTGTTCCGGGTAGACTCCTGGGCGCAGGTAATGCTGGGCCAGGGCGTAACGCCGGATTCTTACCATCCTGCCGCGGCCATGCTGTCTGATGCACAGCTTAATAAGTCCATGCAGCAGCAACGCCAGCAGGTGCTTCAGGCCGTCGCTCAGTTGCCTGCTCATGACGATTTTATACGCCGCTACTGCGCCACTTTACAAAAGACCGAGGCCCTTACGTGAGTGATAACGTATAAACCACACATTTACCGAAGCACAAAGAGGAGATTCAATGTCAGTTAAATCCATCCCATCACGTCTACTGGGCGCATCCGGGCTTGAAGTTAGTGAAGTTGGCCTGGGCTGCTGGCAGCTGGGTGGCGATTTCGGACCCATTAACGAGCCCACGGCAAAAGCCATACTCGAGCAAGCGGTTGCCGACGGTATTACGTTTTTCGATACTGCCGATGTTTATGGCGCCGGGCAAAGTGAGAGCTATGTGGGCGAAGTACTGGCGGCTATTGCACCCGATGCGGTTATCGCCACCAAATATGGCCGCGGCGAAGGCACCTACCCGGATGGCTATTCCCTGCAGGACCTGCGCGATTCAGTAAAACGCGCCCAGGACAGATTACAGCGGGACAGCCTGGACTTACTGCAACTGCACTGTATTCCAGAGCAAGTACTCAGCGAAGGCGCTATCTTTGACTGGCTTCGTGAAGTGCAGCAAGAAGGCCACATTAAACACTTTGGCGCCAGTGTGGAAACCCTGCGCGAAGCGCATATTTGTTTGCAGCACGTCGACCTCACCTCACTGCAAATCATCTTTAACCTGATGCGCCAGCGCCCGGTCACCGAGTTGCTCGATCAGGCCGCCGCGCAACAGGTGGGGATAATCGTACGCCTGCCGCTGGCCAGTGGCATGTTAACCGGTAAGTTTGATCAGCACACCCGATTTGCCGAAAGTGATCACCGTCACTTTAATAAAGACGGCGATGCCTTCAGCGTGGGTGAAACCTTCAGCGGTATCGAGTTCAATAAAGGTCTGGCACTGGTTAAACAGCTACAAGACTTTAAACCGGCATCCCTCAACATGGCGCAGTTTGCCATGCGCTGGATCCTCGATCATCCGGCCGTGTCAGCCATTATTCCCGGCGCCAGCTCAGCCAGACAGGTATCGCAAAATGCCGCCATCGCGGAGTTAGCGCCGCTCGACAAAGAGCTGCATAAGTCCCTCTATGAATTTTACCTGCAGGACATAGAGCCACACATCCGCTGCGAGGTTTAACTCTCTTTTTGTGCCGTCAGTGGCAAGCGTTTGCATTGCTGCTGTCACTGACGCCTGCTGCTAAGTAATACAGATTCGAAATAGCCGTGGCGCTGCCAGCCTTGCAAAGGAAAACGGGCTGAATCGACACCAATGTCCCGGGCAATTACCTCCCCCCGAAAAAACGGTGTGCCGATTAAATTCTAAACCTGCTTTTGTCCCGATAACATCCTTACATGTCCCTTAAGCCACTTTTTGACGCATTTTCTCTCACCTAGAATGATACCACTGAAATAAACACCGCTAATCAGGAGCGTTATCATGAAAATTACTCAAATCCGCAATGCCACTCAAATTATCGATTTCGCGGGCAAAACATTCTTAATTGACCCGATGTTAGCCCCCAAAGAGACTTATCCGGGGTTCGAAGGCACAGTAAACTCGCACTTGCGTAATCCCTTGGTTGAGCTACCACAACCGATCGACAACATCATCAATGTTGATGCAGTTTTACTCACGCATACCCACCCTGATCACTGGGATGAAACAGCTGTTAACTCAATTCCGAAAGATAAGCTGATTTTTGTTCAGCACGAAGGGGATGAGGCGATTGTGCGTTCACAAGGCTTTACCAATGTCAAAATCTTCTCTGAAGAGAGCAATTATCACGGTATTTCATTTACCCGTACTGCTTGCCAGCATGGTTCTGAAGCCGCTTTCCAACATGAGCAGATGGCAGCCATCCTGGGTGAAGTAACAGGCGTTATTTTCTCTCATCCCGATGAAGAAAAGCTATACGTGGTAGGCGATACAATCTGGACTGATGATGTTGAAGAAACCATGAGGAGAGAGCAACCGGGTGTTGTCATCCTGAACACTGGCTGGGCACATGTACTGGGTTTTGGCCCAATTATTATGGGTAAGGAGGATGTCTTAAAAACACACCAGGT
>Ga0213838_1001555_pt1 | contig 11602 bp, 10 predicted proteins | sample SWPATP13_FD_160577 | JGI IMG/M metagenome (GOLD analysis project Ga0213838, IMG submission 160577) | Coastal seawater microbial communities from Marineland, Florida, United States - SWPA TP1 #3 | ecosystem: Environmental > Aquatic > Marine > Coastal | place: USA: Florida | collected 2016-08-06
CGGGGCACGGAAGATGTGCGGGCTCCGGTACGAGCCCACGGACTGCCCCATGTACAGGCTCCTCCACGGGCACGTCTTCTGCCTCTTGTCCTGCCACGGCGCTAGGTCTAGCGTGAAGCGCATCAGCATCCGCCGCCGTTGAGGAGCCGTCATGGCCAGGTTCGTGCAGATCATCGAATTCCAGACCGCCCGCATCGAGGAAATTGAAGCCCTGGGCCGGCCGTCCAGGACCGAGGGAAGCACCGCTCCCACTTTCCGCCGGATCCTCGCCACCGCAGACCGCGACCGCCCCGGAACGTATTTCACCATTGTCGAATTCGATTCCTACGATTCGGCCATGGAGAACTCCAACCGGCCGGAGACCTCCGACTTCGCCGCCAGGATGGCGGCCCTCTGCGCCGGGCCCCCGGTGTTCCGCAACCTGGACGTGATGTGGGAGGACACCGGCGCTCCAACGGTCAACCCGTAGCGGCGCGCCATGGACCCGATGCAGAAGACCCCGGAAGATCCTCTTGTGCTGGACCTCCGCGGGACCGGCGCTGCACCCTTGCGGCTGGTGGGCGGCAAGGCCCTGAACCTCGGCAAGCTCGTGGCGGCCGGGTTGCCGGTGCCGCGCGGGTTCTGCCTGACAACCGTGGCCTACGATCTGGCGGCACCGCCCGGACTCGCCGCCCTCGCCGCCGAACTCGACGCGATCGGGTCCGGGGCGGCGGCTTCGGGCCAGGCAAGCCCGGGCCCGGGTGAACTCAGCCCGGTTGCCGCGCGGGCCAGGCGGCTGATCGAGGAATCGCAGATCCCACCCGAGGTGGATGCCGCGGTCCGTGAAACCTACGGGGGAATGGGCGGAAACGTGCCGGTAGCGGTCCGGTCCTCGGCCACGGCAGAGGACCTGCCCTTCGCCAGTTTCGCGGGCCAGCAGGACTCGTTCCTCGATGTCACGGGGGCCGACGCGGTGGTCGAGGCAGTCCGCCGCTGCTGGGCGTCGCTGTGGAGCGAGCGGGCGGTGGCGTACCGGTCCGCCAACGGGATCAGCAACCGGGACGTCAGGCTCGCCGTCGTCGTCCAGGTCATGGTCGACGCCGCCACGGCAGGAGTTCTTTTCACCGCAAATCCCGTCACCGGGACCCGGACGGAAACGGTGATCAACGCGAGCCCGGGCTCAGGTCAGGCGGTGGTCTCGGGGGCGGTCAACCCGGACCAGTTCGTGGTGGAGACGGCGTCCGGCCACGTCACGCAGGGCACCCCGGGAGCGGCGGAACCCGGGCGGCCTCCAAGCCTGGGCGGCCCCCAGCTCCAGGAACTCACCGCGCTGGGGGACGGCGTCCAGCGTCTCTTCGGGGCGCCGCAGGACATCGAATGGGCCATCGAAGCAGGCGGGAAGATCTGGGTCACCCAGTCACGCCCGATCACCACGCTGTATCCGCTGCCCGAGCCCGTGCCAGAGGACGCCGGAGCCGGCGCCGAGGCCCCCACCCGGGTGTACCTGTGCGGCACCCTGTTCCAGGGGCTGACCCGGCCCATCACGCCGATGGGGCTGACCGTCCTGGAGCTGATGCGCAACAGCAAGGGACCCTGGCGGTACGTCAACCCCGGTCTGCGGATGTATGTGGACCTGACGGCTGTGGCCCGCAGCAAGACCGGCCGGGAGTACTTGCTGCGGGTCCTTCCCCTGGCGGACGGCCGTTCCGGGGCCGTGCTTCCGGCGCTGCTCAAGGATCCAAGGTTCGGCATCATCGAGCGCTCGTTCCGGGAATCCGTCCGCAAGATCGGGTCACAGCGCAGCCGCCCGCAGGCGCCCCGGCGCACCGGCAGTACCGAGCAGACAGCCATCCTCGGCCTCATGGCGGGGCTCATTCCAGCCATGGTCCGGCCCGCGGTCAGGCCCGCCGCTGAGCTGCGCCGCGCGATGACCTACGGGAAGCAGCTCGAATCCGAGATGGTCCTGGCCGAACCCGCCAGCTCCGCCCTCCGGCTCGACCACACCGAGCAGTTACTCGGCCGGACGATTAACCGGCTGATGCAGGCCACGCTGCCGGGCCCGTCCGTTGGCTACATCATGCTGGCCGTGGCCCGCCGGCTGCTGCGCGGCATCGCGCAGCCCCGTGAACTGGAAGCGGTGCTGCGCGGGCTCCCCCACAACATCACCACCGAAATGGACCTGGAACTCTGGCAGCTCGCCGTCTCCATCGGCGACGACCCGGTGTCGCGCGGGGAGTTCCTGACGAAGCGGCCAGCGGATTTGTCCGCCGCGTATCTCGCCGGCCGGCTGCCGCCCCGGGCCCAGTCCGGCGTGCGCGGCTTCCTCGCCCGCTACGGCCACCGCGCCGTGGCGGAAATAGACCTTGGCATGCCGCGCTGGTCCGAGAAACCGGACCACATCCTTGGCATGATCTCCAACTACCTCCGCGTCGACGATCCGGAGCAGGCCCCGGACCGGCAGTTCGCCCGGGCCGCCGAGCATGCGGAGGACCGGATCCGCAGCCTCGTGGAACAGGCTCGGGCCCGGAGTCCGTGGCGGGCACGGGCCCTGGAGCTGAGCCTGCGCCGCGTGCGGCAGCTGGCAGGAATGCGCGAACTGCCCAAGTTCTACATCGTGATGCTGCTCAGCGAGATGCACCGGCAGCTGCTGCGGATCGGCGCGGACATGGCCTCGGCCGGCACTGTCGCGGCCGCCGATGACGTCTTCTTCCTGGACTTCGACGAGATCCGGGTCGGTCTTCGCGGCGCGGACCTTCACGGCATCGTCACGGACCGCCGTCGGCTCTACAACACGGAACTGCGACGCCGGCGCATCCCCCGGCTGCTGCTCTCCGACGGGACCGACGTCGAGGCCGCCCTGATGGCGAAGTCACCCGCAACCGGCGCCTTGGCCGGGACACCGGCCTCGGCCGGCACCGCCACCGGCCGCGTCAGGGTGGTTCTTGATCCGGTGGGCGCCCAACTGGAACCCGGTGAAATCCTGGTGGCCCCCTCGACGGACCCCGGCTGGACTCCGCTGTTCATGACGGCCGGCGCCCTCGTCATGGAAATGGGAGGGGTCATTTCCCACGGTGCCGTGGTGGCCCGCGAGTACGGCATCCCGGCCGTCGTCGGCGTCCCGGACGCCACCACGCGGCTGCACACCGGCCAGACGGTCGCTGTTGACGGGGCCGCCGGCACCATCGAAGAGAATCCTTGATCGGGCCGAACCAGGCCACCATCCCCCTGGCCCCGGCCGTGATCCGCGGGCAGGCCGGCACCACACTTTTAGCACAGCTGTGCCAGATAGAATTGGCCCATGACCACACCGGCCCACCGGCCAACGCACCACCCGCTTCAGCGCCCGCCACACCAGTCAGCGCAACAGCCCGGCGGCACATTCGCGCTGGCCCGCAAGGCGAGGAACCTCCTGCAGCGGGTTCCGGTGTGGACCTGGCGGGTGCTGATGCACTCGGTCAGGGCCAGCGAGAACTCCCGCTTCAACGTCGACCCTATTACCGGCGTCGACTACTTCCATGACATCGATTTCGTGGGCGACGGCATCCGGGCCCACCGCCTCGACGTCATCACCCCCTCCCCCGACGGCGGGGCCGGGGCTGCCGAGGCCAATACCGGCAACACCGGCGGTCCCGCAGGAGCGCTGCCCGTCTACGTGTACTTCCATGGCGGCGGCTGGACTTCCGGCGACAAGGCCTCGCTGACCAAGTACTGCGCGAGCCAGGCCGAGGGCGGCATGGTGGTGGTCAACGTGAACTACCGGAAGGCGCCGCGATTCCAGATGGCCCACGTCCTGGCAGACGCCAATGCCGCACTGGCCTGGGTCCGGCAGAACATCGCCGGCTACGGCGGCGACGCGGCGCGGATCGTGCTGGGCGGTGACTCCGCCGGCGGGCAGATCGCGGCCCTGCTGACCGCGGCCAGCTTCCAGCCGGAACTGGCGCGGCACCACGGCCTGACACCGGCCCTCCCCGCATCCGATGTCAAGGGCCTGGTCCAGCACTGCAGCGTGGTGGACTTCTCCGTCTTCTTCGAAAGAGGCTTCGTGCTGAGCCTGAACTTCATCCGGATGCTGCTGCCCGGCCGCCATCCCGGTGCGCACGCCCGCGGCATTGGCGGTGTCCTGCGCCGCACCTTTGGCGGGTTTGGCGGCAGAGGCGCCGGCCGCCTTGAAGCCCTCCGCAGGGGTGCGGGATTCCTCTCGCCGATCGAATGGCTGGATTCGCGCTTCCCGCCGGTCTTTGTGACCACGTCGGAGCGGGACTTCTTCTTCGCCGCCAACATGAACTTCATTGCCCGGCTGCGCGAACATTCCGTCCACGTGGACAGCCTCATCTACGGCTGGGACAGCTCCAACACCGAACACACCTGGCAGCAGGACTTCCGCTACCCGGAATCGCAGGAAGTGTACCGCCGGCTCCACGCCTTCGTGCGCAAGGTGGCCTGAGCGGCGCCAATCCGGCCCGGCCGGACCCGCACCGGGCTATGTTTAGTCCATGGTGTCTGCCGACAGCAACGCAGAGAACGATCCGGAACCTGAGGGGTTTGGTTCGGCTCTGGTCGATGAGGCCGCCCGCCGGGACGCGGCCCTGGACAACGTCGACTGGACTGCCCTGCCCGACGGCGCGGTGCGGGGCACGTTCGATGCGCCCAGCGGAACGCTGGCCACCCTCTTCATGGGCACCCCCGGGAATCCCCGGGTGCTCCTGATCCCGGGGGCGACAGGCTCCAAGGAAGATTTTGTGCTGATGCTGCCCGAGCTGGCAGCAGCCGGGTACTTCGTCCTGAGCTGCGACATTGCCGGGCAGTACGAATCGGCCGCGGCGGGCCCCGAAAACCTTCGGCCTCCCCGCGGCCACTACGACTACGCCCTGTTCACGGACGACCTGATCGCCATGCTCGACGCCGAGGACGGGCCCGCGCACGTCGTCGGGTATTCCTTCGCCGCGATCTTCGCCCAGCTGGCCTTCACCAGGCGTCCGGAAAAATTCCGCAGCCTCACGCTGCTCAGCTGCCCGCCCGAACCGGGCCAGAGCTTCCGCGGCGTCCAGCGCATCGGACGGTTCAGCGGCCTGATCGGGCCGCGGGTCGGCGCCGCGCTGATGATCTGGGGCATCCGCCTCAACGTCGTGCGGGTCCCGCCCAATCGGATACGGTTCGTGAATTACCGGTTCCGGTTCACCCGCCGGAGCTCCGTGCGCGACATCATCGGACTGATGCAGCACGCGCCGGACCTGAGGGTCGAACTGGCCGCGGCGCCGCTGCCGAAGTTCGTCGCCGTCGGTGAACACGACCTCTGGCCCCTGGCGCTGCACCGCCGCTTCGCGCAGGCCATCGGCGCGCGCATCGCGGTCTATCGGGGCGGACACAGCCCGAGCGAGACGTCGCCACACCAGATGAGCCGCGATTTGATCGCGCTTTACAGGTCCGTCTAGCCCGGGTGGTCGCGTTCCCATTGCCGGCGGCGCCGGCGCCGGCGGAACGGACTCTCCTGCTTGAACTCGATACCGAAGGTCGTCCATGCCATCGACAGGCGGCGTCCGACGGCGTGCCAGCTTGCCAGCGGCCGGGCGGAGACCTGCACCCTCAGCGTGGGGTCGGCGATGACCTTCACGTCCGGCGGGATCTGGTAGGAAATGTCGAGATCATCGTGGACCGGCGGAATGCCCCGGTGGACGGAACCCCGGATCCGCTCCCAGACGGCCGCCCGCATGGCGAAATTCGAACCGAACAGCGGAGGATGGCCCAGCAGCCAGCCGATGGCCCAGAAATACCCGGGAATGTAGACGCTCGTGCCTATCCACCTGGCGAACCGGGTTTCGCCGTAGAAGTCGCCGGGCCCGGACACGGCGGACAGCGGACCGGCCTGCTCGAGGATGGTTTCCACCCGCTCAAGCCAGTCGGCCGGCGGGATCGAGTCCGTGTCCAGCCTGGCGATCAGCTCGCACCGGGCTTCATCGAAGCCGAATGCCGTGGAGGCGGCGATGCCGGGGAGCTCGACGGCGACCCGCCGGGCGCCTGCGGCGGCGCAGACCGCCGCGGTGTTGTCCGTGCTGGCGTTGTCCACCACAACGATTTCGTCGGCCGGACGGGTCTGGCCGGCGAGTGCGGCGAGGCAGGCAGCGAGCATGCCGGCGTCGTTCCGGGTCGGGATAACCACCGAAATTGTTGCCATGGTGCCCCGACTATAGCCCGGGGACCAGACGAAATGCGCCCGGTGGCCTCTTGCACCATGGCCCCCGGACCCGTAGGTTGGGCAACAGCGGACGAATGTCTCCGCAGCCGTTGGCCTCCGGGCCGCCGGAGATCAGCAGCATTTCAGAAGGATATGGCATGGCTACAGGCACAGTTAAATGGTTCAACGCCGAAAAGGGTTTTGGCTTCATTGCCCCGGATGACGGGTCAGCCGACGTTTTCGCCCACTACTCGGCAATCGCCAGCAGCGGCTACCGCTCCCTGGACGAGAACCAGAAGGTCGAGTTCGACGTCACCCAGGGCCCGAAGGGCCCGCAGGCTGAGAACATCCGCCCGCTCTAAGCACTCCGGATAGCAGCACCGGCCAGCCGGCCGCCATGCTTTCCCCAACACCACAAACGCCCCCCTCGAGGATTCCTCGGGAGGGGCGTTTGTCGTGGACGCAGGTCGTACTCAGCCGACGTGGACCCACGGGCGCCTCGTCACGTCCGGTTCCGCTTCCCGCAGCACTTCACGGGTCACCGGCGCGATTTCCCCTTCGCCGAACGCCAGGAACCGCAGCAGGTTGGTGACCGGGTTGCCTTCGGTCCAGCGGAAGTAGACATGCGGCATCAGGCCCGTCACATCGCGGATGTGGAGCAGGACGGAGGCGATTGTGTTCGGGACCACGGGTCCGTGGACTTCCAGGATCCGGTAGCCGTGCCGGGTGATTCCGCGGACGAAGAGCTCCGTCTCGAAGTCGGAGGAATCGTCCACGACCACCTCGAGGAAAAGGGCCCGGTAGTCCAGCGGCAGGTGGCTGACCTCCATAGCGGACTCCAGCTTCTGCTGGTAGGCCTCCGCGGTCATGCGGAGGGGTTCGTGGGCGATGATCCGCAGCGGCCCCTCCAGCTCATCGGACATGAATTCGAGGGCTTCCCGGTCCAGATGGACGTGGGTGGCGTGCAGCTCGAACGAGCGCCGGACCCGCGACAGCAGCGAGATGACGATGATCCCCAGGATGAAAACTGACGCGATCCGGATGCCTTCCGGGCGTTCAATGATGTTGGCTACGGTGGTGTAGACAAAGACAACGGAAATGACACTGAACCCGACACTGCGTTTGCGCTGTTGCTTGCGCCGGGCCGACAGCGTCACGGCCACCGACGCCGACGTGATCAGCACCAGGACACCGGTAGCGTAGGCACCGCCCTGCGCATCGACGTCGGCGTCGAAGATCCACGTGACCAGGAACCCAATCAGGGTAAACACGAGCACCAGCGGCCTGACGGCGCGGGCCCACCCGGGGGCCATGCCGTAGCGGGGCAGGTACCGGGGCACCAGGTTCAGCAGCCCGGCCATGGCGGAGGCCCCGGCGAACCAGAGGATCGTTATGGTGCTGATGTCGTAGACGGTACCGAACCCCACCCCCAGGTATTCGTGAGCCAGGAGCGCCAAGGCGCGCCCGTTCGCCTCGCCGCCGGACTCAAACTCCTGCTCCGGGATGAGCACCACCGTAGTGAAACTGCTGACGATCAGGAAGCTGCTCATGATGACTGCCGCCGTCGTCAGCAGCCTGCGGGTGCCGTGGATCCGGCCGGCCGGATTGTCCTCGGTGTCGCCCGCGCGTCCCCGGATTTGCGGCATCACGGCCACGCCGGTCTCGAATCCGGACAGGCCAAGCGCTAGTTTGGGGAAGATGAGCAAAGCAAAACCGACCGCCAGCAACGGGTTCCCGTGCGACGTCGAGATCGCCTGCCACCAGTTGTCCACGGCAACGGGGTGCGTGAACACCTCGAAGACCGACACCGCCAAAACCACGACGTTCAGCGCCAGGTAGGCGCCGACGATCAGGACGGCCACGCCGATGGCCTCCTTGAAACCGCGCAGGAAGACCGCTCCCAGCATCGCCAGCAGGAACAGCGTGACCGGCACGTTCTGATCCTGCAGCCAGTCGGTGGCTATCGGGTTCTGGATCACGTGCGCCGTGGCATCCGCCGCCGACAATGTCATGGTGATCATAAAGTCCGTCGCGGCAAAACCCAGCAGGACCAGGACCAACAGCTTTCCGCCCCAGCGAGGCATGAGCCGCTCGAGCATCGCGATGGAGCCCTCGCCCCGGTGGCTCTCGCCCGCCACGCGCCGGTAGACGGGCAAGGCGCCGAACAAAGTGATCGCGACGAGCACGAGGGTCGCGAGGGGCGAAATCGCGCCCGCGGCGAGCGCGGCGATCGCCGGCTGGTATCCCAGGGTGGAGAAATAGTCGACGCCGGTCAGGCACATCACCTGCCACCAGGAGTGCTTTTTCTCATGGGCGGTGGGTACCCCGCCCGGGCCCTGGTGAGTGCCCTTGCTGTCCTGCAGCCCGAACAGCAGCCAGTTCTTCAGCCCGGCAATTCGCGGCGGGCGGGGAGCTGAGGGATCTGCCGGCGGGCGGCTCAGGGTGGTCATGTTGCGCCTTCCTCGCGGCACGCTGCGGCGCACCGCACTGCGATTACAGCCGAAGTTAGCACCGGCCGGGCGCGGCTTGTCCTGATACCAGCCGATTTTGACGAATCCTTGACGCCTGACCGGCCGGGTCTCTACAGGCTGTGTCAAGAATCCGTCAAGATCCGGCCACCGGCATTAAGGATCCGTTAGCCCCTACGTTTTCGCCCTTTCGGAGGACTTGACTGGCCTTAGCCCCGCATACGGGGCGCAGATGAAAGGAACCTGCAATGGCCGATGTGGCTGTTATCGGAATTCTCCTCGTGTCCATGGGGTTCGTGATGTGGATCGGCCACGTCCTGGCCGGGATGGTCGGCGGCGCCGAGGACCGGCCGGAGGGCGGAAAATGAGCGCCGACGCGATCATGTGGCTTGTCCTGCTGATTGCCGGACTGAGCCTCTTTGGCTACCTCCTGGCGGTCCTGATCCATCCCGAGAAGTGGTGAGCGGATCATGATCTTCAACTTCACTTCCTTCGCCACACAGGTGGCGGCACTCCTCCTTGTCCTGGCAGCCCTGCACAAGCCCCTCGGCATGTACCTGGCCCGGGTTTTCGACGGAACCACGTCCAGCCGGCCCGAGCGGCTGTTTTACCGGCTCGCCGGGGTCGACGCCGGAACCGAGCAGACCTGGCCTGTCTACCTGCGCAGCGTCCTGGCATTCTCGGCTGTCTCGATCCTGGCCGTGTTCGCCCTCCAGCGGCTGCAGGGCATCCTGCCGGGCAGCGGTTCACTTCCGGGTGTGGATCCGTGGGTGGCGATGAACACCGCGATTTCCTTTGTCACCAACACAAACTGGCAGACCTACGTCCCGGAGACAACGGTAGGGATCTTCGTGCAGATGTGCCTGCTCGCCGTGCAGAACTTCCTCTCTGCCGCCGTCGGCATCGTCGTCGTCGTCGCCCTCATCCGCGGTATCGCCCGGACCCGCACCGACCGGCTGGGCAACTTCTGGGTGGATCTGGCCCGGACTGCCTTCCGGGTCCTGCTGCCCATCGCGTTCGTCGCTGCCGTGCTGATGGTCCTGGGCGGGGTGGTGCAGAACTTCTGGCCCACCGACGTCACCAACCACGCGGCCGGAATCAGCCAGAGCATTCCCGGCGGCCCGGTCGCGTCCCAGGAGGCCATCAAGGAGCTCGGGACCAACGGCGGCGGCTACTTCAACGCCAACTCCGCCCACCCGTTCGAGAACCCCAACGCCCTCATCAGCTTCTTCGAGGTGTTCCTGCTCCTGCTCATCCCTTCGGCCCTGCCCTACGCCTACGGCCGGATGGTGGGTGACCAGAAACAGGGCTATACGGTCGCCGCGGTGATGGGCACGCTGTGGCTGGCATCGGTTTCGCTGATGGGCTGGGCCGTGGCCGCCGGCCAGGGCACCGCGACCGCGGCGGCCGGAGGCCTTGGCGAAGGCTTTGAACAGCGCTTCGGACCCGTGCCGGGCGCGATCTTCGCCGCATCCACCACACTGACCTCCACCGGCGCCGTCAACACCGCCCACGATTCCCTGCCTCCGCTGGCCGGCGGTGTGGCCATGGTCAACATGATGCTCGGCGAAGTCGCCCCCGGCGGAACCGGTTCCGGGCTCTACGGCCTGCTGATTCTGTCCATCATTTCCGTCTTCATTGCCGGGCTGATGGTCGGGCGCACGCCGGAGTACCTGGGCAAGAAGATCGGCCCGACGGAAATGAAGCTCGCCGCCATGTACATCCTGGTCACACCGACCTTGGTCCTGGCCCTGGCCGGCATCACCGTCCTGTTGCCGGAGGCCGTGGCCAACGCCCCGGCTACCGGCCCGCACCAGTTCAGCGAAGTGCTCTACGCCTTCACCTCCGGGGCCAACAACAACGGCTCCGCGTTCGGCGGCATCACCACCTCGGGCCCCTACCTCTCGGTCATGATGGCCCTGGCGATGCTGCTGGGCCGGTTCCTCCCCATCGTCCTGGTCCTGGCCCTGGCCGGGTCCCTCGCCCGTCAGGGCAAGGTTCCCGCCTCCGCTGGCACTGTCCCCACCCACGGCCTCCTGTTCGGCGGCCTGCTGCTCGGCGTAACAGTGATCCTGACCGCCCTGAGCTACTTCCCGGCCCTTGCTCTGGGCCCCCTCGCAGAAGGACTCCTGAAATGACCCGGTCCCACACGGCATTAGCCACGGACACCGACGCCCAGACCTACGCCGACGGCAACCCCCTTGGCACCCCGGGCGAACACAAACACCACACCAAGGCGCCCGCCAAACTGACGCTCGCGTCCGTCGCGGCCGCCCTGCCGCTCGCGGTCCGGAAACTTTCCCCGCGGCAGATGATCCATTCCCCGGTCATGTTCACCGTGCTGGTGGGGGCCTCCCTGTGTACGGCGATCTCCCTGTACCGGCCCTCGGTGTTCGGCATCGCCGTCACCGCCTGGCTGTGGCTCACCGTCCTCTTCGGCACGCTCTCGGAGTCCATCGCCGAGGGCCGGGGTAAAGCCCAGGCCGACAGCCTCCGCGCCAGCCGCAAAGGCGTCCACGCCCGGCTCCGCCAGCCCGATGGCACCACCCGCGACGTCCCCGGCACGGAGCTGCGGCTCAATGACGTGGTGATCTGCGAGGCCGGGGACGTCATCCCTTCGGACGGCGAAATCATCGAAGGCCTGGCGAGCGTCGACGAATCGACCATCACCGGCGAATCAGCCCCGGTGATCCGCGAATCCGGCGGTGACCGTTCGTCCGTCACCGGCGGCACGAGGGTCCTCTCGGACCGGATTGTCATCCGTATCACCGCCGAGCCGGGACAGACGTTCATCGACCGGATGATCAAGCTGGTCGAGGGTGCTGTGCGGCAAAAGACGCCCAACGAGATCGCCCTTCACGTGCTCCTGGTGTCCCTGACCATCGTGTTCCTGGCGGTCACCATGTCGCTGGCCCCGTTCGCGGCCCTTGCCGGCGCCACCCCGTCCCCGATCGTGCTGGTCGCCCTGCTCGTCTGCCTGATC
>Ga0213838_1001557_pt1 | contig 11578 bp, 10 predicted proteins | sample SWPATP13_FD_160577 | JGI IMG/M metagenome (GOLD analysis project Ga0213838, IMG submission 160577) | Coastal seawater microbial communities from Marineland, Florida, United States - SWPA TP1 #3 | ecosystem: Environmental > Aquatic > Marine > Coastal | place: USA: Florida | collected 2016-08-06
ACAATATTAATGTCGTCTTTGCTAAAACCGGCAATCGCCATGGTAATTCGGTATTTGTCTTCCGCCAGTAATTCAATGTTGTACGGAGGGTAAGTGCTTTGCTTTTCAGCACGGCTGGCAGCATCAACTAATGATGCAAGGTGATCAGAACCAATGAATGAACGGTAAAGTGGAGATAGATCGATAGAACGCATAGTCATATCCTTTATTAAGCAATATGTTTAAAAATTAAGTGCCCCGATAATCGGCGGCGGTGTTATCGGCCTTACTGTTAAGCACCGACAACTGTAAAGTAGGGCCGGGTGAAATTTATTCAAGGCAAAAATTTAAATTTTTTTCGACCAGTTTGCCAAACCCTACGAGAAAGGGCCTCACTGCTTCAGGCCAAAGCCTGATAGCATGGTGAGTATTAAGCTATCTAAGTCGTTTTGTTTAAGGGATATCGTATGTCTTACCGACCATTTACCCGCCAGGCCCAATCGGTTCGCCTGGTCTTTGTTGCTGTGCTGCTGGTGGTTACCACCGCGTGTCAGAATACACCGTCGCCTGCTGCCACTGCATACGGACCAAAATTTGCCGGGCATGACCAGGGCTTTACGGCCGTTGTGGTAGCATATGCCCCGGAAATGGAGGGTATTTTAGGGCGAATTGAGGCAGACCCTGACGCGAGTATTACCGAAATGGTGACCTACAAGGGCATTAAATACCGTATTGGGAAATACCACGAACAGCCTATTTTGGTATTTGCGACCGGTATGAGCATTGCCAATGCGGCGATGAGTATGCAAATGGCGTTTGATTATTTCCCGGTCAAGCAAGTGGTGTACATGGGCATTGCCGGGGCAGTGAATCCAGAGTGGCAGCCCGGCGACGTTATTGTGCCTGAGCGTTGGTATTACCACGACGAAAGTGTGTATGCGAACCCGGATCCGAACAACCCCGGCGAATCGGTGTTACCGGCCTATTATGCCCGTTTTATGGCCGAACAACCGGCTCGTAAAGCGGCCGACCCGCATTATCCAAACTATAAGCCGTTCCATTTTGTGCATCCCGACGAAGTGTTAATTATCAAAGACGGCATGGATAAACCTCAGGATACTGCGTACTTTTCAGCCTCGCCCCGTTTATTAAACGCAGCAAAAAGTGCCATGGCTAAAATGCCGGCGCAAATGATACTCGGTGAACGCAAAGCGAAGTTAAGCGTTGGTGGTAACGGTGTTACCGGTTCTGTGTTCCTCGACAACCGCGAATACCGTAAATGGACCCGCGACGTGTTTAACGCCGAAGTCACCGAAATGGAGTCCACTGCGGTTGGCCAGGTGTGTACGGTTAACGAAGTCGACTGGGTGATTATTCGCGCCATCAGCGATCTGGCCGGTGGTCAGGAGGGGGTTAACGTAGAGCATATCTACGATAAAGAAGTTTCCCGGGTAGGCGCCAATGTGCTGTTCGCCGTTATGGACGAACTGGCGGCGCAGTAATGAAGCGCTTGTTGAGCTCTCTGCTGGTGTGGATGTGCGCTATGGTCCCGGTAACTCTTAGCGCACAAACCGGTGATCCAGTCGGCAATCCGGTCGGTGATCCAGTCGGCAATCCAAACGGAAGGCAGGCGCTGGCCCGCAATTACGCCGAAATTGTCGGTCGCCTGGCATTAACCGATAAGTTATTTGCAGCGATGACAGAGCAGTGTGATGCCAAAGTTGCCATGCCCAGCCAGTCTTATTCGGCCATCGATTACGCGTTGCGGATGCAAACCAATATGAGCTTCTTTCAGTGGCGTAAGCAGTTTAGCGATCCCGCTCAGGAAGCTAAGCTGGTTGAACAACTGATGACCAGCACCCTTAACGATATCGGCGGCTGTGAAGAAAGCGCTGTTCAGCAATGGTTTGCCGGGATGCGGCAAAATATGTTGCAGCCCTCCATTGGGCAGTTAACCGAATTGCCCAATTTGCTAGGTATTTCCCGGGACAAACCGGATGAAGAGCAACTGGTAAGAGTGTTTATTCATCAGCTGGCTCGTTATAAGCAGTTATCGGTAGCCGAAATACGCGGTCTGGCCATGGCGTTGGAAAGTGGAATGTACCGCTACAACATGATCGCCTTTACTAATCAGATCGCTAAGGACTACCCGCAATCAGTAGCGCTGCGGGAGTATGTTTATCAACAAACCCATACGGCCGATGATTTGTACGAACTGGCCGATAGCCTGCGCTTTACCGACCGCGAAAGAGCCGTAGCCTTGTTTGGCGAGGCGGCGGAGCAGGGTAGTTTTGCTGCCCAGCGCTGGTATGGCAACTACCAGGCATGTGCAGGGAATACTGAACAAGCCCTGCTGTGGCTCAATAAGGCCAGGCAAAATGAACCCGATGAAGCCTCATTTATCGACGATATTATTAACGAAATAAACGAACTGGGCGAACCAACCAATTGTCTGGACGGCTGGGTTTACTAAAGGAGAAATGCACATGTCTGATACGTTTTATTCCTATCAGTTAAGTAACGGCCACGGGCTGCCTCACGACCCTTTTAAAGCCATAATAGCACCGCGACCTATAGGCTGGATTGCCTCTGAAAATCAAAGCGGTATTACTAATCTGGCGCCATACAGCTTCTTTAACGCCTTTAACGGTGCGCCGCCCATTATTGGCTTCGCCAGCGTTGGTTTTAAAGACAGCGTAAGTAATATTAAGACGACCGGTGAATTTTGCTGGAGCCTGGCAACCCGCGAGCTGGCTGATGCCATGAATGCCTCCAGTGCTGGCGTGGATCCCGAGGTGAATGAATTTGAGCTGGCTGGCTTGCAAAAGCGTTCATCCACGTTGGTTAAGGTGCCCCATGTTGCCGCCAGCCCGGCTTCAATGGAGTGTAAGGTTACCCAAATCATTCAACTCAATGACATGCACGGTGAGGCTTGCGATACCTGGCTGGTGCTCGGGCAGGTAGTGGCGGTGCATATTCAAAAAACGTACTTGAAAGACGGCGTGTTTGATACGGTTGGTGCAAACTCGATTATGCGGGCCGGTGGACCCGGCGATTATTTTGGTGTGTCAGCCGAGGCAAAATTCTTTATGGGGCGGCCTTAATCGCGGCCTTTGCATAAACGGTTACGGCCGCTGTGTTTTGCCTGGTAGAGTAGTTCGTCGGCGGCCTGAACCAGCGCTTCCACAGACTGTTCGCCGCTACCGGCTACTGCCCCCATACTGAATGTGACGGTAAGTTTATGTTCACCGGCGGTTATCTCGCGGATTTCTTGCTGCATGCGGGTAAACAACCCGTCTACTGCATCCAGGCGGGTGTTGGTCATAATGATAAGCCATTCCTCACCGCCCCAGCGCCCGAGTCTGTCTTGTTGGCGGATCAGCGCATTGGTGCGCCGGGCAAACTCGGTTAACACTATATCGCCGGCATCATGGCCGTAGGTATCATTGATTGCCTTAAAATGATCGATATCGGCCAGCGCCACTACAAAAGGTTGGCGCAGCTGTTTACTGCGGTCAGCAACCTGTTTGGCAAACAGCTGAATCGCGCGACGATTTAGTACCTGCGTCAGGCCGTCAGTATTCGCGAGTTTTTCAAAATGGACTGCCGCCTTGCGTTTTTTAACAAACAATAAGGTGAGTATCGCCAATGCCAGAATGGCTGATACCAGTGCCAGCAAATAGATGAGTCGCTGCTGGTTTTGCTGTTCAACTGCCAGTGCCTGTAAACGGGATTGCTGGCGAGCCTGTTCAAGCTCCCGAGCCTGACTAACCATCTGAAAACCGGCATACTCTCTGGCCAGCGCATTATTGCGGGCGAGCTCTTTGTTCAGCGCGACGGCCTGCTGTAGTGTTTCTGTGGCCTGTTGCCAATCCTGTTTGGCAGTAGCTTCATCGACCTCGAGCTTAAGTACTGGCAATTGCTCTTTGAGGCTGAGCTGCTTGGCAGAAAAAGCCAGTAGTTGTTCTGCCGCATGTGGCGAAGGCCGGCTTTCTGCATCCCGCAGATATAAACGGATTAACGCTGCTTTGGCGTCTAACGCATCAGCCAAAAGGTAAGCCGCTTCAAGCAGTGCTTGTGCAGCGGGTTGGTCATCCTCATCCAGGGCCTGATGAATTAAGGCTTCCAGAGCATGTAGTTTGACCAGCGTTTTAGGCTGGGCTGAGTAATCATTGAGAACAGCAAGAGTGTCTTCGAGCTGGTGTTGAGTTTGCGGAATATGCCATAACAGCGATGCAGCGCGAACCCGAACGTATCGAGCAGGATGCGTAAGTAATGGCAGCAATAACTCCCTCACCGACTGATAAAACTCTATTTCATAGTGAATATCGGCAATCGCCAGATTGATTGCTGCCATATCATCAGCGGCGGTGCGAGCCGCGGGGAGGAGCTCTGTAGTAATAATGTGGCTAATCGACAAGGCTTGTTTATATTCGCCGGTATGCAACGAGTATAACGCCATCAGGTGGTAATAAGCAGTCTGTTGCCTGTGAGGTAGCGAGGAGAAATCCTGCTGCAGTAAACGGTTAAACGCCCGTTGGGCTGAATCCGCATTGGTACGGCGATGAATAAAAGTAAACAGGGTTGCCGCATCGGCAACAACATCAGTGCCGGGCGACTGAGAATTCGCGCAATGTTGAGTAATGTCACTGCTAATTGCCTGTACTTGGCTAAGATGCAGAGTGTCCAGTGCGACAATTAATCTGCTGGCGTATTCTGACGCGGTTAAACAGCGTGAAGTCGTAGCCCGGGCGGCAGCATGATTGCTAAGCAGCAGCGCCAGTGCAGCAAAAACCAAACCACCAATTCGCAACAAAATTTTCTCCGTTGAGTAATGTTTACTTAATTGTCCTAATCACTCTTATGGTTGCAGTCGCCAGTTTCACTTCTGCAAGAAACAACGTCAGGGCTGAAATTAACAATAGCATTGTCAGAATAAAAAGGGTGACAACCAGCACATTAAGTTTGACCTGCCAAAACTCACCGGCAAATAAACTCATTATTACGCCACATACCATTACCGCTGAAGCGGTACAAAAACCGATAGACCAGTTGATTAACTTAACCCGTCGCCATAACAAAATGATCTCTCGGCGTAACCGGGTATTTTGTTCAACTTCTGTCTGACTGTTCATTTCTTTTTCAGCAGAGCGGACCCGGTCGGTAATACGCCCGAGACGCCCGGACATGACGTTCAGAAAGCCGGCTATACCAGCCAGTAAAAATACCGGTGCAACGGCTATTTCAATCAGTGTAGACAGAGATGGGACAAGTGTTTCCATTACCAATAGTTTCATTTCGGCAAAATAAAGCGCCGTTATACCACAGTTAAAAGCGTAAATAAGTTTAAAGTTGGGCGTGCTTTCGGATTAGGTTGTGATAAACGTGATGCAGGCTGTCGAGTTGTTGTCGGGAAACGGTATCGTTATTCATGAGTTGCTGAATATTCTGATCCAGTTCGTACAGAATTTCACGCATATGGGTATCTGCCACCAGGCTCTGCATCCAGGTGATCGCAGCAATTCTGACACCAGAGGTAACCGGCGTCACTTTATGCAGGCTGCTTGATGGATACGTTACGGCATCGCCAGCCTGTGGTTTCACCCGTTGTTCACCAAATTCCGTTTGAATCACCAGTTCTCCACCTTCGTATTCGTCGGGCTCTGATAAAAACAACGTCATCGACATGTCAGAGCGCAATACTTCCGCTGAATTCGGGATGCGCATAATCGCACCGTCAACATGTAAACCGTAGGTTTCACCACTGGTGTAACGATTAAAGCAGGGGGGGAAAATCTTTTGGGGTAAAACGGCAGAGACCAGCTTGGGCGTCTCACCGTACTTTGCTAATAAAGCGTTGGCTAATTGCTTTACCGTATCATCATTAGCATCTGCCTGGGCATTGTCCTTCACAGAAGCTGACATGCCCATAGCAGTACCTTTACCATCAAGCCATGAAACCTGATCGAGGTGCTCACGAAAAATCGCAACTTCGTCTTTAGTGAGTAATTGTTCGATCAAGACCATGGCCATTCCTTAGAACTGGTACGTAACGGTCGCGCGCATTGACTGGCGATCACCGATGTACATAAACTTCGGAGCACGATAAGTCGAGGTATAGTACTCTTTATCGAACAGGTTTCCAAGGTTCACACGTACGGTCAGGTCGTTGGTCAGGTTATACAACGCAAACAGGTTAACCAGTGAGTAAGATGGTACTTCAGGACCATCTGAACCTGTATCAGGTTGACCACCTGTCATCTTGTCTTTGTATGTGAAATCACCACCAAACGCGAAGTCTTCTGTTAACTGATAGCGAGCCTGGGCGTAGAAGCTCTTGTTGGCAAACAATGCCAGAGGTAAACCAACACTGTCTGGGCTGGACGCAGACTCAAGAATTTCAGAATCCATCACTGCGCCGTTGATCTGGATGCTCAGATTTTCGGTTACCTGGCCATTTACCGCAACCTCAACACCGGTAACTTCGTTTTTACCGGTATTCAGTGCACCGGTTACGTCGTAGCCACGGCCAGAACCTTCCATAACATCGTCTTTGGTCAGTTTAAAAGCGGCAAATTGTACGAATAAAGACTCGTCAATGAGAGACAATTTGGTACCGATTTCGATGTTCTGTACATTTTCAGGATCCGCCGCTGCGTTGCCGTCTGAATCGGTACACACGCCACCGTAACCACAGTTACCGCCCACATCTGACTCACCGCCGTTGATATTCGACGCTGTGCCGTATGATGCATACAGGTTGATGTCGTCAACAACTTCAAACACCAGGCCAAAGTGACCATTTACCAATGTGTCGTCAAAAGCATATAGCGCTTCGCCACTGCGGCCAACCGTGTTGTTGCTGTAGTCATAGGAGTCGATACGAATACCAGCGAACACCATCAATTCTTCGGTTAACTGCATGGTATCCATTACTGACACAGCAGTCACTTCGTAGCTGTAGTCTGCGGTAAAGTCGCCTTCGTAGGCAGCAGAACGGTCGATAACAGTATTCAGACCTGCAACCGCATTACCGCTGGCATCCAGACCACAGAAAGTGTTGCTTACGCCGCCGCGGCCAGAAGCCCAGCAGTTTGCTACAGACGCTGTTCCGGTATCGGCATAACGACCATTCAATACGGAGTAATCAGCATATTCGGCGCTAAATAAAAGCTTGTGCTCAACATCTCCGGTGGTGACGTTGCCGAACAGGTTTAACTGGGTGGCAAAGTGTTCCACATCCTGCCAGTTGGAGTGTGTGCCAAACGTGAAAGTAGTGTAACCATTGGTCTCGTTGGTGGCATCTTCCTCAGTGGCATAGCCGGTTGTCCCGCCTGCACTGGTAGCCAGATAACCGTTGTCGGTTTTACCGTAACGGGTAATGTTGTAGATTTTCCAGTCGTCATTGATTTCGTATTCAATACGCACTGTGCCGGAGATCGCCTCAGAAGTCAGAAAGTCGCCTTTTTGGGCATACACTGGAATATCTTCAAATATAACGCCGTCTACTGCCGTTGAGCCCAGGTCAGGTACGTCTTCTGCTTTAAGGTAATAAACGTCTGCCCATACCTTGGTTTTATGCAGATCATCATATAATCCAGATACTAGGATACCGGTACGGTCGCGCTCTGCACCGTCGCGCTTTGGCGCATCTTCAGTTGAAGCCATAACGTTGATACGCGTGGCGAAATTGTCAGACAGCGGCGTGTTAACGTCGACAGTGCCGCGCAGATAGTTGTCGGTACCAAAGCCAACATCCACACGACCAAAGTCATAACCCAGGTTGGCTTTCTTCGTGATGCTGTTAATCGCACCACCAGACGAGCCCCGGCCAGCAAATGTAGAGCTGGGGCCTTTGGTAATTTCGATTTGTTCTACAGAAAAGCTTTCACGTGTGTTCATGCCCGGATCGCGTAAGCCATCAACGAACACGTCAGAGCGGGCTTCGTGACCACGGATAATGTAGCGGTCACCAAAAGCGTTACCGTTCTCACCGGTACCCAGGGTAACACCCGCTTGGGTAGACAGAACCTCTTTTAAGTCGCTGCGACCCATTTCTTCAATCTGGTCTTTTGTCAGAACGGTAATAGTGGCTGGCGTATCAACAATGTCTGCCAATCGACGGGCATCGCCTGATTTCTTTACGTTATAGATAGAGTTTCTAACGCCGTGAATCTTGATGAGTTCCACTGCTTGTTTTTCTTTTTCAGCAGAGGATTGTTCGTCTTTGGTCTCTTGCGCATAGGCCGAAGAAACACTCAGTGCTAACGCAGTAAGTAATGCGCCGGAGCCAAGATGATCTTTGTTAAACATAGTCATTCCAGTGGTTGTTTAGTGTGTGTCCAAAAATGCGGAAGATAATATAAATGCAAATCATTCTCATGTAAAGATTTGGCTTTATTTGTAAGAGGGCGTGTCATTTATTTAAAACGAGTGTTGTGCCGTCGAATCAGGTAGATGAATTACTGTGTAAGTAAGAATGCTCAGGGGAGAATGGTGTGGGTTATAGGTTATTGATTTTATTTTAATTTGAGTTTCTTTTGGGCTAATTAGGATTAATTCACTAACAGGTTTTAAGCCTGTCCTGCCTAAATTGGAGACATGGTTATCGCTAGCCCGCACTTTTTCCAACATGAAGCCGAAAAGTCAGGTACTGGGAGGGTAATGCTTAAAAGTGTGGCAGGTTGTCCAGGTTAAAACAAAACGGTAGATGGAGAAATACTCTGAAGTGACTGAAAATTAACCTCTTTATCGTTGTACCACGGGAAGTAGCAATGGGCATCGTCGACTACGGTTTCGATGTCACAGACTGTGTCACAACTCTCAGGGTTGTAGGCAAAAAGCAGACATTTTTATTGGGTGTTAACCCAGCCTTAACCCAGTGATTTTTTACACTAATCGCATGATAGAAACTAAGGTGATCTCATGCGTCGTTCCATTCTGGTTGTAACCCTATTGCTGAGCCTTGGCGGCTGTGCCAGTCAGTACACGGGGGACTACAGCGAAAAAGCTGCACAGCAAGCCAATAATATTGATAGCTGGCAGGGTCCGGTTGCCGGGGCTGAACCCGTGTCATTAATAACGGATCTGGTCAATTCGGCGGACATCAAATTGCTTATTGATGAAGCACTACAAAATAATCCGGGTTTGCAGCAGCAATATGTGGCGCTTAAAACTGCACAGCTGGCCCGTAGCAGTGCAAATGCTGAACGGTTACCCAGTGTATCTGCAGGGTTGAGCGGTAATCGCCAGGAAAACAGCGATACGCAGTATACCGGCAGCCTGGATATTAGTTGGGAGCTGGACCTGTGGCAAAAGCTGGGCGATAGCGTGGCGGCGGCCGACTGGGCCGTTGCGGCCAGTGAAGCCGATGTAAAGGCGGTACAAAATGAACTAGCCGCCCAGGTAATTCGAGCGTATGTCCAGGTGAGTTATTACCAACAATTAATTGTTATTGAACAAAGTCGTCTGAGTTTGCTGGAAAATAATGAAGACCTGATTAAACAGCGTTATCGCGCAGGGTTAGGTGAATTGGAGGATCTGGATACTGCCCGGACCTCTTCTGCTTCGAGCCGGGCCGACATTGCCGCCTATCAGCAAGCTCTTGGTGAATCCGTGCGGACTCTGGGTGTTTTACTGGGACGTTCGCAGCTCACTATTAACGACATCAGCCTGCTAGATACGCTACCCGATGTAATGCTTCCTTTGCCGGGATTACCTGAACAAAACCTGTCGCAGCGCCCGGATTTGCTGGCAGCGTATGCAGAGATTAAAACCCGTGAATTTGAGACCAAAGCGGCCTATAAAGCTTTGCTGCCTTCAATCAGCTTGTCGGCAGCATTAAGTGATACTGCGCCCACGCCAGCTCAGGCATTCCTGACTAATCCGGTATGGGGTCTGTTGGGGCAAATTACCGCGCCACTGTTTCAGGGCGGTGCACTACGCGCCAATATCGATACCAGTGAATTAGCCGTTTTGAATAGTTGGTGGGGTTATCAAAGTACATTACTCACAGCCGTGCAGGAAGTTGAGGATGCGCTAAGTCAGGAGCAAAGCCTTACCCTGCAGAGCATCGCTATCAATGAGGCGCTGGCTAATGCTGAGCGTAGTTCTGAGAACTACACCGGCAAATACCGTCAGGGGTTGGCCGATGTTCTGGACCTGCTGACGGTGTATCAGCAAACCTACAACCTCAAAGCTCAGCTGTTACAGCTGCACTTTAACCAATTGAATAACCGCATTGATTTAGGCCTGGCACTGGGCCTGGGAGTTTCCGCATGAATACCACAGTAAAACGAATTTCAGGTACCGCTGTTGCGCTGGTGTTGCTGGCGCTGGCAGTAGGCAGTGTGTTTGGTCAATCGGGTGACGAAACTCGTGGCCCGCAGGCGCCCACCCCCAGTGAAAACAAGCCTGCAGAGGTGCTGAAAACGCCACCTAAGCAAGAGGCTGGCCTGCCAATGGTAGGTGTGGTGGAGGTAACTGGAGGCAGTCATCAGGCAACCGTGAGCGGATATGGCGAGGTAACAGCTCGTTATGTTCTATCACTGACCACGCAGGTGAGTGGTGAAATTTCGCGTCTGGCTCCCCACTTTCAGACCGGCGCCTTGTTTCAAAAAGGCGAAGTGATGGCATACATTGACGATACCACGTATCAGCAAGCAGTCGCCTCTGCGAAGGCGGCCGTAGAAAATGCCAGGGTTGCGTTGGAAGAAGAGCGTTTACAAGGGATCCGCGCCCGGCAGGAATGGCAGCGCTCAGGACTTGAAGGGGAACCTTCTTCTGAGCTGGTGCTTCGCACCCCTTATCTTGAAGCCGCCCAGGCGACCCTGGACGAAGCGAAGGCGCAGTTAAAAAGTGCCCAGCGGGATTTAACTTTAACGCAAATCGTGGCGCCCTTTGACGCTATTGTGGTGAGTCGTGATATTCAGCCGGGAAGTTATATTCAGTCGGGCAGTACCATTGCTTCGCTTTATTCGGTAAGCGAAGCGGAAATCGCTATTCCCTTGTCTGCCAGTCAGTGGCGCAACCTGCCAGATAATAATACGCTGACAGCCGCGCCGTGGCAGGTTGAAATTGAAGATATGGATGGTACCCACCATTGGTATGGTGAAGTTATTCGTATAGAGCAACATCTGGATACCGCGTCGCGACAACGTGCAGCCATAGTGCAGATCAATCAGCCCCTGGAGCAGGATTCCCCTCTGTATTTTGGCACCTATGTGACGGCTAAAATTGCCGGAAAAACCTGGTCAGAAGTATGGCAAATTCCGGTCAGTGCGATTTCGCAAAAGCAAGAAGTCTGGTTTGTCACTGCTCATCAAACGCTGGATAAGATATCCCCGGACATACTGTTTCAGGATCAGGATTATGCTTATATCAGCCCGGTTAATAACATGGCACAAGCGTCCATAGTCGCCCGTCCGCTAAACAGTTATCTGGTGGGAGCTAAAGTGAGCGCAGCACCACAGGTGGCTCAGTAATGAACACTCAACAACAGGGCATTATTGCCTGGTTTGCCCGCAACCCGGTTGCGGCCAACCTGTTTATGATTGGCATGATTGTGGTAGGCATTTTGTCGGTGAGCGATCTGCGCAAA
>Ga0213838_1001560_pt1 | contig 11570 bp, 8 predicted proteins | sample SWPATP13_FD_160577 | JGI IMG/M metagenome (GOLD analysis project Ga0213838, IMG submission 160577) | Coastal seawater microbial communities from Marineland, Florida, United States - SWPA TP1 #3 | ecosystem: Environmental > Aquatic > Marine > Coastal | place: USA: Florida | collected 2016-08-06
AGAGTTTGTTCAATACGGTTTGTGCGTCAATATCTGAATACAGGTATTCTCCGATGTGTTTCCACCACATGGCGGCCATCGTGGAATAATCTGGGATGTTTACCCCAGAGGGAGTCCAACTATGTTTGGCGTCACTTTGATAGAATTCTACCAAACCTCCTAGTTGGGAAGAGAGTTCACTGAAGCTTTCTGATTCAATGTCAGAGTAGCGAATGGGCGTAAATCCATTGAGAAGCTTGTCGAAAGACACGGTTTTTGAAACTGTGAATTGAGCGTATAACCAAGCGGCTTCTTGCTGTTTTTTAGGTGTCGATTTTAAGAACGTCCAAGAGCCGACATCTTGGTATCCAGATTTCATACCGGGCTTCCAGTAGCGCCCTCTTGGGGAGGGGGCTAAGCGCCATAATGGCGTTCCGTTTTCGTCAATGACCTTTGAATTAGGTGCATTCATGACTGGGATAAATGCGCTATACCAGAATATCTGTTGAGCGACTTTCCCTTGCGCCAACCAATCTGCCGCGGTTCTAAAAGTTAGTGATTTGGCTTCAGGTGGCGCATAAGTGTTGAGCCAGTATTTGTATTTTTCAAGTGAATAAACGGCTGCTGGGCTGTTGAGCGCTCCGCCTCGAGCGACACTAGCACCTACCGGTATACACTCTTCGGCACGAATCCCCCAATCACCCACAGGGAGCCCACTTGGTAGTCCAACATCGTTGACCCCCGCTAAACTAAGCCAAGAATCAGAAATTCGCCAGCCTAAAGAGGGCTCATATTTTCCGTAATCGAAGTGCCCCCAAATTCGTTCGCCATCGATTTCTTTCACATCTTCTGTAAAGAATTTCGCAATATCTTCGTACGCCGACCAATTCTGCGGCACGGCGAGCGGGTAACCATATTGTTTTTCGAATTTAGTTTGAAGATCAACTCGGCTGAACCAGTCATGCCGATACCAATATAAATTGGCAAATTGTTGTGAAGGAAGTTGATAAACCACACCGTCTGAATCTTTAACAAATTCCAGTCCAATAAAATCGTTAATTTCGAGAGTTGGTAGAGTCAGAGCTTTCCATTCTCGGAGGATATATTGGGAAATAGGCACGACTTTTTGGCTACGAATATGAGTGCCAATAAAATCAGAATCATTGACATACGCGTCGTAGATATTGACGCCGGTTGTCATTTGAAGTTGCAGTCGTTTGACTAAATCATCTTCCCCGACAATTTCATGGATGACTTGGATGCCTGTGAGTTGAGTGAACTGCTTGGCCAGTTGAGAGGCTTCATACCTATGGGTGGGAATGTCTTCAGAAATGACGGTGACTTTCATGCCTTTATAGGGTTTGGCTGCGTTTCTGAACCACTCGAGTTCTTGCTGTCGTTTCTTTGCGGATAAAGTGGAATTGGGGAATGCGTCAACGAATTGAGTTAAATCTGTTTTAGCTTGAGCTGGTGTTAGATGGCTGAAAAACAAAAGAGTAAGGACACCCAGAAATGACGACATTTCCTTCGAACAAAATAGAGACGAATGTGTCGTATTACTGTGGAATTTCGTCATGTACACCTCGTTAGGAAACGAATGAGCCTTTAAAGCAAAAGTTTAGTACATATTCGGACGGTGAGGTGGGGAGGGAATAGAAGTATGCCGCTGAGAACAGCGGCATATGAAATAGATAGTTTACAGTGGATACCAGAATAACTGCGTTTCGTAGAGTCGCTTTAGCACCGCCAAAATAACAATAACCCCAATCAACGAAAGAGCTATGACGTCCGCTTTTTTCAGGGGAGATTGGCTAAACCATGTACGTGATTGGTGACGGCCAAAACCTCTAAGGGTCATAGCATTCGAAATTTCATCGGCTCTATCTAAACTAGAAAAAATGAGCGGGCCGAGAACCTTAGCCACATTTTTCATGCGTTTGAATAAAGGCGCTTTTTTGGAGAGCTCTACGCCTCTTGCTTGCTGAGCATGCATGATATTAACGAAGTCTTTTTTTACTTCAGGCAAGTAACGTAGGGTTAGGCTAACGGCATACGCAATCTTATAAGGCACGCCCAATCGATTTAAGCTCGCAGCAAACTCTGTTGGGTGCGTGGTGAATACAAACACCAAAGCAATCGGAAACATACTGAAGTACTTGAGGGTTACCGTGACCAAATAAAACAAAGTCTCTTGGCTGAGCGAGTAATTGCCCGGAAGCGTTAGAAGTATATGTTCACTACCAATGAGCTGTTGCCCTTGAGTTGGTGCTAGCAGATACATAAACACGGCATTAAGAGTGAGTACACTGGCCGTTCCAAGCAACAGTGGCTTATAAACTCGAAACGGAACTTTGGTCATGCGCAGCAATAACAACCCAGTTACGATTAATACTATGATTTGGCGAAGGTCAAACGTCGTAAGTACCACGGTTACCCAAGCGAGAAATAGCGCAAACTTGGTAATACCGTTGAGTGCGTGCAGCGGCGATTTAGTATCGATATAGCTGATGCCAAATTTTACTTTAGAGGCATTCATGATAGGCCTACTAGGGTAGTTTGGCTCTCGTGATTAATGAAGTGTTGCATAAACAGGTTTGGTTGGTTTATTTGCATTTTTATCGCTAATTCAAGCAAGCTAGTCGTAGACAAATTGGCCTTTTCCAAAAGATCTGGCTGGCAAAAAACGTCGGTCATTGGGGCGTTAGCGATCAGTTTACTATCCGCAATCACAATGGATCGGGTTGTGTACTCCAGCACTAAGTGCATATCATGAGAAATTATCACCACAGTGATGCCTAGTTCTTGGTTTAGCTTCTGAATAAACCCAAGCATCGAGGTGTAGTTGCGATAATCTTGACCGGCTGTAGGTTCATCGAGAATAAGAAGTTGAGGCTCTAGAACTAAGATTGAGGCGATAGTCACTCGCTTTTTTTGTCCGTAGCTTAACGCTTCGATAGGCCAGTGACGGAATTTACTTAAACCACACAACTCTAGAACGGATTCAACTTTTTCAGTGATTGCGGCCTCTTCGAGCCCTCGGTTACGCAGGCCAAAGGCTACCTCGTCAAAAATCATATGATGTGAAATCATATGATTTGGGTTTTGCATTACCACACCAACCTTTTGGCTACGTTCAAAGATAGATAAAGTGCTGAGGTCTACGCCTTCTAAGTGAATGCTTCCAGAGTCCTGCTCTAAGACGCCCATGACCAGTTTGGTAATGGTGGATTTACCAGAACCGTTCTTACCAAGAATCGAAACAAACTCACCTTTGCCGACACTAAAAGTGACGTCTTCTAGCGCATTCTTTTCGCCGTCATAAGAGTAAGTCAGCCCTTTTACATCAAGTAAAGTCGACGTACTTTCGATTTGGTGGCGTGCAGGCATTGAATCAAACCACGTTTTGACGCTTGACTTGTATTTTTCAAAATTAAGTTGCTCGAATTTCGCCAGTTGGTCATTGCTGTCTATTGGCGCTTGAGCGGCTTTTAAGGTCGATAGGTACAAAGGCTCGCGAATACCGTGAACTTCTAAAAGGTCAGAAGCAAGCAAAGAGTTTGGCGTGGTATCTGCGACAATCTCACCTTTTTCCATCAGAATGATTCGGTCGACATCTCGGTGTAAGACATCTTCGAGCCGATGTTCAATGATGATGATGGTTTTACCGGTTTCTTGATGAAGCTGATCAATGATTTCGATAGTGGCTTTGCCCGTCTTTGGATCTAGGCTAGCTAATGGCTCATCAAATAATAATGTGTCGACATCGTCGACCAAAATACCCGCGAGCGAGACTCGTTGTTTTTGACCGCCAGAAAGATCATGCGGAGAACGCTCTAGCATATCTTCTAAATCGACCATTTTAGCGGTCGACTTAACAAGCGGGTACATATCAAGGTTGGACATCAGCTGATTTTCTAAAGCAAAGGCAATGTCTTCGCCTATGCTCAAGCCGACAAATTGGCTGTCGGTATCTTGTAGTACGGTGCCGACTTGCTCGGTAAACTTATGCATGTCCAACGCCGAGGTGTTGTGCCCGTTAAGCTCAAGTTTGCCAGAAACTTCGCCCTTAATAGCATGAGGGATCAATCCGTTGAGGCATTGTCCAAGGGTCGATTTACCACTTCCGCTTGGGCCAATAATGACGATTTTCTCTCCTTTCTCTATCCTTAGATCGATATTCTTTAACGTCGGTTTATCCAGCGACTCATATCTAAAAGAGAAGTTCGAGAATTCAATGGTCATTAAATGCTTATGCCTCAGTTAGGTTTCGGCTTTGCTTATTGCGCTTTGCAACAGATTTCAAAATGAAGAAACCCACAACTGCGATAAGCACTGTATTACCTGCGGCAATGATAGAAAGCTGTGTGAATACTTTGGTGAACGGTTCAGCGTAAAGGATGGTATCTAAGAAAGCAGAACAACCGTAACCAAAAACATTACCGGCAAGGGCCAGTAAAACAAACAGCATGAAGTCTTTCATTGGCAGTTCGCCCTGTTCTAGGCGGCGTTTTGTCATCGCTGGGAAAAAGCCCATCACTAAACCTACGATACCTGATCCTAGAACCCATGTTAGCCATACGCCCCAACCAGCGAAAAGATCCGTTACCCAGTGGCCAATAAAGCCAACTAAAAACCCCACCAAAGGACCAAACAGTACGGAGAATAAAGCAAGTACAGCCATCGCTGGCTTAAGTGTTGTATTGGCGAATACAGGTACACCAAACATAGGTAAACCACCGATACCATAAAGTGCTGCACCGATCGCGATAACAACGACCGTTTTGGCTGAAAGATTCATAAATAACCTCAAGTACTGAAAGATAATGTCTTTTAAAGAACAGGAATATTGACCCAGTGTCATTCGCCATTATTAGTAAAATGCTTATTAAGAGTGTTTTTTAGGCAAATAACAAAAATAAGGCGCGAATTATACAGTAGAATTGATCATTAAGGGAAGTTATGTGTCTGGATGTCTAAATACTTAATGTGTCATGAATACCAGACAGTATCTTGATGTTGAGAACGCAGTAGAATGAATGACTTAAATGAATTCGATGTAAAGAAAAAGCCAGTCATCGCGACTGGCTTTTAAGAACGTTTCTACTCTTTTATAGAGTGAAAGATTAGTGGTCTAGGTATAAGAAGTTTTGCCAACTCTTCATCCGGATAAGCACTTTACGCATGATGGATACATGAGTGAAACTATCTGAATACACCGCTACTTCTACCGCTGTACCTTGTGGTAAGTGGAAGTCTGATAAATCATCATTAATCTTTAGTGTGACAAGTACACGGCCATTAGTTCTCAGAGCTTCAGTCCCAAGTAATGTACCGCGAGCTTGGAATTGGCTTTCACCGATGGCAGGGATAACTTCAACAACTTCACCTTTGAACACTTTACCTGGTAGTGCTCGGAACAAGAATTCCGCTTCAAATCCGGGTTGCAGGCGTTGAAGAGAGTTCTGTCTGAACGCAGCGGTATAGATCTTATCTTCAGTGTGAACAAATGTCATGACAGGAGCAAGTGGTAGCGGAACCGCCATCACACCGGGTCTTAATGCCAATTGAGTCACGTAACCATCAGTAGGAGCGCGAACCACCGTTTGTTCCAAGTTGAACTCGGCTTTACGTAAATCGGCTAATAGGCTCGCAACTGCGGTGTTTTCACCACCGATTTCAGAGTTAAGAGAAATTTGCGCTTGTTGCTGTTTCTCTTCAGCCACTTTCAATGCCGCTTCGGTTGCTTTATAAGCTTGGCGACGAGTGTCGAGTTGTTGTTCCGTGAAAGCACCTTTATCGTAACCACGTTGGTAACGATTAAATTCGCGCTTCGCTTTGTCCCGCTCTGCGATCGCTTTGATCTTAGCCGCTTCCGCTTCACTAACAATTGAATCTAAACCTAATGCGCCTTGGCTTGCTTCTTTTACTTTTGCTTGTAACTTGGCAACTTCAGCTTCAAACGGGATTGGGTCTATTTTAAATAACACTTCTCCTTTCACCAACGGCTGATTAGGCTCGACAGGAACCTCAATTACTCGGCCTCTAACACCGGATACAATCGGAGTAGTTGAATAGACCTGGTTACCAATCTGAGTGAATGGATGGTTGTAGTTCATTAATAGGATCAGAGTTCCAATAAGAACCACACCACCTAAAACAGCTGTAGGTACACTCCATTTGTTTAATGGAATATTGAATACTTTGAAAATGGTGATACATAATGCCGCGTAGGTCATTATTAGTAGTAAATCCATTATTTGACCTCCGTGTCTTCTAGTGGGGTATCGGCTTTCACTTGTTCTAAGCGAACCACTTCTCGTTGCAGCGTTTCAACTTGGTCGATTAGCTTGTCGACTCGATGGTGAATGTCATGCTGCTCTTCTTCTAGTTTTGCGAACCCCCAACCACGGTCTTGGCGCCACAGCGTTGCCCAAATCCACAGAAATGGCCAAATGGCGTGTAGAGTGAATAAACTCACCCACCCGGAAACATGAATAGCATCTTGATGAGGGTGATTGCGTTCTTTGGCAATTTCATAAGGAATATCATGGATAACGATGATGCCGTAGAAAATAACGAGAGCAACAAAGACGAGGAGTCCCAGTGCAAAGTAGTCTAAAAACATAACAGTTCCTTGTTAATGTTAAAAATGGGATATTGATATCTTACGCTATGATGTAAGTATTTGTTATAAAAATAATTTGGGGCACTAAAATCGGATATTTTTTTCAGTATGTGTGAGGTTGGTCGAAGGCAGTTTTTCTTTCGATGAACTTTTAATCAGCGTACATGTTGTAAGTTCGATGTTTTATAAATAGGGAAGTATATATGGCTTATGTGGGCGAAATCGCTGCGATTGGTGCAGCTATAGTGTGGGCTCTAGCCACTTGGATATATGGACAATTCGGACATCGTTTTTCAGCGCTTCAACTTAATATTGTTAAAGGCATTGTGGCATCAATGATGATGTTAGTCGTCATGCCTTTTTTACCAATGCCTGAATTTGAGATGAGCCCGAGTCACTTTTGGATCTTGGCTTTCTCTGGCGTTATTGGGATTGCAATTGGTGATAGTGCGTACTTTGCTGCGTTGAAGCGAATTGGCGCGAATAAAACACTGTTATTGGAATCATTAGCGCCGCCATTGTCTGGTGTGTTGGCGTTGATGTTTCTTGGTGCTGCATTGACGCTGCAAAGTTGGTTAGGTGTCATAATTACTACGATGGCGGTCACTTTTGTGGTTTTTCAACCGTCTAACTCGGGTCAAAAAACAGCCTGGAGTGGGATAGGGTTTGGCTTAGTTGCCAGCGTGTGTCAGGCGTCTGGAGTGGTGATCTCGCATTATGCTCTAGTGGCTGGCGATATCCCCCCGTTGCTAGGCGCATTAATTCGGCTGAGCATTGGAGTTGTTGCGGTGATGGCTCTGATTCCATTTGTGGAGAAAAAACCTTTTTCTTCTATGGTCACAAATTTAAAAGCAATGACGACGACAGATAAAACGTGGCTGTTGGGGGCGATATTTGTGGGTACATTTCTCGCGTTATGGTTACAACAAGTGGCGTTGAAACATGCAAACCCAGCGATTGCTCAAACCTTAATTGCGACTAGTCCTGTATTTATTCTGGTTATCTACGCGTTGAAAGGAGAGAAGGTCTCTAAGCAAAGTTTATTAGGTACGATTGTTGCTGTAGGCGGAATTTCTTTATTCTTCCTATAGCTCTTTGTCGGCTATGGGGTGACTCTAAAGAAGAAGCGGTTAGTACTGAGTAGCGACCTTACTCAGTACAAACTTGGTTTCGACCATTGGCTTTAGCACGATATAAAGCTTTGTCGGCGCGATAAAAGGTACGTTGAGTATTCTCACCTTCGCGATGCAAGGTAATTCCAATACTCACGGTTAACCCACGTTCCCCTAAAATTTCCCGCCAGCCGTATTGGTAAATGCGTTCACGGTAATTCTCGGCATGAAGCTCGGCTTTTGGTAGATCAGCGTTTTCAAGAATGACTAAGAATTCCTCTCCACCAAATCGAACACACGATGCGCCGCGGAATTTGAAATAAGAAGCCAGTTCATGAGACACACTGACGATGGCTTTGTCACCGACTAAGTGGCTCAATTCATCGTTAATTGACTTGAAGTGGTCGATATCAACAACCATGAGAGCAAAAGGTGTTTCATGAAGTAGCAGATCCTTCAGTTTAACGTCTAACCAACGGCGGTTGTGTAAGCTAGTAAGAGGATCGGTAAACACATCTTGTTGAAGCTGAGCTACCGTATTCTTGTGCTGCTCAGTCGTCTCTTTGAGTTCTTTGTTTTCCTGCTCTGAAAGAATGAGTTTTAGCTGAAGCTCGAAGCGAGAGATGCGGCGAAGTTGGCTAGCGCCTAATTCACTGATTGGAATCTGTTTCATCAAGTCTGTTTCGATACGATAGCCTTTCTTTTCATAGGCGAGAGCTTCTTGGAACTTGCCTTGGCTCATGCAGACATCGCTAAGTGAATCGTAAAAGCGTTTTGCTAGCACCGGAGACGAATACAACTTGATGCGCTTATTGGTGCTTTCAAGCACCATGCTGGCAATTTGTTGTTTGCCAATAATATTTAGACAGTGCGCGAGTTCTAATCGAATCATTGTCGTTAGCCAGCTAGCCTGAGTATTACCGGCACTGTATTGCACGCGAGCTAAGCACAGTAGCGCTTCATGGTACTCTTTTTGAGCGCGTAAGATCTTTGCTTGGTAAAGCAGGATTTGCGCAGTGAGGTGTTTGTCGCTGACCAGAATACTGAGCTCTTCACACTCACGCAGTAGGTCGCTCGCTGCAGAGATTCGATTTAAATTAATTAAGCTGGAAACGGTATGGAGTTTATATCGCAAGCGTAATGAACGGCTGCTTATTGCATGATCGATACTGTCGATTTTTTGATAGTAGCGGAGGGCGCGATTGTGATCGCCATAAGCATCACATAGATTCCCCATCCCTAAAATAGCGAGAACATATTCGTCGATATACCCATGTTCGACCGCGATGGTCGATGAGACAACGAACTCATGGAGTGCAGCGGTGTAATCCCCAACTTCGACTAAACGTTCGCTCAGGCTACAGCGTACGGTAAGGATGTCTTCAACATCTTCCGGCAGAGTGAGTAAATCGAGAGCAAGACGCAATTCGTCGAGGCTTATCTGATTCTGTTTTAGTTCCGCGCGGTATTCTGCGCTAATAATGTAACAGTGCGCACGTTCTTTCGGTGTTGTCGAAATATGCTGGCGAATATGGTTCCAAAAGATGATCGCTTCTTCGCCAGATACCGACGAAGGATCCAAACCCGCATCAGTAATTTTATTTAGCAGCGCTTCCATCTTTGTTTACCTTATTCGTTTCTAGGTTCGAGGTTTCTTCCAACTGCTCAAGCGTAAAAGGAAAAGTGAGAATGTCGTTGAGCGAGATAGTTGGTTTTTTCCCTTTTAGGCCTCGGCGTTTCCATGGGTAGATGTCTAACATGGTTTTCAAGGTCTGGAATATTTCATTAGCCGCATCTCCTTTTTCTGCGAGCATCAGGGCGACACGCTCTGAGCTTAAACGGGAGATAAGATCGTTTTGATTGCAAAAGGTGTGGGCGATCTCAGTGCAGACTTCAAGGTAACTTGGGTCTGAGTGCTGAAACATGATGATGCTGTGGTTTGAGCGTTTAAGCTCCGTTTTATATAACACCATTTGCTCCCACCAATAGGTTTCGGAAACCACATGGGAGAAGTGTTTTTCTGGATCGTATTCGTGTTGACCACGAATTCGATTAATGAGCTTTCTAGCGCGTTGTTCTAATTGTCGTTTGGAGCTTCTTGCTTTATCGAGCCCAACACGAGTGGTTTGCTCTCGGAGCATCTCGGTCGAATATTTTCGGTATTTTTTGAAGGCAACTAAAGCGGCTTCAAAGTCATGATTTTCTTCGGCTACTAACGATTGCTGGAAGCAAATTTGGCTAAGCAATTCACCGTTATCAAAGGTTCCGGCTGATTGCTCTGCAAGGGATAGGAGATCAGAGGCCTCATTTGGGTTCTTTCTTAGTAACTCTAAACGCGCTCGGCTAATGAATGAATGGGCTTTCATCCAAGTTAAATCGTGCTCAACTGCTAGGCTATGGGCTTTTTCTGTGGCTTTTTCAGCGTCGTCTAATCGCTCTAAGCCTAGTAACGCTAACCCTCGAAAATCCCAAACTTCTGCTTGCCAAGTCTTGTCATTGTGACCTTCTAACACTTCTTCAGCGCCATCCAGTACCGACAGCATTTCAACGTAATTCTGAAGCAAGTAGTAATCCCAAGCTAACAGGATTCTGGCTTTGCCCTCCAACCAACTGATGCGCGTATTGTTGGCGACCTTTACGGCTAATCGGTGAGTGGAGCATGCAAGCTTATATTCGTGCGTGATACGCCAGATATTACCTAGGCCGATCAAACATTCGATTTGAATTTCAACTTCTTCGACCAGTGCAGACTGTTCAAGTGCATTGATCCAAAATTGTTGAGCAGAGTAGTACTTGGCTTGGCCCCAAAATTGAAGCGCGTGAAGGTGAAGAATTTCAGGAAGGAAGTTATCGGTATCTAAGCGATTTTGCCTAGTGTGTGCCTCTTTGATGTATTTGAGGCCTTTTCGATAATCCATGATGCCCCAACATGCCTTGGACATGATCATTAAGGCTTGAATCGCCCCTTCTTCGAACAGGACCTGCTCAGCACGGGATAAACATTGCTGAGCGATTTCTAAGACGGCTTGGGGCTCAGAGTCTACGCGGCTCTGAAGTTGCTCCAATTCTGTTTCGAGAAGGTATTGGTTTTTGTCCAATTCGTATTTCCATGATTACCGAACATATTGATAACACAATCATTATAAGTGTGAGATCTGGGATAAGCACTATTTATTATCACAGTAACGTACAGAGTTCGTATTTATTTGTTAATTATATAGTACGAATTCACATTCTGGCTTTTGATTAGCAGAACTTATAAATATCAAAGATAGGAATAAGCGTGTATTGGCTAAGAAAGAAGCTGCTTCAGTGTTAGAGGTGTTTCCGTTACCCCTAAGCGTTGAGCTGGTGTGAACCCTTGCTTATCTTGGTAGCACAGATTGTGCCAAGCACGGAAAATATCTAATAGAGGGAGGATTCCACCGGGACGAAGTTTTCTTCTCGGTTCGTTAATAAAGCTATTAAATAGAACCTGAAAACGTTGCTGGTAGAATTCAGTTTGTTTGATGGAAGCTTGGTTAAACCACTGTTTTGGTGAAGACTTTTCACCAGCTAAGTAGCAAATCCCTTTTCTAGTACTGCCTTGATTAGCGATCGCCCAGCGATCGCGCCACCAACTCATATGAACGATATCAACTTTTTCAAAAGGTTGCTCTGAATCCCAGCCTTCATCTTCTTCAACATACATTAAGTCAATATTTTGGCTTTGAATTCGCGGCAAACAAACGCTCAATGCGGCAGAACGGAGTAATGGGTCCTGTGGCATATAAATTGAGACAAGCTTATCTTGCTCGCACATATCCAAAACATGTAAGAAATGCGCATAGGATGTATACGGCGGTCGAACTAGT
>Ga0213838_1001567_pt1 | contig 11538 bp, 9 predicted proteins | sample SWPATP13_FD_160577 | JGI IMG/M metagenome (GOLD analysis project Ga0213838, IMG submission 160577) | Coastal seawater microbial communities from Marineland, Florida, United States - SWPA TP1 #3 | ecosystem: Environmental > Aquatic > Marine > Coastal | place: USA: Florida | collected 2016-08-06
ACTCGGGGCTGCTAATCGTTTCCAAAACGCTTTAAGTAATTTCATATAATAGCCTCTCTACTATGGCTACGATTAGCGTAACGAATCAACAGGTTTGAATTCGTTCTCAACCAGAGGTTTAGCTTCTGCTTGAGGTACGTGACATTGAAGACAGAAGTAACGACGAGGAGAAACGTCAGCTAGCACTGCATCTTCACGGTTAACGTAGTGAGTTACACTAATTTTAGTCGCACCCATCTCTTTTGCGTTTTTCCAGCTGTGACAAGCAAGACATTTGTTCGCGTTTAGAGATACTTCATAACTACGAATAGTATGAGGTACTAGAGGTGGCTGGTATACGTACTCACTATCAAGCACTTGATCGCGAGGGAACTTTTTAAAGTCGTCTGCTGCACGTGTCGCTTCTAATTCAGAAGCACCACGTAGTGATTCAACACCACCGATGCCACCTGGATTATCAAGTTCTGCTTGTGCAACGCCTGTTAGTAATAAACCAACTGACAGTAGGGCTGTAATCAGTTTTTTCATATCAATTCTCCGCCTAATGGCTAATTCTTTGATTGGGCTACGGCTTATTGCGGTAGCCCGAGCATTAATTCTTACTTATTGAATAAGTGTGTAATTAAGAAACCTTAGTGATCTTCACAGGACACTTCTTAAAGTCTGTCTGTTTAGACAGCGGGTCAGTCGCATCAAGGATCAGTTTGTTAATTAGGATTCGTGCATCAAAGAATGGTACGAATACCAAGCCTTGCGGTGGACGGTTACGCCCGCGAGTTTCAACACGCACGCGTACTTCACCACGTTTGTTCTCAATAAGAACTTCATCGCCACGGCGTAGGCCACGAGCTTTAGCATCAGCAGGGTGGATGTAACACAGTGCATCAGGTACTGCTTTGTATAGCTCTGGTACACGACGAGTCATAGTACCTGTGTGCCAGTGCTCAAGAACACGGCCTGTACATAGCCACAAATCAAATTCAGAATCAGGCGCTTCCGGTGGAGCTTCGTAAGGGGCAGAGATGATTAGCGCTTTGCCATCTGGTTTACCGTAGAAGTCCCAGCCAGAACCTTTCTTCGCATATGGATCTGAACCTTCTTTGTAACGCCAAAGTGTTTCTTTACCGTCAACAACAGGCCAACGCAGGCCACGTACTTGGTGGTAAACGTCGTAAGGCGCTAAATCGTGACCGTGGTCGCGACCAAACTCAGCGTATTCTTCGAATAGGCCTTTTTGTACGTAGAAACCTTGAGCGTGTGCATCATCGTTAAGCTCGCGAGCTTCTTCGATTGGGAATTTGTCAACTTGACCGTTCTTGAACAGCATGTCGTACATTGTTTTACCACGGTACTCAGGCGCTTTTGCTAGAAGCTCTTCGCCCCACACTTCTTCGATAGAGAAGCGCTTAGTGAATTCCATGATTTGCCATAAGTCAGACTTAGCATTACCTACCGTTTCAACTTGCTGATACCAAGCTTGAGTACGACGCTCTGCGTTACCGTAAGCGCCTTCTTTCTCGATCCACATTGCTGTTGGAAGGATAAGATCAGAAGCTTGAGCTGTCGCCGTTGGGTAAGGGTCTGAACATACAATGAAGTTTTCCGGGTTACGGTAACCTGGTAGACGTTCTTCGTTGATGTTTGGACCCGCTTGCATGTTGTTGTTACACATTACCCAGTAAGCGTTAATTGCACCATCTTTAAGCGCACGGTCTTGAGCGACAGCGTGCTTGCCAGGTTTAGGCGGGATTGTACCTTCTGGAAGTTTCCAGATTTTCTCAGCGATCTTACGGTGTTTAGGGTTAGCAACAACCATATCCGCTGGTAGACGGTGAGAGAACGTACCAACTTCACGTGCAGTACCACAAGCTGAAGGTTGACCTGTTAGTGAGAACGGGCTGTTACCTGGAGTTGCAATTTTACCTGTTAGAAGGTGGATGTTGTAAACAAGGCTGTTCATCCATACACCACGAGTATGTTGGTTCATACCCATAGTCCATAGTGACATCACTTTAATGTTTGGATCTGCATACTGCTTAGCAAGTTCAATAAGCTTGTCTTCAGCAACACCAGATAGTTCAGATGCTTTTTGAACCGTGTATGGTGCTACAGATTTCTTGTACTCATCAAATGAGATAGAAGACATTTTGCCGCTATTAGGGTTTGCAGCGGCCTGTTGTAGTGGATCATCGTCACGTAAGCCGTAACCGATGTCTGTTGTTGCTTGCTTGAAGTTCGTATGCTTGTTTACAAAGTCCCAGTTAACCGCATCGTTTTCAATGATGTAGTTAGCAATGAAGTTTGCAATTGCAAGGTCAGATTGAGGTTCAAAAATGTAGCCTTTGTCTGCAAGCTCAAAAGAACGGTGGTAGTAAGTAGACAGTACGTTTACTTTAACGTGTGGGTGGCTTAAACGACGGTCAGTAATACGAGTCCATAGTACTGGGTGCATTTCTGCCATGTTTGAACCCCACAGAACGAAAGAATCTGCGTGTTCGAAGTCGTCGTAACAACCCATAGGCTCATCGATACCGAAAGTACGCATGAATGCGCCTACAGCAGATGCCATACAGTGACGAGCGTTAGGGTCGATGTTGTTAGAACGGAAACCTGCTTTCATCATTTTAGCTGCAGCGTAACCTTCCATTACAGTCCATTGGCCTGAACCGAACATACCAACACCAGTAGGGCCTTTATCTTTTAATGCTTGCTTCCATTTTTCAGCCATAACATCGAAAGCGGTATCCCAATCTACAGGAGCGAAGTCACCGTCTTTGTGGTACTTACCATCTTTCATACGAAGAAGAGGTTGCTCAAGACGATCTTTGCCGTACATGATTTTTGAAAGGAAGTAACCTTTAATACAGTTAAGACCTTTGTTTACTGGCGCTTCAGGGTCACCCTGAGTTGCCACAACTTTACCATTTTGTGTACCAACAAGTACTGAACAACCTGTACCACAAAAACGACAAGGCGCTTTGTCCCAAGTGATTTTAGTTTGGTCAGAACTTGCGATCAGGTTGGTTGCTGTTGCTGGCAATGATACGCCGGCTACTGCTGCCGCTGATGCTGCTGCGTTTGCTTTCACAAACGCACGTCTTGTCATTTTCATACTTCACCCTCGATTTGAGAATTGTTACTTCCAGTGTCTGAATCTATATCGTCTAAGCCAGTTTCGATTTGGTGATAAACCAAAGCTGTGCCTAATACGTTCGTTAAATTGTTGATTGCGTCGATGGTGTCGGTGACAAAACCTTGGTTTTCCGTCTCCAGTACCACAATGATTTTGCCTTCAGGGCTATCACCGTAAATCTCTGCGTTATCGAATTTTTCGATTTCTGCTTTAGTTTCGGTAAGGTGCTCTGGGCTCACATGTACGACTAAACTTGAAATGTGCACTTCGTTTAGTGCCATATAGTCACTCTCGTTATTTTTATTTATTGCTCACAAGTATTGCTGAAGTAGGGCACACTGAAACACACGCCCCACAACCACTACATTCATCTGTTTCGATTTTGGGTAAAGCCACACCACCGGCTCTTAGCTGAAATTGAATTGCCATAGGTTCACACATATCGCCACAGCTTCGGCATTCAACATTTTTGTTTGCAAGGCACTCTTCGCTAATTGAAGCTTTTGCAGGCCAAGGCGTGCTTTGCATGTCGGTGAAAATTGGCTCAGGGCATATTTCGGCGCATTGATAACAAAACGTGCATTCGCCTTTATTGAAATCTACGGTAGGGAAGCCACCATCACCGATGGTGATAATCTTCGTTTCGCAAACTTCAATGCACTTTCCGCATCTGGTACAGTCGTCGGTGAACGCACTGAGCTCTTTTATCCACGGCAGTCGGATCTGACTTTCGTCTACCTTTCTGCGGGAAAATAATCGTCTTCTTGTTAAGTCAACCACTTAACTCTTCCAATTTGTAACATTGCACTTACCAATATAGCGTACAAGGAGAACTTCGCAGACTCCAAAGAGTGAAAACTCAAAATCTTGTTAACGAAATGTGACGCTAAGCTATTAATAAGCTTTAATTAATTTTCACAGGTAGTGTAATTTTAGAAATAATTGTATAAATACCCCCTAAGGGTTAATGCTAGCCAAGATTGTTTTAGATCAATAAAACTTGAAGCGGTTGATCACATATTGGAAAGGTGGCCTGTTATTCTCCCCCTCTTAACTAGTTGTTTTTTCATATCTATGAACCTAGGAATACCACCTAAATTATGAATCATGTTTCATCGGTTACTAGCACTATTGCTAAGTCACTCTTACTGATTTTGTTACTGTCTGTGGCAACCACGGGCTTCGCGATTTTCACGCTAGCTTCGAGCCTAAATGATGCTGAAGCGGTGAATGTTGCTGGCTCAATGAGAATGCAAAGTTATCGTTTGGCGCATGATATTCAAATTAAGTCGATGGATTACTCATCGCACATCAGGCAGTTTGAAAGTTCCCTCTATTCACCTTCAATGAAGAACCTACAAGATTGGGATGTACCGTCCGATATTACTCAGGATTACTACCGAATTATCGTGAGGTGGCATGAGCTTAAGGCGGTATTAGAGAGTGATCAGCGAGATTATTATTTAATCATTGTTGCGAATTTTGTGTCTGAAATAGATGGATTCGTATTTAAACTTCAGCAGTTTTCTGAACAAAAACTCATCAAGTTGGCCTGGGTCGGGGGGCTTGGTCTTGGCGGTATTCTGGTTATCTCCCTGTTCGTTGTTCATTTTGTTCGCAAGCAGGTGGTGACGCCGTTGCACGCATTAGTTGGAGCAAGCCAGCGGATCAAAAATCGTGATTTCGACGTTAATCTTCAAGTCACTAGCAGCAATGAAATGGGGATTTTGACTCGTACTTTTAATTCGATGGCGAAGGATCTTGGGGATTTGTATCGCGACCTCGAACATGCAGTCGATGAAAAAACAGAAAAACTACAAAGAGCAAATAAGTCTTTGCAAGTTCTTTACGATTCTTCTCAAGAGTTAACGGCAGCTCGAATTAACCCAGATAACTTTCGCGCGATACTCCAATATTTAGTGAGTTTAGAAAGCGTGACGTCGGTACGTTTGGAAATTGCCGATGTGGGTGGGCGCGCATTGATCCTTGATGAAGGTGAGGTTGTGACAGAATATGAACAGAAATACTCGTTGAAGCTTGATGATGTCCAGCTTGGGTATCTGTATTGTTCATATAGTGAACAAACCGAAGAGCATGCTCTAATTGCGAATTTTATCCAGATATTGTCGCGAGCTATCTATTATAATCATGCTCAGAAGAAAGCCGAGCAACTGATTTTAATGGAAGAGCGGGCAACGATTGCCAGAGAATTGCATGACTCATTGGCTCAGTCTCTTTCTTATTTAAAAATTCAAGTCACTTTGCTTAAGCGAGTGATCGGAAAGCTTCCTGAACATAAACACGTGAGTCAGACAGAGCAGATAGCTTTTGAGATTAACGATGGACTGTCAGGAGCGTATACACAGCTTAGAGAGCTGTTAACAACGTTCAGGTTATCAATTAAAGAAGGAAGCTTTGGTGAAGCCCTGAGCGATATGCTAGAACAACTAAACGAACGCACGGACGCTAAAATAACACTAATAAATAATTTATCGTCAATTGAGCTAGACGCTCATAGACAAGTACACTTACTTCAGCTTATTCGTGAAGCAACGATGAACTCGATTAAGCATGCGAATGCGACTTCTATCGACGTTTGTTGTTTGGATGAGGAAGGAGACGTGCTTGTTGAAATTAAAGACAATGGGGATGGTTTCGACCCAAGTGCTTCTAAATTGAATCACTACGGTATGAGTATCATGCAAGAAAGAGCGGCAAGGCTTAATGGTGACCTAACAATTGAAGCGGCTAAAGGTAGCGGCTGCAAAGTAATTTTGAAGTATAAAAGTTTGAAGGAAATCTAAGTTTGACCATATGTAAAGTAATGCTGGTGGACGACCACCCTCTAATGCGTCGTGGCATTAGCCAACTGTTAAGTTTCGAAGATGAATTTGATGTAATCGCTGAAGCTAGCAATGGTAGCGAGGCTGTAGCTTTAGCTCATGAAGAAGACCCAGATCTTATTCTGCTCGATTTGAATATGAAGGGCATGTCTGGGCTCGATACGCTGAAAGCGTTACGTACAGATGGTTCAAACGCCAATATTGTCATTCTAACAGTGTCGGATAGCCCTGCAGATATTGAAGCGATTGTTAAAGCCGGCGCAGATGGGTACTTATTAAAAGACACAGAACCTGATGAGTTGATTGACCTGCTTAAGCAAGCTCACAGTGGCGATAAAGCATATAGCAGCGTTGTAGCCAAATATCTTGAAGACAACAAAGATCGTGAAGATATCTTTGAGCAGCTAACAGAGCGTGAAATGCAAATTTTGCAAGAAGTGGCGAAAGGTTATCGGAATAAGCAAATCGCTGATCACCTCTTTATTTCTGAGTCTACGGTTAAAGTTCATATGAAGAGCTTACTTAAGAAGCTGCAAGTGCCTTCTCGTACCGCAGCAACGGTGCTTTACTTGGAACGCTATGGCGATCTGAAGTAACTGATTTTTCGGTGACAACCAGTCACTGTCTGCTAAGAAGACGCCATGCTTGATGAGTTCATCGCATGGCATTTTTTTGCTTAGCGCTTTTTAATTTGTCTCTTATCTTCCTCGGTTAGATACCTGCTTAGGCGCTTCGTGTTTAGTTGTATCATTCCACATGCTGGGCCTCCTGATGTAGGTGAACATCGGACTTTCCTGATTGCTCATAGCCTTTTCATTACGTGTTTTTCTATTGTTTTTTTTGTTAATAGTCGTTTTATCTCTAGGCATGTGTCATGATTATTTTTTAATGGTTTAGTTTTTGAACACGGATTAGTCGAATATTGACACTATGCAAAATACGCTAACCTTATGTTTTGTTGTACTTTGTGCCTTAATAGGGCCGATATCTTATGCTGAAGAAAGTAAAGTTGTTCGCCTTGCTTCAGGAGATTGGTACCCCTATACATCGAGTGAAGAAGGCCAAGGGTTAGTAGAAAAGGTTGTAGCGAGGGCGTTTGCAATTGAAGGCTATGAAGTGGTTATTGAATATTATCCTTGGGTTAGAAGTGCCAAGTTAGTCAGGTATTCAAAGCTAGATGGGACGTTCCCTTGGTATTCCAATGATGAAAGGCAGCGGCAATACACGATTTCGAAAGAAGCCATCCTTCATGCTGACACATTGATGTTTTACCATAAAGACGTGGTTTTAGAGTGGGATGCGATCTCAGATCTAGCAAAGTATGAAGTTGGCAGCGTCCCTGGGTATGCGTCGACAAAAATTCTGGAAGACAACAACGTCAAAACCATCAGTGCGACCAGCATGGAAGAAAATATCTTAAAACTATATCGACATCGTATTGATGTACTGCCTATCGAAAAGCAAGTTGGATTAGTGATGATAGAAGAACTGACCGATAATGGTTTGGCTGAAATACGGATTGGTGAAAAAGCCTTAATCAGTAATCCAATGTTTATGCTGTTTCCCAATAACGATAGAGGTTCTGAGCTTTCAACTGTTTTCGATCGTGGCATCAGTAAGTTAAAGGCAAATGGTTGTTATGATCGGCTTATGAGCGGGCAGCCTTGTCTTTAGCTCTTTATTTACTCCCTCCTAGTTCTATTTTAGTTCGATTTTATTTCCATCTAACCTACTGAATTATTCAGAAAGGACTATTCTTATCAATAGAATAATCATTAAGCCAAAGGTTGGCTTATGACCTCTGCTATTTATGTTTCAGGATGAACGATAGGCGGATAGGATAATGAAGCAACTTGGATTTAAGAACTTATTACTCATTTCGATTATTGCCTTGGTGGCGATTTCGGTATCAGTGTCAAGCTACGTTTCGTATATAAAACAAGAAGCAACGCTGGTAGAAATTATCACGGCTGCGAACGAAGAGTACGTCGCGAAACAAGCGTTATTGATTGAAAACCAGCTGGGAGAAAAAGTCTCAGGGCTAAGTAAACTTGCCGCTAAATTCCAAAGAGAAGAGGTGACGGGAACGGCAGAAAGTTTCATCGAACTGACCAAGGTAATGGCAGGTGCAATGAATTTAAATAGCTCTGTCATTGGTTTTGAAAATGGCGATGGCTATTGGAACCAGACAGCGAAAAGCTGGCCGAATCATAAATTGGATGGCGATATTACGGAGCGTTCATGGTATCAATTGGCGAGAAACAGTTCAGGAACAGCAATGACAGAGCCCTATCTTGGTGCTGGCTCTGACATTTTTTGGATTAGCATTGTTGAGAAGATCAAAAACGGGATGATATCTGTGGATATGCAGCTTGGTTTTCTTAATGAAATGGTAAAGAACGCGACTGAAATCCCAGGGGCTGTCGCGATGATAATGAGCCAGGACACCACCATTTTAGCGTCTTCTACTGATGCCATAAAGTCGAGTGAGAAAGCTACGTCTTATCCGTGGCTCAGAGAAGTGGCTAATGAAGCGGTATCTAATGTGAGTAACGTTAAACATTATATGTTCAACGGTAAGGATAAATTGCTTTTTTCTCACCAGATAAACATCGCAGACAAAAGTTGGTACTTTGCAATTGGTGTAGATAACGATGTCGCGTTCGCTAGTTTGGCGGAAGCAAAGTATTCAGCAATTATTAGTGCGTTCATTGCAACCATAGTTAGTGTCATCGTTGCGTTCTTGGTACTGCAAGCATTATACCGCCCAATTCTTGCACTAAGACAAACCATTGATGGATTGTCACAGGGTAACGGAGACTTAACGCAACGCTTGGAAGTGACGACCAAGGACGATCTTGGTGAGATAGCGAACGGTGTAAATAAGTTCATTGAAAGCCTCCAACATATGATGTTGGAAATTCGGGGCGCAACGAATGATCTCAATGAGAATGTCGATAAACTCAAAGATCAATCTCAGCGTAACTCTGTTATCTTACAAAGCCACGTATCCGAGACCGAACAAGTCGTTACCGCGATTGAAGAGATGAATTCAACCGCTGAATCAATGGCGACCGATGCGGCCAATACAGCGCAACTGACGAACAAAGCTAATGAAGCAGGGAGCAGTTCTAAGCAAACTGCGATGCAGGCACAATCGAATGTGTCAGAACTGGTATCTGATGTAGAAGTTGCGGCAGAAAACGTACAGCAAATGAGTAGTGAGACTGACGGCATCAATACTATTTTGGGCGTGATTGGGGACATTGCGGAGCAAACTAATCTGCTTGCTTTGAATGCGGCTATTGAGGCTGCTCGTGCCGGAGAGCAGGGGCGTGGTTTTGCTGTGGTAGCGGATGAAGTTAGAAATCTTGCTAGTCGAACAAAAACCAGTACCGAAGAAATTGAAACTGCGCTTAGTAGCTTACTAAAAGGCAGTCAATCGGTGGTTGAATCCATGGATGTTACGAAAAGCCGTTGTGAACAAACAGCAGAAGGTGCGGGGGAAGTTGTCGAAAGCTTGGAGACCATGACCAATTTCGTTACCGAAATTAACGATTTAAGCACTCAAATAGCGACTGCTGCAGAAGAGCAAAGTAGTGTAACTCAAGAGCTAAGCAGAAATATGACGGCCATTAATGACATTGTGGGAGAGTTAGATTCTAACGGTAAGCAAGCCCTTGATGAGGCATCTAATATTGATAATGTGAATAGCCAATTAATAGAAATTGTAGGCCGATTTAAACTCTAGTGAAAAGTAAAGTTAGCTTAACAAAAAAGGGCCTAATAATTAGGCCCTTTCCATATTGAGATAGACGTCCAGTTAAGCGTGCATTGGCACTAAGATTAGCGTGCCAATAATGACCGTCACTAGACCACAAATCACAGGGACAGAGGTACGTTTTACGACTTCAAACGGGCTGATCTTACCCATGCCACTTGTTGCTACGATTACCCCTGATACAGGAGAAATAGTACGGCCTAAGTTAGAAGCTTGGAGCATAGGAATGATCAGGAAAGCAGGGCTCAAGCCCATTTTCGCTGCTAACGAAGGCGCCAATTCAACGAACGCGTAGAAAGGAGCGTTACCAGAACCTGTCGCAATTGCAGCCGCTACGGTTAAACCTGTTAAAATCAGCATCAATGCAATACCACCAGCGCCAGCTGCTTCTGCTAGGCCAATAAGGTTATCAATCGCACCAATTGACATTAAACCTTGCGCGAACACACCAGCCGCGACCAACAACATTACGACGCCTTTGAATGCATCTGCCATACCTGCATAGCATGCTTCTAAATCTTCTAGTGTTTTCTCTCCATTGAATCGTTGAGTGACGAAATCGACCAAGGCACCGATGAAAATTGAACCGACTACGATGGTATAGATATCGAGGGACAGGCCCGGGATTGTACGGCCGTTGAACAGGAATACACCGATAATTGGTAAGAAAGGAAGAAGCGCATAGAAAGCAGGCGCATCGGCTTTTATTTCCGACACATCAATTTTTTCCATTGGTGTGTTTTCTTTTTTGTCTAAATATTTGTTCCAAAAGAAAGCGGCAGCAGCCATCACGATAATTGCTGATATAGACACTGGCAGAACGGTTTGCACAGCAAATACATCAAGAGCTAGGCCAGATTTCTCTGCAGCAATAACGACATCACCTGAAGTAGGAGAAAGAATGATTGCCGCTGGTGAAGCACACACAGCGACAGCCGCAGGGCGAGAAATGCCCATCGCAACCATCATAGGGAATAGAGTCGCCATTAGGAGTACGCCAAGACCCGTTGCAGAGCTTACTGCCAAAGACATTAAGCAAGCAACAATGTAAGCGGCTACGAGTAAGACGTAAGGCGATTTGATAAACGAAAGAGGTTTTGAAAACTGTTTTACAACAACGTTATTGGCACCAAGGTGAGTCATGTATGAAGCGAAACCACAAAGTAGCATGATTTGCATACCTAAGCCGCCACCACGGTATTGAAGCATATATTTAACGAATTCTAATGCGTCCGTTACCATATTACCTGTTGATGCAACTTTGGCAGGTAATACAGTATGCCCTAGTACGCCAGTAAGGAGCAAAAGACCAACCCCCGCTGTTAATAGTACCCCGGCAGCTTTGTATCCTTTGACAATAAAATAGCCGACCGCAACGGTCACTGCTAACCCAATTAAGAGCTCTAGCATAGGTTTCTCCACTTCATTTAATTTTGTAAAAATATAAGAAACTGTTTCAGAATATGTCACTGAATGTACAGAAAAGCGTTCTGTAGCACGACACCAAACTGCCTATCTCATGATCTAAGACAACGAATTAAATTGTTATTAAATTTGGTGGAAAAGGTTGTTTTTAAAGTGTTGTATTGCTGTTAATTGGAAAGTGATGGGGTAGTAGTATTTATGACTAGGGAATAAATGTGCTACTAAAGTAAAAGATATGGACTTACGGTTAATCGATAATGTGAAATGATTGTCAGTAAGTCGCGTAGATATCAAAGGCTGATGGATACACTACTTTCTGTAGAGGGGGCTTGATTGAGGAAGATTGCGTCTCTTCC
>Ga0213838_1001569_pt1 | contig 11535 bp, 11 predicted proteins | sample SWPATP13_FD_160577 | JGI IMG/M metagenome (GOLD analysis project Ga0213838, IMG submission 160577) | Coastal seawater microbial communities from Marineland, Florida, United States - SWPA TP1 #3 | ecosystem: Environmental > Aquatic > Marine > Coastal | place: USA: Florida | collected 2016-08-06
TAAAGCACGTGCTCGCATGGTTGCTCAGTATGAAATCGCTGGCTACGTAGGTGGTTTAGTCATTGGTACCGATCATTCTGCAGAAAACATTACTGGTTTCTACACAAAATTTGGTGACGGCGCTTGTGATTTAGCACCGCTATTTGGTTTGAACAAACGCCAAGTTCGTGAGCTTGCCGATACGTTAGGAGCTCCAGAGCTTCTTGTGAAAAAAGTACCGACAGCGGATCTTGAAGAGTTAGCACCACAAAAAGCCGACGAAGATGCGCTAAACCTATCTTACGATCAGATTGATGACTTCCTTGAAGGCAAAGAAGTCCCACAAGAAGTGTCTGACCGTTTAGTTGGTATTTACAAAGCCACCCAACATAAACGTCAACCAATTCCGACCATTTACGACTAATTCAACCGATCGTACCTCATAAAAAAAAGGCGAGCATCGTAATACATGCTCGCCTTTTCAGTTGTGATGAAGTTAGTTTTTAATCAACGACTTCGATATCCGTTTCCGGTATGCAGCAACATGCCAGTACCTGCCCCATATTGCGCTCATCATCCTGAAGCGCAGGAACATCTGGTTGGTGAACTTTTCCAGACTCTAACGTCACTTTACACGCTCCGCAAAATCCAGCTCGACAACTACTTGCAATAGAAAGCCCCGCGGCTTCAGCTTGCTCAAGTAGGGTCGATTGGTTGTCACCTTCAAACAGGTAACCGTTCAAACTTAATTGCAGCGTTTTCACTTCTTTAGTTTGATCTTGCGCCACACCAAATGCTTCTTGATGATAATGCTTTGGATTGAGCCCAAGTTGAATCAACATCGATTTCGCATTTTTCATAAAACCATCAGGACCACAAACGAACGCTTGGCGTTGATGCAAGCTCTCGATTTGCGCTAGGTGCGCGACACTTAAGCGGCCAGACAAGCTTTCCCACCCTTTTGAAGGTTGGCTCAATGAAAGCATCACTTTTAATGTGGGATGCTGCTGTTTTAGCGCTTCAAGCTCTTCTTGAAATGGAATGTCTTCTTCGCTACTGCACTGGTGGTAAAACACGACATCTTTCAACTGATTGTGATCAGACAAATAGCGCAACATCGACAACATTGGCGTCACGCCACTGCCAGCCGAAAGTAAAAGCAAAGGCTGCTCTGGGCTATCTTCCAAATAAAATGCGCCTTCCGGAGTTTGAGCTTTGAGCGTATCGCCGATCTGCAGGTGATCTTGAAGCCAATTAGAGACTCTTCCACCATCCACTCGCTTAACCGAAATCGCCAACTTCCCCGGACGAGATGGACTAGAAGAAAGCGTATAACGGCGCGCGACGAGTTCACCATCAATTTGGATTTCAATTGGTAAGTGCTGCCCTGGCTGATAGGTAGGCGTAGTGCCTTTATTCGGCTCTAACCAAAATGTGATGAAGTCACGAGCAACTTCTTCACGCTCAACACAAGTCAGCATCAATGCTTCTTGCCATGTGTCCTCGTAAAACTCTTTTTCTTTGATCTCGAGCACTTCAATCTGATCGCCAACTTGGATCATGCCTTCATTCTTCGCAACCAAGTTTTGGCCGAAGAATACACCGCCACGCTCGTTTGCTCGAAAGGTAGAGAAAGTGTTAAGCGGCTCTTTTGTTGGCCTAAACTCTGCCGACTCCACGTCCACGGTTGTCAGAATACAACGCTCACAGGGTTTCACCGCTTCAAACTCCACCTCACCGATACGAATTCTTTTCCAGCTGTCCTCGATAAATGGCTCATCACCCGAGACGACCAAGTTAGTTCTAAACTGGTCCATTGAATGTTCTTCAGGGCTGCGGCGGTTTAACTCATCTAACGACGCCTGACTAATCACCAATACGGGATAACCATCGGCAAAGCTGACGTTGTGACCTAGCTTTTCGCGGACACGATTCGACTGTTCACCACTAAACAGCAGCTCGACGCGCTGACCAAGCACCTGACTAAACCAATCATCGGCTTCATCTGTCGTTGTATAGGCTGTGAAATTATCTTTCCATACTGTTGCCGGTGTTTCCTGCATTTTAAATTGAGCATATTGAATTTTCAGCGGCTCTAAATCAGGAAAAGTAAATACGATACCGTCTTGAAGTAAACTGGATTTTACTTTCACCATAATCGGATATTTGCGTGCCGTTACCATGCTGCCATCTGCCAGCGCTAGCATAAAACGGCGGTCAAAACTTAAACCTTGCTTCTCGACCCAAGAGGTCGACAAAGAAATCCCCCCCACGGACTTAACCGGAAAGATGTTAATTTTTGATAACGACGACAAAGACATAGTAATCCCAATGTTTTATTTAATTATTTGTTGGCATGCTAACAAAAGGTTAACAAGAGTCAAACTCCCCCCTTCGCACCCTGTACAAAAAGAGCGTGGATTTATGAGACTAACGTGAAGTTTAACGACAAAGCACTTTACATAGGTGGGCGAAACTAGGATGTTATAAGCTTCATAATCGTTAAGAAATTGCTTCACATTAAAAGGAATTAACATGAATAAACTTGTACTGATCATTTTGTGTGTATTACTACCACCACTAGGTGTATTTTTCGCTCGTGGCGTCGGTAAAGATTTGCTGATCAACGTCGTATTAACGATTTTTTTCTGGGTTCCAGGAATGATTCATGGTTTGTGGGTAGCAACTCGCTAGGCTTAGCGCCACCAATGAAGCTCGTGTATTCATACTCGTTAACACCAAAGTGACAAAAATAGGGTGAAATAGTAAGGCTTTTCCACTATCATCCTGTCGCCTAAGCGTAAGCGATTGCTTTCACAGATTTCGTTACGTTTAGGCTCCAATCACAATACTTTTCAATTGGTGGGAGCTTTCAATGACACAACTTACGATTACTCGTCCTGACGACTGGCACGTTCATCTACGCGATGGCGAAGTGCTAAAAGATACTGTTCGCGATATCAGCCGTTACAATGGTCGAGCGTTAATCATGCCAAACACTATCCCACCGGTAACCGATACCGAAATGGCGATTGCTTACCGCGACCGCATCATGGCAGAAAAGCCAAGCGAGCAATTTGAGCCGCTAATGGCACTTTACCTAACCGATAACACAACACCTGACGAAATCCGCAAAGCAAAAGCATCTGGTGCTGTCGTCGCGGCTAAGCTTTACCCTGCTGGCGCAACGACCAATTCAGATTCTGGTGTAACCTCCGCTAAAAACATTTACCACGTACTTGAAGCAATGCAAGAAGTGGGTATGTTATTACTGGTTCATGGTGAAGTAACGCATCACGACGTTGACATTTTCGACCGTGAAAAAGAATTCCTAGATACTGTGCTTGCTCCTATCGTCAATGATTTTCCAAACCTTAAAATTGTTCTTGAGCACATCACGACTGCTGACGCGGCTACATTCGTAAAGAATGCCAATGAAAATGTTGCAGCGACCATTACCGCTCACCACTTATTGTTTAACCGTAACCACATGCTCGTTGGTGGTATTAAGCCACACTTCTACTGCCTACCAATTCTGAAGCGTGGTACTCACCAGCAAGCTCTTATTGAAGCGGCGACAAGCGGTAGCAAAAAATTCTTCCTAGGAACAGACTCAGCGCCTCACGCTAAAGGCATGAAAGAAGCTGCCTGTGGTTGTGCTGGCTCTTACACTGCTCACGCTGCGTTAGAGCTGTATGCAGAAGTCTTCGAACTAGAAGGTAAATTAGAAAACCTTGAAGCATTTGCTAGCCACAACGGCCCTGATTTCTACGGTGTTCCTCGCAATGCCGATTCAGTGACACTAGTAAAAGAAGAGTGGAGCGTAGCGGAAACCATGCCATTTGGTAACGATATTGTTGTTCCAATTCGCGCAGGTGAATCGATCGGCTGGACAGTCAAATAAACGAACAAGTTCATTTTTGTTCCTAAAATCGCAAGCCCTAACATATTGTTAGGGCTTTTCTTTTCCCTTCCTTAACAGATTTTTGGTCTAAACTTTAAACCGAATCGCCGCAAATATTACTATCCATTTCAGCATTTGGCTTATATATGGAATTTCATTTAGACATCAGAACCCTTGCAGTCGTGACCGTTGTGCTTTCTTTCACTTACTTCATCGGACTAATTTTGATCCAACGAATCCAGGAATACATTCCAGGGTTATTAACTCTTGCGTTCGCAATTCTCACCTTTGCCATTGGTTTCACTCTTCTCAGCTTTGGCAATGACATCTCTTTTTGGGTTTCGAAAGTCCTCGCCAATTCTTTCATCATTTTCGGGTTCTCACTGATTGTTCATAGCCTATGCCAGTTTAGAATCGCCCCACTGGTGTTTTCGAACGTGGCATTTTTGATTTTCCCAATTGCCTGCTTCTTGCTGATTTATTACAGTCATTTCTATGTGTCAACAACATCAAGAATCCTTGTTATTAGCACCTATGTAGGGCTGTGCTCTCTTATGAGCGCCATAATATTAATAAAAGGACAAGCGAATGATCTTAAACTTGCTATTTGGTTACTCGCTGGGATTTTCATCATCAATTCCATATTCATGATCTTGAGGTCCACCATTACTCTGTCCGAACCCGATATCAACAATTTCTTGCATGCAGGTAATATCCACCAATTCGCTTTCATCATGATCATTATTTTGATCATTGTGCTTGGCTTCACTTTTACATGGATGATTAACGCTCGGCTCGTTGCAGCCATCTACAACAGCTCAATGAAAGACAGCTTGACGCAGATCTATAACCGCCGCGCAATGGACGAGATAATACCCCGTGAGCTCGCACGTTCGCACCGACACAACACCGAGCTTTCAATCATCATCGCAGACATCGACCACTTCAAAGAAATCAACGACAACTTTGGTCACCACATCGGAGACAAAGTGTTGAAAGGCATGGGCTCTATCCTAAAACACAAGCTGCGCCGGCAAGACCTTGCGTTTCGTTACGGTGGAGAAGAGTTTTTAATTCTGCTGCCCGATACCAATGTGGATAACGCGGTAAAAGCGGCCAATAAACTACGAGAGACAATCGAGAAGCAGCGATTTGCATCCGGTAAAAAAGGAAAATGGACTGCGAGTTTTGGCGTTTCTCAGTTGCATGACAAAGAAGAATGGGATTCCATTATCCAACGCGCCGATGAAGCCTTGTATCAAGCCAAACACAGTGGCCGAAATACCGTTGTGAGCTCAAAATCAGATTAGTGACCGCCTCTAATTCCATTCACTCCACTTTCCTGTTTAGCCATTAAAATAATGAAACCTAATATTGATTGCGCAAGTGCTTACAGCTGATTATGCTCAGTGCTCTTAACGTGATTAAACAAGAAGACAAGGCAAGGTAATGCAAAGTACATATTCCTACCCAATCGGTAACCCTGGTGAAAAATGGCAAGAGCAAGAACGTATCGCTTGGCGTGAACAGACCACGGTGAAACGCCTCTATCAAGAAGAAGTGCTTCCAAAAATTTCAGCCTTGTCGGAACGCTTCGACGTCGAGCAATACGGTGCATTAAGTTATAACCCTGAACGCTTCCCACTGTTTTCTGTTAAAACTAAACATTGGGATGCGGCTAAACCAACGGTTTTGGTCACAGGCGGTGTACATGGCTACGAAACCAGTGGCGTGCATGGCGCACTCAAATTCTTGGAAACTCAAGCCGAAAAGTACGCCGAGCATTTCAACATCGTGGTTGCACCTTGTGTCAGCCCATGGGGTTACGAAACAATCAACCGCTGGAATCCAAACGCGGTTGATCCCAATCGTTCTTTCTATGAAGGTACATCTGCCGAAGAATCCGCAAATCTAATGGCTTTGGTCGCCTCTTTGCCTCAAAACGTACTTGTTCATGTTGATCTTCATGAAACAACAGACACAGACGAAACTGAATTTAGACCAGCACTGGCTGCACGTGATGGCATTGAATATATTGAAGGCATGATCCCAGATGGCTTTTATACGGTTGGCGACACTGAAAAGCCCGTGGAGGACTTTCAAGCGGCAGTGATTGAATCCGTCAGTAAAGTCACGCACATTGCACCAGCCGACGACGATGGGAAAATTATTGGTTCGGAAGTGACACAGCACGGCGTCATTAATTACCCAATGAAACAATTAGGGTTATGCGGTAGCGTAACGGATTGTGTATACGGCACCACAACGGAAGTCTACCCCGACAGCCCTAAAGTCACCGACGAAGAGTGTAATGATGCCCAAGTCGCTGCGATAGTCGGCGCTCTTGATTACGTCATTAAGCACGCCTAGCTCTTACAAGCTCACCTACTTCCGGTCAATCGGAAGTAGGTATGATTCATCTCTGTCGACAGCCCATCATTGTTGTTTCAGCTGGCGATAACTTAACCCAGCTAACAGAGTAAAAAACGCCGGATCGCTCCAACCAAATCCCACAAAAATCCCAGTTACTCCAGCATAAACAGTAATAGCGACCCCAATTAGATTGGTTACCACCAACGCTTTTAGCAGTTGACGAGCTGTCTCTGCATGTTCAACCTGTCGTAAAAACAAACTAACTGCGGCAATCCCTCCTAAAAATATACTCGTGTGTTGAGACAAGAAATAAGCGTATTGGTCATTAATTTCTACCCCATACATAGGCCACATCAGGCTTGGTATAAAAAATAAAGCCAGTGCAAACGCGGTATAAACACCACCATGCAAAGTAAAAAAGATTCGATTAGTCATAGTGTTTACCTTACAAGCCAATTGGGCCTTGGTTAATAGCACTTAAAGGCTGATTGATGTCAAAGATAATGCCTCGAACTTCCGAAACACCCATCTCTTTCAAACGAGCTGAGTGCATATCTAGATACGCCTGAGCGCAACTTTCATCTTCAAAAAGATAGATGCCCCCCCCTAGTTTGCTTTTTTCATTCTCCGTCCAAATTTTCCAGATAATTCCAGGCTCTTGATTAATCGACTCTGCAAGACCAACTAACGCATTCGACATGGCATCGCCCATCGGGCCGTGATATTCAAAATCTACCTGCAGTAATTTCGGTGTTTTTACATTCATTAGGTGTTCCTCTTAGTTGGTATCAATCAGGGTATTGCCGACAAAGAAGATTATTCACCATACAAAACTGACAGAAAAGTTCATAATATTGCGCCATAATGTATAAAAAACTGACAGGTAAGTAACATGCGGCTAAAAAGCACTCTTGAACAGTGGAACACCTTAAGAGAAGTCGAGCGAGCTGGGAGCATTCAAGCGGCGGCAAATGCGCTAAACAAAAGTCATACGACGCTTATTTATTCGATCAAGAAACTAGAAGACCAGCTCGGCGTAAAACTCGTTGAAGTGAAAGGTAGAAAAGCGAGCCTAACCACGCAGGGGAGGTCTTTACTTCGACGTGCGAACAGCATGCTGGAACAAGCGAAAGAGTTAGAGAGCCTCAGCCACCAGCTCTCTGCTGGCGTAGAGTCCGAAATCACCATCGCTATCGACCACTTATGTGATCCCACCTTGCTGTATCGGCCAATGGCTAAATACTTGGAGAAAAACAGCGCAACCTCTATCCAAGTAGTAGAAACGTCTTTATCGAAAACGACGGAAATGGTGACTCAAGGGTTAGCAGACATAGCGATCATCACATTACCCATCACCAATTTTCCTGCCGAAGCTTTTTCCATAACAACCATGCTTCCTGTCGTTTCGAATAGCCACCCGCTCGCAGATCAACAACCACTATGTTTATCTGATTTCTCAACCCATTGTCAGATAGTCGTTAGAGATCTAGGGGCCAATGAGAAAACACAAAATGTAGGTTGGCTCAAAGCTAACCAAAGAATTACCGTCGATAATTTCGATCACGCCTTTCGTGCGATAGAGCAAGGTGTGGGTTTTTGTCGATTACCTGAACATATCGTCAACGCTCGAAACAATGGTCAACTGACCGTTCTAAATGTTGAACAAAGTGACAGATACCAAGTTCCCCTTCATTTAACGCTGCCTAAAGGGGCAAATACAGGGCCTGCAGCCAAGTGCTTTTATCAATATTTGCTAGAAAACGAAAAACCAACGTGAAAGTAAACACGTCGAATGGTCTTGATCGCTGACAGCCCTGAGCTCATCGAATATTCGAGCAACCTTCGCTATTCCAACTCAGAATTTCATTGAACGACACTTGCTCTACAAAAGCCAAATTCATAATAATTTGCTTCATGTCGAAAATCTTCAATCCTTGTGTCAGACCCTAAGTTAATTTGGATCCACCAACACAAGGAGATGACACCATGAACGCAAGACTAGACTATTTCAACGCTGCACCAGAAGGCTTTCAGATCTTGTTACAACAAGAACAGTACCTTAAAGAACAATTCGAGCAATTACCAAACTTGTCATTGACATTGTGGGAGCTAATCAAACTACGAGTCTCTCAAATCAATCAATGTGCTTTTTGTATTGATATGCACAGCGCAGATGCCTTAAAAAACGGCGAAACCATACATAGGCTCATTGGTCTTTATGCATGGAATGAAATGCCGCTGTACAATGAACACGAAAAGATTGCTTTAGGTTGGGCGGAGAATTTGAGTCGAAATAGCAACACCGACGAACAAGAATATCAATCCGTCATCAGCGCTTTTAGTGAACAAGGTGTGGTAGTGTTAGCACTCGCGGTAAATGCGATAAACAGTTGGAATAGGATCGCCAAAACGTTCAAACCTGACATTGGCAGCCTGTCTAATTAGTGGAAAGACATGGACGTATAAACTCAATGGATTTGAAAATTGTACAGCCCAAACACAAACTCTCTGACCATATTCAAGCCATATGGTCAGTCAGTGTGGCGCAAGGAAGCACTCAAACTATCACTAAACCCTTGTACTGTGATGGAGGCTCAGGCATCACCTTTCTAATACAGGGGAAAGCAAAATTAGATGGTGTAACCGTCAAACAGCCAGTGCTCTTTCAACAGTACAGTAAGCAAACTCAAATCTTGACACTTTCTGAAGGGGCTAAGCTCTGTGGCATACGCTTCCATCCGGGAATGGTACCTCCCACCCTTTATCCACATCTCTCCAATAACCAATCAAATTGCACCGTACTACAAGACTTATATACGCAACTCCAAAACGGGTGCGGCCACAATGCTCACCTTGTTTCGCTTTATCGATGGTGTGTTGAGCATGCCGATCTCGATAGCCCCATACTGACAAAGCGCGCAGGGCTACTAAACCAAGTTAAACACGGGAAAATTGGTGACCACTTTCAGTCAAGCCAAAGGCAAATTGAGCGAAACTTTCATCAATGGATAGGAATGAGCCCTAAGTATTTTCAGCGTCTACGCCGAGTCCACTTTAGTTTGCTTGCATTGCGAGATAACCCGGAGATTCCGTTAAGCGAGCTCGCATTCGCACAAGGCTTCTCAGATCAAGCGCACATGACGCGAGAGTTTAATACGTTTGTTCTGTCTACGCCGGGGAGATTAGCCAAAAAGTCAAAGTGAGACACAAAAATTAGCTCGCTAATGGCTGCGCTGTACACATAAAGTGCATGGCCTAATGTTCAAGCAACGACCACACACTGTCAGTCAAAGAGGGGTTATTTTCTTTTATTTTGCTCAACTAGCTTCTCATGCCATGCTGTATTACCGTCTCGCTTGGTCACATCGTACTCCGAGCAGAACTGCGATATGGTCATATTGTTGTCACCAGTTGCAAGCTTCAACGCCAATTGCACTTGTTGAAGTTTACTTTGAAGGCGAAGAATTTGGCCGGCATTTGGGCTTTTTTCTTTAGCGTACTTTAACGCGGCGTGTTTACGCTCTGCGGCGCCAGCTCTTCGATCGGCCTCTCCTAAAAGAAACTTCAATTGAGCGATACTTTTTCCTTTTTTAAAAGCAGGTTCAAGCAACTCAACGCAATCCTCAAAAGAGGGGGCTTCATTGTATGGGTCTATCTTAAGAGCTTGTTGGCGCATCCACTCTAGCGCGAGTTTTTCATCTGACATCATGAAATCTTTACGGGAAAAAGTGCGCCTATAATATCGCTCTATAGCAAACCTCTGCAATAACAGATTTGTACTGGTTGGGCTTTTAACGTCAGTTCCCGCCACACAGCAACATACTTTAGCGTAAGCTAAAAGCTGATAAGAGTTTTCAACCCCGCTAAACATTAATGGCAGTAAAGCAGAGGTATGCAAGAAGACGTTAACTTCTCTCCGTTCGGTTTTTCTAAACATCAAAAAAACCAGCATGACAACGGCCATGCTGGTTTGTAAAAAGCCAGCGACAATAACACTGACTACCTATCATTTATGCAGTTAACGGCTTACTTACCGCCAATGCTTAAGCCCGAGAAGCGTATATCCGGAGCAAAGAACGTGTGCCTGTCATTGATAAGTTGAGTATCCCCAACCGCTTCCACTTCTTGCAGCAGTTTATAAAAATTACCTGCAACCGTAATACCGCGTACTGGTTGAACTCGTTGACCATCACGACACAAGAAACCACTCGCCCCGAATGAGAAGTCACCGCTTATTGGATCTGCGCCAGAGTGAACCCCTTGCAGCTCAACCAACTCTAGATATTCACCGGCTTTTACAACCGATGCACTGCTGCGACCCGTTGCGATGACTTTGTGCCTTGCAGACACCTCTAAACTAGATTTAGCATTACGGTAGGCACTCGCGGTTGACGCAGCACCCAAATAGCTTGCCGACTGGCTATTATGCAAAAGGGTATTCAACTGACCATGACCAATAAGCACGTTGTCTTGGGTTGCGAAACCTTCGCTATCAAAGCCAGAAATAGCCATACCATTTGGCATGTAGGCCGCGTCGGTCAACGTAATCAGTTCGCTTGCGACCAACTGCCCCTGCTTATCACCTAACGGCGTCATCCCTTTCATGGCACTCACACCAGAAAATGCACTGCTAAACGCGCCAAATAGGCTGGTTAACGCATTGATATTAAAGATCGCAGAGTAAGTGTCAGTAGCTACAGGCGCACCATCAAGCAAATCTCGAGCAAGGTTATAGCCCTGTTCAATACAGTAAGCGGAGTTTAGTTCATCAAAACGACGCCCTATCGCCAGTTCTCCCGCCATCGACTGTTTGCCATCTTTCTCAAACAGAGTGTATGCGTAGCAATGGAAAGAACGCTCAAAATGCTTACATAACGTACCTTGAGTATTGGCTATGATTTGAAGGCTTTCTTCATCGCCATACCCATTGTAAGGTGAACTTGAAGCATGAGGTAACGAAACAACGCCTTGCTCTAGTGCCAAAGAAAGTGCGATTTTTTCATCTACCGACGCCGTGTCTTCCTGAGCAATTTCCGCAACATTGGTTGTGATGTTATTGCCGACACAACTGATTGTTTGGTGTTCATCTTGTTTCGAGAAGCGAGCACTTTGTAAGGCATTAGTCAGCATCAAATCTAAACTTGGCTGCTCTAGTGACTCTGAATAGCTAGTCGCCACACGCGCATCTTTGACCACTCTGACACCCAGAACTTGGCTAGAACTCACTTTGTACTCATCTAGCTGACCTTGGTTCGCTTTCAAAGAAAAGCTATTGCTAC